>Ga0209633_10000108_pt1 | contig 95868 bp, 93 predicted proteins | sample Cruoilmetagenom1_FD_187290 | JGI IMG/M metagenome (GOLD analysis project Ga0209633, IMG submission 187290) | Oil polluted marine microbial communities from Coal Oil Point, Santa Barbara, California, USA - Sample 1 (SPAdes) (version 2) | ecosystem: Environmental > Aquatic > Marine > Oil seeps ... | reverse complement strand
GGGCAACCGTGGCGGCTTCGTTGAAGCACGAACCCTCCGAAAGGGCGGCGCAAGCCGCTTAGCAGGAATCGCCGTCCTTTAGGGCGGTGAGGATGTCAAATTAATTGGAGTTATGATTTTCTTGGGCATGTTGTTTTTTGAAATATGTTTTTCTTTTTTCACTTTTCCAACGCAACTTTTCAACCGCCGAGGAAAATTCATTCAATACCTGATGGTACACGCCCTGTTTGAAATAAACTACCGAATCCAACGGGTGCCAATAATCCACCCATTTGTAATCTCCAAATTCTGGTTTTGACGTTTTGTCAAACTGAACATGGCTCTCGCTGGCTTGCAGTCGTAATAAATACCACTTTTGCCGCTGTCCAATGCAAGTAGGTCTTTGACGAAGGTATCGTGAGGGCAAAGTATAATACAACCAGTGCTGGGTTGCCTGCAATACTTCGACCTGATCAGGTTCCAGCCCTATTTCCTCATACAGCTCGCGAAACATAGCCTGACGAGGCGTCTCAGTTTTATGCATCCCCCCTTGGGGAAACTGCCAGCCATCGCTTGCGATTCGTTTGGCCCAGAACAAACGACCACGTCGGTTACACAATACAATCCCCACATTAAATCTAAAACCCCTTGAATCAATCAACGTAGTCTTATCTTCAATCGGATGCGCTGAAGAAATCATGTTTTGTGCACTGCTCATAACATCAATTTAAACCATAGTGTAATTCTATGCATTCAAACGCCATCATCCACTAAGTTGAAAATGGGATGAATTAACCCGCTCAATCATTATTCTGAAATATCCATCTATCTACTATGATTATTGTGCCATAAAATCATTTACAATAGTACTGTAATAATATTCAGCGAACCCCGTGATCCATTCATGAACTCGGTTCTTACGTCCCTTATGCCCATTTCCTGGTTGTAAATCGAACGCAATAGCCATTACGTTCGATAAGCGCTTCGAATCTTGAACATAAGGAACCATAATCACCTTCGTTCGGAATTGATCAGAGGTTCCCTAAAACTAATTTTACCTTATTCATAATTTTCATGGCAAAATCCTTTGCGCATCCGGATTTTACCATGACTTCAAAATCATTTTTTTATAGTATTTTTCAGCATCAACTTTTATTTTAAACGCACTGATAGTTCGTTATATTAATAAGGATAATCTATGGCTCTGGCGATTTTCGATTTAGACAACACGCTGCTCGCTGGAGATAGCGACGCTCTATGGGGGGAATTTCTCTGTCAGCAACAAGCGGTCGATGCGGATTCATTCAGAACCTCCCATCATCGATTTCATGAGGATTATCAAGCAGGAAGATTAGATATGGATGCTTTTCTTCATTTTGCGCTGGCCCCATTAAAAGGCAGAGACCATCATACCCTTAGCCAATGGCAAGGTATTTTTCTGAATGAATTTATTCGACCGATCGTTGCGCCAGCCGCGTTCACATTATTGACCTGGCATCGTCAACGGCATGATAACCTGATTATTATTACAGCGACCAACAGTTTCGTTACCCAACCCATTGCCCAGCATTTCAAGATTGAGCATTTGCTCGCCAGTGAAGCAGAATTGACATCCGACGGTTATTCAGGCAAACCTATCGGCATACCGTGTTATCAGGATGGGAAAGTGAAACGATTGTATCAGTGGTTAGAAGATACGCCCTATGATTTGGATGGCTCATGGTTTTACAGCGATTCTCATAATGATATTCCTTTGCTGTCCATTGTCGATCATCCTGTCGTGGTTGATCCGGATGAATATTTACATAAAACAGCCATGCAAAGAAAATGGCCCATCATGACCTTGCGTGACGGAACTGTTCCAATTCCTTCACCAGAAGAACTGCTCATCAAAGGGGTCTATTGAATAATTTGAGACCTTTGCACAAGATATGATAAGGTTTTCAGGCAAGGCGAAAGTGCCAACGGAGAGGGGGTCTGCTGGAGTAAATGATCGATCGAGCACATTTTTAACGCAGCATGAGAACCTTATGGCTTCCGTGCAAAGGTCTCAATTGGTGGGTCAGTCCCTGTTTTTCAATCAATTGGATTGCAATAGTGCGTCAAATCCATCCTATAAACTACAGTTACAATCTCGACGTACCAAGGTGAATCAATAAATCTACGTTCAAGCTCTGCGTTACTCAAACCTTAACTTTGCTCGAATCAATATATGATGAACTCAATATTGTCTATCGGTATTTTCGGCAGCGCTCTATATAGAGCTGTAAAGCCATATAACTAATGACCAAATCAATTTGCACGCATAAGGAACCACCATCAGCTTCGTCCAGAATTGATCAGAGGTTCCCTGCATCTACATTTTTATGGATGCTTAAGTTATGATCCATAAGCAACGCATGTTCATGATCAATGCTTGCAGATTGCATACCGTGTTATTGCGCGTAGTATTTGGCACTTCAGAACAAGATACTACGCATCCCTTTCATCGTCGATATCAGGGCGATCCACCAGTTCGACAAACGCCATAGGAGCACAATCTCCAGGGCGAAAGCCATTTTTCAAAATTCGCATATAACCGCCTGGACGTTCAATATAGCGCGGCGCCAATTCGCTAAACAGTTTGCCCACCATCTCTTTGTCCCTCAACCTGGCGAAAGCGAGCTGACGACCAGCAACATTGTCTTTCTTTTTAGCCATAGTGATCAGAGGTTCTACAACGCGCCGTAACTCCTTGGCTTTAGGAACGGTGGTTTCTATTGCCTCATGACGAAACAAGGCATTAGCCATATTCCGCATGAGCATAGACCTATGCGGACTGTTTCGACTGAGTTGTCGACCTGATTTTTTATGACGCATGGGTTTTCATCCTGTTAGTATTTATAGAGCCTCAGATGGAATCGGAGCAAAGGGTCGCTTACATTTCTTTACTGTTACCATACGACGCAGAATAGTTTTCAACACGTTTGTGAAGAGCTTATCAGAGGAGCTTCCGACCCATTGCGTTCTGGTTTTTCCCAATTATCCAAGCGCATACCAAGATGTAAATCGAATTGAGCCAGCGCTGTTTTAATCTCTATCAGCGATTTCTTGCCAAGGTTGGGCGCTTTAAGCAGATCCATTTCACTGCGTTGAACCAGTTCACCCACATAAAATATCTGTTCAGCCTTCAAGCAATTCAATGATCGAACCGGCAATTCAAGCTCATCAATCGTTTTCTGGTAAACAGGATTAACCGGGACGAGAGTTTCACTCTGTAAAGCAGTTTCAGAGCTCTCAGACTCAATAAAGATCTTCATCTGATCTACCAGAATACGCGCAGCCTGCTGAACGGCATCGACCGGATTAACGGTACCATTAGTTTTTACCAGCACAATCAGCTTATCAAGATCGGTTCTTTTTTCAACCCGAGTGCGTTCCACTGTATAGGATACGTTTTTAACCGGACTAAACGATGCATCAACCATCAGTGTTCCCAACGGGCGAACTTCCTCATCGAGCTTCTTGCGAGTATTGACAGGATCATACCCTCGACCCCTACGGGCAATAATTTCTGCCTCCAGCGAACTGCCTTCTGCTACCAGATGACCAATTTCCAGATCCGGATTAAGAATTTCCACATCAGCGTCCGTCTGGATATCACGGGCATAAATAACCGCCGGACCCTTAACGTTCAAACGAAGCGTTGCCTGTTCCCGCTCTCCGTTGATCCGCAATGCCAGAGCTTTCAGATTTAACAGTACATCAACAACGTCTTCATGCAACCCGGCTATCGTGCTATATTCATGCAGGACGCCGCTGATATTAACTTCTGAAACAGCCACACCAGGCAATGATGACAACAAAACACGCCGCAATGAATTGCCCAAGGTATGACCGTAGCCACGTTCCAAGGGTTCTACAACAAATTTTCCTTCAAATTCATCCGCTGCGATAACCATCTTATGGGGCTTCAGCATTGACTCGACTAATTCACTCATAGGTGCATTACCCCGTTATTTCGAATAGAGTTCAACCACCAGATTTTCATTAATATCCGGTGATAAATCACGGCGTTCTGGAGCATTTTTTAGACAACCTTGCATTTGATCAGGATTCACATCGACCCAATCCGGCCATCCATAGGACTTGGCCGATTCCAAGGCCGCTTTGATTCTCAATTGATTACGGGACTTAGGAGCAATGCTAACCTTGCATCCAGCCGTACAAGAATAAGAAGGTATATTAACGCGAGCCTCATCCACCATAATCGAACCATGCCCGACCAACTGTCGGGCTTCTGCACGTGTTACAGCAAAGCCCATACGATAAACAACATTGTCTAGTCGCCGTTCCAGCAATTGCAACAATAGCTCACCCGTTGCTCCCCGCTGCCTGGCGGCTTTGACATAATAATTATGGAACTGGCGTTCCAGCACACCATACATACGGCGAAGTTTCTGTTTTTCACGCAATTGCAAACCATAGTCGGACAAGCGAGCTCTTCGTTTATCATGCTGCCCCGGAGGGGTATCAATATGACACTTGGTGTCGATGGCACGCTTGTTCGATGTGAGAAACAGATCCGTTCCTTCTCTTCTGGCCAGTTTGCACCGAGGACCTGTATACCTTGCCATAATTTCAAATAACCTTTAATTCAATATTCTGAATGATTTGAGATAACCCGCTCATACCCTGCGACGCTTGGAAGGGCGACATCCGTTATGAGGAATAGGAGTAATATCACTGATACCTGTAATTTTGAATCCAACCGCATTCAAAGCACGCACTGCCGACTCTCTTCCGGGACCGGGGCCTTTAACCCGCACCTCCAGATTTTGAACCCCGTATTCCTGAGCTTTATTTCCCGCATGCTCAGCAGCAACCTGAGCTGCAAACGGAGTGCTTTTGCGCGAACCCCTAAAGCCGGAACCTCCTGCCGTAGCCCAGCATAAACTATTTCCCTGCCGATCAGTAATACTGATGATGGTGTTATTAAATGAAGCATGGATATAGGCGATACCATCGAGGACATTTTTCTTTACACGTTTGCTGCCAGTTGTTTTTGCCACAGCTTTACTCCCACATGAGTGTTTAACGCCTTACAGCGCGAGTTGGACCTTTGCGAGTCCGGGCATTGGTTTTCGTCCTCTGACCTCTAACCGGGAGACCCCTTCGATGCCTGAGCCCACGGTACATACCCATATCCATCAAACGTTTGATACTCATAGCAACTTCACGTCTCAAATCACCCTCCACAACCAACTGGCTGATGCAGGTTCGCAGTTGCTCGACCTCGGAATCCATCAGATCCTTGACTTTGGTTTGAGGATCAATTCCCGTTTCCTTACATATTTTCAATGCCAAAGACCTGCCAATCCCGTATATGGAAGTTAATCCAATTGAAACATGCTTATTGGCTGGGACATTGACACCTGCTATTCGTGCCATTTTTGCTCCCGCAGCTGCTGAAATGTGAATTTTTCATTATAACAAAGAAACATTAATCACCGCAATATACTAATGAAACGTTATCCCTGTCTTTGTTTATGTCTGGCATCTTTGCATATTACCCGCACACGCCCACGCCTGCGAACCACCTTGCAATCACGACATATCGGTTTAACCGATGCACGCACTTTCATACCTGTTTCTCCGTATCCATTCTGCACTTGATTGGCAGAGATCAATCCAACCTTTGATGTATCATCTGGAATCGCGAACCTTCTTTCCACCACGGCTCCGAACCGCTCGGCTTTGGGATTTTTTCCCCATGCCACCATCATCAGGCGTTTGTCCAAGATTCGCTTTTTTGATAAGCGTATCGTATTGCTGTGACATCATCATACCCTGCATCTGAGCCATAAAATCCATAGTCACAACGACGATAATTAATAGAGATGTTCCGCCAAAATAAAAAGGTACACTCCAGTAAAGGACAAGAAACTCCGGGAACAGCGCCACAAGCGCTATATAAATTGACCCAACTACAGTCAGTCGAGTCTGAACGCCATCAATATAATTAGCGGTCTGGAGTCCCGGTCGTATCCCTGGAATATACGCACCTGATTTTTTCAAATTATCCGATGTTTCCCTGGCATTAAATACCAGACCGGTATAAAAGAAACAGAAAAATATAATCAAACCAGCATATAAGAGGATATATAGAGGCTGTCCCGGAGACAGCGACTGCGCAAACCCCTGCATCCAGCCAAAATGCTCTGTCCCGCTACCAAACCAGCTTCCCAGTGTAGCCGGGAAAATAATGATGCTGGAAGCGAAGATCGGTGGAATTACTCCGGCCATATTAATTTTAAGTGGCATATGGGTCACCTGGCCGCCATACATACGCCTCCCTCGTTGCCTTTTGGCATAATGCACTGGAATCCGGCGTTGCGCTCGCTCAACAAACACAACAAATGCCGTTACCGCGACAGACAAAGACAGCAAAAGCAAAACCTCAATGGCACTCATTTCACCGTTGCGCACCAAGGTTAGTACGCCACCTATTGCCGAGGGCAATCCTGCCACAATGCCGGCAAAAATCAGCATGGATATTCCATTACCGATTCCACGTTCGGTGATCTGCTCACCCAACCACATAAGAAATATGGTCCCCGAAACCAGCGTAGTCGCCACCGTAAATATGAATACCAGCCCGCTTTCCAGCGCCACACCCTGGTTCTGGAGCGCTACGGCGGCACCAATAGCCTGAAACGTCGCCAGCCCAACTGCTCCATAACGAGTATACTGGGTAATCTTTCGTCTACCTGATTCCCCCTCTTTTTTGATCTCCTCCAGGAAAGGTACAACTGCCGTGAGCAATTGCATGACGATCGATGCCGAAATATAAGGCATGATTCCCAGAGCAAAGATGCTAACCCGCTTCAACGCACCGCCGGAGAACATATTAAAAACATCCAGCATTGCGCCGCCATCATCGGCGATGCGTTCAAAAAAATCTTTCAGGCTCACTGGATCAATGCCGGGAACCGGAATAAAAGTCCCTATCCTGTAAACCACCAACGCACCAACCAGAAAAAGCAATCGCTCCCGTAATTCCTTAAGTCTGGCTGAACCCGCCAATCCTGCCGGCAACTGTGATGCCAATGTACAACTCCCTCGGTCTAGCTCGGCGCCTCAACAACACCGCCATGCGCTTCAACAGCGGCGCGAGCGCCCTTACTTACTTCCAGCCCTGCAAGAGTAACTGGAACTTCCAACCCGGTATTACCCACGATTTTTAGCTGGGTAACCCATTGACGCACAAGTCGGTTCTGTTGCAACAATTCAAGAGTTACCCGTTGCCCATGAAAGTGATTCAAATGTTTCAAGGAAAGTTCCGCTCGCGTACGATTTTTACGGCTTTGAAATCCAAACTTCGGTATACGCCGCTGCAACGGCATTTGCCCACCTTCGAAACCACGTGCTGGAGAACCGCCAGAACGCGACTTCTGCCCTTTATGTCCACGACCGCAGGTTTTACCCAGACCTGAACCTATCCCTCGCCCCACTCTCTTGGAGGGTGGTCGGCTTCCAGGAGCAGGTTTTATGGTATTCAAATACATCAGGATACCTCCTCAACTTTTAGCAGGTAGTCAATCTTGCGCACCATCCCGGAAATTGCAGGTGTTGCCGTGACAATCACCGACTGATGCATACGTCGCAAACCAAGCCCTCGCGCACATGCCTGGTGATTCTTCTTTCTTCCCGAAAGGCTTCGAACAAGGGTAACCTGGATAGATTTTACTTCACTCATCTTACTTCCCCAGTACGTCGCTCACCGGAATACCCCGGCGTGCTGCGACTTGTTCCGGTGAATGCTGCGCCTCAAGTGCCAGGATGGTCGCACGAACCACATTCACGGGATTACGCGAACCTCTGCACTTGGCTAGAACATTCTGCACGCCCACCGCATCGAAAACCGCTCGCATTGCGCCACCCGCGATAATACCAGTACCTTCCGAAGCTGGCTGCATAAAAACATGGCTTGCTCCATGCTTGGCTACGATAGCATGGTGAAGCGTGTCACCCTTGAGTGCCACCCTGCGCATATTCAATTTCGCCTTTTCAATGGATTTCTGAATAGCCTGGGGAACTTCACGCGCTTTACCATAACCAAACCCGACTTTTCCGTTGCCATCACCTACCACTGAAAGTGCAGCAAACGTAAACTGCCGACCTCCCCGAACCACTTTAGCCACCCGGTTAACAGTAACCAATTTTTCCTGCCATTCTTCTCCACGCCCTGATCGATCCATTATGGTTCTTCCTTAAATCAGACAAAACGAATGCAATGCAACATCCGGTTCAAAACCCCAATCCTGCAGCCCGCGCCGCTTCTGCCAAAGCCTTTACACGACCATGATATTTAAAACCGGAGCGGTCGAATGCAATTTTATGCACCCCAGCCTCAATGGCACGTTGAGCCACTTTTTCACCGACTTTCTCAGCCATCGCGGTTTTATTCTGCTGAGGTTCCATTTGCCGCAATTCCTTTTCAACCGAAGAAGCTGCTGCAAGCGTTGCTCTGCCATCCGCAGATATAACCTGCGCATAAATATGCTGAGGGGTGCGGTGTATAGTCAAACGCACCATTTTATGGCGCTGAATATTGTGGCGTGTTTTTGCCGCCCTTCTCATACGCGATTCTTTCTTGCCTTCTTTCATCGCCTGCCTACCTTCATATAAATCATCACACTTATTTTTTCTTCTTCGTCTCGCGCAACACAATCACTTCATCCACATATCGCACGCCCTTGCCTTTATAAGGCTCAGGCGGTCTGTACGCGCGGATAATCGCTGCTGCCTGACCGACTTTCTGCTTATCGGAACCCTGTACGACGACTTCATCCTGCCCATTAACAGACAAGTTTACGCCCTCGGGTGCAACGTACTCGATTGAGTGTGAAAATCCCAGGTTAAGCACCAGCTTCCCGGATCCCTGCATTTGCGCTCTATACCCGATCCCGACCAGCTTAAGTCGAATTTCAAAGCCTTCACTCACACCTCGAACAATATTTTGCACTAGAGCCCGCATAGTCCCGGCGAGAGCCTTTGCTTGCAGCGTGTCACCCCATGAAAAACTCACAAGATCATCACTGACTTCCACATTCACCAGCGGGTGAATGTGGATACTCAACTGACCCTTTGGCCCTCTAGCACTAAATTGCTGATCCTGCAACGACACATTGATGCCCTTTGGGATGGATACCGGCACTTTGGCCACTCTTGACATTTCACATTCCTTTTAATTTCGATCCACACCCCTCAAAACATCCTCGTACCAATTGAGTTTTGCGCTTGGCCAAACCTGGGTGAGAATCAGTAAACCTCACACAGAACTTCACCACCAAGACGTGCGGATTTCGCCTGTCTGGCACTCATCACACCATGAGAAGTGGAGACTATAGCCACGCCAAGACCTCCCAGCACTTCAGGCAATTCATGCATATTTCTATAGATTCGCAATCCGGGGCGACTAATTCTTTTTATATGTTCAACCACAGGCTTGCCTTCGTGATATTTGAGGTTGATTTTCAAATTAGTTTTAACACCGTCTTGCTGTACCGAAAAATTTTCGATATATCCCTGTTCATATAAAACGCGCACAATCGCAACTTTTAACTTTGAAGAAGGGAGCGTTACATTTTCATGGCGTGCTTTCTGGGCATTACGTATACGCGTCAACAAATCAGCAACTGGGTCGGTCATGCTCATTATTTCACCAACTCGCTTTCATGATGCCGGGCACATCGCCCACAGAAGCCAATTCACGCAGCTTATTGCGCCCAAGCCCAAATTTTCTGTAATAGCCATGCGGACGCCCCGTTATTGCGCAACGATTACGCATTCGCACTTTTGCCGAGTCTCTCGGGAGTTTCTGCAGCGCCTCTTGTGCCCGCATCCGCTCTTCCAGGCTGAGCGCACCATTCTTCACCTGTGCTCTCAATGTCGATCGGTGCTCAGCATATTTCTCGACCAGCAATTTTCTTTTCTTTTCTCTTTCTATCATCGAAACCTTAGCCATTTACTTTCCCTACTCTGTCTATTTCCGGAATGGAAAACCGAAGCCTTCAAGCAGTGCGCGCGCCTGCACATCATTGCGTGCAGACGTCACAAAAGTAACGTCCAGTCCGCGCACAGCATCAATCTTGTCATAATCAACTTCAGGGAAAACGAGTTGTTCAGTTATTCCCATCGAATAATTTCCCTGCCCGTCAAAGCTACGAGGATTCAAGCCGCGAAAATCACGGATTCTTGGTACCGCAATACTGATGAAACGGTCCAGAAATTCATACATGCGTTTTTTACGCAACGTTACCCGGCACCCGATTGGCCAGTCTTCGCGGATCTTGAAGCCTGCAATCGATTTGCGCGCTCGCGTCACCGCTGGGCATTGTCCCGCGATCAAAGCCATATCACTCATGGCATGTTCCAGAACCTTTTTATCGCTCGTTGCTTCACCCAAGCCCATATTCAGAGTGATCTTGACCAGTTTCGGCACTTGCATGGGGTTATTGTAGCCGCCTTCATTTAACAGTTGCGGTACAATATTATTCTGGTAATGCTCTAACAGTCTTGCCATCACAATTCACTCAAGTTGGATCGACCAATTCACCATTGGACTTAAAATACCTCACACGCCGACCATCTTCCAGTATGCGTACCCCCACACGATCTCCTTTACCCATCTGTTCATTCCACAGCATAATATTGGATGCATGTAATGGTTTTTCCATCCGCACAATTCCGCCTTCGATGCCACGCGCCGGATTTGCACGCTGATGTTTTTTCACCAGATTCAGACCCTCTACGAGCACACGCTCTGCGTATATAGCCGACACCTGCCCTCTTTTCCCTTTATCCTTACCAGCGATAACAATAACTTCATCGCCTCTCTTAACTCTGTGCAATCCCACATTCAACTCCTAATCATAACACTTCGGGCGCCAAAGAGATGATTTTCATGAAATTCCGTGTACGCAGTTCACGGGTCACTGGACCAAATATTCGCGTTCCCAAGGGTTCAAGCTTGCTGTTCAACAACACAGCAGCATTGTTGTCGAAACGGATCAGCGAACCATCAGGCCGACGCACACCCTGTGCAGTTCTTACCACCACCGCATTGCATACTTCACCTTTCTTCACCCTTCCTCGGGGAATGGCATCCTTGACAGCTACTTTGATCACATCTCCAATTCTCGCATAGCGTCTGTGCGAACCACCAAGAACCTTGATGCACATTACCCTGCGAGCACCGCTATTATCCGCGACCTGTAATTCTGACTGCATTTGAATCATGAAACCAGACTCCTTTTAGTCTTCCATCTTGCGCACGATATCAACCAGGCGCCAGAATTTTGTTTTGGAATAGGGGCGCGACGGAACTATCCTCACCAGATCGCCAGTTCTGGCCTGGTTATGTTCATCATGAATATGCAGACGCGTCGTGCGGCGAATATATTTCTTGTACAAAGCATGCTTGACCAAACGCTCGATCACCACTGTTCTGGTGCGATCCATTTTGTCACTCACCACTCGAGCCACCAGCGTATGCCCTTTGCCCTCATTTCCCTTCTCTATCATTTCTGCACATCCAGACGTTGTCTCATGATGGTTTTAATCCGTGCGATGTCCCGTCTGATCTGGCGAAAGCGGGCATAAGAGACGCTTTGATCACCACCCATTTGCATACGCAGATTAAATTCCTCGTTGCGCAGAGCATTCACCTCTTCCCGCAGCTCTATCACAGACTTCTCTCTCAGATCAACCGTTCTCATCACATCAACCCACGATTAGTAAACACGGTTCGTACCGGCATTTTGGCAGCTGCCAGGCGAAAGGCTTCCCGCGCCATATCTTCACTGACCCCTTCGATCTCATACAAAACCTTACCTGGCTGAACTTTCGAAACCCAATATTCAACATTACCCTTGCCCTTACCCATCCGTACTTCTATCGGTTTTTTTGTCACCGGCACATCCGGAAATATACGAATCCAGACTTTTCCGCCTCTTTTGATATACCGATTGATCGCACGACGACCCGACTCGATCTGACGAGCTGTAATTCTACCGCGATCCAGGGCTTTCAATCCATATTCGCCGAAAGAGACTCGGTTGCCGTTCTGGGCAAGACCTCTATTGTGCCCTTTCTGTTGTTTGCGATATTTTGTTCTTTTTGGCTGCAACATTCCACTAACCTACCACGTTGAAAACAATTTATGCCTGCTCAACCTTGCTTAATCCGGCTTCAGTTTTTTGTTCACTGAATACTTCACCCAGAAAAATCCAGCACTTCACGCCTATTACGCCATAAGTGGTATGCGCCTCAGCCAGCCCGTAATCAATATTGGCTCGTAGCGTATGCAAAGGCACCCGACCCTCCCGATACCATTCGGTTCGCGCAATTTCAGCACCATTTAGTCGTCCCGCAACCTGCAAGCGTATACCCTGAGCACCTACGCGCATGGTATTGCTGACCGCTCGCTTCATAGCACGACGGAACATGATGCGCTTCTCCAATTGTCGCGCGACACCCTGGGCAACCAGGGTGGCATCGAGTTCCGGCTTGCGTATCTCCTCAACACTAAGGTGCACCGGGGATCCAATCATATGAGACAGATAATGGCGCAGACGCTCAATGTCTTCACCCTTCTTGCCAATCACCATGCCGGGACGCGCTGTATGCACACGAATATTCACGGTATTAGCAGCGCGCTGAATCTCGATTCGACTGACAGAGGCATCTTTAAGCTTCGGATAATTCATCAGCGACTGACGGACTTCAATATCCTTTTGAAGATATTCTCGAAATGCCGCTTTCTCCGCAAACCATTTGGAATTCCAATCCTTGATAAATCCGAGCCGCATAGCGGTTGGATGGGTTTTCTGACCCATAATAATTACTCCACAAAACTTTTATGCATCACGTCGCTACCGTGATCCGTATATGACTGGTTCGCTTAACAATACGATTAGCCCGCCCTCGCGCTCTTGGCTGCACTCTTTTCATCACCGGACCCTCATCGACACTAATTGACTGAACCACCAGTTCATCAATATCTGCACCCAAATTATTCTCAGCGTTGGCGATAGCCGACTCAAGCACCTTAAATATGATACCTGCTGCCTTTTTAGGGCTGAACTTAAGGTATTCTCTTGCTTTTTCAACCGGCATGCCACGAAGCTCGTGAGCCACCAATCTCCCCTTCTGAGGAGACAGACGAGCATAACGCAAAAGAGCTGTTGCTTGTATATCCATTTTGAATCACCGTGTTTTACGATTACCGGCATGTCCCTTGAATGTACGCGTTGGAGCGAACTCACCCAATTTATGACCGATCATATTTTCATTGATCAATATAGGCACATGTTGTCTGCCATTGTGAATGGCGATCGTCAAACCCACCATTTCAGGAATAATCATGGACCGTCTGGACCACGTCCGTATCGGTTTTCTAGAACGAGCCTCCTGAGCATCTGTTACTTTTTTGAATAAACTATGCTCAATAAAAGGACCTTTTTTCAGCGAGCGTGGCACAATTTTGTTCCTCTCATTTTTTACTTGCGATTTCTACGCCGCACGATCAGAGAATCACTGTTCCGATTGCGCCGTGTCTTATACCCCTTGGTGGGCATACCCCATGGACTGACGGGGTGCCGTCCGCCGGAAGTTCGGCCTTCACCCCCGCCATGGGGATGATCTACCGGATTCATGGCCACTCCACGAACTGTCGGACGAATGCCTTGCCATCTTTTTGCACCCGCCTTGCCGAGAGACACCAGATTATGCTGAGCGTTTCCTACTACACCAATGGTAGCGCGACAATCGAGCCTGATTTTACGCATTTCGCCCGAACGCAAGCGCAGGGTGGCATAGTCCCCCTCTTTTGCCAGGAGCTGCGCCTGGGAACCAGCACTGCGCGCCATCTGAGCGCCTTTTCCCGGTTTCATTTCGATACAGTGTAGCGACGTCCCCACAGGTATCTCACGCAGTATAAGCGCATTCCCCCGCGCGATAGGCGCGCCAGGACCAGACATAATAGGATCGCCCGCCTTCACATGTTCTGGCGCAATAATATAGCGCCGCTCCCCATCCGCATACAATAATAAAGCGATCAGAGCACTCCGATTGGGATCGTATTCAATCCGCTCCACACGAGCAGGCACTCCATCCTTGTTTCGTTTGAAGTCAATTTGACGATAAGCACGCTTGGCGCCACCTCCACGATGGCGCACTGTGATTGTGCCTTGATTATTCCGTCCACCGCTTTTAGACAAGGGCGCCACCAGACCCCGTTCAGGCCGACCTTTGTGGATATCCGCTTGTGTCAATTGAACGACAAACCTGCGTCCCGGTGATGTCGGTTTGCTCTTCTTCAATGCCATGTTATAAAACCTTTTTAACTCAAACCTTTCCGGAGCTCTCAATGAAGTTGATATCCTCGCCAGGCGCAAGTGTCACACAAGCTTTTTTCCAATCTTGTCGACGCCCGGAAACCCGACCGACCCGTTTTTGCTTTCCGCGCTGCTTCTGAACATTGACTGCCGTTACCCTGACCTTGAAAATAGTTTCAACAGCCTGTTTGATTTCAGCTTTAGTCGCATTCATAAGAACACGGAACGTAATTTGCCGATGTTCTTCGGCAATTCTTGTGGTTTTCTCTGAGGTATGCGGAGCACGCAAAACCTGCCACAACCGTTCGGACTTTACATCAGCCACTGTTCAATCTCCCGCACAGATTTCTCCGTAAGTAAAACACGCTTGGACCCCACCAGGACCATTGGGCCCAGACTAAAAGGGCGACACACGTCAACATCAGGCAAATTAGCCGCAGCACGTTTCACTATATCCTGACAAACATCCTCAGCCGAGAGAACCAAAAGGCACGACTTAATATCAAAAGCGGAGAGATGATCTTTCAATACTTTGGTTTTTGGCGCATTAATTGTGATCTGCCTAACAACCATCAGTCGATCTTCCCGGATCAGCTCACTCAATATTGAACGAATCGCTCCGCGGTACATTTTCCGGTTCAAGCGCGGCATATGACATCCAGATTGTGCCGCAAAAGTAACACCGCCGCCACGCCATATCGGACTCCTGATGGTGCCATGACGCGCACGCCCAGTCCCTTTTTGGCGCCATGGCTTGGCTCCCCCACCCCGAACTGCGGCGCGATTCTTCTGAGCCTGTGTATGCGGATGGGATTTTGCCTGCCACCAGCACACTGCCTGGTGCACCAGCGACTCATTGTAGGGCGCGTTAAATACGCCATCTTGTACTTCTAACCATTCATCAGTATTGCTTATTGGCACTTGCATCAGCTTTACGCCCTGTTTTACCTATTTCTTTGTCGCGGGACGAATCAGAAGATCGCCATCTTTTGGTCCGGGAACTGCACCTTTCACCATCATGAACTGGCGCACGTCATCAATCTTTATAATTTTAAGGTTATGGATCGTTACGCGCTCATTGCCCATATGACCGCACATTTTCTTACCCTTGAATACACGACCCGGCGTCTGGTTCTGACCTATCGAACCTGGCGCCCTGTGGGAAAGAGAATTCCCATGGGTAGCATCCTGTGTTTTGAAATTATGCCGTTTGATAACTCCTGCAAATCCCTTCCCGATACTTGCCCCTGTAACATCCACAAAAGAACCTTCAGAAAACTGATTGACTACAAGTTCACCACCCGGTTCAAGCTGCGGCACATCACCTTTGCGCGAACGAATTTCCCACACTTTTCGTCCCGCTTCAACACCCGCCTTTGCGAAATGCCCACGCATTGCGCGAGTCACTCGTTTGCTGCGCCTAGCTCCTACGGTGACCTGAAGCGCATCATATCCATCATGCGCAGCAGTTTTGACCTGAACGACCCGGTTCGGCATGCATTCAACAACTGTCACAACAGTTGCCTGGCCATCCGGGCTGAACACTCTCATCATGCCCCGTTTGCGTCCCATTAAACCCAATGTCATGTCTTACTCCTGCTACACATCATCATTGATCAGTTCAAACGAATCTGTACATCAACGCCGGCGGCAAGATCAAGTCTCATCAGGGCGTCCACAGTTTTATCCGTCGGATCCAGAATATCCAGCAACCGCTTGTGCGTACGCATCTCGAATTGATCACGCGCATCTTTATTCACATGCGGCGATATCAGCATCGTAAAACGTTCGATCTTTGTGGGTAGCGGTATCGGTCCATGCACCCTGGCTCCGGTACGCCGAGCGGTATCGGCGATCTCACGCGCAGAGCTATCAATTAATTTATAGTCGAACGCTTTCAGCCGAATTCGAATACGTTGATGATCTATCCCAGCCATACCATGATTCCTGTTTATTCAAGCACTTTCGCGACGACGCCGGCACCCACGGTGCGACCACCTTCACGAATAGCAAAACGCAAGCCTTCTTCCATCGCAATCGGCGATATCAGGTTAACCTCAATCCCCACATTATCTCCGGGCATCACCATTTCGACACCTTCAGGCAACACCACTTCTCCCGTTACATCCGTGGTCCGAAAATAAAACTGCGGGCGGTAGCCCTTGAAAAACGGTTTGTGCCTCCCGCCTTCTTCCTTCGTCAATACATACACCTCTGCCGCAAATCGCGTATGGGGTGTAATCGACCCTGGCTTTGATAATACCTGCCCACGCTCGACATCATCGCGCTTCGTGCCACGCAGCAATACCCCGATGTTGTCTCCCGCCAGACCCTCGTCCAACAGCTTGCGGAACATCTCAACGCCCGTGCAGATCGTCTTCGTCGTCGGCCGTAGCCCGACTATCTCAACCTCTTCTCCCACATGCACCTTGCCTCGCTCCACACGCCCGGTTACCACCGTGCCCCTGCCCGATATCGAGAATACATCCTCCACCGGCATCAGAAACTCCCCGTCCAGCGCTCGCTCAGGCTCCGGTATATAACTATCCATAGCCTCGACCAGCTTGTTGATCGACGGTATCCCTATAGCGCTCTCGTCTCCCTCAAGCGCCTTCAAAGCCGAACCAATGATCACCGGCGTGTCATCCCCGGGAAACTGATACAGACTCAGCAATTCCCGAACCTCCATCTCCACCAGCTCCAGCAACTCATCGTCGTCAACCATGTCCGCCTTGTTCAAATACACCACAATGTACGGCACCCCAACCTGACGCGCCAGCAATATATGCTCCCGCGTCTGCGGCATCGGACCATCCGCAGCCGATACTACCAATACCGCCCCGTCCATCTGCGCCGCACCAGTGATCATGTTCTTGACATAATCCGCATGCCCGGGACAGTCCACGTGCGCATAATGACGCGCGTCGCTCTCATACTCCACATGCGCCGTCGCAATCGTTATGCCTCGCGCACGCTCCTCCGGAGCATTGTCAATCTGGTCATACGCACGAAACTCCCCGCCAAAACGTTCCGCCAATACCTTCGTTAACGCCGCCGTTAACGTCGTTTTGCCATGATCCACATGCCCGATCGTCCCTACGTTTACATGCGGCTTCGTTCGCTCAAATTTGGCCTTAGACATCAGACATGCCCTCTATTGTTGTTCTGCCGGAAATAGTGACTTATTTCTTTGTGACGCTTTGCGCCACCGCGGAAGGAACCTCATTGTATTTTATGAATTCCATGCTATATGTGGCGCGACCCCGAGTCTGGGAGCGCAGATCCGTAGCATAACCAAACATCTCGGCCAACGGCACTTCAGCCTTGACCATCTTGCCCGAGGGCGCATCTTCCATACCCTGAATCAAACCACGACGACGATTGAGATCACCCATCACATCGCCCATATGCTCTTCCGGAGTTAACACTTCAACACTCATGACTGGCTCAAGAAGAACCGGTTTCGCCTTGACTGCTCCAGCCTTGAAACCCATGGAACCCGCTATCTTGAACGCCATCTCTGATGAGTCCACTTCATGGAAGGAGCCATCGAAGAGCGCTACCTTGACATCCACCACCGGATATCCGGCAATCACGCCATTTTTCATTTGCTCACGAATACCCTGATCCACGGCAGGAATATATTCCTTGGGTATCACTCCACCGGTAATCTCGTTGGCGAACTCATAGCCACTTCCTGCTTCCTGCGGCTCAATCCGCAACCATACATGCCCATACTGACCGCGACCTCCGGACTGACGAACGAACTTTCCTTCCTGCTCCACCGGAGAACGAATGGTTTCACGGTAGGCCACCTGCGGCCGCCCCACATTGGCCTCGACCTTGAACTCGCGCCGCATGCGATCCACAATGATTTCCAGATGCAGCTCTCCCATTCCAGAAATAATCGTTTGCCCGGACTCTTCATCGGTATGCACCCGAAAAGAAGGATCCTCCTGCGCCAGCTTGCTTAGAGCAATACCCATCTTCTCCTGATCACTTTTAGTTTTGGGTTCAACCGCCACAGAAATGACCGGCTCCGGAAATTCCATACGCTCGAGAACTATTGGCGCGCTCAAATCACACAGCGTATCACCCGTTCCCACATCCTTTACACCAATAGCAGCCGCAATATCTCCAGCATAAACTTCCTTGATCTCTTCGCGGTTGTTGGCATGCATCTGCACCAACCGACCCACGCGTTCCTTTTTATCCTTAACCGAATTGGATATCGCATCACCCGAACGCAAAACACCCGAATACACTCTCATGAAGGTCAAGGTGCCGACAAAAGGATCTGTGGCAATCTTGAATGCCAATGCAGAGAAAGGAGCCTCATCGTCCGCCAAACGCTCAAGCACCTCATCGTCCCGATCAGGATTTACACCTTTCACGGGAGGCACATCAATTGGTGAAGGCAGATATTCGATGACAGCGTCCAGCAAAGCCTGCACACCCTTGTTTTTGAAAGCGGTTCCGCATAACACGGGGACAACCTCATTGCGCAGAACCCGCGCACGCAGACCTTGTTTGATTTCATCGACCGTCAGCGTCCCATTCTCCAGATACTGCTCCATCAATTCATCCGAGCCTTCCGCCGCAGCCTCCACCAAACGCTCACGCCAGTGGGCACAATCATCACGCATCTCATCGGGAATCGGGCCTTTCTCAAAAGCGACCCCCATGTTCTCTTCCTGCCAGTAAATCGCTTCCTGAGCCACAAGATCGACCACGCCCCGGAATTGTTCCTCGCTGCCTATCGGCAGCTGTATCGGCACCGGATTGCCAGCCAGGCGCTCCTCAATCTGACCGACAACCCGAAGGAAACTGGCATCCTGCCGATCCATCTTGTTGATGAAAGCCATTCTCGGAACTCGATATTTGCTCGCCTGACGCCACACCGTCTCGGATTGGGGCTCTACGCCACCCACAGCGCAAAAAACGGCGCAGGCACCATCGAGCACGCGCAACGAACGCTCCACCTCAATGGTAAAATCAACATGCCCAGGAGTATCAATGATGTTGATCCTGTGCTGAGGAAACTGCTGGGCCATTCCCTCCCAGAAGCAGGTTGTAGCAGCCGACGTAATCGTAATACCTCGTTCCTGCTCTTGCTCCATCCAGTCCATAACCGCAGTGCCTTCATGCACTTCCCCCACCTTGTGGGAGATACCGGTATAAAACAGGATCCGCTCGGTCGTCGTCGTCTTACCCGCATCGATATGCGCCATAATTCCGATATTACGATACCGTTCAATCGGCGTTGATCGCGCCACGATTCACCTCTCCAACTATAGAATGGTTAAAAAATATCACTAACTTGAGATCGCGAACCATGCCCACGAATCAAAATTACCAGCGAAAATGCGCAAAAGCCCGGTTTGCCTCAGCCATCCGGTGCGTGTCTTCCCGCTTCTTAACAGCTACACCCCGCCCCTCTGATGCTTCCAGTATCTCCCCGGCAAGTCGTCGCGCCATACCCTTCTCACCTCGGCGCCGCGCGGAATCAATCAACCACCGCATGCCTAGTGTCATCTGACGATCCTGACGAACTTCAATAGGAACCTGATACGTTGCGCCCCCGACTCTGCGTGATTTCACCTCAACGACGGGACGCACCTGGCTGATGGCGGATTCCAGCACCTCCAGAGGATCGCCCCCCTTGCGCTCACCTATCACATCAAGCGCTCCATAGACAATACTTTCAGCCACCGCCTTTTTGCCAGACGACATCACCATATTGATAAACTTAGCCAATGTCACATTTCCGTATTTAGGATCAGGCAATATGATCCTTTTTACTATGACCCGTCTTCTTGACATAACGCATTACTCCTTGGGACGCTTGGCCCCGTATTTTGATCTACCCTGTCGCCGCTTCCCGACACCAGCAGCATCGAGCGTACCACGCACAACATGATATCGAACACCAGGAAGATCTTTAACACGACCACCACGTATCAGGACAACCGAATGTTCCTGCAGATTATGTCCTTCACCGCCAATATATCCAGTCACCTCATGACCACTCGTCAAACGAACGCGAGCCACCTTGCGCAAAGCCGAGTTAGGCTTTTTGGGAGTTGTTGTATACACACGCGTGCAAACACCCCGTCTCTGCGGACATTGCTCCAAAGCCGGGACTGTGCTTTTCATTTTCCGGCTGCGCCTTGGTTTGCGCACCAACTGGTTAACGGTTGACATCAAAAAACCTCATCTGGAAAAGACCGCCTTTTAAAACGAATCCAAAATATTCTAATCCGCGAGCAAGAAGCGGAATGTTAAGCTATTTCCTAAATCCTGTCAAGACCCATCGGTCGATTCGCCCGGAAGAGATGGGTCTAAAATCTGTTCCATTGAATCGGACGGCTCGGAACTCTCCGATACCATAAGGAAAGCACTGTCGCTCTGGGCCGCTCTTCTTCGTTGACGCTCTTTTTGCGCCGCCATACCGGTTCCCGCAGGGATTAAACGACCAACGATCACGTTTTCCTTCAACCCTCGCAATTCATCTCTGGCGTTTCTAACCGCAGCTTCCGTCAATACGCGCGTGGTTTCCTGGAAGGACGCCGCTGAGATGAAGGATTCCGTAGACAGCGATGCCCTGGTGATACCCAACAAGACGGGAATGCCGCTAGCTTGTTGCTTGCCCTCGGCAAGCATCTCGTCGTTACAATTCAGAACCGCCGTTCTTTCCACCTGTTCACCCTTCAAAAACGGCGTATCACCCGGATCCTGTATATCCACCTTGCGCAACATTTGACGAATAATTACTTCAATATGTTTATCGTTGATCTTGACGCCCTGCAAACGATAGACATCCTGGATTTCCTTAACCAGGTGCACAGCGGCAGCCTCAACCCCAAGCAATCGCAGTATATCGATTGCAGCCGGCTCTCCCTCAACGATGAATTCACCCTTTTCGATATGTTCACCCTCGAATACGCTCACATGACGCCACTTCGGTATCAATTCCTCATACTGGTCTCCATCTGCAGCCGTAATGAGCAAACGTTGTTTGCCTTTGGTTTCCCGACCAAAACTCACAGTGCCTGAAGCTTCGGCAAGAATCGCCGGATCCTTGGGCTTTCTGGCTTCGAACAGGTCCGCAACACGAGGCAAACCTCCCGTGATATCGCGAGTCTTGCTCGACTCCTGCGGGATTCTCGCCAATATGTCTCCTGCTTCGACGGCAGCCCCATCCTTTGACCCCAGAATCGCACCGGAAGGCAGATAATAGAACGCAGGCAGTTCTGTGCCCGGAAAATGCAGTTCATGTCCCTGCTCATCAAACATCTTGATCATGGGACGCAGATCCCTTCCTGCAGAACTGCGCATTTTCGGGTCATACACCACCAGCCTGCTCAACCCGGTTTGTTCATTAATCTGCCGCCCCATCGTGACATTTTCAATCAGATCCTGGAAATGTACAATCCCGGACAATTCGGTCACAATGGGATGCGTGTGCGGGTCCCATTGTGCTACCAGCTGCCCACGCACTGCTTGATCTCCATCGTGACATAAGATCGATGCTCCGTATGGGATACGGTAACGCTCACGCTCCCTGCCCTGCGCATTCATGACCGCCAGTTCACCAGAACGTGAAACAGCCACCAGATGCCCGTCCTTATGCTCGAAGGTCTTTATATTATGCAGCTTCAAAATTCCATCGGATTTCACCTCAATGCTGCTTTCCGCAGCGGAGCGTGAAGCCGCGCCACCGATATGAAAGGTTCTCATCGTTAACTGGGTTCCCGGCTCACCAATCGACTGTGCGGCGATAACACCTATGGCTTCTCCGAGATTTACCCGGGTTCCCCGCGCCAGATCCCTGCCATAACACCTTGAACAGATCCCATAACGCGTTTCACATGTAATGGGCGAAAGAACACGAACCTGCTCAACAGCTTTCTCCTCAAGAAGCGCAACATACGCCTCATCCAGAAGAGTTCCCGCTGCCACCAGCACCTCGCCTCCTTCCGGGAGAAAGACATCTTCCGCCACAACACGTCCGAGAACACGCTCAGCCAGCGTCTCCACCACATCACCACCCTCAATGATCGGTTTGATCAAAACCCCGTTGCTGGTACCGCAATCGTGTTCCGTAACCACCAGATCCTGTGCCACATCCACCAGTCTGCGCGTCAGATATCCCGAATTGGCGGTTTTAAGCGCCGTATCCGCAAGCCCCTTACGGGCGCCATGCGTCGATATAAAATATTGCAGTACGGTCAAGCCCTCGCGAAAATTAGCGGTAATAGGGGTTTCAATAATAGAGCCATCCGGTTTCGCCATCAAACCACGCATTCCGGCCAATTGGCGAATTTGAGCCGCAGAACCCCGAGCACCGGAATCAGCCATCATGTAGATGGAATTGAAAGAGGATTGCCGAACTTCATGACCATCCTTATCCACCACCGTTTCTTGCCCAAGCTTGTTCATCATGGCTCTCGCCACCTGATCATTGGTACGCGACCAAATATCCACAACCTTATTGTACCGTTCCCCGTCGGTAACCAGACCTGAAGCATATTGCGACTGTATTTCCCTAACCTCTTCCTGTGCTTTGGCGAGTATTTCCGGCTTTGAATCCGGAATAGCCATATCCTCAATACCAATGGATATTCCTGCCCGTGTAGCGTAATGAAATCCTGTGTACATAATTTGATCCGCAAAAACCACCGTGGCCTTCAACCCTGCTGTGCGATAACAGGTATTCACCAGATTGGAAATAGCCTTCTTCTTCATCGGTTTGTCGATCAAAGAAAAAGGCAGCCCGGGCGGCAAAATCCTGGACAACAAAGCGCGACCCACCGTCGTATCCATGCGCTTCATGGCTCCATTTTCACCAACAGGGAGCCGAACATGGATTTTCGCTTGCAGATCGACCGCTTCTGCTTGATATGCGCGTTCCACTTCATCAACGTCGACGAAGCACATGCCTTCACCCGTGGCGTTAATGCGCTCGATAGTCATGTAATACAATCCCAGAACGACATCCTGCGTGGGAACGATAATCGGTTCACCATTGGCAGGTGACAGAATATTGTTGCTGGCCATCATCAGAGCCCGCACCTCAAGTTGAGCATCGAGGGACAAAGGCACATGAACCGCCATTTGATCACCATCAAAGTCAGCGTTAAAAGCACTGCAGACCAATGGATGCAACTGAATAGCCTTGCCCTCGATCAATACCGGCTCAAAGCCCTGAATACCCAGCCGATGCAGGGTCGGCGCCCGATTCAACAACACGGGGTGTTCACGGATAACCTCTTCAAGCATATCCCACACCACCGGATCTTCCCGCTCCACGAGCTTTTTGGCGCCGCGTATGGCAGTAGCGTAACCCAGACGCTGTAGTCGGCTGAAAATAAAAGGCTTAAACAATTCAAGCGCCATCTTTTTAGGCAACCCGCATTGATGCAACTTCAGCATCGGGCCAACGACGATTACCGAGCGACCGGAATAGTCCACTCTTTTCCCCAGCAGATTTTGCCGAAAACGCCCCTGCTTGCCCTTGATCATGTCCGCCAAGGATTTCAAGGGCCGCTTGTTGGTCCCAGTCAGGGTTCTCCCACGGCGACCATTATCCAACAGTGCATCGACCGACTCCTGTAACATTCTTTTCTCGTTGCGCACGATAATGTCAGGCGCCGAAAGTTCGAGCAGGCGCTTAAGCCGGTTATTGCGATTAATGACCCGCCGATAGAGATCGTTCAGATCACTGGTGGCAAAACGACCGCCTTCCAGCGCCACCAATGGACGCAAATCGGGTGGCAAAACGGGCAATACTGTCAAGATCATCCATTCAGGACGATTGCCAGACTGGATAAAACTTTCCAGCAGCTTGAGCCGCTTGGAAAGTCGGCTGGATTTCGTATCTGATGTGGTCATACCGATCTCTTCGCGCACCTGGGAGACCAATTGCTGCAGGTTCATAGCCACCAGCACTGAACGGATCGCGTCGGCGCCCATTTCAGCCACAAATTCATCACCATACTCTTCCAGTGCATCCAGGTAAGCTTCCTCAGACAGCAACTGTCCTGCCTCCAGCCCTGTAATGCCCGGATCAATCACCAGATAAGCCTCGAAATAAAGCACCCTTTCGATATCGCGCAGAGTCATATCAAGCAACAGTCCGATACGTGAGGGCAGCGATTTCAAAAACCAGATATGAGCAATGGGCGTCGCCAGTTCGATGTGACCCATTCGCTCTCGCCTTACTTTAGACAAAGTCACTTCCACACCGCATTTCTCGCACACGGTCCCTTTATACCTGATGCGCTTGTATCTGCCGCACAGGCATTCATAATCTTTGTTTGGACCAAAGATCTTGGCGCAGAACAAGCCATCCCTTTCCGGCTTAAAAGTCCGATAATTAATCGTTTCCGGCTTCTTTACCTCACCAAAGGACCATGCACGCACCGCTTCCGGAGATGCCAGCCCTACACGAATGGCATTAAACTCATTAAAAACCGCGGGTTCTTCGTAAAAATCAATCAAATTTTTCATGCCGCCTCCCTTCCTGGGGATGTCGAATCAGCCTTAACTCTTATAACCAACCACTTATGCCGTAGGTTCAACCCGGTTTATTTTTTTTCGAGTTCAATATTCAATCCAAGAGAGCGGATTTCCTTGACCAGAACATTAAACGATTCGGGCATGCCTGCCTCCATCCGGTAATTACCATCGACTATATTCTTGTACATTCGGGTTCTTCCGCTTACATCATCCGATTTGACTGTGAGAATCTCCTGCAAGGTATAAGCAGCGCCATAGGCCTCAAGCGCCCACACTTCCATCTCTCCGAATCTTTGACCGCCGAATTGCGCTTTACCTCCCAGTGGCTGCTGGGTTACCAGGCTATACGGCCCGGTAGATCGGGCATGCATCTTGTCATCCACCAAATGATTCAATTTAAGCATATACATATATCCAACCGTTATATCTCGATCAAACGGCTGACCGGTGCGGCCATCGCAAACCGTCATCTGTCCGCTTTTGGGAAGCCCTGCCATTTTAAGCAACTCCCCAAGTTCTTCCTCACTCACTCCATCAAAAGCAGGCGTAGCCATAGGCACACCACCACGAAGATTACGTGCCAGTTCCAGAATCCCGTCATCCGAAATCTGATCCAGATCTACTTTTCCAGATCCGATATGATTGTATATACGATCCAGTTCAAGCCGTATTTCCTTAATATCACGCATACGTCGCAAACAGGCATCAATCTGTTTCCCCAATTGCTTTGCTGCCAGCCCGAGATGGGTTTCCAGAACCTGGCCCACGTTCATGCGGGAAGGAACACCCAGAGGATTGAGAACAATATCAACCGGCGTACCATCCGCCAGATAAGGCATGTCCTCCTGTGGAACTATGGTAGATACGACACCCTTATTTCCGTGTCGTCCCGCCATTTTATCCCCGGGTTGAAGACGGCGCTTGACCGCGAGATAAACTCGGACCATCTTGATGGCACCCGGAGCCAGTTCATCACTGGCAGTGATTTTACGGCGCTCACGTTCCAGCCTTTGATCAAATACCAGACGTTGTTCCGCCAGACGCTCGATCATTTGCTCGAGCCGGACATTCGCATCCTCATTCTCAAGCTGGAGATCCAACCAATAATGGCGAGGAAAACTCTCTAACCGCTCAGCCGTCAGAATCAAACCCGCTTTCAGCCCATGGTTTTCTGTGAGAATTTTCTCACCACACAGAATCGCAAACGTATGCTTATAAATAGCATCTTCGACAATACTACGCTCCAACTCCAGGTCCTGGCGGGTTTTTTTGATTTGGTCAGCTTCAATAGCCCTGGCTCTGGCATCCTTCTCGACACCTTCCCGAGTAAATACCTGAACATCAATTACGGTGCCATCCATGCCTAGAGGCACGCGCAGTGAAGTATCCTTAACGTCGGAAGCCTTTTCACCAAAAATTGCGCGTAACAGCTTTTCCTCCGGCGTTAACTGACTTTCACCTTTAGGTGTAACCTTTCCTACCAGCACGTCACCTGCCTGCACATCGGCGCCGATATAGACGATTCCGACCTCATCAAGCTTGCTCAAGGCAGATTCGCCCAAATTCGGGATGTCGGCAGAAATTTCCTCCGCCCCCAACTTGGTATCCCTGGCGATACAGGACAATTCTTCGATATGAATAGATGTGAAACGATCTTCATGCGCCACACGCTCAGAGATAAGAATGGAATCCTCGAAGTTATAGCCATTCCACGGCATGAAAGCAACGAGAAGATTCTGACCAAGTGCCAGTTCTCCGCAATCGGTGGATGATCCGTCTGCCAGAATGTCGCCGCGTTGCACGCAATCTCCTGCGTACACAAGAGGTCGTTGATTAATACAGGTATTCTGGTTGGACCGGGCATATTTGATCAATGTATAAATGTCAACGCCACCTTCTTGCTCTTCATCTGTCACACGAATCACGATCCGCGAAGCATCTACGACATCCACGACACCTCCACGCAATGCCTTGATGGCAACACCCGAATCCCCGGCAACCACCCGTTCCATCCCTGTGCCCACCAGAGGTTTGTCTGCCCGTAACGTGGGTACTGCCTGCCGCTGCATATTGGAACCCATCAGCGCGCGGTTGGCATCATCATGTTCAAGAAAAGGGACAAGAGACGCCGCTACAGAAACCATCTGCCGAGGTGAGACATCCATGTAATCCACCGCCGCCGGGGAGATGAGCGAGAACTCATTCATATGACGACATGAAACCAGATCCGACACGAAATGCCCTTCGGCATCCAATTCGGCGTTGGCTTGTGCGATCACATGATTCTCTTCATCAATGGCTGAAAAATATTCCACCTCGTTCGACACCTTACCCTCAATGACCTTGCGGTATGGCGTTACAAGAAAACCATAATTATTCGTGCGCGCATAAACGGCCAGAGAATTAATCAAGCCGATATTGGGTCCCTCTGGCGTCTCGATGGGACATAATCTGCCATAATGCGTAGGATGCACATCCCGAACTTCGAATCCCGCTCTTTCCCGCGTCAAACCGCCGGGACCAAGCGCCGACACTCTTCGTTTATGCGTCACTTCAGAAAGCGGGTTATTCTGATCCATGAACTGGGACAATTGACTGGATGAAAAAAACTCTTTGATCGCCACAGATACCGGCTTGGCATTGACCAGTTCCTGGGGCATGAGCTGTTCCGTTTCAGGCATCGACAAACGCTCACGGATAGCCCGCTCCACTCGGACAAGACCGGCGCGGAAAGAATTTTCAACCATTTCACCAACGCTGCGAACCCTGCGGTTACCCAGATGATCAATATCGTCCACGTGATCTTGCCCGTTACGGATATCAATCAACTTCCGCATGACACCCATGATATCTTCCACGCTCAAGACCCCTGAGCCTTCCGCATCGTTCCTGCCTAAGCGACGATTGAATTTCATGCGCCCCACTGCGGAAAGATCATAGCGATCCGGGTTAAAAAAAAGCCCCTCGAACAAGGCAGTTACGGCCTCTTTGGTGGGAGGCTCTCCGGGTCTCATCATGCGGAATATTTCAACCAGTGCTTCCATCTGACCCTGAGTGGAATCAATGCGCAAAGTATGGGAGAGGTAACCTCCTTGATCGACATCGTTGATATAAAGCACTGGGAACTGCTTCAACCCTGCTTCCCGCATCCGATCCAACAACGCCTCATCCAGGACACTGTTGGCATCAGCGATCACTTCACCGGTACGGGGATCGATAATATCAATCGCCAGCACCTTGCCGATCAAATATATAACTGGAACTTCCAGCTCTTCGACTCCAGCCTCACGCAATTTTTGAATATGCCGCGTTGTAACCCTGCGACCTTCATGCACGAGAATTTCTTCGCCAATCCGAATATCAAATGCCGCCAGTTCTCCTTTTAAACGCTCCGGAACAAACTTGAGTAGAATCCGCTCATCAGCATGAAAACTGAAAATATTATGCTCGAAGAACTCCTGCAACATCTGCTCGGCGCTATAACCCAATGCCCAGAGCAAAACCGTAGCGGGCAACTTGCGCCGCCGGTCGATACGAACAAAAACACAATCTTTGGGATCGAACTCAAAATCCAGCCATGATCCTCGATAAGGAATAATGCGGGCCGAATAAAGGAGCTTGCCGGAAGAATGTGTCTTGCCGCAATCGTGATCAAAAAAAACGCCAGGTGATCGATGCAGCTGTGCCACCACCACCCGTTCGGTGCCGTTGATAACAAAAGTCCCGTGTGGGCTCATCAAAGGCACTTCTCCGAGATAAACATCCTGTTCTCGGACCTCACGCACAATCCTGGCATCAACCCCTGCGTCCTTGTCATACAGAATAAACCGCAGCTTGACTTTAAGAGAAGCCGCCGCAGTCAAACCTCGAAGCTGGCATTCCCTGAAATCAAAAATTGACTCGGTTAATTCATAGCTGACATACTCCAGAGCCGCGTGACCACTATAGCTCTCTATGGGGAATGCCGCACGCAAAGCACCTTCAATACCCCGATCTTCTCTCGCTTCCGGCTTTTTGTCGTATTGAAGAAACTGGTTATAGGAATCAACTTGAATGGATAATAAATAGGGAACATCAAGCACCGCTGGAAATTTCCCAAAGTCCTTACGGATCCGTTTTTTTTCTGTAAAGGAAAGCGCCATAATAAATACCCTAATCAAGGCTTTGATAAAATATTGGTGCTGCAATCGAGCTGGTTTCGTTTTGATGAATGCTTAGCGCAGAAAAAGGATGCAATTAGTCATGAACATCATTGAACGGGAAACACAAAATGGCGGAGTCGGCAATCACATTCTGAGCGCCAGCCCCACCATAGCGAATACTTCACAAAAGCCAACCGGCTCGATTATTTGATCTCAATAGAAGCGCCAGCTTCCTCCAGAGTGCTCTTGAGGTTCTCGGCTTCTTCTTTTGCAACAGCTTCCTTAATGGTGACCGGCGCACTTTCCACTAAATCCTTGGCCTCTTTCAGCCCAAGACTGGTTGCGCCGCGCACTGCCTTGATGACAGACACTTTGTTGGCGCCGAAGCTCGTCATCACCACATCAAATTCAGTTTTCTCTTCAGCGGCACTTTCCGCAGCCGCAGCTGGCATTGCAGCTGCTGGCGCAGCGACAGCTGCCGCCGAGACGCCAAAACGTTCTTCCATCTCAGCTATCAAATCAACCACTTCCATTACCGTCAAATTGGCAATAGTGTCGACCAGTTCTTGTTTAGAAACAGACATAAAATTCACTCTCCCATATCATCATAATTCAAAATCAGCCAATAGCTCACTCAACCCGAAGACTCGCGGTTTTCCTTGAGGGCCAACAAGGTGCGCAGCAACTTCACATGCGGCGCAGAAAAAGTACGTGCCAGTTTCTCGATTGGCGCTTTCATCGTCCCCAAAAGCATAGCCAGCGCCTGATCTCGGTCTGGAAGGGCTGCCACCTGGGATAAAGTCTCCGCTGGCAAGACGCTTCCACCGGCCAGAATAATGTTCTTTACGACCAGCGCTTTATTCTCTTTGGTGAAATCGCGCAGCAAACGGGCACCATCATTGGGACTCCGGCTTGAAAAAACCAGAACCAAGGGACCAGTTAAATGATCGGCTATTTTACCGAAATCGGTTTCCTGCAACGCACGGCGTGCCAGAGTATTCTTGACAACACGCACCTCAACCGATTCTTTGCGCGCCCTTGAGCGCAATTCATCCAGGTCGCCTGCCGTCAAACCCCGGTATTCGGCGGCGATCACCATCAGTGATCGCCGGCCGATCTCAGCTACACTGGAAACCACTTCCTGCTTTTGACTAAACGTCAACGCCACATCACACCACCTTTCTTTACCAAGGAACCTCTGGGCAAGTCATGAACCCGGTTCTTGCGTCCGTGCTAGCCCAGCTTCATTGTTGTAAATCTTCGCAATATCCCTGCTAACCCGCGCAATTTAACCCGGGAATCTGAACATAAGGAATCACACCTGAGCTTCGTTCAGACTTGTTCAGAGGTTCCCTAATGCAAACTTATGTCAACCGTCTCGACTTATAGCGCAAGTGACGATTTCTCGACCATTACCCCCAGCCCCATTGTGGTAGCAAGAGAAATTTTCTGGAAATAGATTCCTTTAGCCGCTGCGGGCTTGGCCTTTGAAAGGTCTGACAACAATGCTTCGAGGTTGCCTTTTAACGATTGTAATTCAAAATCAGTGCGCCCAACGGAACAATGAACAATACCACCCCGATCCACGCGATACTGTACCTGTCCAGCCTTGGCTTTGCCTATAGCACCAACTACATCCATCGTTACCGTACCCACTTTGGGATTAGGCATTAAACCACGCGGACCCAAAATCTGACCCAGTTGTCCCACCACACGCATGGCATCCGGAGAAGCAATGGCTACATCAAAACCGAGCTCACCACCACGTACGCGCTCAGCAAGATCCTCCAAGCCCACCAGATCTGCGCCAGCCTCTAGCGCCTGATCCGCACGATCTGGAGGCACAAACACTGCCACACGCACATTTTTACCCAGCCCGTGGGGCATCACGGTAGAGCCACGCACCACCTGATCTGAACGTTTCGGATCCACGCCAAGGTTCACACTAACTTCAACTGCCTCGATAAAACGGCAGCTCTGAAATGATTTAACCAGCGCAATCGCTTCATCAATCGGATATGCCTTCCCTGCCTCCACCGTCTCACTCAAACGCTTCATTCTTTTGCTCAACCGCGCCATCAGGATTCCTCCACCTCTATTCCCATACTGGATGCTGTCCCAGTCATCGATCGCACGGCGGCATCCAGGTCGGCCGCATTCAAATCCGGCATCTTTATTTGCGCGATCTCCTCAAGTTGCGCACGACTGATGGTGCCAATCTTCTGGGTGTTAGGCGTACCGCTTCCTTTCTCTTTGCCTATTGCTTTGCGCAATAACACCGCCGCCGGCGGTGTTTTGATCACAAACGTAAAACTGCGATCACTATAAACCGTGATGACCACCGGAGTTGGCAGACCCGGCTCAAGATGCTGCGTCTGCGCATTAAAACTTTTACAAAACTCCATGATATTCACGCCGCGCTGCCCAAGCGCCGGACCCACCGGTGGACTCGGATTCGCCTTACCCGCCGCCACCTGCAATTTAATATAGGCTTGTATCTTCTTCGCCATGCCATTTCAGCCCAAATATATAGTTAAAGCTTTTCTACCTGCTTGAAATCCAGTTCTACAGGTGTAGAACGTCCAAAAATCAACACCGCTACACGCAAACGGTTCTTCTCATAATTGACAGTCTCAACCGTTCCACTGAAATCATTAAACGGCCCTTCAACAACACGAACCATCTCACCCGGAGAAAAGACCACCTTAGGACGAGGCTTATCCACGCCTTCACGCATACGCCCCAGTATTTTCTCGGCCTCCTTGCTGCTGATAGGCGCCGGACGTTCCGGCGTACCGCCAACAAATCCAAGCACTCTAGGGATACTCTTGATCAAATGCCAAAGCTGGTCATCAAACTCCATATGCACCAGAATATAACCTGGGAAGAACTTGCTCTCGCTGCGCCTCTTTTGCCCATCTCGCATTTCCACCACTTCCTCGACCGGAATCAGGATTTCATCAATCCTATCCTCCAGCCCAACCTGGCGTATCCGCTCTTCCAGAACGCGTTTAACCCGATGTTCATAAGAAGAATAACTTTGAACGACATACCAGCGCTTAGCCAAAACCATCAACCTCCGGAACTCAGCATCAGTCTCAAGCCATAAGCCAGCCCCGCATCTACAAGCCCAAGAAAGACTGCCACGAGCAGCACCATCGCCAGCACTACCGCAGTCGTACGCATCGTCTCCTGCCTATCGGGCCATACAACTTTTTTTAGCTCACCGCGCGCTCCGGTCAGATAGGTTATAACCAGCGCCCCGGTTTCTGTTCCAGCAATAATTACGCCCGCCATGACCAATGCCAAAACAAGCAGCAATACACGCATCCACAAATCCAGACCGATTAGCGGGAAATAAAAGACCGCAAAACCGGCGATACCAAAGAAAAACGCGAAAGTCCACTTGAGACGATTATTCATCCCTGGAAACAGATCAATTCTTGCCATATAATCCACCACTATGCATGAATCACATCCTGCCGATGATGGCAGGCCAGGAGGGACTCGAACCCCCAACCTGCGGTTTTGGAGACCGCTGCTCTACCAGTTGAGCTACTGACCTTCCCTGCATTCGTTTATTCAAGCACCTTCGCGACGACGCCGGCACCCACGGTGCGACCACCTTCACGAATAGCAAAACGCAAGCCTTCTTCCATCGCAATCGGCGATATCAGGTTAACCTCAATCCCCACATTATCTCCGGGCATCACCATTTCGACACCTTCAGGCAACACCACTTCTCCCGTTACATCCGTGGTCCGAAAATAAAACTGCGGGCGGTAGCCCTTGAAAAACGGTTTGTGCCTCCCGCCTTCTTCCTTCGTCAATACATACACCTCTGCCGCAAATCGCGTATGGGGTGTAATCGACCCTGGCTTTGATAATACCTGCCCACGCTCGACATCATCGCGCTTCGTGCCACGCAGCAATACCCCGATGTTGTCTCCCGCCAGACCCTCGTCCAACAGCTTGCGGAACATCTCAACGCCCGTGCAGATCGTCTTCGTCGTCGGCCGTAGCCCGACTATCTCAACCTCTTCTCCCACATGCACCTTGCCTCGCTCCACACGCCCGGTTACCACCGTGCCCCTGCCCGATATCGAGAATACATCCTCCACCGGCATCAGAAACTCCCCGTCCAGCGCTCGCTCAGGCTCCGGTATATAACTATCCATAGCCTCGACCAGCTTGTTGATCGACGGTATCCCTATAGCGCTCTCGTCTCCCTCAAGCGCCTTCAAAGCCGAACCAATGATCACCGGCGTGTCATCCCCGGGAAACTGATACAGACTCAGCAATTCCCGAACCTCCATCTCCACCAGCTCCAGCAACTCATCGTCGTCAACCATGTCCGCCTTGTTCAAATACACCACAATGTACGGCACCCCAACCTGACGCGCCAGCAATATATGCTCCCGCGTCTGCGGCATCGGACCATCCGCAGCCGATACTACCAATACCGCCCCGTCCATCTGCGCCGCACCAGTGATCATGTTCTTGACATAATCCGCATGCCCGGGACAGTCCACGTGCGCATAATGACGCGCGTCGCTCTCATACTCCACATGCGCCGTCGCAATCGTTATGCCTCGCGCACGCTCCTCCGGAGCATTGTCAATCTGGTCATACGCACGAAACTCCCCGCCAAAACGTTCCGCCAATACCTTCGTTAACGCCGCCGTTAACGTCGTTTTGCCATGATCCACATGCCCGATCGTCCCTACGTTTACATGCGGCTTCGTTCGCTCAAATTTGGCCTTAGACATCGCCTTTTTATCCTTTATTACCTCGATCCGATCCATGAAATCAAATAACAAGCGAACCGGGATTGTACCCATCAAAACGCTTGCCAGCCCCGCGCATACTCGGTGCCGGTTATTCTGGAGCCCATAACCGGACTCGAACCGGTGACCTCTTCCTTACCAAGGAAGTGCTCTACCAACTGAGCTATATGGGCCCTGTCACATCCTAATAAATCTCTATGATCCAGCCATGGAATGGAGCGGGTGATGGGGATCGAACCCACACTATCAGCTTGGAAGGCTGAGGTTCTACCATTGAACTACACCCGCCGCCCATGAACCCGCGCTCAGATCATACTAATTAAAACTGGTGGAGGGGGTAGGATTTGAACCTACGAAGGCTGAGCCGGCAGATTTACAGTCTGCTCCCTTTGACCACTCGGGCACCCCTCCACGCGGAGCTTTACATTATGCCTAATATGCTTGAATGAGTCAAGCTCCTTTCACTATGGCATGTCGATCCGAAACTGTCATGGTATCAGGCTATTGCGAAGATAAACAACGAAGCGGGCATAAGGGACACAAGAACCGGGTTCATGGCTTGTTCAGAGGTTCCCTGGCAGGTTTGATGGACGGAATATCGACGCCCTTGGTTCGCTGGACCTCAGACACCGATAGAAGAGCATTGACTTCCACCAAATCCTCAACGTCCAGCGCGCCGATCGCTGCCTGCATTTCGAGACGACTCATCAAATAATTATAGCGGGCATCATAAAGATCACGACGTGCGCCATATACTTGCTGCAAGGCATCCAACACATCGACAGAAGTTCGAATACCGACTTCATGACCAACGCGGGTAGAATGGTAGGCTGTCATACTCGATTTAAGCGCCTGACTGAGCGCCTGAATCTGCGAAACTTCGTTAACCATCTGAAGATAAGCCTGCCTCGCCTGCAAAATGGCGCCTCTGCGGCTATCGGTCAAATTATTGCGCTCTTCACTCAAAGTAAAAGCCGCTTCCCGAACCTGAGCTCGTAGCAACCCGCCTCTAAACAAAGGTATGCTCAATTTCAATTTGGCTGAGCTCTCGGTTATATCAGCCTCGGTGCCTAACATGTATTCCTCGACCACATTATATCCCAGGGAAGCATCAAGGGAAGGCAAACGCCTGCCTTGACGAGCGGATATTTCCTTGCTCGCCGCTTCGACGCCGTATTCCTGCGCCCGAACCAGCAGATTGGATACCAGCGCCTTTTGCACCCATATTTCCGGGTCTATGGGATCCGGCATGGCTGGAGCGGTCAAGGCACCCACTCCTTTAAGCTCCCTTCCCTCCTGACCTATAATCCGCTCAAGTTGACGTTGAGCCAGTGCAAAGTCATTTGCGGCGAGGAGTTCGCGCGCCACACTCAAGTCGAAACGCGCCTGAGCTTCATCGGTATCAGTGATTGCCGCCGTGCCCACTTCAAACTCGCGCCGCGCCTGCGCCAGCCGCTGCTCGATAGCCTGCGTTTCCGCCGTAGCGGTCCGCAGACGCTCCTCGGCACTCAGGACTCTGAAATAAGCACTGGCTACGCGCAATATCAGATCCTGGTAGGCAAGTTCGTATTGTATTTTCGCCAGACCGATCAGACTCCGCGCCTGCTGAAAACGAGCCACGGCCTCCCAGTCAAACACGGGCTGAGTTAGATTGACCCCATAGGCATGGGTATCATAAGCTTCATTGTTGCCTGAAAAATCCGAAGTATCGAACGCCCCCCCCAATACCGACTCTGCAAAAGGATCGTCCTCCAGATCGGTATCCACATCATGATAGGCAACATTGGCGCTCAATGAAACGTTGGGCAATAATACACTCCGCATCTGCGTTTCCAGTGTTTTGGTGGCCTCTAATGCCTGGTATGCCGCGGCAATAACCGGGTCCTGACCTTCAGCCAGCCTGAACACTTCAACCAAATCTCCAGCATGAGCCACAGAGCATAACCCCGCCAACTGGCAAACTGCCATTGCCGCGTTTTGCTTCCATCGTTTCATAGTCCCCGCCTTTTTGTTTCTCAGGATCAGCGTCCCAATAAAATAAATGATGCTGCTTTTCAAACGTCTGAACTTTGCCGGGCGTTACTTTGCCCAGACGCGCGCCAGCGCGCCCATGCTTCCAGGCCATTTTCCACCAGCGAATAAACCGCCGGTACGACAACAAGCGTCAATATCGTAGAAGAAATCATCCCGCCAATCACAGCCACCGATAACGGTCCATTGGTATCCGCCCCGGCGCTCAGACCCAAAGAAGCCGGAAGCATCGCCAGAACTACGGTCAGAGCAGTCATAAGAACCGGGCGTAAGCGCAGTGGACAGGCCACCTTCAACGCCTCATCGACACTCATCCCTTGAGCGCGCTTCTGGTTGGTTATATCCACCAGCAAAATGGATGTTTTCGCCACCAGTCCCACCAGGAGAAGCATACCTATCATGGAAAAAATGTTCAGCGAATGATCTGAAACCCATAACGCCATCACGCCGCCCACCACTGCCAATGGCAAAGCCGACATCACCAGAAGCGGTTGGATGAAGGAATTAAACTGACTGGCCAGAACCATATATAAAAGCAAAATGGCAACGGTGACGGCAAAAAGCATATAACCCACGGTCTTATCGAACTCTTTGGCCTGACCAATCATTTCGATAGAGTAACCTGGTCCGAGCAATTCGGATGATGCCGCGTACAGGGCGGATTGCGCTGCCCCTAAAGATACTGGATTACTGTAAAACAAGGCGGAATATTGCAGATCATGACGATCGATTCGGGCAGGACCCACCCCCTCTATGAATTCAGCAACCGTATCCACCCTTATCATATCACCCTTCGCTCCGCGCACATATATCTTGCGCAAATCATCCGGCACGCCAAAAGCCATGTCCGCACCTTTGATGCGCACATCATAACGCTCCCCATCACCGGGGTCGTCATTATATCGCCCGACATTCAAACCACCGGCGAGCAGGTTAACCGACCGTCCGATATCCGCAGCATTCAAGCCCACTGCCGCCGCGCGCTGCCGATCAATTTTCAGTGACATCTGCGGCATATCCAATTGCAAATCCAGGTCAATACTGGCAATGCTTGGCTCGTCAACCAATCGATCATACAATTGCTGCGCGTACTTCCCGACCTGATCCAGATTGGAACCGCGCAAAGCAAATTGCAGCGATTCTCCGCGCTGTCCGCCCATCGCCGGCTGTTCCATTGTAAAAACCTGTGCCCCCGGAACGCTGCGCAGCTCCTGGCGCAAGATCGCAATCATCTCCTGCTGCTTGATTTCTCGTTCCTCGCGCGGCGTCATCGTGACAAATGACATACCCTGATTCACCTGACCCTGGCTGCCCAATCCGATAGCAGAAAATACCCCCACATTCTCAGGGTGGGAAGCAATAATTTTCTCGACTTCCAGCATTTTGCTATTGGTGTATTCCAGGCTCGATCCCAGTGGAGCTTTCACAATCACCATGAAGCGCCCAGCATCTTCTTCGGGAATAAACTCGGACTCGAGACGCTGGATGAAAAAAAAGCTTGAAAAAAAGATCAGCACTGCGATCCCAACAGTCAACCAGCGAAATCGGAGTGCTAGACCAAGCATACGGCAATAGGTACTCTCTATCGCGACGAGGGAAGCCTCGAAAATACGGTAAAGCGCGTTCTCATCGCTCGAAACTTTCAAATAGCGCGAACAAAGCATAGGAGTCAGCGACAAGGCAACAAACCAGGACACCATAACCCCACAAACGACCACCACGGCAAACGATTCAAAAAAACGTCCGATAATACCACCCATAAATACAACGGGCAGAAAAATGGACACCAGCGACAAAGTCGCCGCCAGCACCGCGAACATCACTTCGTGTGTGCCTTCTAGCGCAGCCACATCCGGCGCTTTATCCGGATGCTCCTCCAGATGGCGATAGATATTCTCCAGCACCACGATAGCATCATCCACCACCACGCCCACCAGCAGTAATAACGATAGCAAAGTAATGGAATTGAAGGTGTAGCCAAAGAAGTACATTAATGCCACAGCGCCCAGAAGGGATACCGGAATAGCCAGGGCAATGATGATAGTAGAGGTGATATTACGCAGAAAGAACCACACAATGATGCTGGCCAGCAATGTTCCCAGGAAAAGATGTTCCTGCAATGCGCCAACCATTTCCATGATGAAAACCGAATCATCGGTTGAGATTTCAAGGTTCATCCCCGCTGGCAATTCTGGAACCACATCCTCTGTGACAACCCTTTTGACTTCATTGATGATCGCCACCGAATTGGAACCAGTAACCTTGATGATGCCGAGTCCTACCGTAGGCTTGCCATTGTAACGCGCGATTTCCCGAAAATCCCCTATTCCATCGACGATATTGGCCACATCTTTCAACAAAATATTGGCGCCTTCACGATACCTTATCACCATTCCCGCAAGTTCTCGCGGGTCATGGTATTCCAGATCGAGCTTCAGCAGACTTTCCACCCTGGCTCCGGTCAAAAAGCCGCCCGGAAGCAGCAGATGCTGACTGTTCAGCGCGCCGAGCAAATCCTGCACCGTCAATCCGTACGATGCGAGCTTCGCCGGATCCGCCTCAATACGGATGGTTCGCCGCCTTTCACCCCCGAGACGCACTTCGCCGACACCAGATATATTTTCGAATTGCTTGCGCAGCACGGTGTCGGCATACATGTTGAGCTGTTGCAGCGTGCGATCGCCGGATAGTGCGAGCCAGATGATAGGATTGGCATTAGTTTCAAGTTTGGCGACCTTGGGTGGATCGGCATCATCGGGTAATTGATCCAGTACCTGATTAACCTTGGCCTGCACTTCATTGAACGCCACATCTACGTCCTTGGATAAATCGAAGGTTACCACCACTACCGAAGCGCTTGGCGTGGAACTAGAGCGTACATAATCGATACCCGGCACACTGTTGACCGCTCTTTCTATGATGTTGGTCACGCTGGCATCAATCACTGAAGGATTGGCGCCCATTTCGATGGTCGTGATCGACACAATAGGCAAATCGATATTAGGAAAACGATCTACTCCGATATCACGAAAACCTATAATGCCAAATAGAATCAATAGCCCACTGGCCATATAGGCCAAAACATGCTGACGAATGGATAATTCAGGCAGACTCATTCTTCACCCTCAATGTTGCCAACCACCCCGATGCGAGCGCCATCCGACAGGAAACCGGCGCCATCAACCACAACTTCCTCACCCATACTCAAGCCGGAAATGATTTGAACCTCTCCCAGTCGCCGCACTCCGACCGTAACTTTCCGTTCAAGCGCTTTTCCATCTTGAATCACATAAACCACCTTCCGCCCGGGTCTTAGCACCACGCTGACATCGGGAACGACTACAGCATCGGTATAAGTTTCCACAACAACTTCCCCGGTAATGCTTCCTCCCGGAATCCAGCTGCCGGGGTTGGCCATATCAACGATGACCTCAACCGCTCGATTGCTCTCCCATATAGCTGGACGTATATCGGTAATCCGCGTTTCTACAGGCTCATCAGGAGCCGTCGGCGCCCATAGGCGCACCGTCTGCCCGATATGAAACATGTCAGCCACCCCTTCCGGGAACGGCAATATAATCTGCAGCATTGCTCGCGTACTGAGCAGGAACAAGGGGGTTCCGACGCCAACATAATCGCCCTTATTCGCCAGGCGTTGCTGCACCACTCCAGACACCGGGGACCGAACCTGGGTGCGACCCAGATTCCGCCGCGCCTGATCCGACCGCGAACGCGCCGCATCCAGTTGTTTTTCCAGCGATTTGAGTTGGGTCTTCGCCTCATCCAGCGTATTTTCAGAAAAGAACTTATCATCAACCAGTAGTTCGTAACGATGAACCAAGCGACGTTGCTGTTCAATCCGGGCTTTGACTTGCTCGACATCAGCCACTGCGCCTTCCAGCGTTAACTGGTAATTTTTAGGGTCAATCACTGCTAAAAGTGCGCCTTCCTCGACCCGATTCCCCACATCCACATGGATTTTAACAACCTGACCGGAAGCCTCCGTAGCGATAACGGGGTCCCCTTTGCTTATGATACGCCCAACCGACTTTTGAATCCGCTCAACCAAGACCTGTTTTGCTTTGACTGATGTCACCAGGACAGGCGGGCTTTCCTGGCGCACCTGTTCCTCTGGCTCCGAACCACAGCCAATCAAAACGCCTATCAAACCTATCAAACCTATGGCGCGGAGATACATTTTCAGCATTCATTCATTCCCTTGCTAAATGCATAATAAATATGCGGTTTTCGATGATAGGGCAATGTACTCATTGCACCAAGGCTGCTCCGGGATGATTAACCCGCAAACTCCAGCCGGATTTAAACAATATTGAATATTTCACGCAGCAAGTTTCCATCGTAAAGACGCCTGCGAAATATGCTTGTCGAACAATCCCGGTTTTCCGATGACGCATACTATAGATGCCAACGTAGCGAGCTTCGGAACTCAAATTCGACCGCCGAAATCCCGATCGCACTGCTTGTACAGCTATATGACGGTTATTTCACCATGCTCCCGTGAGCCGGAAACACTTGTCCTTAGGGAACCTCTGATTCAGTCATGAACTCAGCTCTTGCGACCATTATATCCAGCTTCTTTGTTGACAATCTCCGCTACGCTCGCTAACCCGCGCGATTGTCGTCTCGAATCTGAACATAATGAACCGCACCTGAGCTTCGCCCAGACTTGATCAGAGGTTACTTAGATATGAGCCCAAGCAATTCTTGACCAAAGCCGAGCCTTGATCTTTTCAAAGAGCGATATTCTATAATAAATAAAGTTACGCATGCAAACGTTCGGCTTGGAGTTACCCGAGCATTTTGAACGAACATTCAATATCCACCGCCGTTTCAATCACGACCAAATAGAAACCCGCCCTGCCACCAGGCCGCGGCGATGCCTTACTCATCAAGAAAAGCAGACAACAAGGCATTGACTTGCTGAGGATTGGCTTTACCTTGCGTTTTTTGCATCACCTTACCGACAAAAAAGCCCAGCAATTTGGTCTTGCCGGCGCGATATTGATCCCGCTGAGCGGGAAATTCCTCGATCACCTGACGAATCAAGGGTTCCAGGCTTGCGTTATCGCTGACCTGCCGCAAACCCCGTTGCTCAATGACCGTATCGGCATCCCAACCCTCGTTCCACATGATCTCGAAAACTTCCTTGGCAGTTCTGCCAGATACGCTGCCATCGACTATGCGCTGGAGCAACAGATTCAAACGTGGCGGAATAATTCTGACGTCACTAATGGATAAGCCTTCGCGATTCAACGCCGCCATCACATCACCCATGACCCAATTCGCCGCCAACTTGGCATCAGAACCTTCCCGCACCACCGACTCATAATAATCCGCGAGTTGCCTTTCAGCTGTCAATACACCTGAATCATAGGACGACAATCCGTATTCGCGCATGAAACGTTCGCGCCTGTCCCATGGCAACTCTGGCATTTCCGCCTCGATTTCAGCGATCAATGCCTCTGAGATGAGCAAAGGAAGCAGATCCGGATCAGGGAAATAGCGATAATCATTGGCTTCTTCCTTGGAACGCAAAGCACGCGTGATATTTGCGGCGGGATCGTATTGCCGGGTCTGCTGAATCACCTTCCCGCCCTGTTCAAGAAGTTGTATCTGCCTTTCCACTTCATAAATCAACGCTTTTTCAACAAAACGGAACGAATTAAGATTTTTTAATTCAGTCCGTGTCCCAAGACGGGTTTCTCCTCTGGGCCGCACGGAGACATTGGCATCACAACGAAAAGAACCTTCCTGCATATTACCATCGCAAATACCCAGGTATTGCACCAGGGTGTGAATGGTGCGCATGTAGGCTATCGCTTCTGCGGGCGAGCGCAAATCCGGCTCCGAGACAATTTCCAGCAGTGGAGCCCCGGCCCGGTTCAGATCGATACCGCTCATACCAATGAAGTTTTCATGCACCGACTTGCCGGCATCCTCTTCCAGATGTGCCCGGGTAATACCGATGCGTTTGATCTCATTCTGGGCGCAACTGACCAGAATATAGCCGCCATGCACTACAGGCAATTCATATTGACTGATTTGATAGCCCTTGGGAAGATCCGGGTAGAAATAATGTTTGCGTGCAAAAACCGAATGTCGCGAAATATCGCAATGCGTCGCCAAACCGAACATCACAGCCATGCGCACAGCTTCGGCATTCACCACCGGCAGCACTCCAGGAAATCCAAGATCAATCAGTGAAGCCTGAGTGTTGGGCGGCGCCCCATATCGCGTAGTAGTGCCCGAAAACAGCTTGCTGTTTGTGAGCAGTTGCGCATGAATCTCCAGACCGATGACGACTTCCCAGTCATCGCATCCGTTCAGCGCCAATGGTGATGTGTTTGATTCTTCCATAGATCATGTGCCCGGCATCAACGGCTTCTCAAGACCGAATTTTATGACTTTGAGTAATAGTATGTGGAATGGATCTATTCGACCCCGGAATACGTGGCAACGTCGGGATGATGTCGATGCCAGGCGGTATTCTTCTGATATAGGTGACCGGCCTGCAACAACCCCGCCTCATCAAAATCATCTCCGATCAACTGCATGCCAACCGGAAGACCTGAACTGAAGCCGACAGGAAGTGACAACGCAGGCAACCCGGCAAGATTAACGGCAATCGTGCAAATATCGCTCATATACATTGCCACGGGATCAAGATTTCTGGACCCCAGCGGAAAAGCCACTTCCGGGGCGGTTGGCGCAACAAGAAAATCCACTTGCGCCAAAGCCTGCTTGAGCGCCCGCCTGATACTATGGCGCACTTTCTGGGCGGTCAGATAGTACGCATCGTAATAACCATGCGACAATACATAAGTGCCAACGAGTATTCTCCGCTGGACTTCGACGCCAAATCCTTCGCCGCGACTGCGCTTGTAAAGATCTTCCAGATCCGCAGGGGTGTCGCACCGATGACCGAACCGAACCCCGTCATATCGGGCCAGATTGGACGATGCTTCAGCCGGCGCAATGACATAATAAGCAGGTATTGCATACCTCAGCTCCGGAATGTCAAGTTCAACAGTTTCAATACCAAGCGCACGCAAAGCGTCCACAGCTTTCCCCATGACAGCAGCAACACCCGCATCAATGCCGTCGGAAAAAAACTGCTTCGGAAGCCCAGCCTTCATTTTTCCGGGCGCATCAAGCATCCTGATATAATCGCCGACCGCCTCATCTGCGCTGGTGGAATCAAAATCGTCAAACCCGGCTATATATGAGAGCGCACAGGCGATATCTTCCACACTGCGCGCCATTAACCCCGCCTGATCCAGGCTCGAAGCATAGGCCACCATCCCCCAGCGTGAAACGCGACCATAAGTTGGCTTCAGCCCACTGATGCCGCATAATGCTGCGGGCTGGCGAATGGAGCCTCCAGTATCAGTTCCGGTTGCCAGCGGCACCAGCCCCGCCGCCACGGCAGCGGCAGAACCGCCCGAGGATCCGCCGGGCACTCGAGTTATATCCCATGGATTGCGAACCGGCCCGAAATAACTCGTCTCATTTGACGAACCCATAGCGAATTCATCCATATTCGTCTTGCCCAGACATACCATGCCAGCCTCAGCCAGGCGCTCAACCACCGTAGCATTATATGGGGGCACAAAATCCTCAAGCATGCGCGAAGCGCAGGTGGTGCGCTGGTTTTTCGTGCAGAATATATCCTTATGCGCCATAGGAACGCCTGCCAGCGGCGAAGGATGCTGGTTCCTGCTCCTTGCCTCGTCCCAGTGGGCGGCATCTATAAGCGCACGCTCCCTATCCATGGTTATAAAACTGTTCAAGCTCCCGTCCACGAATGCGACACGCGAAAGCAAATGCTCTACCAACTCAGTGGCGCTGAATTCCCTCGATTCCAGCCCCCGAGCCATCTCCATCATGGTCAACCAATGCATGGCCATTTATCCGTATTATTCATTCCGTATTTCCACCGCCACCGCCGATGACTTGTGGGACAAGATAATAGCCCTTTTCAACCATTGGCGCGATCACCAGCGCCTCTTCGCGCATATTGCGCCATGCGACCTCATCAGCACGCATACGCTGTTCGGCTGTCTGGGTGTGCACCAGAGGCTCTATGCCGGACGAATCCATCTCCCGCATGTGTTCTACCATGCCCATGATCTGGGTCAGATCGTGCGCCAACGACTCATTCTGATCATCATCCATCGCAACGCGGGCCAGATGAGCCAGATGGGCAATGTCTCTGGACGATATTTCCATTCATGCTCCATATAAAGCTTCTTTGAATCAGAAGTACAGTATACTACACGATATCAATTTGATTATAGTCTTGAGGTGGCTTGCCCAAGATCTGCGCTGCTGTTACATTTCAACCATTCGTTCTAGCTCAATTCAGGTATCAACATGTTTAAAAGTCTGAGAGGTTTTTTTTCCAACGACTTGTCCATCGACCTGGGTACCGCAAATACCCTCATTTATGCTTTAGGTAGCGGGATCGTTCTTGACGAACCTTCGGTAGTCGCCATTCGCGATGATCCCCGCCGGGGTGGAAAAGTCGTCGAGGCCGTAGGCAGTGACGCGAAAATGATGATCGGTCGCACACCCGACAATATCATAACGGTCAGACCCTTGAAGGATGGCGTTATCGCTGATTTCAACATCACTGAAAAAATGTTGTTGCATTTTATCCGCAAGCTGCACAATTCACGCCTGCTCGCACCAAGCCCACGCGTCCTGATTTGCGTACCCTACGGTGCCACCCAAGTGGAACGGCGTGCTATTCGAGAAGCAGCCATGGCTGCAGGGGCCAGACGGGTTTATCTGATGGAAGAACCGATGGCGGCCGCCATCGGCGCCGGAATGCCTGTCCACGAAGCCAAAGGCTGTATGGTTCTGGATATTGGCGGCGGCACATCGGAAGTCGCGGTTCTGTCATTGAATGGTATTGTCTACGCCCATTCGGTGCGTATTGGAGGGGATCGATTCGATGAAGCCATTATCAACTATGTGCGTAGAAATTATGGCATCATGATAGGAGATGCAACCGCGGAACTGATCAAAAAAACTATTGGCTCGGCTTTCCCGGGATCAGAAGTCAAGGAAATCGAGGTCAAAGGGCGCAACCTTTCTGAAGGCATTCCCCGGAGTTTCAAACTCAACAGCAATGAAATTCTTGAAGCGCTTCAGGACCCACTGGCTGGCATTATAGCCAGCGTGAGGCTCGCTCTGGAGCAAACACCGCCGGAATTGGGCGCCGACGTGGCTGATCGCGGGATCGTCATTACAGGCGGAGGCGCGTTATTGCATGATATCGACCGACTGTTGATGGAAGAAACTACGCTTCCGGTAATCATCGCCGATGACCCCTTGACCAGTGTCGCCCGAGGCGGAGGAAGGGTTCTGGAAATGATCGAAGAATATGGACCTGATGCCTTCTATCTTGACTAGAGGCGCCACATCATTGAATTTTCGCACTAAAATCATATGCAAGCATGGTTCAAGTGCCTGTTTAACCCATTAATCGCGGCAAGATGCCTGATATGTTACAGAACGACGAGAGCCGATCATCGGTAGTTGCGCCGTGGCCTGGAACGATGAAATTTAAAGTGTTATTTCAACACGTGCATGCATACCAATGGCTGATGCTCAGAACATGGCTAAAAAAGCATGCGATTCTCGTTCATGGGATGTTATGGCTCACCGCAAGCGCGACAATAATCACGCTTGACACGCATGATCAATTCATGCAGATGAGCCGCACCGGACTGACAACTCTGGTATATCCTATGGAGTTGGCTGCGGTTTTTCCGTCGCATACTTATCACAAGCTGCGGCAGAATCTGCGCAGCCACTCCCAACTGGCTGGGGTAAACCACACGCTCAGAAAAAAACTGCTCCTGTTCCGGGTTGAACTGCAAAAACTCACGGCACTGGAGAATGAAAACGAGCGTCTCCGCGCTTTATTGAATGCCCAGCAACGCATCGATCCCAAAGCGATGCTGGCTGAAATGGTAGAGATTCACATCAAACAAAATAGCCATAAACTATTGCTGAATCGCGGGATCATCCATCATGCCTATGTCGGCCAGCCCCTAATAGACCATCGTGGCATTGTCGGACAAATTACCCGTGTGAGTACTGTTTCTTCCACGGCGGTACTAATTACGCATTCACGCCATATCCTTCCAGTCATGAATGCCCGAACTCAGGAGCGATACCTCCTTAGTGGCACGGGAAGCCGTGAACGTCTTTCCATAGACTACCTCCCCCAGCATACCGATATCAAAAAAGGAGATTTACTTATTTCTTCCGGCATCGGCAGCCGCTTTCCACCCGGCATCCCGGCAGCCCGGGTGCTATCCGTTGAACTCGGAGAGGGTCAGCCCTATCTCAATATTGAAGCCACGCCTGTAGCTCAACTTGACCACGGTCGTGAACTTTTATTGATTCACAGAACCGAAGATGAACAACCCGCTTCATGGTTGACCCGGATCAAGCGTCCCTGAAAAACGCTCATCCGTAGAAAATACTGTATTCGTGCTATTTCTGTCATGACTGCGATTTAATAAAATTCAACGCACTTCCAAGGTTTGCTCGCCAACCTGATCATCTCATCTCGGCATCCCTATGAAAATAAAAACCAGACTATGGCTGAGCCTCAGCATCATTGCCGCACTGCTGGCAAGCATTTATCCCTTGCCCGAGGTCTTGTCTCCCTGGCGACCAGAATGGTGCCTGATTGTATTATGCTCCTGGTGCCTCACATACCACAAGCCATGGATGGTCGCCGTCACCTGGTTTACCGGCATTCTTCTGGATACTATGCGAATCACTCCATTAGGGGTTCATGCTTTTGCCCTGACAGCGGCTATTATGCTTTTCCTGACATGGCAAGTGCGCATTCGCAATCAACCCCTGTGGCAGAATATGGCTGCTTTTATCATAATATCCATCATTTACTATGGACTCTTATGGCTCATCGGCTCAATAATAGGACGTTCCACACAACCTTATCTGCCCTGGAGCAGCCTCCCGGCAGGATTTCTATTCTGGTTCTGCATCCAGTTTGCTTGTCAAAAACTATCGAATGAAAACCGTTATAGCTATAACGACTCATGATCAAAGCCCCAAAACGCCAACCTTTGCGTGACGCCTTTTTGGATCGCTCTCACGATCGCAAGATTTTTACCCTGCGTTTATTCCTGTTGACAGCCATCATACTAGCTTCGTTTATTATGCTGATCGCCCATATGTACCGCTTGCAAATAACAGATCACAGCCAGTACATCACCAAATCCAGCCGCAATCGAATTCGAATCAACATCCTGCCCCCACCAAGGGGGCTTATTTATGATAGAAAAGGCAAACTACTGGCCCACAACCAAGCCACCATACGAATCAGTATCATTCCGGAAGATACCGATAACTTAAACCAGCTGCTCGAGAAGATCTCCAGTTCTGTCCCGCTGGACAGCAGCGTATTAAAACGTTTCCATGAACGCAGGAAAATGATTCGCGGCTCTGAGCCGGTACCTCTTCTTTACCACATTACCGACCAGCAACTCGCCACCCTGTCAGTTGATCTGGCCAACTTGCCTGGCGTCGTCCTTGAGTCCCACATCATCCGACATTATCCGAACAAAGAAACCATGGCGCATGTCATCGGATACGTCTCGATCCCGGACGCAACGGATTTGCGGCAGGAACCAGAGAACTTGCATTATGGCAGTATCGGGAAACAGGGCATTGAGAAATACTATGACAAGCTGTTGAAAGGATCTGTCGGCATGCAACAGGTGGAAGTGGATGCGCACGGACGCCCGGTTAGGGTGTTGCAGGAGACCCCCCCTGAAGCTGGCGCTGATCTTCACCTGACGATCGATCTGGATTTGCAAGAAGCCGCGGTAAACGCCATGGGTGATTATACGGGCGCCGCGATTCTTCTGGAGCCTGACAGTGGAAACCTACTGGTTTTTGTCAGCCAGCCGGGCTTTGATCCCAATCTTTTTTCCTCCGGAATGAAGTCCTCACAATATCGCAAACTGTCTTCCGACCCCTTGCATCCTTTGTTTAATCGCGCCTTGAAGGGACGCTACCCTCCTGGTTCGATTATCAAGCCTTTTATGGGGCTTTTGCTGCTCTCGACCCCTGAGATCCGGGAAGCTATGAATCCGCGGGGAATTTATTGTCCCGGGCATTATCGCATCCCCAATTACAAACGCCCCTACTATGACTGGAAACGCCAGGGCCATGGCTGGACAACGCTGAACAAGGCCATCGAAGAATCCTGCGATGTATTTTTTTATTCCATATCGCTCAAACTCGGCATTGAACGTATCAGTTCTTTTCTTAATCTGTTCTATCTTAACCAAAAAACCGGGGTTGATCTTCCAGGGGAAGTCTCAGGACTTATCCCTTCACCGGAATGGAAATCGCGCCGCATGAATAAATCATGGTTCCCCGGAGAAACCGTGATCACAGCCATCGGCCAGGGCTATATGCTCACCACACCGTTGCAATCCGCTTTCGCTACCGCCCTGCTGCTTTCCAAAGGAAAGGGATATCAACCGCATTTTTTGGCCAAGGTGGGTGGTGCCAGAAAAACCACCAGCCATCATGCCTTACCTATTCAGATAAGCAGCGAAAACAAGATTCCTCCATGGGCCTGGGGGCAAATACAGCAAGCGATGGTCAATGTCGTTCATGGAAAACATGGGACCGCGCGCGGACTCGGGAAAGAGCTCGATTTCATGATGGGCGGTAAAACAGGCACCGCTCAGGTCGTCGCGCTGCCGCAGGATGAAGTTAAACATCCACCAACCCTTGAGGATCATGCCTGGTTTATCGGTTTCGCCCCTGCTCAACAGCCCGAAGCAGTAGTGGCGATTCTTGTTGAACATGGAGGAAGCGGATCGAAAGTCGCCGCGCCTATAGCCGGTAAAATCCTCCAGGCCTACATGAAACAAAAAAATGCCTCGTAAAGAACACCAGTTCGCTCTTGATGAGCGGCATCTTCTGACACAGGTTCATATCGACGGCATACTGCTTTTCATCCTCGGGTTGGTTTTAACTTCCGGACTGATGATTCTGTACAGTGCCAGTGAACAAAATATGCACCTGGTGATCAGACAAGGAATCCGCGCAGGAATAGGGCTGGTTCTGATGATCTTGATGGCCCAGCTTCCCACCACTGCGTTACGCCGCTATAGCCCTGCAATATTCGGGGGGCTGCTGTTGACACTGTTGCTCGTCCTGTTGACAGGCGATGCCAGTAAAGGAGCACAACGCTGGCTCGACCTGGGTTTCGTTCGCTTCCAGCCATCAGAACTCATGAAAGTCGTTCTGCCATTATGGATCGCAACTCTTTTACATCGATATCGTGCTATTATACCTTTCGAAAGGTTCATGGCAGCCGGCATTTCCATCATTGCACCAGTCCTTCTTATTTCCATGCAACCCGATTTGGGTACAGCGATCCTGGTGGGAAGCGCCGGAGGTATGGCATTGTTTTTCAGTGGTTTATCGTGGCGTTACATTATTGGCATCAGTGCTCTAGGCTGTGCCATGATGCCGTTGGGATGGCATCATCTGCAGCCCTATCAACGCCAACGCATTACCACATTTCTCGATCTGGAAAAAGATCCTCTGGGGAGCGGTTACCAGATTTTGCAATCCCGTATCGCTATTGGTTCCGGAGGCTGGCAGGGAAAAGGCTGGCTTCAGGGCACCCAGTCTCACCTCGATTTCCTGCCGGAGCGAACAACCGACTTCATTTTCTCCGTGATGGCTGAAGAGTGGGGGCTTCAAGGTGTGCTTGCGCTGCTATCAGCTTATTTTGCTATCATCCTGCGTTGTTTCTACATCAGCATGAAAGCCGAAGATCGTTTCGACCGTATCATCGGCGCAAGTCTCACATTCACTTTTTTCAGCTACCTTTTCATCAATATCGCCATGGTGACGGGAATGCTCCCGGTCGTGGGCGTCCCCCTGCCATTGATCAGTTACGGGGGGACTTCCATTGTCACAATTCTTGCTTCCTTCGGTATACTGATGTCCATTCAGACTCATAAACAGCGCAAGCTCTTTTAACCCGACACAATTCTAAAGATATGGATCAATTCATGATGCAGCAAGAATACAGCTCTAAACCTCTACCAATCCGCTTCTTCACAGCGCTTTCTGTACTTCTGCCTTGTTTTGTGTTTTTCTCCCTTCCGGCCCATGCCGACCCAGACCAGTCTCCCGACGTTCTTCCAGCCAAACAGATCGAATCGTTCTCCATGGACATCGCCAAAAAACACGGGCGATCCCAAAAAGAAGTTTATGATCTGCTTAAACAGGCACAAATACAGCCTTCCATCCTTTCCGCTATTGCGAGACCTGCGGAAAAAAAACCGTGGCATGAATACAGGAAACTGTTTCTTAACCATGCCAGGATCAAAGGTGGTGTAAAATTCATGGCACAACACAAGCAGACGCTGGACAGAACTGAGTCCATTTATGGCGTCCCACCAGAAATCATCACTGCCATCATTGGCGTGGAAACACGTTATGGAAAAAACAAGGGTGGTTACCGAACCATTGATGCGCTCGCTACACTAGCCTTTGCCTATCCGCCCCGCAGCAGTTTTTTTAAGCGCGAACTCGAGAATTTTTTGCTGCTCGTCGAGGAACAGAATTTCGACGCCCTTCAATTAAAAGGATCCTATGCCGGAGCTATGGGTATCCCGCAATTCATGCCCAGCAGTTATCGCCATTATGGCGTCGATCTTGACGGAGATGGCGTCAGCGCTCTGATAGACAGCACCGAGGATGCTATAGGAAGCGTGGCTTATTATCTACAACGTCACGGATGGAAACGCGGCGCACCTGTCGCCTGGAAAATCAATCAAATCGGAGATGCAGCCCAGGCAGCCATTTATGCCGAGCAGGGCAGTAAACCCAGTTTGACCTTCGAACAAATTCAAGCTCTGAAAATCGATATCTCGCCCAACGTTCTTGGAGAAACCACCGATCCCTGGGCGCTGTTACAACTGGAAAAAGCGCCTGATAGCCTCGAATATTGGATCGGTCATGACAATTTTTATGTCATTACCCGATACAACCATAGCATCCTCTATGCCATGGCTGTCTTTCAACTTGCGGAGTCATTGAAAGGATCATGACCTATAATTTACACCCTGTTTTCTCAGGGCAGAATAACAGGTTTTTTCTGCCCAACCAGATTACAATTAAAAGAGCCTCATGGATTGCCTTATCCAGCATGATTTTCGTCTCCGGATGGCATCCCATAGCAAGCCTTGCAGCCAAAAACCAATATACCATAGCCGGGAAAACCTACTATATATTATCTAAAGCCGAGAACTTCCATCAAAAAGGGATGGCATCATGGTATGGAGAACCTTTTCACGGACGTAAAACTGCCAACGGTGAAGTCTATAATATGTATGCGCTTACTGCTGCACACAAGCGGCTGCCCCTTCCCACCAAACTCAAAGTCACCAATTTGAACAACCAGCGCAGCATCATCGTCCGTGTCAATGACAGGGGTCCATTCGTGCAAGGGCGTATCATTGACCTGTCCTATGCCGCTGCCTTGAAGCTTGATATCGTCAAAACCGGCACAGCGCCGGTGGAAATATCGTCACTGGACAACTTCGATAAAACAACTAAAAATCTGGCGCAATCGAGCCAAATGATCATACAAGTCGGGGCTTTCGAGGACATCAGCAATGCCCGGAAATTATATTCCAGAATCCAGTCCGAGCGCCTGAGACCCGCATTTATCTATAAAGACCGGGATGATACCCGCAAGCTCTGGTATAAAGTGCGCATCGGCCCTTTCAGGGATGGAAAAGATATCCAGCAAGCCTTAATCATACTAGATAAGCTTGGAATTCAATATGTGACCGTCAACTAAGGCGCCGTTATCAGAGAAATATCTATGTGGATGAATCATAAAAACCCAACTGAATATTTGATCGCTCTATCCCTGCTAGCTGGAATAGCATTGTCGTGTGGCCTGCACCATACTGCGTCTGCCCTCCCTTTACCCATACCTGCTGCGCCACCGATCCAGGCCCAAAGCTATGTGCTTTTCGATCCGGAAAGCCAGCAGTTGTTAGCTCAACAAGCGCCGAATGAGCGCATGGAACCTGCCAGCCTCACCAAAATTATGACCAGCTATGTTGCTTTTCATGAATTGAGTGACCAGCACATTACACTTGATCAAATGGTGGTGATCAGCGAAAAAGCCTGGCGCATGGACGGCTCCCGAACTTTTCTCGAGGTCAATAGCCCGGCCGCAGTCAGAGATTTGTTGATAGGTATTATTATTCAGTCGGGTAATGATGCCAGCGTAGCGTTGGCAGAACATATCGCCGGTAGTGAAGCCAGCTTCATAGACATGATGAACCATTACGCCCAACTGCTGAATATGGAAAACACCCATTTCATGAATGCAAGCGGACTGCCTGATCCCCAGCACTACAGCACGGCTTATGACATGGCTCTCCTGATTCGGGCAATCATCACAGAGTTTCCGGATTACTATCGCTGGTACAAAAAAACGACATTTACATACAATGGGATTACCCAATCCAACCGAAATCAATTGTTAATTCGTGATAGCAGTGTGGACGGCGTCAAAACCGGTCATACCCAATCCGCGGGGTTTTGTCTGGTGTCTTCCGCCGTACGCGATAATCGCCGCCTCATCAGTGTTATGATGGGCACCAAAAGCGATGAAGCCCGAATCAGTTACAGTGCGTCTCTGCTCAATTACGGGTTTCGTTTTTTTGAAAACCACAGGCTTTACGCACGTAACGACAAGCTGGTGGAAGCCAAAGTCTGGCAAGGCGCTGCTCAAAGCGTTCCTCTCGGAATCAGCGATGATATTGTTGTATCCATTCCAAGAGGACATTATGAGAGACTGAAAGCTTCCGTACTTCTGCCGAAAACTGTCGCAGCACCCGTTGCCAAAGGCAGTCAGATTGGATCCGTCATCATCAAGCTCGGAGACACACCTCTGCTACAACAGCCTTTGATCAGCATGGCTGAAGTAGAAAAGGCAACTTATGGCGCAAATTCATTGACAAAGCAGCACTGAGACCTGGACTGATCGGCAAAGTGCCGCAACAGCCTTTCTGGCAGGCTGTTGGAATTCAATATGTGACCGTCAACCAAGGAAGCTCTGAGCAAATCATGAACTCGGTTCTTACGTCCCTTATGTCCAGCTTCATTGTGTTAAATCTTCGCAATAGCCCTGCTAACCCGCGCAATTTATCCCTCGAATCTGAACATGGGAAATCACACCTGAGCTTACCTAACAACCCCTTATCAGAGAAATATCTATGTGGATGAATCATAAAAACCCAACTGAATATTTGATCGCTCTATCCCTGTTAGCTGGGATAGCATTATCGTGGGGACTGCACCATACTGCATCTGCCCTCCCTTTACCCATACCTTCTGCGCCACCGATCCAGGCCCAAAGCTATGTGCTTTTCGACCCGGAAAGCCAGCAGTTATTAGTTCAACAAGCGCCGAATGAGCGCATGGAACCTGCCAGCCTCACCAAAATTATGACCAGCTATGTTGCTTTTCATGAATTGAGTGACCAGCACATTACACTTGATCAAATGGTGGTGATCAGCGAAAAAGCCTGGCGCATGGAAGGCTCCCGAACTTTTCTCGAGGTCAATAGCCAGGCAGCGGTCAGAGATTTGTTGATGGGTATTATTATTCAGTCGGGCAATGATGCCAGCGTAGCGTTGGCAGAACATATCGCCGGTAGTGAAGCCAGCTTCATAGACATGATGAACCATTACGCCAAGCTGTTGAATATGGAAAACACCCATTTTATGAATGCAAGCGGACTGCCTGATCCCCAGCACTACAGCACGGCTTATGACATGGCACTCCTGACCCAGGCACTCATCACAGAGTTTCCGGATTACTATCATTGGTACAGCAAAAAGACATTTACATATAATGGAATCACCCAATCCAACCGAAATCAATTGTTAATTCGTGATAGCAGCGTGGACGGCGTCAAAACCGGTCATACCCAATCCGCGGGGTTTTGTCTGGTATCTTCCGCTGTACGTGATAATCGCCGCCTCATCAGTGTTATGATGGGCACCAAAAGCGATGAATTCCGTATCAGTTACAGTGCGTCTCTGCTCAATTACGGGTTTCGTTTTTTTGAAAACCACAGGCTTTACGCACGTAACGACAAGCTCGCGGAAGCCAAAGTCTGGCAAGGCGCTGCTCAAAGCGTTCCTCTCGGAATCAGCGATGATATTGTTGTATCCATTCCAAGAGGACATTATAAGAGACTGAAAGCTTCCGTACTTCTGCCGGAAACTGTTGAAGCGCCCGTTGCCAAAGGCAGTCAGATTGGATCCGTCATCATCAAGCTCGGAGACACGCCTCTGCTGCAACGTCCTTTGATCAGCATGACTGAAGTAGCAGAAGGCAACTTATGGCGCAAATTCATTGACAAAGCAAGACTGAGACTTGGACTGGTCGGCAATAATGAAATTTGAACCTTATGTGCATCTCAACGGTGCGCTTGTGCCTTCATCTGAAGCCAGAATATCCGTTTTCGATCGGGGATTCCTGTTTGGTGATGCAGTCTATGAGGTCATCCCCGTATATCAGCGGCGCATCGTTTACTGGCACGCCCATCTCGAGCGGCTCAATCGCAGCCTTCAGTCCATAAGGATGCGCAATCCCTATGACGCAGAGCAATGGGAAACCTTCATCGGTGAGCTCGTTGCACATCATCCGGAAAGCAATCAAAGCGTCTACATCCAGGTGACTCGCGGCACGGAAGGAAACCGACACCACTTGCCTGATATGGATATCTGCCCCACCGTCGTTATGTTCAGTGCACCTTTGCCGCCCTTCAGCGCCGAAAATGCGGCAAAGGGACTATCCGCCATCACCACCGAAGATATCCGTTGGCAATATTGCCATATCAAATCAACCAATCTGTTGGCGAATGTATTACTGCTGATACACGCTCACGACGAACAGGCCGAGGAAGTGATCCTGCTTCGCAATGGCAAAATCACCGAAGGCGCCACGAGCAATGTCTTCATCGCCAGAAACGGGAAACTCATGACACCACCCCTCAATGACAGCATCCTGGCTGGCGTGACCCGGCAGGCGGTTTTTCGCTCCGCCGCCAAGGCACATATCCCGTGCATAGAACAGGAACTTTCCCAAAAGGATTTGATTGATGCAGATGAAATCATGCTCAGCAGCACCACGCGGGGCATCAGACCAGTGTTGTATCTCGACGGACGATCCGTTGGCGATCACAAACCGGGCCCCATCTGGCAAAGGTTGATGCAACCATTCGAGCATGAATTAACCCAGGCGCTCGAAACCGGAACCTGTGAATGATGGATGCCGATAGACTGGCAATCATGCTGCCAAAATCGGAATTGCATCTGCATATCGAAGGCACCATGGAACCGGAAATGATGCTGAGTTTCGCGGCGCGCAACCACGTCGATTTGCCCTATAAAACCCCGCAACAGGTGCGCGATGCCTATCAGTTTGATGATCTTCAATCCTTTCTGAACCTCTATTATCTTGGAACCCGTGTTCTGAAAACCGAGCGGGATTTTTACGAATTGACCATGGCTTACCTGCAGCGCGCTTTTAACGATCATGTGTTGCATACCGAGATTTTTTTTGATCCGCAAAGCCATATGCATCGCGGCATTCCTTTTGATGTTGTGATGCAGGGCATCGGCGCAGCTCTTGAGGACGGGAGACACCAACCCGGAATCAGCAGTCGGCTGATTATGTGCTTCCTGCGTGATCTTGGTCCTGAAGATGGCATGCTGACCATGGAACAAGCGAAGCCTTATCAGGCTCAAATCACTGCCGTTGGTCTCGATTCCACGGAGTTGCCCTACCCGCCGGGCCGGTTTCAACGCCTGTTTGACCAGGCCCGCGAACTCGGATGGTACACAGTCGCTCATGCAGGCGAGGAAGGTCCGGCACAGTATATATGGGAAGCTATTGACAGGTTAAAGGTCAAGCGTATTGATCATGGCGTCCGCAGCGAAGAGGACCCACAATTGATCGAGCTTCTGGCCCGGAAACGCATCCCACTGACCATGTGTCCCTTATCCAACGTCAAGTTGAAGGTCTTTCCCCGGCTGGAGGAGCATAATCTTGTGCGATTGTTGCATGCAGGCATCTGCGTATGCATCAATTCCGATGATCCAGCCTACTTCGGCGGCTATATCAATGATAACTTTCTGGCATGCCGCCGAGCGCTGAATTTAAGCGCTCAAGACATTATTTTACTGTGTCGAAACAGCTTTGAGGCCGCTTTTCTGGATCAGGCTCAACGCATGAAATACTACCACATGATTCACACCATAGTGGGGGAAACCCAAAATCATAGTTCGGATCATGATTAACCCACACCCCACCGGCGCGCTTCTGGATCCAGGAGTCTCGAATCGTGATCCATCCAATGCCCGCCCCAGGACTCAAGTTATTTGACTATTCAGATAGCTGATAATCATATTTAAAATATCTCACCAAACCTCGGGACTGCAGGCAAAAAACGATACCTTGGAAAAAAGGTCAATATGCTATCCTGCACACCTTATTTATTGCTTTTTGAATCCTTTTCCATCTAATAGAATAGAGTATTTCCAATCCATAAATGCGTCTAAAGAAGCGCACCAAGGAACCTCTGATTAAGTCATGAACCCGGTTCTTGCGTCCCTACTGGCCCAGCTTCATTGTTGACAATCTTCGCAATAGCCCTGCTAACCCGTGCGATTGTCGCCTCGAATCTGACATAATGAATCACCATATACTTCCTCCAGACTTAATCAGAGGTTCCTTAAAGACAACCTGTTAGCCGATATTCAGACTAACAGGTATTGGACCCAGACAAACAGCTGATGCTCGCGAAAAAGCATTGGTTGAACACTTCGGTAAAACAGCTGTTAAACAAAATGGATACCTTGGAATTGAAGACTCTGGAGCAACATTCATTACGATTTCGCTTGGTTAACGAAGCACATATTCGCCCCTACATACAGGTAAAACTACCCTGCCGTGCCTCTCACCTTGCCTTTACCACCCGAAATATACCCCTGTCTCATGAACATACTCACATTAAAAAATTATGTGAGCATTACGGTGTTGTACCACCAGTGGAAAATAGTAAACACTATTCTGAAAACTTTCGTGACTTCCTTTTTAAGTGGGAACGCCATAATGAATTCTCGACCTATACATTTCTCAGGCAAGATGAGGAAAATATTCCTTTTGACAGACCCGCGATAAAAGAGGTCCCGGAAAACTGGCTGGCTGAATTAAACTATAAACTATTGGTCGCATTACATCTGGTTATACTCCCCCGCACGACGACACCACCCACTCAAACAGATCTCCATCGATATTTTAGCGCCGACAGCCTTGTAGGCAGCTCAGTTATCGATGAGGCTGCTTTAGTCTGGACAGATTTTCGCATCCATAGCGATGGTTTTAGCCGCATGCTAATCCTTGACCGAAGCCTGCACGCCAGACAAACTGGCCGCCTATTACAAGAATTGCTTGAAATGGAGTCTTACCGAATCCTTGCCTTATTAGGTTTTCCGCTAGCAGAAAGCTTAAATCCAATGCTTGGAAAACTGGATCAGCGATTAACCCGGTTATCACGTCAGATGGTTTCCATCAGCACTTTGGAGGAAGAACATTCTCTATTGAGTGAATTAGCTAACCTGGAAGCCGAAATTGAAAAACTAAATTCAGAAACTGCTTATCGTTTTGGAGCCACACGGGCTTACCATTCAATTGTTGAACATCGAATAGTGAACCTAAAAGAAGTTGAACTGGGTGGCCTTCAAACACTATCAAGTTTTCTTGAAAGGCGTTTTCTGCCAGCAATGAACACCTGTGAATCAATCTCATCTCGACTGGAACACCTGTCTAGACGCGTTGCCAGAGCAAGCCAAATTTTATCAGCAAGGGTTGATTTAGCCCTCGAATCCCAAAATCGTGACCTACTGCATTCCATGGACAGAAGGGCCCATTATCAATTCAGATTACAAGAAACAGTTGAAGGCTTATCCATTGCAGCCATTAGTTATTATGTTGTTGGGCTGGTTAACTATGTTTTAAAAGGCATTGAATCTGCTGGGTATCAAATCAACCCAGAAGCAGTACTTGGCGGCACTATACCCATTGTTATCGCTAGCGTATGGTTTACTGTACGGCGAATAAAGAATAAAATAAGTAAAAGTAATCCTTCTGAATAAGCTCACCTTACCCTTAACATCAGCCCTGTCTAACTAAGGAAGCTCTGATTAAGTCATGAACTCGGTTCTTGCGTCCCTTATGTCCAGCTTCATTGTCGACAATCTTCGCAATAGCACTGCTAACCCGTTCAATTGTCGCCTCGAATCTGAACATAATGAACAAGCAACCTGCTTCGTCCAGACTTGATCAGAGCTTCCCTAACGAAAAAATAAAAAAGCATTGATTCAACCCGCAATTTTAGCGCAGCATCTCAGTAAATCTTTTGATGGTCATGAAGCGGTGCGAAATGTCAGCTTCAGCGTGACTCAAGGTCATATCTGCGGACTGATCGGCGGCAATGGCGCCGGGAAAACCACGACCATTGCCATGCTTCTCGGCCTGCTGATTCCTACCCGGGGCAAAGCCTGCATTCTCGGCGTAGACATGACCCGCCGCCGCCACCAGATCTTATCAAGAATCAATTTTTCGTCTCCCTATGTTGACCTGCCTCAGCGTTTAACGGTAACTCAGAACCTGACTGTCTATGGAAGACTCTATAATGTGGTCGATCTTGCACGACGCATCAAGGAACTGGCTGAAGCATTGAATTTGCATGATCAGCTAGGCCAGCCTTATGGCAAACTTTCCGCGGGTCAAAAATCACGGGTGAGCATAGCCAAAGCGTTGATCAACAGACCTGAAGTGCTCCTGCTCGATGAACCCACCGCCTCGATGGATCCGGAAAGCGCCCATCGTCTGCGCCATCTGCTCATGGATTACAGGAAGGAAAACGGCCTGACCATTTTAATGACTTCGCACAACATGTCGGAGCTTGAAATGATGTGCGATCATTTGATCGTTCTCGACCATGGCAGAGTGGCAACCCAGGGATCTCCCGGTTCCCTGATAGAACAACATGATTGCAGCTCTCTGGAACAAATGTTTATCAAGCTGGTACGCCAGACCCGCTGATTTCCCTGGTCATCCTTCTTTCCGGGCTTGATCAGAGGTTCCTTAAGCCAATTGGTGGAAAACAAAGCATATTGACTTCCTGCCCCTGAGCACAAATCATGCGCCAGCCTTATTTTATCCAGTTTATTCTCCCTCTCCCCGAACAATCTTCATGGCCCAAAACACACACAAATAGCATCATAAATGCGTGAACAAATAGTGTCGTAAATATATTGCCGACTTAAAACTTGACTCAATGATTAAGAATGTTTATTGTGAACTTGTGGGGAATAGTGGAATAATGTGGTAGATAATGCGTTTTCGTGGAATTCACCCGGCGTCAGTGGATGAAAAGGGAAGAATAGGCATCCCGGCACGCTATCGTGCGGACATCATCCTTGAAAGTGGTGGAATGGTCATGCTGACGATTGAACCGGACGGCTGTCTTTTGCTCTACCCAATGCATCATTGGGAAGAACTTGAGCTGAAACTGAGCCACCTGCCAGATTTCGACCCGGCCACCAAAGCCTGGCAAAGGCTTCTCATCGGGCACGCAACAGAAGCATCTCTTGATAAATCCGGAAGAATTTTGATCCCTCAACCACTGAGAGAATATGCCGGGCTTGAACGTCAGGTTGTACTGCTTGGGCAAATGAATAAATTTGAGCTTTGGAGCCAGAATCTATTTGCCACCGAGCGTGAACGTTGGCTTCGGAACATCCGCCCATCGCCCGACATCATCGAGCGACATTAAATACCGATTAAACCCTGCCTTACTCAAGGTTAACCCTTTCAGAACAAACATACCATGCGCCCAAACAATTTTCCTGACGATTTCACAACCACCCCAAACGGACCAAATCATTACCCGGTGATGGTCGAGGAAGTCGTTTCCGCCCTCATTACGGATCCAAATGGTTGTTACGTGGATGCCACTTATGGACGTGGAGGTCATAGTTCAGCCATATTGCGTCAGCTCGCGGATAAGGGGAAATTGCTGTCCATGGATAAAGATCCTCAGGCTTTTACCGCATCACCGCTCAAGGATAGTCATAACCGACTGGAACTGATACAAAGTTGTTTTAGCCAGTTGCATGAGCAAATTCTGCAACGATCATGGCAGGGTCGCGTCCATGGCATTTTGTTTGACCTTGGAGTCAGTTCACCCCAGTTTGAACAACCTGAGCGGGGTTTCAGTTTCAGGTTTGACGGCCCTCTGGATATGCGTTTTGATCCTGCGACAGGAATCAGCGCGGCAACATGGATTAATAGCGCCAGCGAAAAAGAAATCGGCAATGTATTAAAAAAATATGGTGAAGAACCGGCGTATCGGCGCATATCCCGCGCCATTGTCGAGCAACGCACCCAGACGCCGATTGAAAACACCAGACAACTGGCGGAACTGGTAGCGCGCGTGGCACGCCATTCCAAAAGAACGCATCATCCGGCTACCCAAACCTTTCAGGCCATCCGCATCCATATTAATCAGGAGTTGGAAAATCTCGATAAGGTTCTTCCACAGACGCTGGACTGCCTGGCGCCAGGAGGCCGACTGGCCGTGATCAGCTTTCATTCACTGGAAGATCGTGCAGTCAAGCGATTTTTACGCCACCAGTCTCATGGGAAACAACCCTGGCCGGTCACACCAGAGCCTTCCAGAATCAGGCTGATAGGTAAGACACAAAAACCCAGCGCTGGAGAAATCGCTGTGAACCCAAGGGCAAGAAGCGCCATTTTAAGAATAGGGGAAAAAATAAAATGAATAGTCTGCGCATCGGGTTGCTGGCACTGGTTTTCCTGACCATGGCTTTCGCAGTCACTCTCGTTTCTCTCAGGCATGATCAGCGTGAGTCATTCCGCGCCTGGACAATATTAACCCGACATGCCAATACGCTGGAAGTGGAATGGGGTCGGCTTCAACTGGAATCAGCCAGCCTTCAACGCCCGGAACGCCTTGAGACCTATGCACGCCAGCAGCTTAACATGTATGCTATCAATGAAAATGCCAGTCCGAAAAGATAAAACGCATGATGTCGCCCCATCCAGATAAAAACCGCTGGCGTCACTATTCGCTGAAGCTCCTGCTTTTTGGAGTTTGCGGCGTACTCCTGGGTCGTCTGCTCTATCTGCAGGTATGGGAAACAGAGCATCTTAAAACGCGAGGCTACTCGGCACACTTGAAAACTTTGAGTCAAGCCCTTCCTCGCGGCGATATTCTTGACAGAAACGGACGCATTCTGGCTATCAGTACACCGATTTCATCAGTATGGGCCAATCCACAAAAACTGCTGAGCGAGAATGAAGATGTCGAGCAATTGGCGCGATTATTGCGCATCCCCGAGACGCAACTACGCAACAAGATTCAAAAGCATGCCGCTCGCCAATTCATTTATCTCAAACGACATATCTCCCCCGCCATGGAAAACGCCGTCCAACAGCTCGGGCTGAGAAATATTAATTTCCAGCAGGAATATCAACGCTATTATCCCGACGGCGATATTCTCGGGCATGTCGTGGGTTTCACCGATATCGATGAAAATGGTCTTGAAGGGATCGAGCGGACTTTCAACGATCTGCTACGGGCAAAACAAGGTTACGCCTATGTAACCAGAGACAATGCCGGCAAAGCCGTCGACACCTTCAAGCCAGGCATTGACGGTGTCAAAGGAACCGCCATTCATCTCACCATTGACAGCAGAATTCAATACCTGGCTCAGCGTGAACTTGCTTCAACCTTTGAACACCACCAGGCCGATAGCGCCGCCATGATCATTGTAGAAGTAGACAGCGGCGATATACTCGCGATAGCGGTTCAGCCCGGATTCAATCCCAACAACAGCCAGGAGCGCAAGAGCGAATTATACCGAAATCGGGCCATCAGCGACGTTTTCGAACCCGGATCGGTTCTCAAACCTTTTATCGTAGCCATGGCGCTGGAGGCTGGTACAATCTTGCCGGACACCACGATCAATACCAGCCCGGGATACTGGCAGGTGAATGATCGTACCATCAGGGATTTACATGATTACGGTGAACTCGATATTTCCGGTATTTTATCGCGTTCCAGCAACGTGGGTATCAGTAAAATCGCCCTTGAACTGCCCGGATCTCTGGTATGGTCCAAGCTTGACGCGTGCGGCTTCGGTCATTTTCCAGGCGCGGGATTATCAGGCGAGCGTTCCGGATTTTTACCTCACCACAGTCAATGGTATCCGACCACACAAACAAGCCTGGCCTTTGGTTATGGACTTTCCAGTTCCCTTTTTCAACTGACCCAGGCCTATATGACCATCGCCACCGACGGCATCTCGCGACCTCTGCGTCTGATCAAGGACGCAACGCCCGGGAAGGGGGAACAAGTATTTCAGCCTAAGGTCATAAAGACAGTGCGCACCATGCTGGCCGATGTCGTTGAAAACGGCACCGCAAAGCGGGCTATTATACCTGGGTACCGTATCGCGGGGAAAACCGGAACCAGCACCAAAATTCACCAGGGTGGCTACCGTCGAGGGCACTATACAGCATTGTTCGCAGGGATGGTTCCAGCGGAAAACCCCGAATTACTGGCCGTCGTCATGGTGGATGAACCCAGGGAGAACGGCTATTATGGAGGAACCGTCGCCGCACCCGTATTCGCTCGGGTCATGCCCGAAGTACTGCGTTGGCTTCATGTCGCCCCTCAACCTGCCCCGGATAAAATTATGGCCCAAACCGGAAACCCGGAATGACCTGCATCAGCATCCAGCGTCTGCTTGAAGGGTTATTGCCGCAGAAAGATTTACCGCCTTGTGAATTGATGGTTAGGCACGTAACGGCAGACAGCCGACTTGTTCAGCCTGGCACCTTGTTTCTGGCGCTCCCCGGTTCATCCCAACACGGATTTATGTTCGCCGAACAAGCCGCGCAACGGGGCGCCGTTGCCATCGCCGTTGACCCAAGAGGACTGCCTTCGGGTCTGCCTAAAGTCGAATATATACCTGTCTGGATGATACCTGGCCTGGCTTCGCATTCAGGATTGATTGCAAGCCGCCTTTTGGGTCACCCTTCACGCAAACTTTGGGTCGCCGGTATTACCGGCACCAATGGCAAAACATCCTGTGCCCATTACATCGCCCAGATCAGCCCTGATCCAATCGGACTGATCGGAACTATAGGCGCAGGAATGCCTGATGCCATGACCCCCTTGTCTCATACCACTCCCGATACCACCGAGATCCACTACTGGCTTGAACATTGCGCCAGCCAGCATGCCAAAGGCGTGGTCATGGAAGTATCCTCCCATGCACTCGATCAACAACGTACGCAAAACGTTTGTTTCGATACGGCTATACTGACCAGCATCCAGCGCGATCACCTCGATTACCATGGAAGTATCGAACGATATGCCGCAACCAAGATGAAGCTGTTCCAGCAACCTGGGCTGGCATCCGCGATCATTCCCGCGAGCGATCCCTGGGGACCGCGATTCAATGAACTCAGTACCTCCATTCCCAAGCGGATTGCCTATGCCACTCGCAGCGAATTCAAGCCGCTTCAGGCATGCGCCCACCTGATCACGGAAATCACCAGATCGGATGAGAAGGGGATAACGCTGAGTTTTGAAGGCGACTTTGGTACGGCACAAGCCGCAGTCCCTCTTTTTGGCGCCTTCAATGCCATAAATCTGACCACCGCCATTGCCACGCTACTGGCCAGGGATATAAGCCTTATGGATATCCTTGCCCGCTTGCCGCGAGTGCGCGCCGTGCGCGGTCGCATGGAAAAACTGGGTGGAGCCGGTTGTCCCAACGTAGTCGTGGATTTTGCCCATACCCCGGATGCCCTGCATGCGGCTTTGCTGGCCTGCAGAACCCATTTGCGCGGCGGCAGGTTGTGGTGCGTTTTTGGCTGTGGAGGAAATCGGGATCAGGGCAAAAGATCCGTGATGGGCGCGATAGCCGCCCGATGGTCGGACCAGATCATCATCACCGATGACAACCCTCGATCCGAACCACCCGACGCCATCACTGCACAGATCGCCGCAGGCCTCATGGGGAGTGAAAAACCGTGGATGATTGAACACGACCGGTTCCAAGCCATCGGACGCGCTATTTCCGAAGCCGGCGCCAATGACGTGATTCTTGTAGCGGGCAAAGGTCATGAGAATATTCAGGACTATGGAACCGAGGCAATCCCTTTTTCAGATCAGCTTACGGTGCTGTCCCATCTTAAAATGCGGGACAATATGGCATGTTGACGATGAAACTGAGTCAAATCGCCGCCATCTGCGGCGGGAAACTGTATGGAGCGGATCAAATGATCCAGGGCGTATGCATTGATACGCGCCAGGCTTCGGATTCCTCGCTGTTTTTCGCCTTCAAGGGAAAACATATCGATGCGCACGATCTGCTTGAGCAACAGTATGAATGGGGTGTCGGAGCCGCTGTCGTCGAGCGGGTATTAAACATCTCTTTACCTCATATCGTGGTCAAAGATGTGCGCGATGCCCTGTGGTGCATCAGCGCCCACTGGCGTCGGTGCTGGGATCCAGTCATAATCGCTGTTACCGGAAGCAACGGTAAAACCACGGTCAAGCATATGCTTTCGTCGATACTCGCCCCTATGGGTCCTTTGCTGCATACGAGCGGCAATCTTAATAATGAGATTGGGGTTCCCCTGACCATTCTGGCGCTTGATCCAGGGCATCATTATGCCGTTATAGAAATGGGCGCCAATCATCCCGGTGAAATTGCCAGACTCTCCGCCCTCGTTGCCCCGCACGTGTCAATTGTTACTGGAGCTGCGGCGGCGCATCTGGAGGGGTTCGGCACCATTGAAGGGGTCGCAAAGGCTAAAGGTGAAATCTATTCCGGTCTGCCTTATACCGGAACCGCCGTGATCAATGTCGATGACAGATTCGCTGAATTATGGGAAAATTTGGCTTACCCGCGGCGTATCGTGCGTTTTGGACTGAATCCGGGAGCTGATATCCATGGAAAACAGAACCACGCGTCTTTTATTTTACATACGCCTGCAGGAGAAGCCCGAGGAGCATGGCATTTCCTGGGACTCCATAACTGGCGCAATGCTCTTGCCGCTGCTGCGGCAGCCTACGCCATCGGAGCTGCGCCCGAAATTATAGCTCGTGGGCTTTCAAGCTGTTATCCTGTTTCCGGGCGTTTGAATCGGCTTCCTTCACGCCATGGCGGGGTATTAATCGATGATAGCTACAATGCCAATCCGGGTTCGCTCAAGGCTGCGATTCAAGTGCTTGCGAATCAGCCAGCTCCACGCATACTGCTGCTTGGAGACATGGCTGAATTAGGGAAAGATGCCGAACACTGGCATCGCAAGGCGGGACTATGGGCCAAAGAGATGGGCATTAGCAGTTTATGGACGACGGGAGAACTTGCCTGTTTAAGCGCGCACTCCTTCGGAGGGCGCGCCCACACGTTCAAAGATTCGGGTACTATGGGTCGGTATGCGATCCATCATATTCCTGCTGGCGCAAGCATTCTGGTCAAAGGTTCACGGTGCGCTCACATGGAAAGGGTCGTCGAATCCTTAAGGGATCAAAGCCAGGTTGCGAAAGAATTATGATGGTTGTGAAATGATGGAACTCTCCGTATTAGGTGCGCCCTGGCCAGTCGGTCTGCGCGCCCTGGCGGCTGGGTGGACGGCTTTTGGATTAACCATGGCCAGTCTTCCCTTATGGATAAGCTACCTGAATAAACGCCAACTCCAGCAACCCATCCGCAAACTTGGGCCGCAACGACATCAGATCAAAGCAGGCACCCCGGCCATGGGAGGTCTGCCGCTCATTGCTTCCATCCTGGCTGCAAGCTTGTTATGGGGTCAATGGCGCCTTGCCCTGTTATGGCCTTTGCTGGTTATGGCAGTCTATGCCGCCATTGGAGCGTTGGACGATATGCACAAGCTATCCACACGACACACCGATGGTCTCTCGGCCCGCAGAAAATACCTTTGGCAGACCGCAGCAGCACTGATGGCTGCCACGCTGTGGTTTGGCGCACAACCGGAGCATGCCGGGCGGATCCTGTTGCTGGTGGGTCCACTGTGGATACCAGTTGGCATCGGCTTCATTCTCTGGGCCAATCTGGTCATCGTTGGCAGCAGCAATGCCGTCAACCTGACCGACGGGCTGGATGGGCTGGCTGTTCTATGCACCATTGCCGTGGCCTGCGGCTTATTGATTGCCGCTATCATCGGATTCCATCTATTGCCGGATCATCCTGCACTTTCCTGGGCTTACAGGCCTGGAAATCGGGAAACCTGTATTTTATGCAGTTCCGTTATCGGCTCCGGCTTGGGTTTTTTATGGTTTAACACTTATCCAGCACGAATTTTCATGGGCGATGTGGGTTCATTGGGCTTGGGCGCATTGCTTGGCGCCATCGCCCTGGCGCTGCACATGGAGTTGCTGCTTGTCATCATGGGCGGTGTATTCGTAGCGGAAACACTATCTGTCATCCTGCAGGTCGGCTGTTTCAAGCTAACCGGCAAGCGTATTTTTCGCATGGCGCCACTGCACCATCATTTCGAACTTAAAGGCTGGCCAGAAACCCATGTGGTGGCGCGTTTCTGGATCATAAACATGATACTCATCAGCACAGGACTCTTTCTTTTATGGTTGAGACTTTATGGATCAAGTTAGGCACGCCTTAATAGCCGGAATGGGTAAAAGCGGGCGAGCATGCGCACAATTCCTGCTTGAGCGCAACTGGCGGGTCGGTGTAACAGATACGCGTTCCAGGCCGCCACAAGCGCTATGGTGGAAAAACCACCTGCCGGAGATTGCCGTATATCCAGACTGGGGCACCCTTCCTCTCAATCATTTTGACATGATCGTCACCTCGCCCGGAATCCCGTGGGATGATCCGGTACTGGAACAAGCACGCCATAACGGCATATCTGTGATGGGAGAACTGGAATTGTTCGCCCGCCAAATCAAGGGGGAACTGATCGGTATTACAGGCACCAACGGCAAAAGCAGCGTCACGGTTCTTCTCGCGCTGATGGCCAAATTTTCAGGCGCCCATTTTAGAGCAGGAGGAAATCTGGGGCGACCCGCCATTGATCTGCTCAATTTGCCCCGGCCCGATCTTTACATCCTCGAATTATCCAGTTTCCAATTGGAAAGTTGCTGGAGCCTGAAACCAAAAGTTGCGGTTTTGCTTAATATTACCGAGGATCATCTTGAACGTCATGGCGACATGCATGCCTACGCACGTATAAAAACAAATTTTTGCCGCCAGGCTCAGCATGCCATAATCAATCAGGATGATCCATGGATTCGCGACGCTAAAATGGAAGGGGGACACTTTATCCCTTTCAGCGCACAGACATGCCTGCCCCAGGCCAGAGCATCAATTGTCAGCCACGGCGGCGCCCCGTGGATCGCCACGGATGGCAAACCATTGATAGAGTTGAGTAAAATCGGAGTGAATGGGATGCATCAGTGCAGCAACGTGCTGGCCGCCGTATCGGCGGCACTGATCATGGGTTGGCCCGGATCCGCTATCTGCCAGGCGCTGACGCTATTCAAGGGACTCTCTCATCGTATGCGCTCGATAGCTACGATAGAAGGCGTAAATTATATCGATGATTCCAAAGCCACCAATCCGGCTTCTACGGTAGCAGCCATGGGGCAAATGGATCAACCCTATGTACTCATTGCCGGCGGCGCATCAAAGAATTCCGATTTTACGCCGCTTCTGGAGGCTGCGAACGAAAAACTGACAGGTGTGATCCTGATGGGACAAGAGGCACCCCGGTTAGAGGACATGTTTAGCCACCACTCGCGATTGTGTATCGTCCGCGATATGAAAGAAGCCGTAGACCAGGCGCACCGATGGACGACACCGGGAGAAGCGGTTTTACTATCACCTGCTTGCGCGAGCCTGGATATGTTCCGAAGTTATGCTGAACGGGGTCGTATCTTCACCCAGCATGTCAAAAGAATAACAACCCCCGTCTTGACCAAGGCTGAATGCCTATGAAACCCGTCACCTTCTCCGCCACAGCGCATCTGACCAGACGCTGGCAACCGGACAGCATCATCATCGGCTGCGCACTTGGTCTTTGTTGCTTTGGACTGGTAGCGGTTGCATCTGCTTCCATGCCTATCAGTGACCGCGACTTCAACCAGCCCCTGATGCTGTTCTGGCGCCAGCTTATCTTTGCCGGCACCGGCATTCTGTGCGCATGTGCTGCCTTCCAGATTCCCACGGGGGTATGGCGTCATTGGCGGATGGTCATACTTGTGAGCGCTTTTTTTCTTGGAATTATTGTGCTGATCCCGAGTATAGGGATCAGCGTTAATGGCAGCCGACGCTGGATAGACCTAATGTTTCTGCGTCTTCAAGCCTCCGAGTTGATCCGCTTATTGCTCATCGTTTATCTGTCGGCTTACGTCGACAAATATCATGAGTTGTTGCCTTCAAACCGGATGGCATTTTTCAAACCGGTCTTCATCCTGATTCTTGCCGCCACGCTGTTTCTGATGCAACCAGATTTAGGCGCCGCCGTTTTGCTGATCACCACCGGCATCCTTATGCTTTTTGTAGCAGGAGCACCCCTATCTCTGTGCCTGTCCTTTGGTGCAGCAGGAATCGCGGCGATCGCGGTGCTGATTGTCAAGACGCCCTATCGATTCGAACGACTGATGGTGTTTCTTGATCCATGGCAAGATCCATTCGATAGCGGTTATCAACTCATTCAGTCCATGGTCGCAATCGGTTCAGGTGGCTTGTCGGGATTAGGACTGGGGCAAAGCATGCAGAAATTGTTTTATCTGCCAGAAGCACATACCGATTTTATCTTTTCAATCATAGCTGAAGAAATGGGTTTGTTCGGCGCCACTTTTCTGATTTTATGTTTTCTCCTACTGCTATCGCGAGGATTGACGATAGCGCGCATGGCAAGCGAACGATCCTGGGCTTTCGGCGCCGCGCTGGCTTATGGCATCAGTATCAGCCTGGGTTTACAGGCTTTTATCAATATTGCCATGACCATGGGGCTTCTACCTACCAAGGGTTTAACTCTCCCTTTTATCAGTTATGGTGGCAGCAGTCTTATCATGACCTGGCTGATGATCGGACTGCTGTTACGTGTTCACAAGGAGTGCGTCGATGAGTACTGATTCCGGTGAACAGCCAGTCATGATCATGGCGGGGGGTACCGGCGGTCATGTTTTCCCGGCGCTGGCCGTAGCTGAACAACTCAAGCGCCGAGGGATTCCTCTACTATGGCTGGGTACGCGTAAAGGGCTTGAAGCTACGATCATTCCACCTTTGGGAATTCCCGTGATATGGCTGCCAGTGCATGGTTTGCGTGGCCGCAGTATTCAGCAATGGCTCATTGCGCCGTGGCGAATTGGATGGGCGGTGATCAAGGTCGCTAGAACCCTTCGGCGCGAGCGCCCCTTGGCTGTTCTCGGCATGGGAGGCTATGTTTCAGGACCGGGTGGCATAGCCGCGCGCCTATGCCATATACCGCTGATTATTCACGAACAGAATGCCCGACCCGGATTGACCAATCGCATTTTGTGCCGAATTGCCAATCGCTGTTACACCGCTTATCCCCAGGTCTTTCCGGACCGATTGGTCACAGCCATGATCGGCAATCCTGTGCGCAATGAAATTGCCGAACTGCCATCACCGGAACAACGATGGCGCGAACGCACGGGATCCATAAGAATCCTGATCCTGGGTGGCAGCCAGGGCGCAGCCTGCCTTAATCGTATCGTCCCTGTTGCGATCGGCGCACTGAAACCAATGGGACAATTCCTGATCTGGCATCAGTGCGGCAAATCCCATGAGGAACCTACGCGCGAAATTTACCGATCCCTGAATCTGGAAGCCCAGATCGACCCTTTTATACACGACATGGCTTCTGCTTACTCCTGGGCGGATATCGTCATCTGCCGCGCCGGCGCACTAACGCTGGCGGAGCTGGCAGCCGCCGGACTCGGCGCCATCCTGATACCCTATCCCTATGCCGCCGATGATCATCAGACATTGAACGCCCGATGGATGGTCAAAAGAGGCGCCGCATTCATGATATCAGAGTCCGAATTGACCCAACAGGAGCTGACGCAAACCTTACGCGATAGAGTATCTGATCGCCTGGAACTGTTGAACATGGCACAATGTGCCCGCAAACAGGCCCCAATAGATGCTCAGGCCGAACTGGCAAACGCATGTATTGAAGCTGGAGAAAAAAAATGACCATCGACCAACACGCACAGGCTTCCTTCACCATCCCCATGGGAATGCTCAGCCGGATACACTTTATCGGTATCGGCGGCAGTGGCATGAATGGTATTGCCCATGTCCTGTTAAACCTTGGCTATCAGGTTTCCGGTTCCGACCTGCGCTTCAGCCCGCCCGTGCGGGCATTAGAAAAACAGGGCGCCACAGTTTATGAAGGGCACAACCCGTCTCATGTAGTAAACAGCGATGTAGTGGTGGTTTCCTCTGCCATCCCCGATAATAATGTGGAATTAAGAGCCGCCCGAGACCGCGCCATCCCGATCGTACCGCGAGCGGAAATGCTTGGAGAGTTGATGCGTTTCCGCCACGGAATCGCCATAGCCGGAACCCATGGAAAAACCACGACAACCAGCCTCATTGCCAGCATACTGATCGAAGGCGGTCTCGACCCGACCTTTGTGATTGGTGGCAAGCTCAACAGTTGCGGGGGCTACGGACACCTGGGCAAGGGGCGCTACCTGGTCGCTGAAGCCGATGAAAGCGATGCTTCCTTTTTATTTTTACATCCTGTTACCGCAGTCGTCACTAATATCGACAGGGATCACCTCGATACCTACGGCGGAAATTTTCAGCGACTGCAAACAGCTTTTGCGGCCTTTCTTCATCAATTGCCTTTCTACGGATCTGCCGTGATCTGTCAGGACGATCCTGTACTGCGCCAATTCCCTTCCCGGGTTAATCGTCATTGTTTAACCTATGGCATTGAGACACCAGCCATGACACGCGCCAGCAACATTTCATTCCACGATCAACGCGTTCGATTCATGGCCCATCTTCCGCATTGGGAACAAGCCCTTCCAATTAATCTGAACCTCCCCGGGCGTTATAACGTACTCAATGCGCTTGGCGCATTAACGGTAGGCGCTGAATTGGGTCTTCCCAGGACAACGTTGCAGTCGGCTTTATCCAGCTTTGCTGGGATCAGTCGGCGTTTTCATGTGCGGCGCATCCAGGACGAGCGGATTCCTGCCGCGTGGCTGGTGGATGACTACGCGCATCACCCGCGAGAAATCGATGCCGTTATGGAAGCAGTACGAGAAATATGGCCGCGCAAACCAGTGACCATGGTCTTTCAACCGCACCGCTATTCCAGAACATGTGAACTTTTTGATTCCTTTATTTCCGTGCTGTCGCAATGTGATCGTTTAATTCTATGTGACGTATACCCGGCAGGTGAACCCCCCATGCCAGAATATGACAGCGACCAACTAGCCCATGAAATCGAGAAACGTACTGGCAAAAAACCTTTCCGGGTCACGACTCCACTTGAGGCTATGATCCCTTTGCAGGCGCGTATTCAATACGATGACGAAATCGTGCTGGTATTGGGGGCAGGCGATATTGCCCAATTGGCAGAACATTTGAGTAAAGACTACAGAGCTGTGGCATAAAAACGATGAATCAATCCAGCCCAAACTTGATCTGGCGCGAACAAGTGCCTATGGCACGCCATCTGACATGGCGTGCAGGCGGTAAGGCCCGAAACTTTTTCATTCCGCTCACACTGGAGGCGCTGCAAAAAAAATTATCCCACTGGCACAGCAGCCAGTCATTGCTCTGGTTAGGCGCGGGCAGCAATCTTCTGATCCGCGACGGCGGCATCGAACAAACCGTTATTGCCTATAGAAGAGCACTTGGATGGTTCAGAATTGCCGGACAAGGGGTGTTTGAGATTGGCGCCGGAGTTCCCTGCGCCAGAATCGCCCGCCGAACCGCCGATCTTGGTTGGAGTGGCTGTGAATACATGATCGGGATTCCCGGATTGCTCGGCGGGGCACTGGCCATGAACGCCGGCGCCCATGGAACACAGACTTGGGATCATGTCGAAGCCGTTCAGGTTATGGATCGATGCGGTCAGATATACTGGCGTGATGCGAATGAATTCCAGCCTGGTTATCGACATGTTTCCAGGCCCGATAACGAGTGGTTTATTGGAGCAAGGCTGGTTCTGAAACAAGGGATGCCGACAAGCATCCACGATCGCATCATTCAAATTCTCTCGACACGCCGCAAATCACAACCCATCGGTCAAGCCAGTGCCGGTTCAGTTTTTCGCAACCCGCCTGGTCACAGCGCCGGAAAATTAATAGAGGCAGCCGGCCTGAAAGGCAGGTCTTTTCATCAGGCGCAGATTTCTCCGCATCACGCCAATTTCATCATTAATCATGGCGGCGCATCCGCCGATGCCATTGAATTTTTGATCCATTTGGTGATAAAAGAAGTCAACAGAACTTCTGGCATTGATTTACAGCCTGAAGTGCATATTATGGGATTACCCGCAGAGCAACGGACAAAACATCTATGATTGCGATATGATAACCCAATGAAATCAAAACATCCCGGACAACAAAAACGAAGCCTTGGGCGCATCCATACCCTGGTGCCCTGGATCGGCATACTCTTGCTTTTTCTCATCATCCGAACACAAAAACCTGGATGGATAGATGTGCAGGAAACAGGCGCGCAAATGACCGCCGATCAAATCAGCCTCATTATCCGCAACGAAATGGAAGCACATCACACCGGGCTTAGCGCCAACAGCATCCGATCCGTTCTGACAACCTATCCATGGGTAGCCGATGCCGATGTGCGCCGCATCTGGCCCTATGGAATACGTATTAATATCACGGAACATCAGGTTGCGGCGCGCTGGGATGAAGTCGGCTGGATGAACCTTCGAGGGCAGGTTTTCGCCGCGCTGCATGATTTGCCAAACCCACCGCCAGTGCCAAAGCTCACGGGCCCGGAACAGGCTAAAGCATATATTTTGGCACAAAGCCTTATCTGGGGTGATATCCTGTCTGCCCATAATCTTGAGCTGGCACACGCGCATATGAACAAGGATAGAAGCTGGAAGTTGCGGGTCAAGCCTCATATTGAAATCAGAATGGGCAGTGATATGGAACACAATACGACTCAGTTATCCTCATTTCTGGTACACAACTGGAGTGATTTGTCCATGCGCAAAAACAGCATTCAATATATTAACCTAAACTATCCAGACGGGTACGCAGCTGTTTCTTATAAAGATTCGGCGCCGTTAAGCAAGGAGGCAAGCTCATAATGGCAAAAAAGGGGGAAATGCGGTTAATTACAGCGCTCGATATCGGGACAAGCAAAATTGCCGCCGTAGTCGGTCAGCTTGACAGTGATGGACATATTGAAGTGATTGGGCTCGGAACACACCCCACCACAGGTCTGAAAAAAGGCGTTGTAGTGGATATAGAGTCCACAGTGAATTCCATACAAAGAGCGATCGAGGAAGCCGAACTGACATCGGGGATTTCCATCCGCTCGGTAACGGCAAGCATCAGCGGTAATCATATTAGAAGCCTTAATTCCAATGGTGCTGTGGCTATCAGCGGTACCGAAGTCCATGCAATTGATGTGGAAAGGGTGATCGATGCGGCGAAGGCTGTCGCCATCCCCAATGACCAGATGATCCTCCATATTCTCCCTCAGGAATATACCATTGATAATCAGGACGGTATCCGAAATCCCATTGGCATGTCCGGGGTCCGGCTTGAAGCCAAGGTACATATCATCACCTGTGCCCAGAGCGCGGCGCACAATGTCATCAAATGCATTGAACGCTGCAACCTGGCTGTAGATGAACTGGTTTTCGATCCGATGGCATCGAGTTATGCGGTTTTACTCCCGGATGAGCGGGAATTGGGTGTCTGCCTGGTGGATATGGGTGGTGGCACCATGAGCATTGCTATATTCATCGGCGGCTCCATGCGCTACAGTAATGTTATTTCCCTCGCTGGCGGCCATGTCACCAATGACATCGCCGTAGCCCTGCGCACGCCGACCAAATATGCAGAAGCAATCAAATGCAAATATGGCGCTACCCTTCCCCACCTTGTGGAAGCAAACGAACATATTGATGTTCCGGCAGTCGGTGAACGCCCTCCAAGGAACATCAGCCAGAGCAAGCTTGTGGATGTGATAGGCGCCCGATATGAAGAGTTTTTCCAGCTATTGCTGACTGAACTTCGGCGAACCGGCATGCTTGAGCGCATACCCGCCGGCATGGTACTCACCGGCGGCGCTTCATTGATCCGCGGCGGGCAGGAAATGGCCGAACAACTACTGCAAATGCCCGTGCGTATCGGTTATCCTGAGAATGTAGTCAGTGGGCTCGAAGATGTGATCAATGATCCGATCTATTCGGCAAGTATAGGGCTCTTGCTTTATACGCGGCAGTTGCTGACAGAAAGCGCCAACGGGAAAATCCTGGCTCACGAGCAACGGAAGGGTATTTGGGGGCGGATCCGGCATTGGCTGCAGGAAAATTTCTGACGTTACATGGTAATTACGTCAATTTTATCTGTTATTTGAACAGAGGCTATACTGAAATGAAGGGCATGGCGTTATCTGTGCCTGCCAAACCTATGATAGGGAGAACGAATCATGTTTGAATTAATCGAACCTTATGGACAACAAGCGATGATCAAGGTGATCGGTATTGGAGGAGGCGGTACCAATGCCGTGCGCAATATGATCAACAACAATCTGCAGCGCGTTGATTTCATCTGTGCCAATACCGATGCGCAAGCGCTGCATAACATGGAAGGTTCCATGGTGCTTCAACTCGGAAGCGGGGTCACAAGAGGTCTCGGCGCCGGCGCCAATCCCGAACTCGGACGCCTGGCTGCCCAGGAGGACAGGGATCGCATACGTGAGGCCATCCATGGCTCCGATATGTTGTTCATTACCTCCGGAATGGGCGGTGGCACCGGCACCGGAGGCGCTCCGGTTGTTGCCGAAATAGCCAAAGAATGTGGCGTTCTGGTCGTTGCCGTCGTTACCAAACCCTTTGCATTTGAAGGCTCAAGACGCATGCAACTTGCCATCGACGGGATCAGGGAATTGAGTTTGTATGTAGACTCACTAATTACCATTCCCAATGAAAAACTATTGGGCGCTCTGGGTAAAGACATCACTATGCTATCGGCATTCCAGGCCGCAGATGAAGTGTTACACAATGCAGTTCAAGGCATATCCGAGCTCATCACCAGGCCGGGGTTGATTAATGTTGACTTTGCCGATGTACGCACGGTCATGGCGGAAATGGGCATGGCCATGATGGGCTCCGGCAATGCCAGTGGAGAAGACAGGGCAAAACTTGCCGCCGAGTCGGCGGTAGCCAGTCCGCTGCTCGAAGATATCAATCTCGCCGGTGCCAAGGGAATTCTGGTCAATATCACCGCTAGTCCCGATCTGGGATTAAGCGAAGTGACCGAAGTCGGTGAAATCGTCCAGCGCTTCGCCGCCGATGATGCCATCATTGTGGTAGGTACCGCAATAGATCCGGATATGCAGGATGAAATCAGGGTCACTGTCGTAGCCACCGGATTAGGCATGCCATCTTCGTTACAGTCGTTAAAAGGAGTCAACACCGAAAGCAACTCAGTGCAAGGTAGTTTGCGCACCAGTTATCGACCGGATATGTCCCATACGGAAAACGACCTGGATTATCTGGATGTTCCGGCTTTTCTAAGACGTCAGTCGGACTAATCTCGAAGCGCGAGAATCTTTACGGCCATGCCACTGGTATGTCGTCAAGCTCGGCGGCGCAAATTCAGGAGCGTTCCAATCGTGTCATTCTGAACAAAAACATCATGGTTCAGCCCAGGGCTGATAGCGTAGACAGGGATGCAAATTTAAAAGATGATCATCTCTGAAAACTTTAATTATATGACATTCATGTTAGACTACGGATGGTTCCGTTTGCCTGTATTTTATGGCAAATTCGACAGGTTTCACATAAAAAATCATTCAAGCTTCATCTGGTTTCGATTAAGTTACCAGAAAAGTATTGTGGGGGAAATCGATGGTGCTACGGCAGAAAACACTTAACAACAGCGTAAAAGCTACTGGAATCGGGCTTCATTCGGGAAAGAAGATTTTTATGACCATTCATCCCGCCAGTGTTGACAAGGGTATCCTGTTTCGCCGCATGGACCTTCCCCATACGCCTATGATCAAGGCCTGCCCCGAAAATGTGGGTAATACGCGCCTTTCCACCACCCTGTTCTCGAATGGAGCCAAAGTAGCCACAGTTGAGCATATTCTTTCCGCCATGGCTGGCTTAGGCATTGATAATGCCATCATCGAACTTACGGCTGAAGAAGTTCCGATCATGGATGGCAGCGCTAGTCCTTTCATATTTCTCCTGCAATCCGCCGGCTTTGTCGAACAGGCTGCGCCCAAACGTTTTTTGCGCATCAAGAAAACCATCAAGGTAGAGCAAGATGATAAATGGGCTCGTTTTGATCCCTATGATGGTTTCAAAGTTGGCTTTGAAATCAATTTCAATCATCCCGCATTTAAAGACCGGTCAAGCCGGATGGTGATAGACTTTGCTTCTCATTCTTTCATCAAAGAAATCAGTCGTGCCCGAACTTTCGGATTTGTTCAGGACATTGAACAATTGCATTCCAAGCAACTGGCATTGGGTGGAAGTCTCAATTGCGCAGTGGTACTCGATAATTACCGGGTGCTGAATGAAGAAGGTCTGCGCTATGAAGATGAATTCGTGCGGCATAAAATTCTCGATGCAGTCGGTGATCTCTATCTGCTCGGAAGCAACCTGATCGGCTCTTTTTTCGGCCATAAATCCGGCCATGAACTCAACAACAAGTTACTCAAAGCGCTTAAATCCAATCCTGAGGCATGGTGCTACGATACGCTGGAAGAGAATCATTACGGTCAAAGTTCTCCAGTTTTCAACTTTAGTCAAAGTATCTGAAGTTTGATCACGACCCATAAAATTAAGGAACTGGACGAATCCATGACTTATGGAAGGAGGTATATCAACAGATTTAGCGCAGCCCCAAGGGTACCTCTGGTCATGTCGCATATCGTGGATACAGCGCCTGGCATGCGCACTCCGCTTCAGTGAGGATTACTTAATGATGGCGCCATAAACGGCATTCTATCCGCTCGATCGGCTCTTCCCAGTATTTCTGGGCGTTTTCAATGATTTGAGGTGCCAGAAACCGTACACGCGTAGCCCAAACGGAATGAGAAACCCCAAGAATCAGTCGGCCCTCACGCACATTCATAATCTCAAGTTCCTGATCCACTCCAGATGGCCAGCATTCTTTCATGTGCATGCGCAACTGCTCGAGTCGGCGCGCCCGCCTTATGATATCGCCCCGGATCCGGGTTCCGTTTTCAAGCCAGGCAGCCATCTGTTGACACTCTTTTTTTCTGAACATGGTGAATATAACCTGCATCTGATGGCGGTGAGTGAACAAAAGCATATAATTTATCGTACCAGATTCTGAATTGGAACGATCATTTATATTGTATGAACCCAAGCCCGTAAAAGAGTGTACAATCTGGGAATTATACAGCAGTATACCAATCGAATGTTAAAATAAACTTTTAGCCGATAAGTTAAGCGACGCTAAAAAGTCAGGGGATCTCTGATTGATTTCTGGACGAAGCTCAGGTGTGGTTCATTATATTCAGATTCGAGGCGTAAATCTTCGTAATAGCTTGCTATTGCGAAGATTGTCAACAAAGAAGCTGGACATAAGGGTCGCAAGAACCACGTTCATGAATGGTTCGCAGGTTCCTTGGTCAATCGACACAATTCATCATAATAACTATCGCTTATCAGGCTGAAATTTTCGCAAACCCGATAGTCAACCTTCAACAAGGCATCGATCCATACATGTTGGGAAAAATAATCAAGACGGTGGTCGGAACGCGCAATCAACGCTGGCTGCGCACTCAAAATACCACCATTAGTTCCATCAACGCACTGGAAGACAGTTATCGCAAGCTCAGTGATGCGGCGCTCAGTAACAAAACGATCGAATTTCGCGCCCGCCTCGGGCAGGGTGAAACCCTTGACGATCTCCTGCCCGAAGCCTTTGCTACCGTTCGTGAAGCCGCCAGCCGGACACTCAAGATGCGGCATTTTGATGTGCAGTTGCTGGGCGGTTTCGCGTTGCACAGTGGCCGGATAGCTGAAATGATAACCGGCGAGGGAAAAACGCTGGTCGCAACCCTGCCCGCCTATCTCAACGCCCTGAGTGGGCGCGGTGTTCATATCGTCACAGTCAATGACTACCTCGCGCAACGCGATTCCGAGTGGATGGGGCAGCTATATAGCTTCCTCGGATTGACTGTCGGGGTGGTGATCAGTGGTCAGGATACGCAAACCAAAAAGCAGGCCTATGCTTCGAATATCACTTACGGTACCAACAATGAATTCGGCTTTGATTATCTGCGCGATAATATGGTCTATAGCGCTGACGAAAAAGCCCAGCGTGAGCTTTCGTTCGCCATTCTGGATGAAGTTGATTCCATCCTGATCGATGAAGCCCGTACGCCACTGATTATTTCAGGCGCAACCGATGAACACACCCAGATGTATGAACAACTGAATAGCATCGTTCCTCAATTGCAAAAGCAGGCCGACGAAGAAAGCGAAGGTGATTACTACATCGACGAAAAAGGCAAACAGATCTATCTGAGCGATGCTGGTCACGAGCATCTGGAAAACCTGCTGGCCCAGTCCAGATTTTTGAATGAAGGCGAAAGTCTTTACGATGGCGCCAACCTTATCCTGATGCATCATGCGCTGGCGGCTCTGAGAGCCCACCAGCTTTTTTCCAGAAACGTGGATTACATCGTGCGCCAGGGTCAGATCGTCATCGTCGATGAATTCACCGGTCGCATGATGCCAGGCCGGCGCTGGGGCGATGGTCTTCATCAGGCCATAGAAGCCAAGGAGCATGTAAGCATTCAAAGCGAAAATCAAACGCTGGCTTCTATAACGTTCCAGAATTACTTTCGCCAGTACGACAAACTCTCCGGAATGACTGGAACAGCGGATACCGAAGCCTACGAATTTCAGCACATTTATGACCTTGAAGTGGTGGTCATCCCTGCCAATCGCCCCATGATCCGCCAGGATATGCCAGACCGCATCTACATGAACACGCAGAGCAAATTCGACGCGGTAATCAGTGATATCGAAGCATGCCGATCGAAAGGACAGCCCGTTCTGGTCGGTACGACCTCGATAGAAATTTCAGAGCAGCTTTCGCGCATGCTGACACAAAAAGGGCTATCCCACAATGTACTCAACGCAAAGAATCACGAGAAAGAGGCGGATATCATCGCCGAAGCCGGCATGGCTGGGCATGTCACGATAGCCACCAACATGGCGGGAAGAGGCACGGATATTGTGCTTGGCGGCGCCATACCCACCAACGAACTGGTTGAAGAATCATCGGAACACGCCCAGGCTATGCGTCAATGGGAAACCCGCCATCAGCAGGTGCTGGAATCAGGTGGGTTGCGCATCATTGGAACCGAGCGGCATGAATCCCGGCGCGTAGACAACCAACTGCGCGGGCGAGCCGGTCGTCAGGGTGATCCCGGATCAAGCCAGTTTTATCTTTGTCTGGAAGATAATCTGCTGCGAATATTCGGCTCGGGCAAACTGACGGGCATGATGAACCGACTTGGAATGGAGGAAGATGAAGTTATCGAAAACCGCTGGGTTTCCCGTGCGATCGAAAATGCCCAACGCAAAGTCGAAGCCCACAACTTCGATATCAGAAAGCAATTGCTGGAATACGACGATGTCGCCAATGATCAGCGCCAGGTTATCTATCAACAAAGGCGCTTGTTCCTTGAATCAGAAACCGTGTTTCCGATTATTCAACAGATTCTTCACGACATGGGTGAACTGACGGCGATCGAATATATTCCTCCTGGCAGTATTGAAGAACAATGGGATCTGGCAGGTCTGCAACAAGAATTGGGGAATATATACCATATTCAGCTTCCGATTAATGACTGGAAGCTTTCCGAGGCAGACTTGCTGGCTGAAGATATCACCGCCATGGTCGCCGAGGCGTTGATTTCCTCTTATCAGAGCCGACGCGAATCATGGGGTGAAGAGTACAGCGCGTATCTGGAAAAAATATTGCTGCTGCGCTCCCTGGATAATCTTTGGCGTGATCATCTGGCCGCGCTTGAATATCTGCGTCAGGGTATTCATCTGCGCGGATATGGACAAAAAAATCCCAAGCAGGAATACCGCCGCGAAGCTTTCATTATGTTTGAGCAATTGTTGGAACGGATTAAGGCCATCACTGCTGAAACATTGTTCAACACCCGTGTGGGCGCGAGTGAGGAGACCATGGAACAAGAGTCGATACGACCAACGGTCAATCTCCAGTTTCAGCATCCCTCAACACAAAGTCTGACTTCCCTTCCAACTCCAGCCCAGGCTTTGCCTGAAACCGAATCAGGGCAGATAGAGTCCAAACCGGTGCAGACTTTTGTGCGCGACGAACGCAAAGTGGGGCGCAATGAGCCTTGCCCATGCGGCTCGGGGAAGAAATACAAGCATTGCCATGGACGCCTGGATTAAATCCTGCGCCAAGGAACCTCTGATTAAGTCATGAACTCGGTTTTTGCGTCCCTTATGCCCAGCTTCATTGTTGACAATCTTCGCAATAGCCCTGCTATTACGCGCAATTTAACCCGAGAACCTGAACATGGGGAATCACACCTGAGCTTCGTCCAGACTTGTTCAGAGGTCCCCTAACCCATGAAAACACCAATCCATGAGCAATTGCACAGTTTCGAGCCTCACCCGATCAACGGATTAAAGCTTGCGACCATATGTGCTGGAATGTATCCAGAGAATCGCCAGGACATGGTACTGATGGTCGCCGACCAAGGAAGCCACTGTGCCGCCACATTTACCCGTAACGCCTTGTGCGCGGCGCCGGTCAAGGTCGCTCGCGATCATATGGCACGTGACACTCCCCGCGCATGGTTGATCAATGCCGGTTACGCCAACGCTGCCACCGGTCAACAAGGTCTGGAACTGGCGCACGAGAGCTGTCGGGTTGTCGCCGCAGCGCTCCAATGCCGAGTCAGCGAGGTTATCCCTTTTTCGACTGGCGTAATCGGTGGACTCCCTCCGCGCCAAAAATTGCTTGGTGCCATTCCAGAACTTGTGAGCCAGCTTCACTCCGATAACTGGGTTTCGGCTGCCCACGCCATCATGACCACCGATACCCGGATTAAAACGGTACACCGCGAAATCGTCCTGTCGCACCAAACGGTGCATCTCAACGGCATCGCCAAAGGTGCAGGCATGATTCGCCCCAACATGGCGACCATGCTGGCATTTATCGCCACCGATGCCAGAATCGAACCCTCCGCCATGCGGAGCTGGTTATCAAGCGCCGTGGCACGATCGTTCAATACCATTACGGTTGATGGGCAGACTTCCACCAATGATGCCTGCGCTTTTATTGCCACGGGAAAAGCCCACCCCAGCACTTTAACCAACGACCACAGCGACGGTCTGGTCTTTGCTCGCGCGCTGCACGAGGTCTGCCTGGAACTGGCCGAACAGATTATGGGCGATGCGGAAGGCGCCACCCGTTTGATGGATGTGCGAATTGAACATGCGCGCGATGATATTGAGGCTCGCCTTGTCGCCTACAGCATTGCCGAATCAGCCCTGGTAAAAACAGCATTGCACGCTGGCGATCCCAATTGGGGACGTTTATGGTCCGCCATAGGTCAAGTCTTACCGGAGCCGGTCTGCGAGCAAACTATCAGCCTCTGGCTCAATGATCAGCCTCTGTTGGTTCATGGCGCCCTGGCTGAATCTTATCGTGAAGAACAAGCCACTGCTGCGATGAAAGAGAAAAAAATCACGTTCCGCGTCGATCTCGGGCGTGGTCATGGCTATGGGCATATTCTAGGATGCGATCTGAGCCATGAATATATCCGGATCAATTGCGACTACCGCAGTTAAAACTCGCCCATCCATGATCGAACAACATGTATCGGCAGGCATTCTGATGGATTCCAAAAGTCGGGTGCTGATCGCGCAAAGACCCACCGATAAGCCATTCGGTGGCTGGTGGGAATTTCCCGGTGGAAAACTGGAACCGGGTGAAACGCCCTGCCAGGCGCTGCGGCGGGAAATTCATGAAGAAACAGGCGCCCACATCGTGTCTGTGGAACGTTTCATGCGGTTGCGATACAAAGACGAAATCATCCACAGAACGCTCCATTTCTTCAAAATTCTGGAATTTTCGGGATTCATCCATGGACGGGAAGGGCAGAACATCATGTGGCTCCCGGTTGAAGCATTATCTTCCTGGCCCATGCTGAGAACCAACAACCCTGTGGTATGTGCATTAAATTTGCCATTGATTTATGCGATCACACCTTTAGTTGACGAGGTAGATTGCATAGTCAACCTGATACATCAGAATCTACGTCAACGTCATCACCGACTGATACAGTTACGCCAGCCACACTGGAACTGGGCGCAAACGCGCGCAGCCTCCCGCTCAATCCTGGATCAGAGCCGATCCAGAGGCGCTAGAATCCTGATCAATGCCGATCCGGCATGGGCAACCGAGTTGGGCTTTGATGGCGTCCATCTTAACGCAACCCGGCTGCATCACCTGACTTCAAGACCCTTGGATTGCAATCTTGTGGGGGCTTCATGTCATAATATTGAGGATCTTATTCACGCGCAACGCATCCATGTCGATTTCGTGGTGCTCTCCCCCCTCTTTCCTAAAAACCAGAACGGATCCGCATTGGGATGGCGTGGATTCGGCCGCATGATTCGCGCGGTCAATTTACCAGTTTATGCGCTTGGAGGCATGCATCCCACCTATGCGCGCCATATTCGGCGCCTCGGTGGTCACGGCGTGGCGGGTATCAGAGCTTTCTGGCAAGATCAAGACAGTAAATTTTTTACTTTGAGCTAGCCATTTTTTAGGTTAAACTAATTTGCATAATCAACTATTATGAGGTGCAATAATTTGGAAACGACAGACATCGACGAAACAGGACTGGTCATTGGTCGGCTGTTGGCTGAAACGGCGCGTATCTGGCGTTACCGACTCGACCAGCGTCTCAGACATTTGAATCTGAGTCAGTCCCGCGGCGTAACACTTTTACAAATCTACCACAGCAACCACCTTAGAAGTGCGGGTCATGAAATCACCCAACAGGAGCTTGCCGATAATCTGGCGATCGAAGCACCCACGCTGGTCCGCTTGCTCGACAGGCTCCAGGATGACCAACTCATTGAACGCAGGCCTGATGCACTGGACAGACGGGTGAAACGTATTCACCTAAAGGAAGAAAGCCTGGCGATAATTCAAAAAGTTGAAACCATCGCCAAAGAACTCGAAAAAGAAATCGTCTCACAGATTAAAAAACCGGAATTGCAGCAATGCCTGAAAACACTGAAAACGATCAAGGAGAACGCTCACAACATGAGCTAAAGACACTGGCATCTGCCAACAGAAAAGGCTGGTTACGCCTTGCAGCATTCAGCCTTGCCGGGCTGTTGATTCTAGGTTATTCAGCCCGGTGGTTGCACCACCGCTGGATCCATGTTTACGAAGTTGACGCAAGAGTCGAAGCAAGGACCATGCTGATGGTTTCAAGTCGTTTGCCGGGCTGGATCACGCATTTCGAAATATCTGAAGCAGATATCCTTGCCCCGGGAGATTTGATCGCGCAAATCGATAACCGGGACTCCTCTCTGGCTTATGAAGTGTTGCAGGCTCGCCAAGCTACCCTGAAGGAAGATATTTCCCGGCTTGAGATCAAGATTGATCTGACCAGCAAGCAGAACCAGGCTCTATATGAAATATCCGAAGCGGGAGTATCCAGCGCTGGAGCTAACCTGAACGAAGCAAGAATACAACGTAATCAGGCTAAAGACGACTATGAGCGCGACCACTCTCTGGTAGCGGAAAATCTCGTGACCGAGCAGCATTTTGATCATGCAAAAACAAAGTATGAACAGGCCAAACAAAAATACCAGAGCGCTATGGCTAACCATGCTTCGGCTGAAGCCCAACTGGAAGAATCGAGAGCGCGTCTTCAGCAGACAGAGGTCATGATGAAAGAACTGGCTATGCTGCATGGGCAAATGGCGCAACTGATTGGCGAGATGAAACGTCAGGAACTTGATGTCAATGATCGCCGTCTCAAAAGTCCGGTCAACGCCATTGTAGACCGAACTTTCATTGATGAAGGTGAATACGTCTCACCTGGGCAAAACATTGCGCTCATCCATGATCCCGACAGCACCTACATCGAAGCAAAAATCAAGGAAACCGCCGTCACTAAGGTTAAAATTGGTCAATCGGTCAAAATAACCGTGGATGCCTATCCCGGTGAAGTCTTTTATGGTGAAGTTTATCTCATCGGTCAGGCCGCCACCAATCAGTTTGCATTGTTGCCCAATCCAAATCCCAGCGGGAATTTCACCAAAATCACGCAACGCATACCGGTGCGCATTTCTCTTCCCCAGCCCAGAGAGCAGTTCAAACCAGGAATGATGGTTGAGGTTAGTATTGACATCCGCGATTGAAGCACAATTCGAGCGTTACGGCCCCGTCTATAAGTGGCTGGCCACCATCACCGTAATGATGGGCACCATTTCGATGGTGCTGACCACCACCATTATCAATGTGGCTATTCCGGATATTATGGGCGCTTTCGGCATCAGCCAGGATCAAGCCCAATGGCTGTCCACAGGATTTCTGGCAGCGATGACCGCCACCATGCTGCTCAATGCCTGGGCTATCAGCGCGTTCGGGCAACGAAATACTTACGTCGGCGCATTAGTTATTTTTATTTTTGCTTCAATCATGGGTGGATTAAGCCCCAACCATAGCGTACTCATTATTTCTCGTGTATTGCAGGGCGCTATGGCAGGATTAATTCAGCCTTTGGCCATGCTGACTATTTTTCAGGTTTTCCGCCCCGAGGAACGCGGAAGCGCTATGGGAATTTATGGCATTGGAGTGGTGCTGGCGCCCGCCCTTGGACCAACCCTCGGTGGGCTTCTGGTCGACAATTTTGACTGGCGAGCGGTCTTTTTTGTAGCTTTGCCCTTTTGCATCATCGGCATTTTTCTTGCGCCATTTTTCATGATTCCCAAAGAGTCGAAAAAACAGCCCATATCCCTGGACTGGTCAGGTTTTTTACTTTTGAGCCTGTTTCTGGTTTTTCTGCTTTACGGGCTCTCCAATGGGCAACGTCTGGGATGGGATCACGCTAATGTGCAATCGAGCCTGTTGTTGTCGATCATTTTTGGATTGTCATTTATGTGGCGCGAAACGCATACCTCTGATCCTTTGCTCGATGTACGCATTTTTACTATCCGCCGCTTTGCGGCGGGTTCTGGCGTAGCTTTCATATATGGAGCAGGATTGTTTGGTTCCACCTATCTTCTACCGCTATTTGTCCAGAATATTCAGGGCTTCACCCCCACCGCTTCCGGTATACTGCTCATGCCTGCCGGTTTGGCATTGGGTCTGATCTTCCCCCTGGCTGGCCGCTTGTCAGATCGCTTGTCTCCGGATATGCTGATTATACCGGGACTGGTGTTTTTTTCTTACTCCTGTTTCTTGCTGGCGCACGGTGATGTGAATACCCCATTCTGGACCATGGCTATGTGGATCGTCATGGGACGTGTAGGGCTTGGACTGGTGCTACCCCCTTTAAACGCCCGTTCTGTGGCATCATTACCTCCGGAATGGTTCGCGCAGGGTGCTGGTGCCATCAATTTCATGCGTCAGTTGGGCGGTGCCTTTGGTGTGAACCTGTTATCCATCATCCTGGATAGACGCACTTTTTTCCACAATGAATGGTTGGCGCAAACTCAGACGCACGCATCATCGATTACACTCGAGACACTGAATCAACTTCGCACCATTTTCGCCCACGCAGGTGTGGCTGAAAATTTGCAAGTACCTGCCGCCTATCATTTTCTGGCCAAGATGGTGGCCTCCCAAGGGGGTACGCGTGGTTTCCAGGACGGGTTTCTGATCGTCGCCTTTCTTTTCCTATCTGCCATTATCCCGGCACGGATAATGGGAAGTTCAGCACGAGGATAAACAATGATGTATACAACCATTCTTTTGGCTTTTGACGGAACCATCGAAGGAAGAGAAGCCCTGCGCCAAGGGTCGGAAATTGCTTCCCACTTTCATTCTGAAACCCACCTCCTCGCTGTGATGCGTCTGCCGTTATCCAATGTTGTGCCCGAAATGGCGCTACCCAGCGAAATTATGCAAGAAACCGTGAATGAAGTTCAGAAAGTTGTGGATGATGGCGTGCAAGAATTAAAGCTCATGGGCATTAATGCCCATGGCCATATCGCAACAGGTGAGCCTATTGAAGAGATTGCCGCACAAGCCCGAAAATTGAAAGCCGATCTACTGGTGGTCGGACACCATCAGCGGGGGCGGTTAAAACGCTGGTGGCAAGGATCTGTCGGCCGTTCACTGGTTGAGGTGGCTCCTTGCAGTATTTTGATAGCAGTTTAATCTAACCCATAATTCCTCTTATATTAGCGCTAACATTTTTAATGCTATATTAAAGAAATAAATGGATGTGAAATAACTATTGACTTTTGTTTATAGTAGGTTTAGACTTGATCCAAGTGATTGCTACAAACATTGCTGTCGCTCGTCCACTCTCCTCCAGAAAGGACAAGGTCCTTTCGAGTACTTGACCCTTATTGCCTTGGGCAATAAGGGTTTTTTTTTAAATTTATCGAGATCTTTGCACGAAAACTATTGTGGGCTGGAACGACCGTGAATACGCGCAATAGAAGAAACCATATTCTTTATTCCCTGATTTCCGTCGCTTTGTTTTTGTCATGCCTGGTTGCTGTACATGCGAAGGAATCTGATCAATGCTGGCGTAAAATTGCTACAAAACGCCATTATGGCGGACCTGCCATGCAACAGTTTCCCAAAGGGCTGTCTCAACCGGGTTCCATCGTGATAGATCGAACCAATAGCAGACTTTTTGTCCTTGATCATGGCAACGGGATGATCCAAATCCTCACAGCGCAGTTTTTGTTACCTGTGGGACAACTCCGCATTCCAGGCGGCGCTCAACCAACCGCCATATCTCTATGGAAGCATACACTGTTGGTAGCCACATCAGATCAACGCTTATGGCGGTTTGATTTATCCCCCCAACCCAGACCTATGGGTGTGCTCAACACGTTGCCAGGACAAGCCTGCCTGATGACCAGCAATAAAGATTCCATTGTTTTTTACGATTGCACGCATCAATCGCTTTATCACATTCATACCAGAAAACCGGGTTTTTTCCGTATGAGCGGTTTATCATCCGCAAGTAGACCATCATCTTTAATGATGACTTCAAGCAATGAACTGTTTCTTACTGACCGGACACTGTCCGTAATTCTTCATTATCGTGGCGTACAATCACGACCCATGATTTGGGGACAACCTGATCACACCAATCAACCCGTGACCATTGCAGCGGATCAGAATCGGCACTTCTTTTATGCCCTGAGCAAAAGCGGCATATTAAACGTTTATCTCGAGGGTAAAATATGCAACCGCATCAATCTATTCAGACGAAGAACATTGCCGCTGTCCGGAGCTGATATAGCCGTGCAAGGATCCCGATTATGGCTTAGTGACCCGGCATTGAACCAAATACTTTTGTTTGATCTAGAATGATGATCCAAGGGGAGCCTCTGATCAAGTCTGGACGAAGCTCAGGTGCGATGATTCCCCATGTTCAGATTCTCGGGTTAAATTGCACAGGCTAGCAGGGCTATTGCGAATATTGTCAACAATGAAGTGTGGGCCAGCAGGGAAGCAAGAACCGAGTTCATGAATGGATAAGAGGTTTCTTATATTATAAAAACTTGTAGAGTTTCGGTGTATAACGATTATAATCCACGATTGCCTTCTGGCCTTTTTTGATAGTTCCCATGCGGTTGCCAACTTCATGCCTGGCATAAATCATACGCTGTGACATTTTATCGATTCTGCATCGAACCTTGAAGAAATACGCCGGGTCTTCCGCGATAAAACCGCTTTCACTCATTTCCTGAATAAGATCCTGACATAAGCAACAGGCGTTGATTATGTCAACCCACTGTCTGTGATCAAGCGATTGTTCGAGATCAATCAGCAATTGATTGAGACGCTGGAACAAGCTAGATTCTTGTGGCGCCACTTTCGGTTTTATCATTCAACAAAGATTTTGCAACATTATTTTGTTCTTCTTTTAATACCTGTTCCCAGGCTTCTTTCAAAGGGCGCAGATGCTGAACCGCCATATCCAGAAAAGTTTCATCCTGCTGCAGGTGTGCCGAATAAATCAGTTCTTCAACATAAACATAGATTTGATCAAGATTAGCCGCGATATCACCACCGCGATTAAAATCAAGCACACTTCTTAAGCCCGCGACTATTTCTGTAGCCTTAACGATATGCTGTTCCCTTTGTTTAGACTTATCCTGTCGCAAACAGCCCTTGGCTTCGAGAATATGGGAAATACCAAAACCCAGCATCTGAGCGATAACGGCAACATTCGAATCCGCAGCAGCCATGGACTCATTTTTTATTTTATGGTAAGCATCAATCATTTTCGGATCCCTTGTGCATTTTCAAATGCGCAGGCCTGACATTAAAATGGATTCCAAGGAACTCTGATCAAGTCTGGACGAAGCTCAGGTGCGATTCCCCATGTTCAGATTCTCGGGTTAAATTGCACGGACCAAGGCTATTGCGAATATTGTCAACAATGAACTGAGCCAGCAGGGACGCAAGAACCGAGTTCATGATTTGTTCAGAGCTTCCCTAAGACCCTTCCAGCGACTGTGATGCATTCAGGGCTCCGAGTTGCTGGCTCAGTTGGGAACTGGCCCGCTGCATCCCGGAAAGTGCCACATCAAGTTCCGAATATTCCTGCCGCAGCCTTTCTTCGGTGAGTACAAGCTGATTCTGGGCTTCCACCACGTCCTGTTGTTGAGCCCGCAATTGTTCATTGAGAGCTTTCTCCTGACCGTCAATCACTCCATCATACGTGGTAAGATTCTCTGCAATGCTTATGAATTGGCGAACCAATCCCGTCTCGGGATCAAATAGGTAAGATCCAACTGCTTCAGGATTCTCCTGCCACACGGCATGGAACAACTTTTCATCAATAGCCAGTGTACCACTTCGATCAAAAATCAAACCTGCTGATGCAGGATAACTCATGATTCCGGGGCTGGGCATATAAAAAACATCTTCAACACCACCGTCAATTAATCGAATGGTGCGCAGCACTTCCGGATCATCGGCGTATTCTTTACTTATTTCATCAAGCCGCTGTTGCAGGATATTATAGGCATCAACGAAGCGTTGTAATGACTCCAGAGGCGCTCCGACTGCAAGCGTTTCTTCACTCTCCAGGCTCGAATCAAAAGAAATGCTTTCAATCGCATTCGTGAAAGCCTCAACACTCTGAACTAATTGTCCATATGCACTTAGACGATTTTCAAGCTCACCGGTCTGTTTTTGCAGGTTAACCAGCGGCTGAGCTTCCAGTTCAACCAGTTGCCTGACAATGTTATCAACATCCAGGCCGCTTCCAATACCCAGAGCAGCAATGGTAGACATGTGTGCAATCTCCCTTTTTCGCAATAAGCCCGGCAGAACACTTTACGCTGGCTTGATGCGACACAAACACCAAGCCGGTCATATCATTATGGTCTAACAAAGCGATGAAACATATTTTGAATATGCTTTATTGTACATTGCTATTAATACAAAAAACAACAAGGAACCTCTGATTAAGTCAAGACAAAGGTGATTGTAGTTCCTTATGTTCACTTCGAGGCGCTTATCGACCGATATAGCAGACTATTGCCAGGATTTACAACCAAGAAACCGGGCCAGTAGAGCCGCAAGAGTCGAGATTTATGAATGGATCAGAGGTTCCTCAAGTATAGTGACCAATAACTATATTCATTCGCAAGTGTTTATGCATAGTCACCCAACCCTGCAATCTGCCTGTTGCCAAGTATTACACAGCACTAACCCACCCTAATCCGCTACCAAGTGACACAATGGCATCACGCCTTGGTATCAAAAACAACGCGGCGAAACGAATCCATTTTATAACGCAATTCAAGCAGTTCCTCGGCTGGGATCTGAACGACGATATCGCCACTTTCCTTATTCACCACTTTGGCAACCAAAGCACCGGTCAATTCATCAACATGATACGTAAGACCCCGTTGAAACGGCTGCCTTCTGCCAACAACCTGGTTGGCCATGTCAGCCATCATCTGTCTGGAGGCTTCTCTCTGTTCCTCGATCTTGCCCAACACCTCGCTAATGCGACCCTGGAGCTCAGCGCGTCGCTGCCCATAATTCTCCAATACGCGGGCATTCGCACGCTGTTCGTTACGAATAGATACACGGTGCTCAATTCGCTCATCCTGCCGCTGCGTTCTATGTTCCACACGAGCCGCGCGCCCTTCCGGAAAAGGATTACGCTCTAAACTGATGGATTCTGATCCTGCGATAGTAATCATTGTAATGCAGCTCCCTTATCTACCTTTAGTAGGGTATTGATACGCTAAGCGTCTCCACCAAACGAAAGTCCGCACCGACGTACCCATAATCTTTATCAAATATATAGTTGCATAAACTGATATTTCCAGGGGGTTTTACCACTCAATTCATAATTTTATATAACCCGCTGGAATCATTATACTCATCCAGGCATATCAAACCTCTGTAGGCGCCATAGCAAATCACCGAACAAGCCTCGAACCAGATACACTATTGCGTATCGCACCACCATCAAGGTAATTAAGCTGGCTAGCCACTGGACATCCTTGCGGCATTTAATTTCACCGCGCCACGACCTATAGATGCGAATCAGCAGAAATTCTCAAATAAAAATCATCTCTTCCGAAAACCGATCGATCGTTTGTTTAACACGAAAACCAACCGTTCATTCACGCAAGAGACCTGTTCAACTCGCAGCACTGACCATATTTTCTTGTGCCAGACCAAGCCTACCCTGCTGCCGCAGCTAACTATGATCTATACGGTTATCCCAGGTATTCACGTGAAACTTCCCGCCGATCAGAGATTCCCTAAACCTGACTTTCCGAAACATACATCAGCGCCACCCAAACACAAAGTGTGGCGCTGATGTACTTATTCAAGTGCTGTTGTTCTGGCTCCTATCAGGATTGAACCAGCAACAAGGCCGCCTGCGGCGTCATATTAGCTTGTGCTAATGCGGCTATTCCCGATTGCTGCAAGATCTGCGCCCTGGTTAACGCAGTGGCTTCCTCGGCAAAATCCGCATCCATGATCCGGCTGCGGGCATTACGCAAGTCATTCTCGTAACGCACGTTATTGGCGGCCGCATATTCCATACGCAGCTCTAACGCACCCAATTCACTGCGCTGACCGGCAAGAATCTCGATATCCTGATCGATTTTCTTGATGGACTCAATGGCAGCTTCCTGAGTGGTAACGTCTACCACAGGGTTTCGCCCATAATCAAAACCAATATCCGGTGTATACAAATTGAGCTTGTAGGCACCTTCGGTCAGATTATAGATACGCAAAACCGCTACGTTGGTATCATGGCGTAATGTATTATTACTACTGCTTGTACCCCGCAAAGGCCCGCTTACTGCCGCCTTGACGTCAGCGCTGCGCACAGCATCACTGGCGGGACCGTTCATGCTGACTTCTGAGCGCACACCGCCGCCACTGGTGTTGAATATGGGCCTGTTTAGTATAGGCTCACGCTGATAACCAGAACCTAGCACACCTCCAGAAAACCGGGCATTTCTCGCATCAAAACGTTGCGCCCGGGCGCCTTGTCGCGTATCCTGGCGATACTGAGCCTCAGCTTTCCGCGTATCCTGGCGATACTGGGTCTCAGCCACTCGCTGACCTATACCATTGTCGTAGCGAGCCCCCGCCCTGTTTTGAACATTATCAAGCCTGTTTCGAACATTATCAACCCGGTACTCAGCCCGTAGAGCCACATTCTGCGTGACCGGAAGATTAGCGGCGCGATCTGCAGCGCTGGACATGTTTTTCTGCCGATTTTCCTTCCGATCAAGCTTGCCCTGCTGGCGGGTATAACGGCGATCTATCCGGTTATCCGCTTGATTTTCACGCCGAACTTCACGCCGATCCGTACCCCCTCTGCCGGAGTTGGCGATTTCTTCGGTATAAGGAGGTGGCCCGTCATAAGAACCCGGACCTACAGGCTGCAACAGCCGTGGCTTGACCGGCTCAAAGCCACTGCCACGAACTCCACCTCCAGTTTCCGGCGTCTTGCCCGGAAGAACAAGCTCCGGACTTACAGGCTCCGGACGAACAGGCTGGCTGGGAGCTGGTCTACCTGACGCGGTTCCGCGAGATGGCCCCTGGCGGTATGGATCGTCGTATTTCCCGAAGCTGATGTAGTAATTGAATTCGAGCGCATCATCTCCAGGAGGCGCATCGGTAAACACATTCACGCCGTTGAATTCGGTCTGCTGAACAACACGCGATATTTCACGCGTAATCTGATCCACTTCCTTTTGCAGGTTCGTACGTTGCTCGTCTGTAATGGTATCATTGGCCGCCTGAACAGACACACGCCGCAAACGATTTTCCATATCGAGCAACTGGGTGACAGCGCTTTCAATAGTCTGCGACATGGTAATCGCTTCCATGGCATTTCTCGTCGCCTGATCCAGACCTTCCACACGAGTGGTCATCAATTCGTTAACCGCATAACCCGAAGGATCATCCTTGGCTGAGTTCACTCTTTTCCCGGAAGAAAGCCGAGTAATAGACTGATCCAAATCCATCGTTGTCTGCCTGATCTCTTCCTGGGCGCCCAACGCCAAAGTGTTTGTATTCACTGAAATCATCAAATATACCTCCAATAAACTACCCGATCAGGGCAGGGTTCGATCTCACTATGAGTCTGAATAATTTAGCGGCAAATGTTCGAACTATTTTAGACCTCAACCGATAATGGGTTGTTGCATGACAGAAGGATGCGCGTCTTCCGGCTCCAGGGCGCTGCCATTAAGCCATCGTTGCCATGTGAGCGCCGCGAAATGCGTGGCATCGACCTGGCATAAGGTCCGATATCCCCGCGGATGGTTGAAATCTTTACGCCATGTTTCGATAATATCCCACCCACCACCGTTCAATCTGCAATCGGCTCGGGGCAATTCAATCTCATCCTTGCGGCACAAACGCTCCGGAACCAGCGGATGCGGTTGCCCGACCTGATCCATGACGAAAGCGCCATACCAGAGTTCATCGCGACCACCCGGGAGCAATACCTGAATCTCGATATCCTGTTCACAGCCGGAGTTGCGCCAACAGCTATAAGCCGATGCTTCCAGTGAAGAAACGGCAACAACAGGTTTGCCCCAACCCCAGGCCAGCCCCTGAATCATGGCGGCCCCAATACGTGCGCCGGTCAGGGAACCAGGGCCGCAGTTAAACCCCAACGCGATGATTGCGGTCGGCGCCAGGTCTATCCGTAACAGCAATTGATCAATGCGCTGCAATAATAACGTAGCAGATAATGGCTGATCGATACTTTCAAGATAAACATCTTCGCCATGGTTCATCAATGCGACACTTGAATAGCGGCTGGCGCTATCTATAGCCAGTATCCAGTGGCGCCCGGAACTGGACAAGCATTCAGCCCTCTGGCGGCGGTGGTTCATTGAGTTGCCGTGTGGCTGCGCTACGCGCAGCATCCTCTATATGCCCCAGACCCCCATGGCGAATATCCTCACCACCCACCTGGAAAATAACATACTCACTGATATTACGTGCATGATCGCCGATCCGTTCGAGTGAGCGAACGACCCACATCAGCACCATGGCACGGCTGATGGAGCGCGGATCTTCCATCATAAAGGTAATACACTGCCTGACGATGGCGTCATATTCCTGATTGACATGTTTATCTTCGCGGCATACGGCATAAGCAGCCTCAGCATCGAGCCGGGCAAAGGCATCCAGGGCTTCGCGCACCATAGTTCTCACTTTGCTGGCCATATTTGAGGCCCGGGAAAAGGAGGGGCCGCGTAACAGCGGCGCAGCTTCATTTTCAATCCCGCGCAAGCACATGCGGGCGACTTTCTCAGCCTCATCCCCGATGCGCTCAAGATCCGTGCTGGCTTTCATGATGGCGATCACCAGACGCAAATCGCCGGCTACAGGATGATGACGCGCCAGAATCAATTCACAGTCCCGATCGACTTCAACTTCCATTCGATTGATCTGATGCTCGCGATGGACTACATCTCCCGCTTTCTCATCATCGCCATGAGCCAGTGCATCGACGGATTCCTCAAGTTGTCGTTCAACCAATCCTCCCATCGCCAGAAAACGCGCCTGTATCGCGCGAATATCCTCATCAAATCGCTGTAATGAATGACCTTTGTTCATGCTTGCCTCTCTAAATTTAACATCGAAGCATCAATCTGGATCATTATCAACCATAACGACCAGTAATATAATCTTCTGTCTGCCGTTGCTTGGGGGCGGTGAATAATTCATTGGTATCGTCGAATTCAATTAATCGACCAATATACATAAACGCCGTATAATCAGAAACCCTCGCTGCCTGCTGCATGTTATGGGTAACGATGACGATGGTATATTTTTCCTTCAGTTCATCGATCAATTCCTCAATCTTGGTGGTCGAAATGGGATCCAGCGCCGATGCCGGTTCATCGAGCAGCAAAACTTCGGGCTCAACGGCAATTGCCCGGGCGATGACCAGCCGCTGCTGCTGACCGCCGGAAAGACCGAGCGCATTATCATTGAGACGATCCTTGACTTCGTCCCACAATGCAGCGCCTTTTAATGACTGTTCCACGATATCCTGGAGTTCCGAACGACTTCGCCTGCCCTGCAATCGCAAACCATAAGCCACATTTTCAAATATGGATTTGGGAAAAGGATTGGGTTTCTGAAACACCATGCCTATGCGCCGACGCAGGGTCGCCACATCTACGCCTGGCTCATAGATGTCTTCTCCGTCGAGTAGCATCTGACCATTAATCCTTACCGAGTCCACCAGATCATTCATGCGATTGAAGCAACGCAGAAGCGTCGATTTACCACATCCGCTCGGACCGATAAAAGCCGTGATGCAATGACGGGGTATATTTATATCGACCCCATAAAGCGCCTGTTTGGTTCCGTAAAACAGGTTCACATCCTTGACTTCAAGACAAATATCCCTGCCCTTGTCCGGATCCACTTCACGCTCTGTAATTTTGACCGAAATATTAGGCTTTTGCTCCGCCTTAACCATACTATAACTCCATAAATATAAATACCACCCTATCCAGCCAGTATTAAGGGATACTCTGATCAAGTCTGAACGAAGCTCAGGCGCGATTCCCCATATTCAGATTCGAGGCGACAATTGCACGCAATAGAGATATTGCGAAAATAGTCAACAATGAAACCGGGCATAAGGGACGCAAGGATCGAGTTCATGACTTGATCAGAGCTTCCTTAACCTCCTAGAGCGCGATACCGTTCGCGCAAGCGATTGCGTATCATAACCGCCGATAAATTCAACATCACTATCACCAACACCAGTAGAAAGGCCGTCGCGTATACTAACGGGCGCGCCGACTCCACATTGG
>Ga0209633_10000107_pt1 | contig 96706 bp, 82 predicted proteins | sample Cruoilmetagenom1_FD_187290 | JGI IMG/M metagenome (GOLD analysis project Ga0209633, IMG submission 187290) | Oil polluted marine microbial communities from Coal Oil Point, Santa Barbara, California, USA - Sample 1 (SPAdes) (version 2) | ecosystem: Environmental > Aquatic > Marine > Oil seeps ... | reverse complement strand
AGTTCTGGTCCGTTTTTAAATTGCTTTAAAAAATCATCGTTTAATAGGTCTTCTGGTTTCATAAGTGTATAAAATTTAAAATTAATAAAATTAAAAAACTCAGGATTGAATTCAATCCTGAGTTTTTTGAAACTTACACACTTTATGAGATACTGCCTATTAGTACAGAACGCACGAAATTCAATCATTAAAGAACTGCCCGTTTTGAAAGCTGATATGAGTTAATACTTAGTTCTCTTTAAGTATTCATTTCAATTTATTTATGTTATCTAATCCCAATTCTTGATCAATAAAAACAGTAACCAGACTAATCTCTTTGATTGCTTTATTATAGGCCTCTTTTTTTTCCTCCATTAAGTGTATTAAAAGATCAATACCATTTTGAAAATGATAACTGAATAAAATTTTAATGTTTTCTACCTTTATAGGATTAATTTTTATTACCTGTTTTATTTCGGGAACAACTTGAAATAAGATGGCTTTAAGGTGAGTGTCCTCAATTCGGTTTATATAACTATAGTTTTCTTCCAAACTTTGAAGACCTTCAATGATTTTATAATTATTTATATATTTTATTTCACCACTGTTTACTAGAGTTAAATAAACATTACTTTTTCGTCTGAAATCTGCATAATCAATCATTCTAAGAACAATCTTTCCTAACGTATCCATTTTACTAACGTCTTTCTGCATGAGTAAACTTTTGGCATATGAAAATTGGTTTAAAAGAATTTGATTATAATTAATTTCATTGTAAATAGTATTTAAATCTTTATTCATTTGATCCTTCATGTTAAGATAGTATTGAATCTCTAATTTTTTGTTTAACCTTTTTTGGTTCCAATTGTTCAATTGCAATGCTATTAATATTCCAACAACCACCAATATTATCTCACCAACTGCATAAAGTAAGTATCTTTTTAGACTCCCTTCATTAAGGAGTTTCTTTCTTATTTTTCTAAGGAATTTAAGCATATCTACTATTATCATTGAATGTAATTGTGGTTAATATTTGTCTGATTTACAATTTCCGTTCTTTTTATTTGAATTTAGGACTTACTTTACTCAATATCAGAATTATTAGCTGATTTACTATTTTTAGTCAAAGCATTTTCTACTGCTTTCATAATGCACTTGCTAGTAGTAGTAGCTCCTGTAACCGCATCAATTTAAGTGATTGATTATTAATAATTTTAGGTAATACACCTCTAGCATATCGTATATATTTAGACCTTCGAGCGGTAGTGAGTTGTATATCAATAAACTTATGATTCTTTATTGTTACTTGTACCGTATAAGGTCCACCACCACCATTGAAAACACCTTCATAGATACCATCCTGATTATCCATTAAATTAACTTTTGCAATAGGCATGTTTCTTAAAGTTGATAATTTAGATGTACTATAAATTCCCAAAACACTAGAGAAAACTACTAAAGAGATAAGAATGACTCGAGCAAGTTTTATAGTTGAAACCAGATCTTTTTTTCTGCTCTTCCAAGGTTTTATAGTTGAAATAAACAGCAGTGTAATAAGTATAATTATTATTACTATTAATGATAGTATTAGTTTACTATCCAGCAATAAATATTCTTTCTCGTCGGTTAAATACAAACCAGAGTCTGATAAAGAAACTAATCCTAAAAGTGCTGGCTCCAAAACAAAAACCAGCAATAAAAAAAACAATAAAAACCCTATCCATTTTAATGTTACCCAATAAACTTTAAAAAAGCCCCAATGGGTAAACAATGAGTAAGTAAGACCCGTTAAAAAATTACCCAGAAATGAATAATAAACAATATGCTCAAACATGTGAAACATACTCCAATCAATCATAAAATTATTAGCTGAATCGGTATTTTTTAGTATAAATAATATTAAAATAGAAAAAATGCTTCCTAAAGTAAGAGAAACGAAAAAAAGATGTAACCCTTTTAAAATTTTCTCATTATGCCTGTTCAGGAATTTTAATTTAGTGTTGCTTTTTGATATTTCAGTGTTTTCAATCATAATTCTTGTGTTACAATTAAATAACTTCTAAAGAATCAGTCCCAGTAATATTAAAACTGCCGAAAGGGTAAAAAGTTTACTTTAAAACCTGTGAACAAAGAAACAATAGCCAAAATAAGCAGCATAGTTATAGTGAAACTATAAACGAATCTAGAAATTTCAGAAAAAGGATTGATATAGGTAATGACAATGGTCAATCCTCCTATGAAAATTAGAGAAACTCCCTCAATAACCCATTCCATGGTAATTATTTTCTTGTTGTCCTGAGAAATATCACCAAAATTTTTCACTATAGAACTAGTTGGGAATAAATGAGAAACTCCCCAAATAAGAGTCAATAATTCACCTAAATAAAATAAAATCGTATTCATAACATGTTTATTTTAAAAAGATTAATATAATAATTCCTAAATAAATTAGAAATGATATAAATCATAGCTAAAAATAACATGTAGCTTTAAATTTAAGTTTCAATTTTTATTGGGCATTATGTAACTATTCTACAAAACAAAAACGTACTAATTTAAAATAATGTAAATACAGGCAAGAATGTTTTTAATTTAGATTATTAGCTTCCTAATATTGTTAAAACGATTTAACCTTAAATATAAAATTACAAGGTTTTTTAAAAAATAGAAGGTTTGAATTTTACAATTTTTTAAAAAAAACATAAAAAAACACCGAAATTTCGGTGTTTTTTTATAAGATAATTTTGAAGATTATTCTCCGTGTAACCAAGCTTTTTTAGCCAATAATTGCTCTTCAGTTTCTACATGATCTTCATCAGGAACACAACAATCTACTGGACATACAGAAGCACATTGAGGTTCGTCATGAAAACCTTTACATTCTGTACATTTATCAGTTACAATAAAATAAAATTCATCAGATTTGGCTTCAAACTTTTCGTCAGCATCTATTTCTTCACCAGTACTAGGAGAAGTTACGCTACCGCTTAATGAAGTTTCATCAGATAATGCCCATTCGCTATCTGGTTCATAAATTGCATTATTAGGACATTCTGAGATACATGCATCACAATTAATGCATTCGTCTGTTATTTTAATTGCCATGATTAATTTTTTAAATTTATTATTTTACAAAACTATATAATTTTTATTAAATCTTATGTGATAAAAATCATTTACTTTTATAAAAAGTAACGATACATTTGGCACTTAAAATTCGAGTATAAAATTATTTTTTAAATTTAAATAAAATTTTCTAATTAGCATAAATTATGATTACAGCTAAAAATAACAAGCCTATTGAAGTGCTAGAAGCAGTAGTTATCCGATTTGTAGGAGATTCTGGTGATGGAATGCAATTAACCGGGACACAATTTTCTGATACCTCTGCTATGTTTGGAAATGACATTTCAACATTTCCAAATTACCCTTCCGAAATTAGAGCTCCTCAAGGTAGTTTATATGGTGTGTCTGGATATCAAGTACACATTGGAAGCGTTGAAGTAAGCACACCGGGCGACGATTTAGATTTGTTAGTTGCTATGAATCCGGCAGGGTTAAAAACTAACTTATATGCAGTAAAACCAGGGCATACCATTATTGTAGATACCGATTCTTTTACTAAAAAGAATCTTGAAAAAGCACAATACGAAACTAATCCTTTAGAAGACGGTAGTTTAGACAACTATCGCGTAATTGAAGTTTCCATGACTTCTTTAACTAAAGAATCTTTAAAGGATGTTGCAGGTTTAGATAATAAATCTATTACACGAAGTAAAAATATGTTTGCTTTAGGAATGGTTTATTGGATGTATCACAGAGAAAAAGATCATACCATTGAATTCTTTAATAAGAAATTTAAAAATAAGCCACTTATTATTGAAGCGAATACAAAAGTTTTAAATGCAGGTTATTTCTTTGCTGAAACTTTAGAATTAATACCAAATTCATATACAATTTCCCCAGCAAAAATGCGTGAAGGAACCTATAGAATTATTATGGGTAACACCGCAACAGCTTGGGGATTATTAGCTGCTGCTGAAAAATCGGGATTAGAATTGTTTTTAGGTTCTTATCCTATTACTCCTGCCACAGATATTTTACATGAATTGGTAAAACACAAACATTTTGGAGTAAAAGCTTTTCAAGCTGAAGATGAAATTGCTGGAATTTCTTCCGCAATTGGAGCCTCTTTTGCCGGTGATTTAGCGGTAACAACTACTTCTGGTCCAGGATTAGCATTAAAAGGTGAAGCAATCGGATTAGCAATGATGATAGAATTACCTTTGGTGGTTATTAATGTTCAACGTGGAGGTCCATCAACGGGATTGCCAACAAAAACTGAACAATCTGATTTAATGCAAGCTATGTACGGTAGAAATGGGGAAAGCCCTGTAGTGGTAATAGCCGCCAGTACTCCTGAAAATTGTTTTAATTATGCTTTTGAAGCCGCAAAACTGGCCTTAGAACATATGACTCCAGTTATTTTACTTACAGACGGTTATATTGCAAATGGTTCCGCTCCTTGGAAAATTATTAGCGTTGATGAATTGCCAGAAATTAAAAATAATAAAGTAACAGAATATGATGAAGACTGGCATCCTTATGATAGAAATGATGAAACTTTAGCTCGCGATTGGGCAATACCAGGAACTCCTAACTTTGAGCATAGAGTTGGCGGTTTAGAAAAAGACAGCGTTACTGGTAATGTATCTTATGTTCCGGAAAACCATGAACGAATGACACAACTTAGAGCCGAAAAAATTAAACGTGTTCAAAATTATATCCCAGAACTAGAAACTGAATTTGCTAGTGAAGGAGATTTATTAGTTGTTGGTTGGGGTGGAACTTATGGTTCTTTACATTCAGCCGTAAAGCAATTTAATAAAGATGGATATAAAAATGTTGGTTTAGCTCATTTCAATTATATAAACCCACTTCCTAAAAATACAGAAGAAATATTACGTAAATTCAAAAAAATAATAGTTTGTGAATTAAATAGCGGTCAATTTGTAAATATCCTAAAAATGAATTTTAATGGTCTTGATATATACCAACATAACAAGGTTCAAGGATTACCATTTGCAAATAGCGAATTAATTGATCAATTTAAACAATTAGTAAAATAATTATGGAAACAACAGTTGAAAAAAAATATACATTCAGAGATTTTCAAAGCGACCAAGAAGTTCGTTGGTGCCCAGGTTGTGATGATTATGTAATATTACGCTCTATGCAAAAGGCTTTGCCTGAAATGGGAGTGAAAAGAGAAGACGTTGTGTTTATTTCAGGTATTGGATGCTCATCACGTTTTCCTTATTATATGAATACCTATGGAATGCATACCATTCATGGTAGAGCTCCTGGATTTGCTACAGGAACTAAATTAGCCAATCCAAATCTTAGTGTTTGGGTAACTACAGGAGATGGTGATTCAATGGCAATTGGTGGTAATCACTTTATTCATGTACTTCGTAGAAATATCGATTTAAATATTATCATGTTTAATAATGAAATATATGGATTAACTAAAGGTCAGTTCTCGCCTACCTCATTAGTTGGACAAAAAACTAAATCATCACCTTACGGAAATACACAACCACCTTTTTCACCCGGTGAATTAGCATTAGGAGCAAAAGCTCGATTCTTTGCTAGAATAGGAGGTAATAATCCTAAAGATATGACTCAAATATTAATTGAGGCTCATAAATTTAAAGGAACTTCATTAATTGAAGTGTTACAAAACTGTGTTATATTTAATAATGGTTGCTTTACTCAATTTACGGATAAAGCTGTTAAAGAAGACAAACAAATTTATTTGGAAGATGGTAAACTAATGATTTTTGGTAAAAATCGTGATAAAGGATTGGTACTTAATGGTCTTAAATTAGAAGTAGTAACTATTGGTGAAAACGGTATTACAGAACAAGATATTTTAGTTCATAATGCTAAACTTGAAGACCCAACCTTGCATCAAATGTTGGTTAGATTAGAGTATCCTTTGGCTACTGGAATTATTAGAAGTTTTAACGATGTAACGTTAGAAGAGCGCGAAGATGCCTTAACAGCACAAGTTAAAGCTAATTCAAAATTTACTAAAGCAGACGATTTATTTTTCTCAGGGGAAACGTATGAAGTTAAGTAATAATCATTACAATTTTTACTGATTATTATCATTTAATATTCGAATGTATTCATCTAATTTCGCCCTTTAATTAAAAAGTATATAAAAAATGGGTTCAGAAGCCATCATTGTATTTTTACTTGCAGCTATCGTTTTAGTTGTTGGTGCAAACTTTTTATCAAACTTAATATCACATAAATCTGACAATCCCCAAAAAAGAGAGCCTTACGAATGTGGTATTCCAACCATTGGTCCCACTTGGATTCAATTTAACGTAGGATATTACCTTTTTGCTATTTTATTTCTAATTTTTGATGTTGAAGTAGCATTTTTAATTCCTTGGGCGGTTGTTTTTAAAGAAGTTGGAACAGTTGCCTTGGTTGAAATAGTTATATTTCTAATAATTTTAGGTTTAGGATTGTTATATGCCTATAAAAAAAGAGCGTTAAGATGGGAGTAGAAAAAAAACGATTTTTAAATCAATTAGAAGCTGACGGATTAAAACAAGTAATACCTGAAAATTTTCCTGGTAAAGTAATTCCAGGGGGCAATGGCGGAAATATTGTGGTAACAACATTAGATAGTGTTATCAACTGGGGGCGATCAAATTCATTATGGCCCCTTTATTTTGGAACAAGTTGTTGTGCCATTGAAATGATGCAAACTGGTGCTCCAAAACATGATTTTTCTAGATTTGGATTTGAGGTTGCAAGACCATCCGCTAGGCAAGCTGACTTAATTATTATAGCCGGAACTATTGTAAACAAAATGGGACCTGTTTTAAGAAGGTTATACGATCAAATGGCCGAGCCTAAATATGTAATTGCAATGGGGGCTTGTGCTATTTCAGGTGGTCCTTTTTATTATAATTCCTATTCTGTAATTAAAGGTGCTGATCATGTGATTCCTGTAGATGTATATGTGCCTGGTTGTCCACCAAGACCGGAAGCTTTACTTGAAGGTATGATTATGTTACAGAAAAAAATTAAAACGGAAAATATGAGCCATAAGGTTAATCCTATCGATGGTTTTGATGAAGGAAAAGTTTGAATTTAAGTACTAGATAAAATGAAAAACGAAGATTTACAAAACATCATAAATGGCTTAGCAGAAAATTTAGAATTTACCACAGAAGAATCTGAATTTTTAAATGTATTAGTTCCTAAAGAACAACTTCATGCAGTTTGTAACCAATTAAAATCAAATCCTGATTTAAAATTTGACTATGCTTTTTGTATAACTGGTATGGATTGGGGAAAAGAATTAGGCGTTATTTACCATTTAAATTCTACTGAATTTAAGCATGAAATCGTAGTAAAAGTAAAAACAGAAGATCGTGAAAATCCTACCTTAGATTCTGTACATGACATTTGGCTAACTGCTGAATTTCATGAATTAGAAATTTATGATTTTTTCGGTATCAGATTCAACAATCATCCAAAATTAAGACGTCTTTTCTTAACGCCTGATTGGGAAGGTTATCCTTTACGAAAGGATTATGTAGATGAAGCTAATATGATTATCAAATAGTATTTCCATGACAGATCAAGAAGTAAAAAATAAAATAAAAACGGAAGAATATTTCGTTAATATGGGCCCTCAACACCCAGCAGCTCATGGCGTATTACGTTTATTATTAACTATTGATGGTGAAATTGTTAAAAATGTTGAGCCAGATTTAGGATATATTCATCGTTCAATTGAAAAAATGTGCGAACGTGATAGCTACCAACAAATTGTTCATTTAACTGATAGAATGGATTATTTATCATCAAACATAAATAATGAAGCGGTTTGTTTAGCTGTTGAAAAAGCCCTAGAAATTGAAGTTAGTGATAGGGTTAAAGTTATTAGAACCATAATTTCCGAACTTACTAGAATTGCATCTCACTGCTTATGGTGGGGAGTTATGGGAATGGATTTAGGAGCGTTAACCACTTATTTTTATGCTTTTAGAGATAGGGAGATGGTTAACGATATTTTTGAGGAAACTTGCGGTGCTCGTTTAACTATGAATTATAATGCTCCAGGAGGTTTAATGTATGATATTCATCCTAATTTTGTTAAAAGAACTAAAGATTTTATCAAACATTTTAAAACCAAAATTCCTGAATACGATCGTTTGTTAACTGGTAATATTATTTTTCAAAAAAGAACAAAAGGAGTTGGCGTTTTAACTAAAGAAGATGCTATTTCATATGGAGTTACTGGTCCTGTTGGTAGAGGTTCTGGATTTTCATGTGATGTTAGAAAACATCATACATATAGCGCTTATGACAGAGTAGATTTTAAAGAAGCTCTATTAACTGAAGGTGATACGTTTGCTCGTTATCAAGTTAGAATTATGGAACTTTGGGAATCTATTTCTATTATAGAGCAATTGATTGATAATATTCCTGAAGGATCTGTAAAAGAACCAACTAAAGCAGTTATAAAACTACCTAAAGGAGAATTTTATCAACGTGTAGAAACTGCAAGAGGCGAATTAGGTGTTTATATTAATAGCACAGGAACTAAAAATCCATACCGTGTTAAATTTCGCTCACCAGGATTTTCAAATCTATCTGTATTAAATCATATAGCCAAAGGAAGTAAAATTGCCGATTTGGTGGCAACTATGGCTTCTTTTGACTTTGTAATTCCAGATATAGATCGTTAATTATAGCTTATGAATTTTTTAACAATGAATATTCCATTAAACATCACTAGTACAATCCACGATTGGATTTATAGCATAATGCCTGAAACTGCTGCCAGTATTACCATTATGGTTTTAATAGCTGTAGCATATTTAGCATTATTTGCAGTAGCAGGTTTATATTTAGTTTTACTTGAACGTAAAGTAGCCGCTTGGTTTCAATTACGTTTAGGTCCAAACAGAGTTGGTCCTTGGGGGCTATTTCAAACCATAGCAGATGCATTAAAATTAGTTTCAAAAGAGTTAACTTCCAATGATAGAATTGACAAATTTCTTTACAATTTAGCTCCTTATTTTGTAATTGTTTCCACCTTAATTGGAATTTCTGTATTCCCTTTTTCAAAACAATTTCAGGCATTCGATATTAATATTGGTCTCTTTTTTCTAATTGCTGTATCCTCCATTGGTGTTATTGGTATTTTAGTTGGAGGTTGGGCTAGTAATAATAAGTTTGCTTTAATTGGTGCCATGCGTAGTGGTTTACAAACTATTAGTTATGAGTTGTCTGTTGGTTTATCCATTTTAACAATGGTTTTATTAACAGGTACTTTACAATTATCTCAAATTGTAGAAGTTCAACGCACAGGAGGTTGGTTAATTTTACAAGGTCATATTCCTGCAATAATCGCTTTTTGTATTTTTATGATAGCAGGAACTGCAGAAACCAATAGAGCTCCTTTTGATTTAGTAGAAGCCGAATCTGAACTTGGTGCAGGTTTTCATACAGAATACTCAGGGATGAAATTTGCCTATTTCTTTTTAGCTGAATTTATTAACATGTTTATTATAGCTTCTATTGCTGTAGTATTATTTTTTGGAGGTTGGTTATCCCCATTTGGTATTACCGATGGTATTACTTGGTTTCCAGAAGTGTTTTGGTTTTTAATAAAAGTACTAGTAATTATCTTTTTAATGATGTGGTTTAGATGGACTTTTCCTCGTTTAAGAGTAGATCAATTACTTACACTTGAATGGAAATATTTGTTGCCTTTAAACCTAGCTAATTTAATGCTAATGGCAGTTATAATTTGGATGAATTGGACAATTTAATACATGAAATAATACGATAATGAGTTATTTTTCAGATATATACAACGGAATAAAAACCTTAATTACAGGAATGAAAGTTACTGGAGGATATTTTATTCATGCAAGAAAAGGAAGCCTTACACAACAATATCCTGATAATAGAGAAACCCTTAAAATGTTTGATCGTTTTAGAGGTGAAGTTGTTATGCCACATGATAAAAACAACCAACACCGATGCACAGGTTGTCAATCATGTGAAATTGCCTGTCCTAATGGTTCTATTGAAATAATTTGGGATAGACAAGTAGATCCTGAAACAGGTAAAAAGAAAAAAATGATAGACAAGCATGTTTATCATTTATCTATGTGTACTATGTGTGGATTGTGTATAGAAGCTTGCCCAACAGATGCTATAGTTTGGGCTCAGAATTACGAAAACTCTGTATATTACAGAAGCTATTTAACAAAAACATTAAATCAACCAGGTTCAACAGTGCAAGCTGGTGTAGAAGATTAATACTATGGAAGCAATTTTATTTTATATACTCGCAGCGTTCATGATAATATTTGCCGTTGCATCTGTAACCAGTCGTAAAATTTTAAGAGCAGTAATTTATTTACTATTCGTTTTAATTTGTATTGCTGGATTGTACTTCTTAATTAATTATAATTTACTTGCAGCCATTCAGTTAACTGTTTATGGTGGTGGTGTTATAGTACTCTTTATATTTTCTGTTTTATTAGTGCATCACGTAGAACTTGAATTAGAAAAAACACCTTTAAAAAGAAAAATTATAGCAGGTATTCTTAGTGTTTTAGGATTAGGAATTACACTTTGGGCAATTTTCACATATACTTTTAAAACAGCAACAACTTCTTATTCTTCTATTGAAGTAAAAGATATAGGTTTTAAATTATTAAGTTATGGTAATGGTGGATTTATTTTACCATTTGAGGTAATTAGTGTGCTTTTAGTAGCAGTTATGATTGGTGCTATTATTGTAGCAAAAGGAAACAAATTAAAAGAAAATTAATAAAAATGATTGCAGGAATCAATATTTACGAAATTTTAACCCTAACAAGTATCTTATTTTTTATAGGAGTTTATGGATTTTTCACAAGAGAAAACTTGATTACAGTATTACTGTCAATTGAATTAATTTTAAATGCTGCCGCTGTAAATTTTGTACTTATAAATACCTATTTGTACCCAGATTTATTGCAAGGTGCCATTTTCACCATTTTTATAATTGCTTTGGCTGCCGCAGAAACTGCACTAGCCATAGCTATTATCATTAATTTGTATAAACTCATATACTCTGTAGAAGTAAAAGACACAGAAACCATGAAATATTAATAGTTTATACCTGAATAATAATTAAATAAAAAGACAAGAATTTAAATCATAAAAAATGGATTTTAGTTATACTATTCTTATTCCCTTAATTCCCTTAGCACTATTTGTTATTTTAGGGATATTCAGCAAAAAAATACCACCATCAATTTCAGGATGGGTTGGTTCATTAGGCTTAGGAACTTCATTTGTATTATCATGCTATACAGCTTATACTTATTTTCTAGGAGGAAAATTAAATGGTGTATATCAAACTTTTATTTATAAAACTACTTGGTTAAATTTTACCGATAAATTACACATTGATTTGGGAGTGCTTATTGATCCTATATCCGTAATGATGTTAGTAGTAGTTTCTACCATTTCCTTTATGGTACATTTATACAGTAGGGGTTATATGAAAGGTGATGATGGTTATACTCGCTTTTTTGCTTATTTAGCCTTGTTCACTTTTTCCATGCTAGGATTGGTATTGGCAACCAACTTATTTCAAATTTATATTTTCTGGGAATTGGTAGGTGCATCATCCTTTTTATTAATAGGTTATTATTATACCAAACCTTCTGCAGTTGCTGCAGCAAAAAAAGCCTTTATTGTTACTCGTTTTGCTGATTTAGGATTCTTAATCGGAATTTTATTAGTAAGCTATTACGCAGGTACTTTCGACTTTCAAGAAATTAATAGTTTACACGGTAGTATTATAACTAATTGGGCTGCTACTTCCTTTATGGGGTTATCCGTATTTACTTGGGGACTAATTCTAATTTATATGGGTGGTATCGGAAAATCAGCGATGTTGCCTTTCCACATTTGGTTACCAGATGCAATGGAAGGACCAACACCAGTTTCCGCATTAATTCATGCGGCTACCATGGTAGTTGCAGGTGTATATTTAGTTGCGCGATTATTCCCGGTTTTCTATTTTGTTGAAGATGGATTTGCGCTACAAATTGTAGCCTATGTTGGAGCAATATCCTCTTTTGTTGCAGCAGTAATTGCAATTACCCAAACTGATATAAAACGTGTTTTGGCATTTTCAACCATGTCACAAATTGGTTATATGATGTTGGCTTTAGGAGTTTCAAAATATGATGGTCATGAAGGATTAGGTTTTATGGCTTCTATGTTCCATTTATTTACGCATGCCATGTTTAAAGCCTTATTGTTTTTAGGTGCTGGTTCTGTAATCCATGTAGTACATAGTAATTATTTAAAAGATATGGGAAGTTTAAGAAAGTATATGCCTATAACACACATTACTTTTTTAATTGCTGCTTTATCTATTGCTGGTTTTCCAGGTTTTGCAGGTTTCTTTAGTAAAGATGAAATTTTAGCTGCTGCTTTTGAAAGCAATATGTTAATTTATGTAAGTAGTGTTTTAGTTGCAGGTTTAACAGCTTTTTATATATTTCGTTTATATTTTGGAATGTTTTGGGGGCAAAACAAAAACTACGAACATACACCACATGAATCACCATGGTCAATGACTATCCCTATGCTGTTTTTAGCATTTATGAGTATTGCAGGTGGTTATATTCCTTTTAGTAAGTACATTTCGGCTGACCATATTCCTTTCCAATCTCATTTAGATCTCCCTTTAGCTGCAATAGCTACTTCTGTAGGTTTAGTTGGAATTATTTTAGCCTTTGTGTTTTATAAAAAAGAAAATAATTTACCTGAACGATTTGCTCATGCATTTGGCGTTTTCTATAAATGGACTTATCATAAATTTTATTTTGATGAATTATACTTATTTGTCACTAAAAAAATATTATTCGGTATGGTAGGCTTTTCAGCGGCTTGGTTTGATAAACATATTGTTGATGGTTCTATGGTAGGTATAGGAAATGTTACCGTAGCTATTTCTAATAAAATTAAAGGTTGGCAATCAGGGAAATTTCAAGATTATGCAATGTCATTTATTGGCGGAGGCGTAGTAATCGCAATGGTAATTTTTTATTTATGGATAAATTAATTTAATATAATGGATATTTTATCACTTTTTGTAGTTGTACCTGTTTTAACTGTTTTAGTTTTAGTATTTGCTAAAAACTTAAAACAAGCAAGGGTAATATCGTTAATTGGTATGGCAATTCAGTTTGCTATGTCTATAAATTTAATTTTCGCTTATTTAAAAGAGCGAGCAACAAATACGGCTATTATGGTTTTTACCAAAGATGCTCTTTGGTTTGAAAATTTTAATATTCATTACAGTATTGGTGTAGATGCCATTTCTGTGGTAATGATTGCTTTAACTTCAACGGTTGTTTTGGCTGGTATTTTTATTTCTTGGAAAATAGATGATTTAGCTAAAGAATTCTTTGTGTCCTTAATTGTATTGTCATCAGGAGTTTTTGGTTTCTTTATTTCTACCGATTTATTTACCATGTTCGTTTTTTACGAAATAGCTGTAATTCCAATGTACCTTTTAATTGGTATTTGGGGTTCAGGCCCTAAAGAAAACTCTGCAATGAAGTTAACATTAATGTTAATGGGAGCTTCAGCAGTATTGTCTGTAGGTATTTTAGGTATTTACTTTAACTCAAATGCAGATGGTGGTGCCCTTACTTTCAATATTTTTGAAATTGCACACGTTCATATTCCTGTGGCAGCACAAAATATATTTTTCCCCCTAGTGTTTATTGGATTTGCTGTTATTGGAGCTTTATTTCCTTTTCACACGTGGTCACCTTCTGGTCATGCGTCAGCACCAACAGCAGTATCTATGTTACATGCAGGTGTTTTAATGAAATTGGGTGGTTATGGTATCTTCAGAATAGCTATGTATTTATTACCTCTCGGAGCATTAAACTGGTCTAACTTCTTTTTAATATTAGCTTCTTTTGGTGTTATTTATGGTGCTTTTGGAGCTATTATGCAAAAAGATTTAAAATATGTGAATGCTTACGCATCTGTGAGTCACTTATCACTGGTGTTGTTTGCTTTATTAATGATGAATAGAACTGCTTGGAATGGTGCTATTATTCAATCGTTGTCTCACGGATTATTAACTGCTTTATTCTTTGCTTTAATTGGAATGGTATATGGAAGAACCCATACGAGAGAGATAGATAAATTAGGTGGTTTAATGAAAATATTACCTTTTATAGGTGCCATTTACGTTATAACAGGTTTGGCATATTTAGGATTACCTGGGTTTAGTGGTTTTGTAGCTGAAATGAGTGTTTTTGTGGGTGCATTTCAACATCCTGATATGTTCCATAGAGTTTTAACCATTATTGTTGTTTCTTCTATTGTTGTAACTGCTGTATATATTTTAAGAATGGTTGGTAAAATTATGATGGGCCCTTTATCAAATATGGAATACGCTAAATTACCAAAAGCTACTTGGTACGAAAAAACTGGGCTAATATTACTAATGATTCCTGTTGTAATTATTGGGGTAATGCCTCTTGGATTAAGTGAAATGTTAAAAGCAAGTATTCAACCGTTTTTAGAACGATTATTATAAAAAATTAAGAAAGATGAACTTAGAAAGTTTACTATTAATGCGCTCAGAAATAGGATTAACTGCAATTATTGTGTTGTTAATTATATTTGAAATATTTTCAAATAAAAAGCAAAAAGCAAATATAATTCCGTTTGCGCTAATTCTATTAGCAATAAATACCATATTAGGATTTTTTCCTTTGAATACTGGCGAAATATTTGGTGGTATGTTTAGAACAAATACATTATTACATTTCTTTAAAACTACCTTAAGTTTAGGAGTTTTAATTTTATTATTACAATCTGCGGATTGGCTTAAAGAAAAAATAGTAGCAGAAAATAAAGCACCCGAATTTATAATTCTAATTTTATCATCACTTTTAGGAACCTATTTTATGATTTCTGCTGGTGATTTTTTAATGTTTTATATTGGTCTTGAGTTAACAACATTACCTGTTGCAGCTTTAGTTGCTTATGAAACTTATAAAAGAATATCTGCTGAAGGTGCAGTTAAATACATTTTATCATCTGCATTAGCCTCTGGTACAGCTTTATTCGGAATTTCATTACTATATGCAACTACAGGAACTATATATTTTGATGCAATGGCTGAAATTTTAACTAGCTCAAATCTTGCAATATTAGGTTTTGTGTTTTTCTTTTCAGGGTTAGCATTTAAAATATCCTTAGTTCCCTTCCATTTTTGGACAGCAGATGTTTATGAAGGCGCACCAATTAATGTTGCTTCATATTTATCTGTTATTTCTAAAGGTGCAGCAGTAGTTATTTTAATGATTCTTTTATTTACCGTATTTAAACCTTTAATGCCTGCATGGAATAAAATTATTTATATAGTAACCATTGCCACAATGTTTACTGGTAATTTATTTGCTTTAAGACAACAAAATATGAAACGCTTTTTAGCATATTCCTCTATTGCTCAGGCTGGTTTTATATTATTAGGTTTATTATCTGTAGATCAATTAGGTACCGCAACGGTTATTTACTTTGTAGCCATTTATATATTCTCTAATTTAGGTGCATTTGGTGTAGTTCAAGCAATTTCATCTACAACAAATAAAGAAAATATTGATGACTATGAAGGTTTATATAGAACCAACCCGAAATTAAGTTTGATTATGATGCTTGCCTTGTTTTCTTTAGCAGGAATACCTCCGTTAGCTGGGTTTTTTGGTAAGTTCTTTTTATATACCGCAGCTGCAAGTAAAGGATATTATGTAATGGTATTTATTGCTGTTGTAAACGCAACCATATCCTTATATTATTATTTATTAGTGGTAAGAGCTATGTTTTTAAGAAAAGGTAATAATCCAATACCCTACTTTAAAAGTGGGAATTATATGCGACTAGGGTTATTATTAGCTGCCATTGGTATTTTAGTAATTGGTTTATATAGCCCTATTTATGAATACATCTATTCATTCAGTAATGTTTTTTTAAATTAATATAGTATGAGACTAGGAGGTAAACATTTATTTGGAAGTATTGAAGATCAACGTGTAACTTTTGTTGAAAAAAAGATAACTGAAGACAGAAAAGGTTTTTTAAAAAAATTATTAGAACATAACGGTTTTGAAGTGGTAATTCAAGAAGAAAAACGCAAATTGGAAGAAGAACCTCAATTATATACTATTGGGGTAACTGATATGACTTTTAACCCGACTATTTGGGTCTTTCAACGCCGTTTAAAAACGCTGGATGGAAGAAAAGTAACCCACGATTATTGGAATCAAGAAACCGAAGATACTAAACCTCAATACTGGAAAATTTAAATAGTACTTACTTCTGTAAGTTTATTTTCTTTGGTAATAAATTCATATAAAATATGATCCACAATTTGTTGTGTTTCGTCTGGAAAATCTAATTCAATTTTCATATCGCTTTCTATCCAACTTTTAATTTTTGAAATATGTTTCTTTTTTAAAGATTTTAAAGTTGCTCCACCTAATTCTTCCAAAGCTTTAGCATTAAAATGTTGTTCGTATTGGTTTTTCATTGGAATAACCAATAACTTCTTTTTTAAATAAATGGCCTCTGCTGGAGTTTCAAAACCTGCACCACATAAAATTCCTTGACAAGAGGCTAAGCTTTTTTCAAATTTTTTACTACTAACGGGTTTTATATAAACATTCTTTTTTTGATAATATTTTGTTGCTTCTTTTGAAAAAACTTTCCATTTTATTCCTTTAATTTGCGAGAGTACCTCAACAATTTTTTGGTCAGAATATGCAGGTAAATACACTGTAAAATGATCTTTATTGGTTCGTTTCAGCAATCTAATATTATTTCTAATAATTGGAGTGTAAACTTTATTATTGTATTTCTTAAAATGAAATCCATAATTATAGGTACACTTAGCATAATTTTTTATAATTAAACTTCCAAATAAATCAAAATGAGAAGGTTTAGGAACATTTTTAGTAAATAAAGCACTTTGGTGGCTTAACGAAATACTTTTTACCCCTCTTAATTTACATGCCCAAGCAGAAATTGGCTCAAAATCATTGATTATCAAATCATAGTTTTTAACTGGACAGTTTATAATTTCTTTTAATACTCTTAAAATATTAGTCTTTTTAATAGTATTAAAAAAGCTAATACCACCTCTTTTTCCAAAATAAAAACTGAGTCCTTTATATCTATACTTTACTTCATAATCTAAAACTATTTCAGCTTGTGTACCGCTAATTAAAACATCTACTTGTGCTCGATTAAATAATGCTGGTATAACTTCTTTTGCTCTACTTAAATGACCGTTTCCTGTGCCTTGTATTGCATATAAAATTTTCATTACCTTTTAAAATTAAAATCATTCACTAATTGTCCAAATATTTCTTTTGAACTTTTATCAATAATATCTTCTTCTTTATTTTTAGTTTCTTTTTTAATTTCATTTTGAAAATGCGAATCGTCATATTTATATATTTTCCATTGTTTATTATGGTATTCTAGTGTGGTTAAATTTTCAACCCAATCGCCTGAATTTAAATATTGTATTTTACCTTCATTGGTTTCAATTTTTTTTATCATAGGCTGGTGAATATGACCACAAACTACGTAATCAAATTTATTGTCAATGCCAATTTTCGCCACAATTTCTTCAAAATTATTAATAAATTTTATAGCGCTTTTAACGCTATCTTTTATTTTTTTTGATAGTGATAATTTTCCTTTTCCAAATAAAATACTGAAGTAATTAACACCTCTATTTAAAAGAATTAACATATCATAACCAATAGCTCCAAGCTTAGCTAACCATTTTGAGTGTTTCATAGTAACATCAAAAACATCACCATGAAAAAACCAAGCTTTTTTGCCATCTAATTCGAGTACAACTTTGTTTTTTATTGAAAACGTACCCAATTTAAAATCAACAAATTTCCTAAGCATTTCGTCATGGTTTCCTGTGATATAGTAAATTTTTTTGCCTTTAGAAATCCACCCTATAATATATTTTATAACTTTCATATGTGATTTTGGCCAATATCGCTTACTAAATTGCCAAATATCAATAATGTCACCATTTAAAATTATGGTATTAGGATTAATGCTTTTTAAATATTCTAACAATTCTTTAGCGTGGCATCCATAAGTTCCTAAATGAATATCAGATATTACAACTAAATCAAGTTTTCGCTTTTTTGAAGAATTCAACCTTAATTATATTAATTACAATAAGTTGCAATTACTTAATTAATTGTTACTAAATAGTTTTGTTGATTTTATTTTAACGTTAAGTTAAACAATAGTTTTACCCAGATAAACAAGTTCATTACCTTGTTCAATTATAAAAGAATCATTTAATGAAGGTATAATGTGTATTACGCCTTTATTATCTTTTAAAAATAACGGAATAGCAAATTTTTCTTGTTTTAATTCTTTAAATAATTTTTGATAATGCTCTTCTGATGTAATACTAACTTCATTCATAAAAGGATAATCCCGTACAACTTCACTTAAATTAATAAAGTCTTCAGCGCTAAAAAATAATCCCACTTTAGGTTTTAACACTTGCTGTTTCATTTCTTCAGAAGAGATTAAACGAAAGGCTCCTTCTTCTCCAAATATTAATTTAAACTTTTCCAAAACATAGGAATTAACCAAAGAGCTTCCGGTTAAAGCCAGTAAAAAACCTATATCATTTAATTCAACATTTTCAATTAGTTTATTAGAATACACGTCTCCTTCAAAAGCTTCTAACCCTAAAAGCTTGGCCTTCTCAATATTATTAGCATTGCTATCAACTAAGACTACTCTTCTATTATTTTTTTTAAGATATGATGCTATTAAACGAGCGAAATTTGAAGCGCCAACCATTAAAATTCCGTTAGAAGATTCTAAAAACACATTCGCAACTTTAGCAAAAAATCGGGCAGTTGTGGCATTTAATAATACGGTTCCTAACACAATCATAAATACTAATGGTGTAATTAACTCAGCCCCTGGTTCTCCAGTCATCACTAATTTTAATCCAAATAAAGAAGCAATCCCTGCAGCCACAATTCCCCTTGGTCCAACCCAACTAATAAATAATTTTTCGTTAAGTTGTAATTCAGAATGAGAAGTACTTAAAAAAACAGAAATTGGTCTTAAAACTAAAATTACAATTCCGAATAAAACCAATGTTTTCCAATGATATAACAAAAGTAAATCTTGGATGTTAATGTTAGCGGCTAATAAAATAAAGAGAATTGAAATTAACAATATGCTTAGTGATTCTTTAAAATATAATATATCTTTTAGTTCTTTTACTTTCATATTTCCTAACACCATTCCCATAACTACTACGGTTAATAAACCAGATTCGTGAGCAAATAAATCTGATAAAACAAATACAGCCAACACCCAAGCTAATGTTATAACATTTAATAAATAATGTGGAATTAATTTATGTTTAATAGAATAAAACAATCCATAAGCAGCCGTAAACCCAATAGATAAACCAATGATTATAATTTTACCAAATTCAATTAAGGCATCTTTTGTATAGCTGTAACCTTCACCAACTATAATAAATTCAAAAACCAAAACTGCAATTAAAGCTCCAATTGGGTCTGTCAAAATCCCTTCCCATTTTAAAACTGCTCCTATATCTTTTTTAAGTGGAATGTTGCGAAGAATTGGTGCTATTACAGTTGGGCCTGTTACAATTATTAATGATGAAAACAGAAATGATATTTGCCAACTTACATTAAAAATATAATGTGCTGCAATACCACCACCAAAAAAAGTAACTGCTGCACCCAACGTAATTAATTTAACAATTGAAGGTCCAACATTTAAAATTTCTTCTTTTTTTAAGGTTAACCCTCCTTCAAATAATATGATGCTTATTGCTAAGGACACAAAATTAAAAAGTCGTTCTCCAGGAAATAATCCTTCTTTACCATTCCAAACAGGTTCAATCAGTTTAGAACCATCTTCAATTAGTAAGGTTGAAAATGGACCCACTGCTAATCCTATTAAAATTAAAGGTAAAATTGCAGGGATTTTGAATTTCCAAGCAAACCATTGGGCAATAATTCCTAAAACAATGATACCAGCAAATTCTAACATACGTTTTAAATACTAATTAATTTATTTTGACAATATACTTATAATTTACCACTTTTTAAATGGCTTTCTAGAAAGCATGGCGTTGTAATATTTAATAATTCCTGTTACTTCTTTTCCCAACCAATATGGTTTTTCAAAAACTGTGTTTTCAAACGGTAATTCAATTTCAGCAATAATTAACCCTTTATTTTCATCAAAAAATTCATCTACTTCAAAAAATAAATTTCCTGATGTTGGTATTATATAACGTTTTTTGTTTATTACAGTTGGTTCACAAAGCAATAATAAATTTTCTGCTTCATTTACAGGGATTTCTTTTTCCCACTCAAAACGAGATAATCCAGATTTATTACCAATCCCTTTTACCGTAATAAAAGCCTTATCATCTCTAATTCTAATTCGGACAGTGCGTTCAGGAATTATAGATAAAAATCCTTGTGCTATATAGTAACTTTTTATAGCATGTTTTTTAAAATTACCTGTAACTAAAAATTTTCTTTCAATTTCAATAGCCATTTATGAATATCAATTTTATTTATCTAAATTTTAATTCCCAAGATAACGATAAAGAGTAAATCCAAAAGTAATTTCCTACATCAAAACTAATTTCTTGATGTGTAATTCCAAAACTAGAACCCCATAAATTTTTATTGTTTTTTGAGGAGAAATAATAACCCGTTTTCACTTTTTGAGAATTCAGTTTAACTATGGCATTTTCATTACCACTAAAGTTAAATCGATCAATTTCTGGAGAATATCCCATTCCTATTGAAACACTATAATAATTATTAGCATCACTTCTGTATTTACGATAATTTAACGTGCCTGATTTACTGCTGCCATTATCATTGGGTGTTATGTAAGTTCGAAACGCCCAATAACTATTACCTGTATACCAACCTAATGATCCTGTATAAATGGTTGTTGTAGTACTATATTTTAAGGCTCTAAATCCAGCGGAAATTTCAAAACTTTTTGGTAACGATTTATACAACTCTGCTCCGTATCTAACATCTGGAAATAAAAAAGTGTTAGCAAAACCAACATTTAAATAAGCATACAAGCCTTTAGCTATTTTTGGATATAAATCTACTTCAAATTGCACTCCGTTTTCCTGAAATCTTCTACTAAAATTCATTTTAGCAATCATACTACCATATTTGGTTTGTCGGCTATATTTTAGCGTATGCAATTGCATAGGATCAAAAACATCTGAATAGAAATCGATGGATGATTTTAACCCAATAGTATTATAACTTAATGCTTCTATTAATCCTTTTTTATACTCAAGGGCTTTTTCACTTTTAGGGTTATTTGATAACACTTGCTCTACCGTTGTTAATGCATCTTCCGGGTTTTTACCGTTTTGTTGTGCCTTTGCTTTTAATAAAAAAATCTCATCATCCATTGGAAAATATTTTAAAGCAGAATCTGTTAGTTCTAAGGCTTTAAACGGAGCTTCACTCCACAACTCATTATTAATAGCGGCAATCCAAGTAGTTTTTCTTTTTGGATCTTTGTTAAGTACTTGCATAAACTCTTTTCTAGCTTTTTTATAATTACCGTCCCAGGAATAAGTACTTGCTAAAAATGCCCTAATATCATTATAATTAGGGTATTTTGTTAAAATCAATAACAGCGTATCTTGGGCTTGTTTTCTGTGTTTATTAAAGGCTAATTCGCGGGCTACTTTAAAAGCCGTATCTGGATTTCCTGTGAATACTTTTTGCTGAGCAAAAATGGGCAAGCATATTAAAAAGATAAAAAAATAGGAATGCTTCACAATTATTTTTAAAACCATAATTTATTAATTAATTCAATAGTTTAATTATTTTACCTTAATTCAGTTCTTTTCTACAATGATAAATATACTCTGTAGGAATGTGTTTTATGCATTGCATAGAACATTTTTCAAAAATTTGTTGAAATTTTTTGTAATTAAATTTGGTGTATAAAACTTGACTGTAATAGGCCTTATTAACCAATTTATCATAAGCATTCTGAATTATTTCAATTCCTTTTTCCTTAGAAAAAAAAGAAAAGGGAATTGAGCCAATTACAGCGTCAACATCTTCTTTTATGTGTTTTTTTATACTATCGGCGCTATCATTAATAATAATTAATCTGCTGTCTGAAATCTCATTTTTAACATAATCACAAAAACTTTTTTTTATTTCAAAAGAATATACTTTTGATGTTGAAGATATATTATTTAATATTTCTTTAGTAATGTTACCATGACCCATTCCAAATTCGACAATAATTTTATGCTCATCTTTAGGGATAAATTTACATATAGCAACTTCAGCTTTTCTACTAGTTTCAGTTACCGCACCTGTAATAAATATATTTTTAGCAAAGGCTAAAAATGTGGTTATTTTTTTATTCATTAAAAAATTTATTTTTTAGCATCATTATCTTAGTGTTTTTTCAAATAATATATATTCCTGATTATCTGTGTATTGCGTTAATAAACTATCTATAATGTTTTTTGACTGTCTTATGTTTTTTATTCTCTTAAAAGCTTTAGCCATTTTAAAACTTACCGAAGGATTTGTGATTTTATTTTTCAAAGCTTTATTATAAATGGTAATTGATTTTTCATCTTGATTAGACCACCAATATAAATCAAGCAGTGCAACATAACCATCGGAATAATACGGGTTTCTTTTTAATACATTTAATAACGTTTCTTCAGCTTTTTTATAATTTCTATTCCATGCAAGCACCCTTCCTTTTAAGGTTCGAGCATCTGCATGATTTGGTAATTCATTTAAAATATAATTGCATAATAATAGCGCTGTTTTATACTTTTTATTAAATGCTTTTTCTCTAGCTAAATAAAAAATTTGATCAAAATCTAATCCTTTGGTCATTTTTTTAATGGTTGCCTTTTCCGATTTAGAAAATTTATAATTTGGTTTTCTATAAATATTCAAAGAATCTGGATAAATTTTATCTCTTTTTGTTAAATAGGCATTTAAGTTTTTAAATTTATCTAACGAGTCCTTAATTTCTTTTTTCAACTCATCTTCTTTTACTTTATAAATTCCGAAGTCTTCATTTATTTTGTATAAACTTCCAGCGGAATACAAATAATCTCGAAACATAAAATCGTTTATTTTACCTTTATAACGCATAAATGCTATTTGATGAATGTTTCTAAACTGTTTTGCAGTATCTAAACCTTGACTTATCCAATCAACTTCTTCTAAAGGTTTCATTTTATAATTATTCATCAAAAAAGACAGCAAACTTGGTGTAACATCCCAATGTGAAGAAACGGATTTAAACGTTTCTGCTTTTTTTAATAACGGACTTGTAATAAATAATGGCACATGAAAACGACATAATTTATCTTTTTGAGTTATTGGAATTAAACGATGATCACCTGTAATAATAAAAATGGTGTTTTGGTATTCAGGTCTTTTAGCATACGCTTCCATAAAGTTTTTTATAGCTTGATCTGTGTATAATAAACTAGCAAAAATATCTTTATACTCTAGTACTTTTTCTTTACTTATTTTTAAAATCTTACTTGAATTTAAAATACTATCTACCTTTTTCAAATATATATCTTTGTTTGGAAAAGAAAACGGCTCATGATTGGTAAGCGTCATTACAATATCTAATCGAGGTAATTTTTTAGCATCAAGCGTGCTTTCCATTTTTTTAAATATTTCTTCGTCAGGATATCCCCAAGAAAATCCACCTTCATTCGCAGCCGTTTTTTTATATGCTGCCCCATATTTACTTTCATCAATTACATCATCAATTCGATTATATTCTAAAAAATTTATTTTTCTGTCAAAACTTGACGGATCACCAGAGTAATAAGAAGTTGTGTAACCATTTGCTTTTAATACGCTAATTAATGAAATATGAGATGGTGTATCTGGTATTTCTAAAAATCCTTTATCTCCGAAAGGCAAAGAAGCTGTTATAGATGGCAAAACACCAAAAGTTCTACCAGCATTACTAACAAAGTTCTGCCAATACAATGATTTTGGAATCATTGAGTCTAAATAAGGAGTAAAACCGGCATAAGCATGATTACCTATAAATTCTCCTCCTAATCCTTCCACTATAATAATTACAATGTTTGGTTTAGTAGCTGAAATATTAAAAAATGGTTTTAAAACATCGTTTGTTTTTGAAAAAGGTTTGAATAACGGATAATCATTTCTACTATATAAATTTGCATTGGTTTTATATTTTTCCGTTTGAAAATTAATGATATCGGTAGTAAGATACTGTAATTTGTTCTGAAATAATTCGTTAGAAGCATTTGGTAATACTAATTTTAAACTTCCAAATAACAAAATCGATAAAATAGTAACAATTAGAATTTGAGAATGATTTAAACCCTTTTTAACAAACCAGTAAACTCCATAAAAAAAACCGATAAGCATTAAAAATGGTAATATGGTAATAAAAGATAAGGAGACTGATGAAGTTACAGTTGTGTATATATCACCATAGGAATAACCTAATAAATCTGCTCCTAAATTAACATGAGTGGTTGAACTATATTTTATTAAAGCTGCTTGTATTAATAAAATTAGTATAAATACTATCTGAAAAATTGAAATAACACGCTTTTTAAAAATAGCACTAAACAACCAGAACAATGGAAATAGAACAATTCCAAGAATAATAATTGCCCAAAAATCATTTATTAATTTATAAATAATGACCGTAAATACAGAATATTTTTCATTATAGTCCGTTAAAATCCATTCAAAAAAACTACCAATCCATACTACTATTAATAAGGTAAATAGCAGATAAGCATAATTGTATAATAATTTTGAATTAAGAGTTTTCATACTAATTTAATAATTTATTTGTTGATATTTCCCATACCTTTTCTAGTCATTTTTCCCCATTTTTTCTTTTTATTAAAAAAATAGTCTAAGTTCCCTCTAACAGCAGCGTACAAAATAAAAGGATGTAGTATAAACGGTTCTAACAAACTTATAAGTATTAATTTAAAACCCGTTTTCTTTTTTTTATATTGATGATAGGTTAATTCTTCAGAATAAATTGCTCCTAACGATAACAAAAAGGTAAATAGATAAGCTAAAATAAAAAACGCCAGTGCATAATCCCATTTCACTTCCCTTAATGCAATTAAAATCCCGAAATAAATAATACCTATAACTTCAATAACAGGTGCAAATCTTTCAAAAATTAACCAATACGGATAGCTTAATAATCCTAAATTCCGATACTTATAATTAAAAGCTATTTTACGGTGTTTTCTTAAAACTTCTATAGTTCCACGAGTCCATCTATTACGTTGGGATATAAAAATTTTATAATTATCTGGAGCCTCAGTCCAACATAAAGGATCAGGAATATAAGCAACTTTATAATTTACATTTTGTTCTTCCAGTTGTCTTCTCATCCGTACAATTATTTCCATATCTTCACCAACAGTAGAAGTATCATAACCACCAATATCAATAGCTATTTTTTTATCAAACATACCAAAAGCACCTGAAATAACAAGCAAGCCATTTAATCTACTCCACGCCATTCTCCCTAATAAAAAAGATCGCAAATATTCTAATATTTGAGCTCTTTCAATTAGTTTTTTTGGCAAATTTATTTTCATTAATTTACCATCTTTTATAATACTATTATTTGCAATTCTAATAACACCTCCAGTGGCTACTACCTTTTTTTTGGTGGCTTCTAAAAAAGGCTTTACCATTTTTTGCAAAGCATCTTCTAACAATAAACAGTCTACATCTATACAAGCAACATATTTACTATTGCTAATATTTAAACCCATATTTAAAGCATCGGCTTTTCCTCCATTTTCTTTGTCAACAACAATTAATTTTTCAAATGCTGGGTTTGTAGATTTAAAAACCCCTTTACGTAAAGGTTGTGTTTTTAATTGTGGATTAATAAGGTAATTTGTTTTTACCAAATCGTATGCTTTTATAAGTAGCTCTAAACTATTATCTTTACTTCCATCATTTACAATAATAACATCATAATTTGCATAATGATTAGACAATAATGATCGTACATTATCAACAATATTTAAATTTTCATTATAAGCAGGTGCAATTATAGATATACTTGGAGCAATATTTGAAGAAAGAATTTTTTTATAGTTTACAAAACTGTTCTTTTTAAAATAATCAATGGTTTCAGAAGCTGAAATTAATGATAAAAAAATATAGGAAAAAATAGCCAAAAAGGCATAAGTAAAAAATAAGTAATGTATAATTTGAATAATAATATTTATGGTGGTAGTGTTCATATATTAATTATTTTGAACAAATTTTAGTACAACATTATTATTATAATAGTTACTTTCTGAAGCTAATTTATTAAATGTTTTTTCATTGATAGATTTCAGTATTTTTAAGGCTAAATATTGAATTTCAAAGTTTTTATGCGTACTATTTTCCACTATAAACGCCTCATCATTAGGCTCATAAATGTTCTCAAGCATTTTAAAAATAGCGATTTGTTCTTCTTCACTGCTTTTCTTAAAATTATTTTTTAAAATTTCTTTTGCATCTAACACTTGTAAATGCGTTAAAACATCTATAACCTGTATCCTTATTTTTTGATTTTTATGGTTTAATAATTCTAACAAGGTTTCCACTGTTTCATATTTATTGTAAATTTTAGCTAGCTTTAAAGAAAATGATACCACAGAATCATTTTTAGAATTTAACCACAAAGTAATATCTGGGATTTCCTGATTATCAAAATTTTTCAATTCTTCTAATAACTCAATTTGATCCCATTCGGATAAATTAATTTTTAAATTATTTAAAAAATCAAGCCCTTCAAAGTGAAATAAGCTAACTAAATATAACTCCACTTCTTTTCTAACTTCTTTTTTAGGGTATTTTATTAATTTTTTTACTTCTGGATAGGCTTCTTTAACTTTAAACTGTGCAAGTTCTTTGATTCCATTTGCAACTATGCACCAATTTTTACTTTTTAGTTGCTGATAGGCATGTTCTTTTAAATTGGATTTTAAATATAAATTTTGAATGGCTATTTCAATTTCACCAGAAACTTCATTTTTTAGTTTTAATAACGTTTCTACAATAATTTTTCGCTTAAATTTATTGTCACATTTACTTTGAATGGTTTTAATAAATTCATTTTGACTATTACTTAGTTCTCCTTCGTCAGATTCTTCAAACAAATAGGATAATAATTCTGATTCGTACTTGTGCTGATATTTAACACTTAAAACATCTTTTTCTCTTAATGTATTTCTTAAAAATTTTAAATAAACCGTGAAAATAATTGCTAAAACAGTTAAAACAGCACTCAAAACCCAAACCAATTTTAATTCAATTGGTAATTGCTGAAAATAATTTTGAAGAATTTTAAAAGTTTCCAAGTTAAATTAATTGGGGTTACGTTAATATTCGTTTAATTCTAATTATTAATTCGTTGGGACTAAAAGGCTTTGCCATAAAATCGGTTGCACCTAAATTAAATGCTTTTAAAACCATTTCTTCCTGTCCAGCTGCCGAAAAAACAATTATTGGGGTTTGTAATTGTAGTTTATTTCTAACATGACTAATCACTTCTAATCCACTAATGAATGGCATCATAATATCGGTTAATATTAAATTTGGTTTTTGTAATTCAATAAGTTCTAGCGCTTGTTTTCCATCTTGCGCAACAAAGGTAGTATAACCTTCTTTTTGCAATCTGAATTTTAACAATTGAGATAATGTAGTATTATCTTCTGCTAAAACAATATTTTTAGTTTCTTTCATTCTTTTAAAGATTTAAGTTCAACCTTTAATTCTTTTTTTACATTCACTATCATACTTTTACATTTTCTTACTAATGAATCCACAGCTTCTAAATCAGTTTCTTCCTTAAATTTTTGCTCTAAAGAAAATATTACTGGTTCTAATTTTGTAATACCAAACATGCTAATGCTTGGCTTAATTTTATGCGTTGCTTTATATAATTCTAGCCATTTTTGTTGTTTAACATGTTCATCTAATAATTGCATATATTCTTTTAAGTCTTTAAAAAACAAATCAATCAAAAGTACCAATACTGTAGCTTCATTAAGTGTTTCTTTTTCTAAAAATTCTAAATTTATGTACTTATAACTCCTTTTAATTTCATTTTTCATAGCAGGTTCTTTTTTATTTTTAATTATTTTAGGCTTATCCCCATTCTTTTTTAAGATTTTAAATAATTCCTCGGGTTTAAATGGTTTAAAAATATAATCATTCATACCCGATTGTAATGCTCTATTAATTTCTGTTTTAGAAGTAAATGCAGTCATTGCAATTATTGGTATTTTTGAAACTTCTTCAGAAATGTCATTTTTAATAATTTTAGTTGCTTCATAACCATCCATAACAGGCATTTGAATGTCCATCATAATAATATCATATACTTTTTGCTGTGTTTTTTTTACACCTTCAAATCCGTTATTTGCAATATCCACAGTGCAATTCCATCGTTCTAAACGAGTTTTTGCAAGTAGTTGATTGGTTTTGTTATCTTCTACCAATAAAATGGAATAGCCTAAATTTTTATTATCTATTTCCTCTTCTTCAATACTATTTTTACGAACAATTTTTTCTCCAATTTTTAATGGTAACACCATAGTAAAAGTACTTCCTTTACCAAAAATGCTTTCAACTTTAATTTGCCCATTTAACAAGGTGATTAATCGTTTTACAATGGTAAGTCCTAATCCTGTTCCTCCATATATTCTTGAAGTGTCACTTTTGGCTTGCGTGAAAGCTCCAAATACGGAATTAATTTTGTTAGATACAATTCCAATTCCTGTGTCCTTTATTTTAAATGAAATGGTAGCCATTTTATCCTTTTCTTCAATTTTATCCACAGTTATGGTTACTCCTCCTTTATCCGTAAATTTTATAGCGTTACCAATTAAGTTTAATAAAATTTGACTAATTCTATTTGGATCACTTATTACTTCAGAAGCCACATTTGGATTAATAATTAAATTGAGTGAAATGCCTTTTTCTTTTGCTTTCACATTCATTAATTTGATAACCTCGTTTAAAGTTTTGTTTAAATTAAAGGATATTTCTTCTATTTCAAATTTATTAGATTCTAATTTAGAAAGGTCAAGAACATTGTTGATTAGGGTTAACAAAATTTCACCAGAATTACGCATGGTTTCTAAATGTTCACGTTGTTCTGTTGTTAATTGAGTTTCTAAAAGCAAATCGGTAAATCCTATAACGGCATTCATCGGAGTTCTAATTTCGTGACTCATGTTTGCTAAAAAATCATTTTTAACTTGTACAGAATCTTCGGCTGCTTCTTTAGCTTTTTTTAGTTCAAAATCCGTTAAAATTCTATCGGTAATATCTGTTCCAATAGAAATATACGTGTCATTTACTCCTTTTGAATATTGCCATTCAATCCATTTATCAAGTCCATTTTTAGTTTTAAGTTTTTGTTTAAAAATATCTATATAACTTTTTTTATTTAAAAAAATATATTTAGAAATTGCTTCTTTAGCATCTTCTGCTTTATACTTACTTAAAAATGTTTTTTGCCACCATTTTTCTCCTAAAACTTCATTAGCTTTATACCCCAATATTTTTTCAACAGAAGGTGATGCAAAAACTATTTCTCCAATTTTATTGCTTACCAATACTATAGATGGAATATTTTTTAAAATTGCTTCAGATTGAATTTTGAGTTCTTCTTTCTTTTTCCACTCGGAAATATCTACTCCAACAGAAACATAATTATTATTTACACCTAAGGAATCTCTCCATTCTATCCATCTACAACTACCATCTTTACAAAGAATTCTTCGTTCGTATACTTTTCCGTTTAAAGAAGTTTTTTTTGATAATATTTTAATTACTTTTTGTTTAAAAGCCAATCCTTCATTTTTATCACAATAGGTTTTCTCCCACCACAGATCTCCTAATAAATTTTTTGTTTTATAACCACTTATTTTTTCAGCTGCTGCCGAAACATATTTTATCTGTCCGTCTTTATCCGCTGAAACTGCTATTAAGTTTGCGTCGTTTAAAAGTAATTCTGAAGATTTCAAATTTTTAAGATTTTTTTATCAATATAATTTCAAGGTTTATATAACTAATATTACCTATTATTTAGAAACAAAGTCCATTTACTTGTAAATATAATTATTTTTTAATTGGTTTATACCAAAGCTTCACATGTAATTTTAATTTTAAAACAAAAAAAAAGCCACTTAAAAAGTGACTTTCATTCAATCAAGAGAGGGGTTTATAAACGCTCAAAAACTAATTTGCTTTCGGCATTTGTATCGCTATCAATGTTATTAACCTCAACCCTAGCTGTTTGCACATCAACAGTAATCCAATCTTCATTAAATTCATTAAATGGAATGATATCATTAAAATTTAACACCAATTTTAACTTGCCACTATCATATACAACGCTCCACGTTCCGTTAACAACATCATTGTTTTTTGTTGCAGAAACCGTTCCATCTGACATAAAATCAAGTGCAAAATCGTTATAATTATCAGTTTCCCCAACTCCATTATTCACAAAGTTAGCCACTATCCAAGTTCCTTCATTTAATGTATCCTCTAATAAAGTTTTGTCTTCTAAACAAACCTTTTCAAAAGTAAGTTCATTATCTTCAAAAGTTAAATCAACTTCGGAATTATCATTATTAATTTCATGGAGATTCCAATTAAATGAAAAATCTGATAATCCTTCAAAGTTAATTTTTACTAAAATTGTATAATCTGAACTATCTATTGCCCAAGTTCCTAATAGTTCAACTCCATTATCATCCGCCACAACGGTACCATCCTCTTTAAAAGTAAAAATATAATTTGCGTATTGTTCACTGTCATCTACTCCGTTTATTTTTACGGTATCAACCATCCAACTGCAAGTCTGTAATACCCCTGTAATTTGTTCAGTACTACAATTTACACAATCATCATCATTATAATTATTATTGTCATCTTCGTTACACATATTTTTTGCACTATCAATAGCTGCTTCTAACTCATCCATATTATTTATGGTTTTTTCAGTTCCGTCTGCTAAAGCAACCGTTATAGGAAAATTAATTTGAACAATGTCACTTTCGTTCATATCTTCTAAAAAAACGTAAAATTGTTCATCATCAACTACCGAAATGGTATCGGTTAACTGATTTGCAGCATCAAATATTGAAAAGGAGATAGGATACACAAAATCAATACATTCTATATCATCATCTGGTTCATTTTCACCCCCACATTGATTAACATAATTTTCCAATTCATCCATATTTTGAATAGTAATTTCAGTATAATCACTTAAAATAATGGTAATTGGAAAAATAATATCTAAATGATCGGTATCAAAATTAAATTGATCAAAAACATGTTCAATTTCAGCATAATCTGCTTCTGCTGAAATTACAATTTCTAAACCATTTGCTATTACAGTTACTGGTAGTTTAACACTAATACAGCTAGCATTATCAATAATATTATCTTTTGAACCATCCTTAGTTACCGTTTTTTGAATCAAAATTTCTGCCGTAGTATTAGGCGTTAAAACCTCTCCTTGTTTAGGTTGCACCACAGTTGAAATTTCTGTTTGGCAAGAAAAAAGAAATATAGAAATTAAACTTAAAATAAAAAAGTAATTTTTCAGTTTCATAATTATTATATTTTAGGTTGCACTAAATAAACAGTTTCATACACATTTACCCTACCTTGTTTTAAAAAAAAATATATATTTACATCCTCAATTAAGTAAAATTTTTGTTAATGAGCGATAAAAAAGAAAATGAGTTTTGTGATGAAAAAAAGTTTAGTTCTTTTTTTTTAAACCATTCAACACTACTTTTTAACTATATTTTTTATAAATGCGGCAATACTGATTTGTCGAACGACATTGTTCAAGATGCATTTATAAAATTTTGGAAAAATTGCTCAAAAATATTGCCAAATAGAGCTAAGTCTTTTTTATTTACTATTGCCAACAATTTATTTTTAAATGAATATGCAAAATCAACGGTAATACTAAATTATAAAAATATTCCGAAAAAGGATTATACAAACGAATCGCCCGAGTTTATTTTAGAGGAAAAAGAGTTTGAAATGAAATTACAAACAGCCATTTCAAATTTATCTGAAGCACAACGAATTGCTTTTTTAATGAATAGAATTGATGGTAAAAAATATAAAGAAATTGCCGAAATATTAGGCATATCAATAAAAGCTGTTGAAAAAAGAATTCATAATGCTTTAGTAAATTTGAGAAAAGAAATTGATACTCTATAGTAAAAGGTAGGGTAAATGCATTTTAAATTGTTTTAAGTTATATTAATCTGTATGAAAGAAAATTATTTTTTAGCCAAATGGCTTAATAAGGAGTTAACTGATGAAGAGTTGACTAACTATGTGAGTAGTAAAGATATACTTGCGTATAAAAAAATAATAGCTACTTCTAACAACCTTCAAACACCTAAATTTGATGCTGAAAATGTATTGAATACCATTAAAATAAATTCACACAAACAAAAAGTTAGAAAACTTCGTTTTAATTTTGCCTACAAAGTAGCGGCTGCAGTAGCTATTATTGCATCCTCTTTCTATTTTATTTCCACAAAAAGTACTGTATATTCTACAAAATTTGCAGAAAAAACTAATTTTATATTGCCAGATCAATCCAAAGTTGAATTAAATGCCGATTCTAAAATTTCTTTTAAGGAAAAAAATTGGGATACACATCGAAATCTAAAATTAAAAGGCGAAGCTTATTTTAGCGTAAAAAAAGGCTCGAAATTTACTGTGAACACTAAACTAGGTTCTGTGAGCGTTTTAGGTACAAAATTTAATGTAATTGTTAGAGGTAATTATTTTCAAGTTACTTGTTATAGAGGTTTGGTTAGTGTTAGCTATAAAAATAAAACGATAAAAGTTCCTGCAGGAACTTCTTTTAAAGCAGAAAACAATATTGCGGAAAAAACTTTTGCAATTGAAAATGCCTTACCATCTTGGATTCAAAATTTTAGTACTTTTAAAAGTATGCCATATCATTTTGTTATTGAAGAATTACAACGCCAATATAAAATTAAAATTGAGTACAACAGTGAGTTAGCAAATACTTTATTTACAGGTACTTTTACACATACTAACTTAAATTTGGCATTAAAAGCTGTTACTGTTCCATTAAATTTAACTTTTAAAACTATTAGTGATCATAAAGTTCGATTTGTTTCAGAATGAAAATTAACGACCAACTGTTTTTTTTAGTATTAAGTTGTTTTCTTTTATCAACAATATCTTATTCCCAAAAATTAATAAAAGAGACTCAACCGCTTTCCAAATTGCTTTCAGCTACTGAAAATCAATATCAAGTTAAATTTTCGTATGCTGATAAAGTTATAGATTCAATTCGTATTTTACCATATAACAAAAACTTATCTTTAACAGAAGTTATTCATTATTTTAAAAAAAATACTCCATTATCTTTTACCGTTTTAAGTGCTAATAATATCTTAATAAATAAATCTTTTTCAGAAAATGCTATTTGTGGTTATTTAATTGATGTTAATACTAAAAAATATATAGAGGGAGCTCATATCAGAGTGTTAAACACAAATATTCATGCTATTTCAAGTGCAAATGGTTATTTTTATATTGAAAATATTGATAAAAACCTAGTGTTAGAAATCAGTCATATTTCATACCCAACCATCTATTTAAATTCTACCGATTTTTTAATTCAAAAAAATTGCATTATAGTTTCACTTACTCAAAAAATTCAACAATTGCCAGAGGTACTAATTAGCAATTTTCTAACTTCAGGTATTTCTATAAAAATTGATAATTCTATAAACATTAATTTATTAAAATCAGGAATTTTACCTGGTTTAATTGAGCCTGATGTTTTACAAAAAATTCAAGCACTTCCTGGAATTAGTAGTGTTAATGAAACTATTTCTAACATAAATATTAGAGGTGGAACTAATGATGAAAACTTATTACTTTGGGATGGCATAAAAATGTATCATTCCGGTCATTTTTTTGGGTTAATCTCTGCTTTTAATCCGTATTTAACTGAAAAAGTAACCGTTATAAAAAATGGGACAAGTGCTCAATATAATGACGGTGTTTCTGGAACCATTAAAATTGAATCTGTTGATAAAATTTATGACAAATCCTTTGCTGGTGCAGGGTTTAATTTACTCAGTGCCGACGCTTTTGCTCACATACCAATTTCAAAAAAAATTGGGGTTCAATTTTCAGGAAGAAGATCCCTTACAGATTGGTTAAAAACACCAACATTTACACAATATTTCAATAAGGCTTTTCAAGATTCAAAAATATCTACTAGCCCTACTGCTGATAATGATATTAGAACGAGTTCAAATTTTGACTTTTTTGATTATAGTTTTAAGTTTTTGTATGATTTTAATAAAAATCATCAATTTAGAATTAACTTTTTAACTATTGAAAATAGTTTAGATTATACTGAATTATTAACTAATGAAACTTTAACTGATTCTAAAACAAGTACCTTAAAACAAAAAAATACCGTAGTTGGTTTTCAGTTAAAAAGTAAATGGAGTCAAAAATTTAATACTTTTTTACAGGCATATTATACAAAATACAACATCAATGCTTCAAACTTCTCTCTTTTAACTGACCAACGTTTATTACAAAATAACGAAGTTTTAGAAACGGGATTTAAACTTAATGCAACTTATCAAATCAATAAAAACTTAAAAATTTTATCGGGGTATCACTATTATGAATTAGGCGTAACAAATGCTGTAGATGTAAACTTACCTTTATTTATTAGAACTATTAAAAATGTAATTAGAGACCATGCGGTTTTTGTCCAGGGAAGTTTTCATACAAACAACCAAAAAACTTATGTAAAAGGTGGAGTAAGACTAAACTATATTGAAAAGTTTGGAACTTTATTGTTAGAGCCTCGTTTACAAGTTTTACAAAAAATTAATTCTTATTTATCCTTAAAACTTGGAGGAGAATTCAAAAGTCAAAATGTTACTCAAATTGTAGATTTACAAGATGATTTTTTAGGCGTTTCAAAAAAAAGATGGATTTTGGCAGACAATAAAAGTGTTCCGATTATACAAAGCAAACAAGTATCTTTTGGGTTTAATTATAAAAAAAATAATGTATTTATTGATTTAGAAGGTTTTTATAAAAAAGTAGATGGTATTACATCTTCTAACCAAGGGTTTCAAAATCAGTTTCAATTTATAAAAACTTCAGGAAGCTATGCTGTAAATGGAATTGAATTTTTAGTAAATAAAAAAACTAAAAATTTTAGTACATGGTTAGGATACACCTACAATAAAAACCAGTACACGTTTAGTGAATTATTACCCGCTGTTTTTCCAAATAATTTAGATATTAGACATAGCATTTCTTTTGGAAATACATTTACTTACGAAAATTTAAATTTAGCTTTTGGTGTTCAATGGCGAACAGGAAAACCATACACCATTCCAAATGAAACCAATCCGGTTTTAAGTAATGGCATTACAAATACAATAAATTATAACTTACCTAACAACCAGTATTTACCAAGCTATTTAAGAGTTGATTTTTCAAGTACTTATTCTTTTAAATTTAATAAAAAACTTAATGGATTTGTTGGTGTTTCATTATTAAACTTACTTAATAGCGAAAACACGCTTAATACCTATTTCAAATCAAATTCAGATGGCTCAATAACACAAATTAATAATAGCTCTATAGGAATTACACCAAATTTTACTTTTAGAGTTTCCCTTTAATTTCAGTATCATCCTTTTATTTTTATTATTATACTATTAAAAACTCATTTATTGCCTTGTTTTATCTTAATATGGTATATTCCTATGAGTGTTTTATAATTCTAAGTAATTTTCAATTTTTAATCCTTCAGGAATTACTTCATCAAGTATAATAATAGTTTTTTCACTTTCCTTTTCTAACACTATTTGAAGCAAATAATTTTTCAAATTTTCATTAAGATGTTTAAATGGGAAATGCAATACCCAAATAGGCTTGTTTGTTAGAAGAGTTCTGCACCATAATAATAATTGTTTTTGAGAGTCGTTTAAGTGATTACTTTGATCACCTATTTTAGAGTCCAAATTTAAATGCTGAGATTTCGGAACAAATTGCTGTAATTTATTAAGAATTTTTTCACTTTGTTCCCTTCTTTCTGAATTTCTACTGTATGAAATGGCTGAAAAAACGGTATTACCATTTAAAGGGATTTTACTGGAGACTACTGTAATTTGTTTTCGAATAGCCCGTTCTGATAATTTTTTACTATCATATTTGCCAAAAGTAATTACCCCTTTTGAAGGTCGATAAATCTTTAATAATAATTTAATAAAAACTAAAGATTGTCCACTTCCTGAAGATGTTTTTATAAAGGAAATTGCCTTAGCATTAATTTTAATATTAATGGGTTGTTCCTTCGTTTTTAAATCCGTATTATATTCAACATTTTTAAATATGATATCCTTATCGTGAATTTTAACTTTTCGTTTATAAGAAGTACCTTCAGTTTTTAATGAAAAAATGGCTATCAATTTTTCAAACGAAATATTTCCAAGTTTCCATACAATATTTACTCGAAGAATACGACGAAATATTGACAAAAATGAAATAATTAATAGGATGACTATTAAAAAGGTGCTTTTATCAAAACCGAGGCCAGAATTTTTTATACTGTAAATATAGAACATAGCAATTCCAACCATTAAATAAGTAATAAAAGGAACACTAGCATTAATAAGTGCAACTACCCTATGGTATTTAATTCCACCTTCAAGTAGCTTTAGAGATCGCTTATTATATCTATATTCAAATGGTGCATTTTTGTTGAAAACCTTAATTGAAAGGATAGAACGAAGTGCTGTATTTACAAAAGACAATAATCCTGAACGTCGGTTTCTTCTGTCTACAGAAATGTGATACAAAACATTATTCATAAAAAAAATGAGCACAAAAGAGAAGATAATGAATGCTAATATTATAAGAGCCATTATTGCACTATAATAACTAATAACTATTAATAAAATTACAATAAGTATCAAATCTTGTGTAAATCTAAAAACTCCTTTTGTAAGGTAGTTTTGAACACTTTTTAAATCACCACTAAATCTTAATAGATATCTACCTATGCCCTTTTCTTCATAAATTGGAGTTACCACCCTTAATTGATGCGCAAAAAGACGTTCCCTTAAAGATTTTGAAAATCGTTCACCAAGAACTCCAATAACATAACGATTAGTATATTCAAAAATGAAACGAATTAATATAATTCCGACAAAAACAATCAAAAAGACCTGAAAACTACTGGTTTTAATAAAGGGAACTCTAGAAAAAACCAACTTTAACCTAACTGAATGAAAACCAAAGTTAAATTCATAAAATCTACCCATTGCTATAGGCACCAGTACTGTAAAAATATTGTAGAAAAAACCAGATACAATAGCAATTCCAGTTAGCCTACGATTTTCACCAATAAATCCTTTAATGAATTTCCACTTTGTCGTTCCCATTTAAAATTCGTTTCTCTTCAATTAAGTTTATTATTCCTCCAGACATTAAATCTTCTCTTAAAAGTACTTTATATTTTGAATGGTACTGAATTTCTTTCACTAAAAGTGGACTTGTGGTAACTAGTCCTGTTAATCCTAATACACTATAGCCAATACTTTCTAACTGTTGAGCTCCTGCAATAGCACTTAAACTATCCGTAGATGAAAACAACACTCCATAAAATTGTTGTTTAAAATCCACATGATATAATAAAGCTCTTGTTTCACGTTCTAATAAACCGTCTGCAATTTCTACTATAACATAGTCTGTAAATATGGTACTAACCTTATTTAAAAGTGATTGATACAAATCTAATAGTTCATTTATATTACACATGTATGTTGATGGAAATCCAAAATCACTGAAATCAATAACTGCATGAGCTCCATAATCTTTTACAAAGGTTTTATCTTTAGTGTAAGTAGTTCCCGTTAATTTGATAAAGGAAACGGTTTTTCCAGCCTTTTTTAAACCATGTGCTAAAAATCCTGCACTAGACGTTTTCCCACTATCCATACTTGTTCCTAACGATAATATTACTTTAGGAAGATGAGCAAAAGAAACCGGATTAAATGATGACAACGGTTCCGCAATATTTATAGTATTAGTGATTTTTCCTTCTGTATTTGCAACATAACCTACAAGTTCAACAATAGTAGGACCAATATCTTCATATTTTAAGTTCCAAGAAGTTGCTTGTCCTATAACGGCTCCCTGTCCTAAAATATCATAATTCTCTAAACAAGATGTAGGCACATATCCTTCAAGTTGAGCTGTAGCATATCTATTTCCAAATGCGCCCATAATTAAATCCGCAGGTAAAATATACGTGTTTCTACCATTAATTGTTTGAATACGAGTGTGTTTGCCAATTTCCATTATCCTAAAAACAGCTACATCTCCCGCTTTAGGAATATATTTCTTATTAAGGTCAATCCTAATTTTCTGATCTTTAACATTTTTACAAATGATTCCTTTCTTAATTTCAAAATTACAAATATCTTTTAATACCATGACTTTTGTTTTTAGTTAGTTAATCTTAAATGTTAAACTTATACCTATTGCTTTATAATCGTTTTCTTTAAGAATACCAGTATTGAATTCATTTTGATATAAATAGTACAACGAAGTTGATAAAGGAAAGTTTTTAATTAATTTAAACCTTATACCGGATACCAAACGATAACGTTTAATTCCTCCAGATATATCACCACCGGTATAATAATACATTTGATTTATTAGATAAGGAGTAATGCTAGATTTTTTTATATTATAGGCTAATGTTCCTGAATATACATAGCGATACTTATATTTTTGTACTGCAGGAAAGAATAACTGAAATTCTAGTTTATGCTTAAACGAGACTCTGTTTACTAAGCTATGTTTATATGAAAAATTTGTATAAATTCTATCAAATTCAAGTTTATTAAATAACCCTGGTGTAATGTTATATAAATTACGTTTCTTTTGAGAATCATTCAAAAGTTCTTTTACGTAGCCAAATTCAATATATGTTTTCTTTTTAATTTTATAGGATAGACCTATCTTTCCTTGTGAAAAACTATATCCTGAAGGAGAACTGTTTTGGCTTAACAATGCTCCAAACTTTAGTTTTAAATTTTTGTTAATCTTGGTATTGAGGTTTATACCATACCATTTTTTAAAATTGTTTGATAGATCTTGGGCTTTAGATCCTTCAATAAAGAATAAACTGAAAACAATTAAGTAAATTAGTCTTCTAGTGTTTAAGTATTTCATAAGGGGTTGTTTTATGTTTGTAGCTATATAACAATTCAAAAAGAAAACACCCTACCTGCTTTAAAATATTTAATTTCATTACGTTGCTGCAAAAAACCTCAAAAGAAAGTTTGAGTAAACATAATAATCCCAATTTATTACTAATTGAAATTATATTTTAATATAATCTAAAAAAAAATAAGGTAACAAGTAGGGTTTTTTTTTGTTCATCTGTTATATTAGTATTAAAACCCTAAATAATATTAAAAATGAAAAAATTAAAAATTACCCCAATGATTATTGCTATTTTTTTAATAGCGCTTACAATTTCTTGTTCTAAAGATAATTCTATTCCAACTGATGTTGCATCCGTTGGTAATGTAGCTCTAAAAGCAAAAGCCACAATTACTAATACTGTAGCTAAAAATAGTGCGTCTGCAAAAGGATTATTAAACAGTCTTAATATTACTAGCCTTAAAATTAACATTAAAAACATTGAATTTGGTGTTAATGAAAATGAAGGTGAACTTATTAATCCAAATGATAGTATTTATCATGATTTAGAATTAGATGGTCCTTTTTTATTAGACCTTGCGTCTGGAAATACTTCTATAGATATTGCGAATGTTGAAATACCAAATAATGTATATGATAAAGTTCAATTTGAATTGAATAAAAATACTGATCCTAATAGTGCTATATTTGGAAAGTCAATTGAAATTAAAGGTGATATTAATGGTGTTCCTTTTATTTTTTGGACAGATGCAGAAGAAGAAATGCAAATCAACTTTTCAGCTGCAAACACAAATATTGTTGTAAACGGTACTACAACTACAACTACTATTAATTTTGATTTAAGCACTATTTTTGGAACTGCTTCAACAATTGATTTTTCTGCGGCTGTAGATGGAAATAGCGATGGTGTAATTGAAATTTCACCTGATAATATTGATGGAAATGCTGATTTAGCAGATTTAATTAAAAATTTATTGGAAGAAGGCACTGATCTTGAAAATGATTAATATTTTTTAATCTTTGAAATTAATTTAAAAGTCTATGATTTTCTCGTAGGCTTTTTTATTTTTAACATAATTGCTAATATTATTTGAGATGTTTAACTAATACCAATAAATAATTTCTTCTTCATTAATTAATAATAAATCTAGGTTTTTAGTACCCATACATGAAAATTAAATTTATTTTAAAGCAAAATTCACTATCTAAATATAAATTAGGTTTTTATATATTTTGATAAAACATTTTTAAGCACTTCTGTATTTATTGGTTTAGAAATAAATTCATCACATCCTGCTCTCAAGGCTCTGTCTTTATCTTTATTTGTGGAATAAGAAGTTTGGGCGATGATTGGTATTTGTGGGTGTGTTTCTTTAATTTTTTTAGCAACTTCAAATCCTGATAGTATTGGCATTTTTAAATCCATTAATATCATAAATATACTGGGGTTACTTTTGGTAAGTTCAATAGCTTCCTGTCCATTTTTAGCATGTATTAAATTACAGTCTAATTTTAATATATCTTGTAACAGGGTTTCCAAGTACATATAATTAAACTCTTCGTCTTCTGCAATTAGAATTGTACAGTCGTCATCTGTTCGTGCTATGGTATTCTCTTCCTCTAAAGTTATTTCAGATTCTATTGGTTTATACGGTATACATACAATAAAGGTTGTTCCTTGTTCTGGTTTAGAAGTTACGGTAATGGTTCCGCCCATTAATTCTATATTTTCTTTGGCAATGGATAAGCCCAAACCTAGACCGCCTACTTTTTTTGAAAGTTCTTTTTCTGCCTGAGCAAAACGTTCAAAAATAGCATCTTGCTTTTCTTTGGCAATACCAATGCCTGTATCTTTTACATAGATTTCTATCATAGGAGCCTTTTTGTCTTTTTTGGTAATGTTGTATCCTAACTCTATAAAGCCTTCTTGGGTAAATTTCAGTGCATTTTCCAATAAATTACTCACTATCTTGTTTACTTTGTCTCTATCAGTTAACACCATACTGTTTTTATCTAACAAACCCTTTTTTAAATAAAACGGGAGTTCCTTTTCTTTCGCTTTTATGCTAAATACTTGATACAATTCCATTAACAAATCATTAATGCTTAATACACTTTCATTAACTGTTACTTTTTTAGTGCCTAACATCGATATTTCCAAAATATCGTCAATAATATGCATTAGTTGATTTCCGCTTTGTTGAATTATATTTACAAATTGTTCTCGTTTTGATTGGCTCAACTCTGGGTCAGTTAAAAACTCTGAAAAACCCATAATTCCATTTAATGGTGTTCGGATTTCGTGAGACATATTGTTTAAAAATTCTGTCTTTAATTGATTGCTTTCTTCTGCTTTGTCTTTCGCTTCTAATAAATCTTTCATCATTGCCTGTCTCTCTGTAATATCTTTTCCGCTAAAAATTAAATAGCTAATTTCTTTTATTCTAATTTCCGAAACATTTAGTATAAAACATAATGTTGAACCATCTTTAGTTATAAAATCCACTTCAAAACTATTAACTTGTTTATTCTTTGCAAGCTTCTTAAATAGTGCTGTTCTTTGTAAAGGGTTTTTATACAAATTAATAGATAATTGTGTTTTACCCATAAATTCTTCTAGACTATACCCAAATACATTTATAGCGGTTTTATTTGCAAAAATAATCTTCTTGTCATCTTTACGAGAAATTATAACAGAATCGGGACTTGATTGAAGCAAAGTCAAAAAATTAACTTCCGCAGATTCCAACCCTTCTATTAAGTTTTGTCTTATTTCTAATTGTTTTTTATAATTTTTAAATATTCCAAAATAAAATATCGGTAACATTACTAATATCAAAATCAAAGCCTCAAGTATAGCTACAGTTTCCCTTGATTTGAAATTTAATAACTGAAATATTGATAAGCTAATTAATTCTACAATAAATACGGCAATGATTACTGAAATGGCATATACTACTGCATTTTTTTTGGCATCATATTTTGCAGGAATTTTAACCTTATTTGAATTTTCTTGCAAATAATCTTCAAGAAAATTTTGAAAATTTGGATTTAATGATATATCGTTATTTTCCATATTAAAAAATAATAATAAATTAGTATTTATTTCACCTAATATATAGGTGGAAATTAAAATAGTTATTAAACTAATATTCAATAAAATTGAGAAGTTTCAAATTAAAAAATCACAATAGTACATATTAATACAAAAACTAAATGTTCACTATTATTCTTTTTCATTTCAATTTTAAATTTATTATTTGACCAAATATTAAATTATAAAATGGTAGTTTATTTGTTATAATTAAATTTATGAAAATATAATATTAATTATATAACAAACACTAAAAAAAGCGCTAATTTACTAATAAATGGTTAGATATTACTAATAATTGTATTTTTAAAAAAAAATTAAGCAAATTAAAAAGAGCTACAATCCTTTGTAACTATAGCTTATTGCTCCACCAGAACTCGAACTTAGATCTAAAGCTTAGAAAACTTCTATGCTATCCCTTGAACTATGAAGCCTAATCAAAAAAAGGCACACTATAGTGTAGATTTTAATCATAAATTTTTATTTAGTAATTTGTTTCTTTAATAATAAGATACTTATTTGGCTTAATATTATAATTTCCTATAAGAATTTTTTCTGACCTTCTTAAGAAGTATTTAGTAGGATTTTTACTAAAATTGAAGATGCACTTTATTATATCTCCATTGTATTCTCTGGAAAATGAAATTGAATTATCTGAGAATGTCAACTCAGTATATTTTCCATATTGAAGTACTGGTTCAGAATTACGAAGTGCGATAAGTTTTTTATAATTATTTAATAAAGAATGTTTTTGCTTTTCTAAATCGGCAACATTTACAGTTAAATAATCTGGGTTCACTTTAATCCAAGGTTCAACTTCTGAAAATCCCGCAAATTTTTGATTATTCCATTGCATAGGACTTCTGGATTTATCCCTATTGTGTTCATTTGCAATTTTAAGTGCTTCTTGCTTTGTCTTCCCTTTTTTAAGAGCCAATCTATAATGTGTAATACCTTGAATGTCCTTCATCTCGTCAACAGAATTTGCAACAATATCTTCCATTCCTATTTCCTCACCATAATAAATAAAAGGTACTCCTTTTGCGGTAAGTATTAAGGCTGCTAATGTCTCTGCTCTTTCGTGATTATCCTTTGCTAACCGATTTATAAGACGCGGCATATCATGACTGCCAAAAAATAATGTAGGGTAGTTACTCATATTATTATCCATGCTTTGTAATTCGTCAAAGATGCGTTGTGCTGAAAATTTGGATATACTTCCAAAATTAAAGTTAAACACCACGTCTAATAATTTATTCCCTTGATATTGTTTTAACACTTTTATTTTATCGCTTCCTATTTCACCGACAATAAAACGATTATCATATTCATTTACTGTTTCTTTTATTATTTTCATTGCATTTTTTACACCTTTTTGATTGATATCGTTAAGATGTATCTGCTTCCCATTTTTATCTATTTTGTTATCTTGTGTAATACCTTCTGTTGTTAAAAAATTGATAACATCTAAACGAAAGCCATCTACACCCTTATCAAGCCAAAATCGTATAACATTCTGAATTTCTTCTACAACCTTAGGATTTTGCCAGTTGAGATCAGCCATTTTAACATCAAACTTATGGTAGTAATATTGATCGGTAATACTATCCAATTTCCAAGCTGAGCCTCCAAAAAATGACTCCCAATTATTAGGTGTATCTTTCCAAATATAATAATCTCTGTAAGGATTGTCTTTCGATTTTCTTGCTTCTTGAAACCATTTTGATTCTGTAGATGTATGATTCACTACTAAATCCATAATTATTTTAATGTTTCTTTTGTGTGCCTCATTCAAGAAAATTTTAAAGTCATTAAGTGTTCCATAGGTTGGATCAATCATGCGATAATCGGACACATCATAACCATTATCAACCTTTGGCGATTTTAAGAAAGGGGTAAGCCATATACCTTTAACACCCAGCTTTTGAATATAATCTAATTTTGATGTCAATCCTTTAAAATCGCTATAACCATCGTTATTACTGTCCTTATAGCTTGGCATATAAATTTCGTAAAAAACTGTTTCTTTCCACCAATTTTTATTCAAAGAAAAATCTTTCTTAGGCTGACAAGAATAAAGGATTACTAACAAAATAAAATATTTAAAAAATGATTTCATTCTAAAAAAATTATATGGTTATAACACATCTCATTAAAATGATAGTTTTATTTATCTATACTAAAATGGTAATCTATAACAACATTATCTGCATAAAGTTTGCCATCCTTAGATTCAATTTTAGCCTTTTTTGGAACAAAAACTAATAAAACAGAATTTTCTTTAGTTATTTTAAAGGTAAATTCCCCAATAGCGTTCTTCGAGATAAAAGATTGAGATATGGCATCGTAAATTTTTAATTCTTTATTTCCAACGGGAATGATTACCTCCTTCATTTTTGGATTTGGATTGAAAAATAAATAACTTGGGAAAGTTTTTGGTTTATAAAAATCTGTTGTCAGTAAATTTAATTGTAAAATATTCTTAATATTTGTTTTAGAAATAATAGCTCCTGCAATACCTACATGTCCACTTCCATATACAGCAAACTGAGACACATCAGGATTTCCCTTAACCCAATGTGGTCCATCACCAATAGCTACAGGGGCTTTTATGTTTTTATATTTATCTAAATGAGACTTTTTAATTAACCCTTCATAAGCTATTACGCCTTTTGTAAACTTTTTACGTTCTGGAATTGTTTGATGCTCATCTGCAATTTCATAAGGATAGAAGAATTTTGAAGCGTTCACAGCATTTAACATCCATTTTCCAATAACATTAGCATACCTTTGATCATATCTAACCATTGGTACTAATGGCCACATGGTATCATATGTGTTCATTAAAAACGCAAAACCTCCATGATCTACGGTACTTCCCACTAAACCCGAAACATCATACCCATTCCAGTTATCAACCAAAACACCCCAGCCTTTTCTACATTCTGGAGTTCCATTAAAGGTCCAATCTAAAATTTTGGTATAATCATAGTTTGTTCCTTCTTCAGCATTTAACCGTGCAGCCACATAAGCTCCAAAAGGCATTAAAATTTCATAAAATCGATTATCTTTTTGACTCAATAACGCTTCTAAAGAAGATTTAGCACCTTTTAAATATTTGGGATCTTTAAATTTTTGAAATGCTGAATATAACACATATGCATGGCCAGCGGCAGCATCTTCTTGCTTGCAAATCCAACTATCTTTTGGCTTTAATGTTGCGTAATCAAAATACGAATGGTGATAATTACCCGCCATCACAGAATCAGCCTGATAAAATTTATCAGCAATAGAACGTTGTATCATTTCAAAATCCTTTTCATTCGGGTATAAATTGGCTACGCCATAAAATAATACATTTGGATAAACATCATACCACCAGTCTCTACCATATCCACCTCCTAATAAAGCAACTTCAGGGCAGGTATTATTCATCATAATATTCCATTTAATATCAGAATTAAAATAATTTTTTAACATCGATACGTAATCCTTCCCATTCTGGTTTGACTTATTAATACCAATAAGACTCGCTCCAAATACAGAACCCATTGTGGCTAATGATTCATGAAAAACACCTTTATTATGCTCAGAACCTTGTCTTAAATCTCCCATAGCTGTATATATACCAAAAGTTTCTTGGTTAAAGTTTTTACGAGAGTTATCATTCCATATTAAAGGCCAATATTTTCCAGTTTGAGTTTCATCAAAAACAAGAGAATCAAAACGTTTTGCTATGTCTCGAAAATTTATAATTTTAAATGGCTTAGGCAAATTAGGCATCGAATCTACACGGGCTAATTTAAGTTGTTTTATAGGATTAGTTTGAGCAATTTTATATGTATTAGTATCGCAAGAACTAATAAATAAAAGTACTAAAACCCCAACTAAACTTGTAATTTTATTTAGTTTCATTTTCTAAAATATTTTGCTTTATTAAAAGTTTTTTAGCAACAATAATTGACAATAATTGAAGTGATCCAATAATTAACAAGGCGTATTTTAATGCAATATCAACATTTCCGAAATAAGCAATACCTAAAAAAGTACCAGCACCTATAAACCGACCTATGAATAATCCAAATTCATGATTTAAAATATAAGAAAATTCATTTCTCTTCTCAATTTTTGAGAGCACATCAATAACTTTTAACTGAATTGGGAAGTAGGCAATATCAAGAATAGGCCTAGCAATTAACAATAAAAAAATAAAAATGATTGCACCAGTAGCATTAAACATTAAACTATTAAATAAGGAAGCTATAAAAAAACTGATTAACCCAAAACTAAAAATAAACAATCTGTGTTTTGGTTTTGAAAGTTTACCTAAAACTAACATAATTGTTGCGGCAATTATTGCTCCAACAGATTGCGCTGTGCCTAATGCTCCTTCGGAATGGAAAAATTTCATCATTAATATGGCTGGAGCTGTTACAATAAATCCTTGAGCTAACCCTTTCAACAATGCCAATTGTAGCATTTTATTCCATAATTTATTAAATTTAAAATAAAGGAATTTCTCACTTTTTGGTTTTTCATAATTTCCAAAATGAAACACAATCGAAGCAAGTATAGTAAAAATGAATACCGCTGCTGTAACTACCTTATATCCCGAATTTATACCTTCGTTAGTATCGTCATGTCCTTTCATTAAATACCACCCAATTATAACAGGTACAAGAACAGATGTTGTTGTGTAAAAAAAAGTGTCTAGTCCATAGTAAAAATTTCGTGTTTTATCAGACGTAGTTGCAAGCACTAAATAATCTCTGTTTGCCCAATAAAATCCAAATGACATTCCCATAATTAAACCAGCTACAACTAACCCAACATAATTAATATCTTTTAAAGACATCATAAATACCATGGATACACCACTTAAAATCATTCCAAATGAAAATAAACGTTTAATATTTATTTTATTTAACAAAAACCCATTTATAAAAAATGTAATTGGAATACCTGTATAAATTGCCAACTGATAGAACATCACTTTTGATGGGTCGTTTGAATTTCGCATAATATATGAGGCTACAAAAATGTCTATAACCGGAAACACAAAAGAGTATATTAAATTGGTAAGGATTAATATTTTAGCACTTCTTGTAAAATCTTTTAATCCTATTCTTGCTAAATCTGGCATAATTATTTTAATGTTTTTAATATCTCTTTAATAGAGAATGTTGCTAATCCGACAACCTCGTCTGCCGCTCCGTAATACATTTTAATTTCATCTCCTTTAACTATATGACCATTCGTAAAGATAACTTCTCCAAAAAAGCCTGTTAATTCATAGGTTGCTTTAGGCTCCATAATTGGTTTTTCTGACCTCGAAATTACCTTAGAAGGATCTTGTAAATCCAATAAAATTGCACCTAAGCAATATCGGTTTTCTGCTGTAGCTCCATGATAAATTTCTAACCAGCCTTTTTCTGTTTTTATAGGTGCAGCTCCAGCTCCTAAGCGCTTACTATCAAATTTTCCTTCTCGGGTTTTCGCAATGCATTTATGATTTCCCCAATGAATTCCGTTCAAAGATTCTGCTAACCACATGTAATTTCCTCCAAGTTCGGGGCTGCTTGGACGATGTAATGCATAATATTTCCCATTTATTTTTTCTTCAAAAATGGCGCAATCTTTATTGTGCGGGCTTAATATCATTCCTTTTTTTTTAAAGTTTTTCCAATCTTTCGTAGTTCTTAAACCAACTCCAACTCCGTTAAAAGATACCATAGTATATGATAAATAATAAGTGTCATCTATTTTAGCCACACGGCAATCTTCAATACCGTAAGATTCGTATTCACCTTCTCCAAAAATAGATGGATACTCTTCAGATTCTTTAAACGTTACTCCATCATCACTAAAAAGTAGTCGCAAGTGAGAAATGGTTGTTAAATAATCTATACCGTCATAATTGATAATTCTGGCATCTGAAGTGTCTAATTTTGGATCGTTCAAATTAAAGTTAAGAATTTCTACATTTCCTTGATTGTTATAAATAGGAACAGATACAACGCCCTCTTTTTGAATGGTTCGTTCTGCTACGCGTACTAGAAGTCCTATTTTTCCATTAAACTCAAACACTCCCGGATTTAGTAAACATTCAATAATCATATTCTGATTACTAGGTTTTAAATCTTTAGGGGCTAATAAAGGATTTTTTTTATATCTATTTGCAATGTCTGCCATTTGTAATTTAGTTTTAATTTGATAAATTTAATATATTATAATTAGATTGTTATAAAAAAGAGAAGTAGAGGCTTTCTATCAACTACTTCTCTTAAACTTAATTTACTAACTTCAATATAATTTTAAATATTCTTCTCTAATAGCCAGCATTTTGTGTAATAGTTCCTCCTGATTTATCTATGTCTCTTTGAGGAATTGGATATAAATAATTTTGATCTTGAAAATTTACTCCAAGCCCTGTAAGAAATGATTTGGCTGTTCCCCATCTTTTTAAATCATTAAATCTTTGAGATTCAAAACCTAACTCAACCCTTCTTTCAGACATTAACCACCCTTTAATTTCAGTTGGATTGGTAGAACTAGGCCTATCAGATAAAGTTCCGACAGGCACCAATGAACCATCTGCTGTAGGCGTATTTCTGGCTCTTTCTCTTATTTGGTTAATTATAGTAACTGCACCAGCATAATCTCCTGTTTCATTCAACGCCTCAGCTTTCCAAAGTAGAACATCTGCATAGCGGATATAAATTTTATTTCCCGGTGAATCATCATTACCCTTATAATCTGTTGTTGAGCCTAATATTTTAGAAGGCTGATCGTTTGCTACATCAAAAGTATATAATAATCTTGGGTCATTTGGTTCAAAGGCATTTATAAAATTATCAGTAGGTTTAAAAAAGCCCCATCCAGCAACTGCAGCTAAACCATTTCCATTATGAGGAGTGTCACCTGTAGTGTGATTATAAGCAAAAATCACTTCATTATCTGTAAATTCCTTGCTAGCATCAAAACTGTCAAAATAGTTAGCATTGAGACTGTAAAAACCAAGTCCGTCTAATTCTGAAATTGAGCTAAGTACTGTTGCCCAATCTTCAGTATATAATGCAACTTTAGCTTGTAAAGCAATAACAGCTCCTTTTGAAACTCTCCAAGGTTCAGAAGCATCTGGATATTTTACATTTGGTAAAAGTGCTTTGGCAGCAGATAAATCTAATTTTATCTGTGCTCTAACTTCGTCTGCTGGTACTCTCACTGCAACAGCGAAAGCTTCTTGAAATGTAGCCGGTGAATTTAACACTAACGGTACACCTCCAAAATTATTTACTAAATCAAAATAATAGAATGCTCTTAAAAAATTGGCCTCACCTAACAATTGATTTTTACGTACATCATCCATTCCGGCTTTTTGAACCGTTTCAGAATTAGTTAAAAAATTTATAGCAATGTTTGCTCTACTAATACCTTCATAATCATACACCCATATTCCATTAAATGCTGCATTTTCAGATGTGAAACTAAAATTACCTAATTCATCCATCCAAGGTTGATCACCATCTGGAGACCATTTCTTTTTCATATCATTGGAGGCAATATCCTCTAAAACGATATCATTTCTAAATACCGTTCCCAAACTCCATTGCCAACCTGGAATAATACCATTTAAAGTACTTTTTAAAGGTTGGTATGCTGATTTAACTGAAGACTCTAATGTTGTTATTGAAGGGTTTGAAACAACCTGATCCGCTGTTAGAAGCCCAATTGGGTCCTGAGTTAGTTCTTTTGTACAACTTATAAAAGCTGTAAAGAAGAAAATAACTATTATACTTTTATATATATATTTCATAATTAATCCTCTTTAATATTAAAATTTAACATTTACTCCGAATAAAACCGATGTAGATAAAGGGTATGTCCCTTTATCCATTAAATCTGTTGATTCTGGATCTAATCCTGAATACTTTGTGGCTGTAAATAAATTTTGTCCAGATACATAAAGACGCACATTTTGGATTCCTTTTATTGAATTTAAATTATATCCAATTTCTACATTTTTAAGACGCATGTAAGAAGCATCTTCAACAAAAATACTTGAAACTTTACTACTTCCATTGTCTTCAAATGCAACTCTTGGTATTGAATTACTACTGCCTTCACCATCCCAAGCACCTAAAATAGCAGTAGTATAATTAAAAGGTCTTGTATCATAATCTACTATTTGTTTTCCTTGATTGTATCTATCAACTCCTTGAACTCCTTGTACAAGTATTGAGAAATCAAAATCTTTATATTCACCAGATAAAGTAAGACCATAAGTTAATTTTGGAATTGGATTTCCTATATACATTCTATCATCTGAATTTATAGCTCCATCATTATTTAAGTCTTGAAATTTAATATCTCCAGGTTTTACACTTGTATTTCCAGGCAAATAACTATCTATTTCAGCCTGATTTTGGAAAATACCAACCATTCTATACCCATAATAAGCATTAAGTAGGTGTCCTACTGCTGTTCGTGTTACATCTCCAGAAATATTAGGTACGTTTGGATGCAATTTATCAACATTATTTTTTAACGTTGCTAAATTTGCATTTACACTATATTTAAATTCTTTGTTTGAATTATTATAATTCAAAGACACTTCAAATCCCTTATTACTAACTGCACCAGCATTTACTATAGTTGGTGCAACATCTCCTACTACAGAAGGTAACCCAATAGGCAACAATATATCTGTAGTTTTTTTAACAAAATAGTCTGCGGATAAAGCTAGTTGGTTATTAAGAAAACCAACATCAACTCCTATATTTGATTGAGTTGAAGTCTCCCACTTCAAATCAGAGTTTCCAAATCGGTTATTCTTAACAATACCATCTACTTGACTCACTAAGGTTAAATATGCATAATTAGGAATCTCTTGATTTCCTAATTGTCCCCAACTCGTTCTTAATTTTAAATTGGATAACCAATCAACGTCTTTTAAGAAATTTTCATCTGAAATTTTCCACCCTGCAGAAATTGATGGAAAATATCCCCATCTATTTTTTTCAGAAAATCTTGAAGAAGCATCTGCCCTTAGGTTTGCCGTAACCATATATTTATTTTCAAACACATAGGATGCTGAACTAAATAGTGAGAATAAACCCCATTCTGAAGCACTTCCACTATTCCATAAATTAGCTGCTGATCCACCATAATTTAAATATCTGAATTCATTAGTAGTGTATGGAAAACGAGACCTGCTGGCACCTATAGAAGATTCATAATTTTTAATATATTCTGTACCAGCCATTATATTTAAATCATGTTTTCCATTGAAGGTTTTAGTATAGTTTAATGTATTGTTAAAGGTAACTGTTAACGCTTCTCCTCTTTCTTCATTTAAATTATTTGGTCTGTTTATTCTACCCAAACCTTGATCTACACCATTTCCTCCACCATCATCATCACCATAGTTTTGGTGAAATGCTTTGTTATGGAAAAATGTTAAATCAACACCAACATTGGTTCTAAATTTTAATTCTTTATCTTTTAAAAAAGCATATTCGCCATACACATTTCCAAACGTTTTATAAATTTTTCGTGTATCATCTGAAAAGTATGCTGCTGCAATCGGGTTTCCTACCATTTCATACATTTTTCTTTGCAAATCTTGATCATAACCTGTCGCAGTATAAAATGGCATATCAGTAAACGGATCTGCTACAGAATATGTTGGATCATTGACATCTTTATATACCGATAAAACTGGTGCCCTTAATAACGCAAATCTAATTAAGCTTTCTCCTTTTGAAGCTATTTTATCTTGGGTTGAATATGATAATTGTAGATTGGTTCCAATTTTTAATCGATCAGTTAAATCAATATTTATATTTGTTCTGTAATTTAACTTTTTGTATTTATCATTCTTAAAGACTACTATTCCATCTTGATCGTAATACCCTAAAGACATTAAAAATTGCATTTTGTCATTTCCGCCACTTGTTGAGAATTGTAAATTTTGAGATTTTCCTAAATCAAATAATTCATTAAGCCAATTCGTATCTGAAAAATCAGTTCTACCCTTGTCTGCAGTATAAGGATTTACACCTGTGTCATTAGAATTGTTCCACGCTTTTTCTAAGGTATTCATATACTGTTCTGTATTTAACATATGTGGTAGGTTTGAAACAGATTGAATTCCTGTATAATAATTTACATCAAAACTTGTTTTTCCTATTTTCCCACCCTTAGTAGTGATCAAAACAACTCCCCCAGAAGCTCTTGAACCATAAATTGCCGCTGCGGCCGCATCTTTTAAAACAGTCATTGATTTAATATCGTCCTGATTTAAAAATGAAATATCACGAGAAGGTATTCCGTCAATTACATATAAAGGATTGTTATTACCAATAGTACCTTCACCCCTAATACGAATTTGAATTGGGTCTCCAGGCGCCCCAGTACTTGAAGTAACTTGAACTCCTGCAACTTGACCCTGTAATGCTTGAGATACATTTGGTATCCGTGTTTTATCCATATCGGACATATCAACTACAGAAACTGCCCCAGTTAACGTTGATTTTTTTCTTGAGGTATAACCTACAAGAACTACCTCATCTAAGGCTTGTGAACTTTCAGTCATAACTACATTAATTGTGGTTTCCCCATTAACAACTATCTCTTTAGTAGTATACCCAACTATACTAAATACCAATACCGAATTGGTGTCTACGTTATCAATTGAATAATTTCCATCAAAATCTGTTGCTGTACCATTTGCAGTTCCTTTTATAATAACGTTTACTCCAGGTAAAGCGCCATTAGCATCTGAAACAATTCCTTTAACAGTTTGCGCAAACAAACTGCTTCCAAAGAATATTGTTCCAATAAAAAACATGGTATAAATAATATTTTTCTTCATTATAAAAAAGCATTTAATTTGTTAATAAATCCATTCATTATATTAATTATTTGATTAAAGTTAATTTATCGTTAAAACTACTAAAACGATTGAGAGACAAATTTAGAAGAAGGATTATTTAACTATGTACACTATTTCATCAAAAAAGTATACTGTTTGTTAACTTGTTGTATGTCAAATTTTTAATTAAGTTTTAACCTTTTGGTTTAAACTTAATTTGATAATTTTTAGGAGTGATGTTATACATTTTTTTAAATTCTCTGTAAAAATAAGAACGGTTATTAAACCCAGATTTGTAACATATTTCGGATACCGTTAATGTGCTTTTTTTCAAAAGTTCAGCCGCATGTTTTAACCTAACTGTACGGATTAAATCCCCAGGAGAAAAACCAAATAATTCCTTAATCTTACGATATAAATTAGAATTACTCATGCCTAATTCTTTCTCAAGAAGTAAACTTTGTAAATTTTCATTTTCAATATTTGATTGAATTAATTCGATTACATTTTGAATGAAATCTTTATCCTTTGTTTCTAAAGAAAGGCTAGTTAAATTTTCAACAAATGAATCTTCTAAAAAGTGATTTCTTAATAATTCCTTCTCTTTAAGAAGCGTATGAACCCTTACAATTAAATGTTCAGGGTAAAAGGGTTTGGGTATATATGAATTTGCACCACTTGCTAATCCTTCAACCCTATGTATAACCGAGTTTTTTGCTGTAAGCATTATAAAAGGGATATGACAGGTTTTATAATCTCCTTTCACTATATTACAGAGTTCTATTCCATCCATTTCAGGCATCATTATGTCACTAATAATAATGTCAGGTTCTTTTTTATTAATAATATCTAAAGCTTCAACTCCATTAGCAGCCATCAATACAGTATACTCCTCTTTTAATAATTCCTTTATTAATATCCGTATATCGGATTCATCTTCAACAATTAATACTATCTTTTTTGTATCTAAAACTGACTCTAATGATGAAATTTTATTTGAAGTTATTTCAACACTCTCTATAGTATTTTCAAGAATATTATGAAGATGTTTTGAAATATAAACAGGTTTATTTTCTTTATCAAGTTCTCTCTCATCAAAAACCTCTTTATCACAAGGAATAAAAACATTGAAAACAGTGTTTTTATTTTTATTGCTTTTAACTATGATTTCACCCCTCATAATTTTAACCATTTTGTTTACGTAGGCCAACCCAATACCCGTCCGAAACAAAGAATTATCTTCATTAGTTACATTTTCTGATAAAAAGAAGCGATCAAATAATGAATCTAATTTATCTTTGGGTATACCTTTACCGGAATTAGCTACTTTAATATTTAACGTTCTCGTAGGAGTCCCATTAATTGAGATTTCAAGTTTAATTTTACCATTTTTTGGAGTGTATTTAAAAGCATTTGACAATAAATTAAAAATTATTTTTTCAATTTTATCTTTATCAAACCAGCCTATTAATTCAGTTGGTATTTCAACTTTATAATCAATATTATTCTGTATGGCTAATTCATCAAATAACTCTGCAATTTGTTCTAATAAATTAACTAAATCAAATTGTTTTACCATAACTTCTAAATAATCATATTCAGCTTTTCTAAACTCAAGTAGTTGTTGTGTTAAAAAAAGTAATCTTGAAGAATTTCTCTGTATCATTTTTATAAACCGAGAATTTTTCTCATTCATATTAATAGATTCAGAAAGTTTTTGAGCAGGTCCTACAATTAAAGTTAATGGCGTTTGTAATTCATGAGCAATATTTGTAAAAAATGTAAGTCGGTTTTGGTGAGTTTCAGCATCTTTTTTTCTGTTAATAATAGTTTGTCTTAACGATTTTTTCTTTTGGTAATAACTCGCTACGAACAATATAAATAAACCGATTAAAATTATATAAACAAAAAAAGCAGTGTTTGATTGCCAAAAAACAGGTTTTATTCTAATATCAATTGCATGAACAGGCTTACTCCATATTCCATCGCTATTTGACCATTTTACCCATAATGAGTAGGCTCCTTTAGGTACATTCGTAAAAGAGATAATTCTTCTATTATTTATCTCATTCCATTCTTGATCAAAATTATCTAACTTGTATGCATATTGACATTTTTCACTATTTATAAAAGTTAAAATAGCTAATTCTATATTAAAAAAATTTTGATTATGATCTAAAACCATAGATGGAAATGTAGTTGAGTTGGGAGAAACAACTAACCCCTGATAATACGGAAATTCTTGATTCTGACCACTAATTTTATCAATAAATAAATCAGGCAAAACTGTTGATTCTTTTATTTTTGAAGGTGAAAAATAATTAAATCCTTTTATCCCTCCCATAAAAATAAGACCCGATGTGGGATCTTGGTAATAAGCACCATCAGCAAATTCATTATTCTGTAACCCCTCATTTTTTGTGAAATTGATAAATTTAAATTCATCAACAATAAGATGGGATAATCCAAAATTTGTACTTAACCATAAATTTGAAAGGCTGTCAGAAACAATTCCATGAATGGTATTATTTGGAAGCCCTTCATTAACAGTAAATCTACGAAACATTGCATTTTTTTTATTTACATATTGTAATAAATTTAAACCAAAGCTAGTACCCACCCACAGTCGATTATTTATATCAGTGTGCAAACATAATATATCATTACTTGATAAACTGTTGGGGTTGTTAACTTCGTTTTTATAAACCTTAAATAATTCGGTCTTTTTATTAAATAAATTTAAACCTCCTAATCTAGTTCCTAACCAAAGTTCATCTTCATTTTTAGGAATAATAGAAAAAATAATATTACTGCTAAGTGCGTTTTTTCCCTCATTCCCAGCTTGATACATTCTAAAATGACTAATTTTTAATTTTTCCCCTATTCGGTCTATTTTAAAACGTATCATTCCATATCCATTGGTTCCAAGCCAGATAAAACCATTATTGTCTTGAAAAATTGCATAGGTTGATTTGAAATAGTCACATAACTCATTACCCAACATTTCTGACCAATTGATAAATTTGGAATTTTTTAAATCATAAACATTTAACCCTTCTCCATCAGTTCCAATAAAAACCATTCCGTCTTTGCCTTTATACAACGAAAAAACGGCATTGTTAATCAAGCTATTGTTTGAATTAAAATTCTCGTATTTTAAAGGTTTCTCAGATTTTAAATAAAAACTTGATGAAAAACGGAAAAGACCTTTACCTTTAGTTCCAACGAAAAAAGATTTTTCATCAACTTTTAAAAAAGCTCTTACAATACCTCCATCGAACGCTGGAATTTGTTTTTTAGAGACTAAGTTAAAATATTTTCTACGCGGGTATAATTTTAAAATACCATCTCCATCAGTCCCAGTCCAAATTATATTTTCACTTCCCTGAACTAAGGCTGTTATTTTTTGATTTTTAAGATTTTCTAACCACTTTTGATTAATTTTTTCGCCTAGATTATTTACCAAAAAATATCCATTCTCATCAGAAATTACAATTCCCTGATGGGTACATCCAATAATTTTTTGCGCGTTTTTTTTAATAACTTTTTTACTAAACTCACCTGATAATGAATATAATATAACATTACCTGAAGTTGATATAAGACATATCTTATGATTTTGTAACACTCCAAATGAACGAATGTTATCAGAAATCATTTTAATATCTGAAAATGTTTTCTTATGAGTTTCAAACTGTTTAAGCTTCAATGAATAAAGCTCATTATTTTCAAATAAAATCAGTAATTCTCCTGATGGCGCAAACTTCATCTTTTTAACAGCTTTTACAGGTAGTTTTGTATTTTCTATCTTTTGAAACTCATTCCCGTCAAAATAACCAATTCCCCAATCTTTTACTCCACAAAAAACTTTTTTGGAATTGTTAAGCGCAAAATTAAATTCGGCTTCAGATAAGGTAAAATTGTTTTTCTTTAGAAAATGATAATTTTTAAAGGTATTACTTCTTTTATTGTAGCTGTTTATACCATTCATAGTTAGTACCCATATTTGCCCAGCGTTATCTTCATTAATTTTAAGAATTACTTGGTTACTTAATCCATCTTCAGCATCTAATTTTGGTCTAAATATTTTAAATTTTTCACCATCATATCTATTTAAACCATCCCAAGTACCAATCCATAATAAATTTTCTGAGTCCTGAAATATTGTATTAACTGAACTGTTTGAAAGTCCATTTGTATTATCTATTTGATCAATAAAATATTTTTCCTTCAACGTTTTTGCAGTGTCAACTGAAAAATTATTATATATCTTTGAAGAATCAAGATTAGTTTCAAAACTCTTATTTGAATACGACGTACTTAAAGGAAATGGTTGTGCTATTATATTACAAGAAATAACTATGGTAATAATTTCAACCAAAAAGAATACATTTATTCTCAAATTTTACTATTTAAAAAGACTTTTCAAAAGTATCTTCTTTTCTAATGCAATCCTACTTTTTGGTTTAATTTCCGGATTAAAAAATTTGAGTACATAGCCTTAATATTTATTTTAGATTTATATAATGAAAATCTTATACTAACTTAATAATGTTAAATTTTGTGATGGTTCTATAAATGGGATTCTTTTTAGATAAAAAAATTGGCAAGTTGAAGAAAAATTTGATGCATAAAAGGCAATTATTTCAGTAAAAGGAGCTAAGAATTTATTATCTAATTTAAGTAAACAAAAAAGAGCTACAACCTATTGTAACTCTACCTTGTAGCTCCACCAGGACTCCCCTCGACTGCGCTCGGGATAAACTTCTCGTCCTTATCAAAAAATAATTAAAGACTGTACAATAAATTTAAGCCTACGTTTCTTTTGTAGCTCCACTAGGACTCGAACCTGGATCTAAAGTTTAGGAAACTTCTATTCTATCCCTTGAACTATGGAGCCTAATCAAAAAAAGCCACACCTTGGTGTAGCTTTTATTTAGTTGCTCCTCCTCTTGGGCTCGAACCAAGGACCCTCTGATTAACAGTCAGATGCTCTAACCAACTGAGCTAAGGAGGAATTTAATTTCTCAATTGCGAGTGCAAATATACAAGGTTTTATACTTTTTGCAAGACTTTTTAAAAAAAAATAAATCTTTTTTTACTCACAAAGTAGTTCTTAATTCTTAAATTTAACTTTCATTTTACTTATTCTTAAAAAAACAAACCATAACAATAACAATATCAGATAATAAACGAGCCAAATATGATAATTCATAAAAAAAATGAATTAATACTTTTTAAAAACACAATTGTAAGTAAAAATTGTATTTTTGCTACCTATAATAGATACTACTAACAAAAATTATGGATAAATTTTCATTTTTAAATGCTGTTCATACAGAATTTATTGCTGATTTGTATGATCAATATTTACTTAATCCTGATGCTATTGAACCCAGTTGGAAAAGTTTTTTTCAAGGCTATGATTTTGCCAATGAAAATTACGCTGATTCATCTAAAGAAAAAAGCTACGACCTCCCTGAAAATGTATTAAAAGAATTTAAGGTTATTGACCTTATAAATGGATATAGGTCTAGAGGTCATTTATTTACCAAAACAAATCCAGTTCGTGAACGTCGCAAATATACACCAACGTTGGCGCTTGAAAATTTTGGACTCACAAATAGTGATTTATCAACTGTTTTTGATGCTGGTGAAATTATTGGTACAGGAAAAGCAACTTTAAAAGAAATAATAGTTCATTTAGAAGCTATTTATTGCGATGCTATTGGTGTTGAATACATGTACATTAGAAATCCTGAAGAAATAAAATGGATTCAAAAAAAGTTATTTTACAATCACACTAAACATATTTATTCTGCCGACTCCAAAAAATATATTCTTAAAAAACTTACACAAGCAGTTACTTTTGAAAATTTTTTACAAACCAAATATGTAGGTCAAAAAAGGTTTTCATTAGAAGGTGGTGAAACATTAATTCCCGCTATTAGTGCGGTTATTAGAAACGCTGCTGAAACATATGACGTGAAAGAATTTGTTTTAGGGATGGCACATCGTGGTAGATTAAACACGCTCGCCAATATTTTTCGAAAACCAATGCAAGAACTTTTTAGTGAGTTTGAAGGTAAAGATTTTGAAGAAAAAGAATTTGATGGAGATGTTAAATATCATTTAGGCTTAACTACCACCAAAACATTAAAAAATAACAAGGAACTTAAAATGAATTTAGTTCCAAATCCATCTCATTTAGAAACTGTAGGTCCAGTAGTTGAAGGAATTTCCAGAGCTAAAATTGATGCAGTTTACAACGGTGATAATTCAAAATTACTGCCAATAATTGTGCATGGAGATGCTGCAATCGCAGGTCAAGGAGTGGTTTATGAAGTAATTCAAATGAGTAAATTAAATGGTTATACTACTGGTGGAACCATTCATATTGTTGTAAATAATCAAATTGGTTTTACTACAAATTATTTAGATGGACGCTCAAGCACGTATTGTACTGATGTTGCAAAAATTACACTCTCACCAGTACTTCATGTGAATGCTGATGATGTTGAAGCTGTTGTTCAAGCCATTGAATTGGCTCTAGATTTTAGAATGAAGTTTAAGCGTGATATTTTTATTGACCTTTTGGGTTATCGGAAATACGGACATAATGAAGGTGATGAACCTCGTTTTACGCAACCTAAATTATACAAGGCAATTGCCAAGCATTCAAACCCTAGAGATATTTACGCACAAAAGTTAGTTGAAGAAGGTATTATTGATGCAAGTTATTTAACTAATGCTATTGCTGAATATAAAAACTTTTTAGAAGAGGAGTTTCAACAAGCAAAAAAAACGAAAACTTCAAAAGTACGCGAGTTCATGAAAGATACTTGGAAGGATTTTACAAGAAAGGGTTTGAAGGAAATGCTACTTTCTGAAAAAACTAGCTATCCAACAAATAAGTTAAAAGAAATTGCTAAAGTTGTTTCCACAGTCCCTGAAAATGTTAAATTTTTACGAAAAGCTGAACGAATTTTGAGAGATCGTTACAAAATGGTTTTTGAGACCAACAAAATAGATTGGGGAATGGCTGAAACTCTGGTCTATGGAAGTTTATTACAAGAAGGTTTCAATATTCGAATTTCAGGACAAGATGTTGAGCGAGGAACCTTTAGCCACAGACATGCTATTTTAAGAGATGAAATTTCTGAAGAACGCATCAATTTATTAAATACTTTACCCAATGCGAAGGGTAAAATGAATATTTACAATTCTTTATTATCTGAATATGGTGTTTTAGGTTTTGATTATGGTTATGCCATGGCAAATCCGAATACCTTAACTATTTGGGAAGCTCAATTTGGGGATTTCAGCAACGGTGCTCAAATTATTTTTGATCAATATTTAAGTGCCGCTGAAGATAAATGGAAACTCCAAAACGGTATTGTAGTGTTATTACCACATGGTTATGAAGGTCAAGGTTCTGAACATTCTTCTGCCAGAATAGAACGCTATTTACAACTTTGTGCGTTAGATAATATGACCATGGCAAATTGTACAACTCCGGCTAACTTTTATCATTTATTACGCCGTCAAATGAAACGTAATTTTAGAAAGCCATTAATTGTATTTACCCCCAAAAGTTTATTACGTCATCCTTTGGCCGTTTCAACATTAGAAGATATTGCAAAAAATAGTTTTCAAGAAATTATAAACGACACCTTACCTGTTAAAAACATTACTAAGTTAGTTTTTTGTACTGGCAAATTTTATTATGATTTGCTAGCTGAACGAACTAATTTAAATAGAAATGACGTTGCTTTGGTTAGAATTGAACAATTATTTCCGTTACATATAGAAAAACTTCAGCAAGTAATTGATAGGTATCCTAACGTTAAAAAGTACGTTTGGGCACAGGAAGAACCTGAAAATATGGGCGCATGGAGTTATCTATTGCAACGGTTTAATTTAGTAAAATTAGAAGTTGCATCGCAACCTTTTTATGCGGTTCCTGCCACTGGATCATCAACAAGATTTAAAAGAAGGCATCAACGTATTCTTAATAAAGTATTTGAAATAGATTAATTAAAAAAATCATTAAAAAACTAAAAAAATGATTCTAGAAATGAAAGTTCCCTCTCCGGGAGAATCAATAACAGAAGTAGAAATTGCCGCTTGGCTGGTAAATGATGGTGATTATGTTGAGAAAGATCAACCCATTGCCGAAGTAGATTCTGACAAAGCAACCTTAGAACTACCTGCAGAAGAAAGTGGAATTATTACATTAAAAGCCGAAGAAGGTGATGCTGTAGCCGTTGGAGCAGTAGTTTGTTTGATAGATTTAGATGCTAAAAAACCCGAAGGAGCAACTGCTACCAAAAAAATTGAAGTTGAAGAACCTAAGGTTACTGAAAAACCGGTCACTTCGAGCGCAGTCGAGAAGACCTATGCAAGTGGTACAACTTCGCCAGCTGCTAAAAAAATATTAGATGAAAAAGGAGTGATTCCTTCAGAAGTTAAAGGTACAGGTCGAGATGGCCGTATTACTAAAGACGATGCTGTAAATGCAGTACCAAGTATGGGTACACCAACTGGAGGTTCAAGGACTACCGAACGTAAAAAATTGTCCATGCTTCGAAGAAAAGTAGCACAACGGTTAGTTGCTGTAAAAAATGAAACTGCTATGCTTACTACCTTTAATGAAGTAGATATGCAACCTATTTTTAATTTACGTAAAGAGTTTAAAGAAAATTTTAAAGTAAAACACGGGGTTAGTTTAGGGTTTATGAGCTTTTTTACTTTAGCAGTAGTTCGGGCATTAAAAATGTATCCTGATGTAAATTCAATGATAGATGGTGATTATAAAATAAGTAACGATTTTCAAGATATTTCCATTGCAGTTTCTGGTCCAAAAGGATTAATGGTACCTGTAATTAGAAATGCTGAAAATTTAACTTTTAGGGGTGTTGAAAACGAGGTAAAACGTTTGGCAATAAGAGCTAGAGATGGGCAAATAACCGTTGATGAAATGACTGGTGGAACGTTTACCATTACTAATGGTGGTGTTTTTGGGTCTATGTTATCAACTCCAATAATTAACCCACCACAAAGTGCTATTTTAGGAATGCATAATATTGTTGAACGTCCTGTTGCTGTTAATGGCGAGGTAGTTATTAGACCAATTATGTATGTAGCATTATCTTATGATCATAGAATTATTGATGGAAAAGAATCTGTTGGTTTTTTAGTTGCAGTAAAAGAAGCATTAGAAAATCCTGTAGAAATTTTAATGGCTAATAACCCTAAAAAAGCGTTAGAACTTTAAATTAAAAGTAAGTAAGAAAAGTCTTTTAAACTATTTGTAGTGCAAATCTAAAGGAGTGCCGTTAAAATTAGATTTCAAAATCTCATCATATAAAGTAGAGGGATTACTTAAAGGTGACTCCTTTTTTGTTTATAATTTATACACCATTTTTTTTAAGTACAAACGGTGCTTTTTGTAATCAATAATTGCATTACCTTTTTCTAAAATATCTGCTCCAATTATACCATCAACAGCTGTTGCATTATGTTCGGTTAAAGCAGTATTTACATGAGTTAAATCTAATAAAACAACCGTTAGATTTTTAAATTTCCAATTATTGATACTTATTTTATTTTTAGATGATATTTTGGTTTCCATGCCTATTGCTCCGGCTCCCGCAGCTTTAGTTTCTGAATCCTCAACCTCTAATTTAAATTTTTCAGCGAGCGTAATATCAATACATGAATTTGATGCACCAGTATCTAAAATAAATCGGCCTTTAACTCCGTTAATTGCTGCTTTTAGTTCAAAATGATTGGTGTTAATTTTACGTAAATCAATTTTTATATAGTGCTTTCTTTTGAGAATTCCGCTCAATTTCATATATCAAATTTTAAAAAATCAAAACTACTCATTTTAAAATGAAAAATAGATGAATTTCAATTTCTAACTAAACTTTTTAGTTATTTTTACATCATGATAATTACAGACACACACACCCATTTATATAGCGAACAGTATGATGACGACAGAAACGAAATGGTTCAACGAGCAATTAATGCAGGAGTTTCCCGATTTTTTGTTCCAGCTATAGATTCATCGTACTATCAAAAAATGCTTACTCTTGAGAAAGCATTTCCAAACCATACTTTTTTAATGATGGGTGTACATCCAACACATATAAAAGAGAATTTTGAAGAAGAATTAGCTTTTGTAAAAAATCAGTTAGACATCAGAAAATTTTATGCGGTTGGAGAAATTGGCATCGATTTGTATTGGGATAAAACTTTTTTAAAACAGCAACAACTCGCTTTTAAAACTCAAATTAAATGGGCTAAAGAAAAAAACTTGCCCATTGTTATTCATTGTAGAGATGCTTTTGATGAGATTTTTGAAATTTTAGAAGACGAAAAAGATGAAAATTTATATGGAATTTTTCATTGTTTTACTGGCACTTTGGAGCAGGCCAAAAAAGCAATATCCTACAATATGAAATTAGGAATTGGTGGTGTGGTGACTTTTAAAAACGGGAAGATAGACCAATTTTTAAATCAAATTCTCCTAAAACATATTGTTTTAGAAACCGATGCTCCTTATTTAGCTCCTACTCCATTTCGAGGAAAAAGAAATGAGAGCAGTTATATAACCAAAGTTGTTGCTAAATTAGCTGATATTTATAATTTAACACCACAAGAAATTGCTGAAACAACCACTCAAAATTCAAAAAATATCTTTGGAATCTAATCAAACAGCATATTGTAAAACACCAATAGGGTCTGCTAAAATTGTGGGTAATGAACTTGGAATTTCAAGTATTACTGTTATAGATGATGAAATAGAAACTTCAAAAAACATTTCTGTTTTTTTAAAAGATTGCGTGCAACAGTTAGATGAATATTTTAATGGTGAACGTACAGAATTTTCTATAAAATTAAATCCTAAAGGAACAGCGTTTCAAAAAAAAGTATGGAATGAGTTGCTAAATATTCCTTTTGGAAAAACAAGGAGTTATTTAGAGCAAACTAAAAAGATTGGAGATGTAAAAGCTATCAGAGCAGTAGCTTCAGCAAATGGAAAAAATCCGATTTGGATTATAATTCCTTGCCATAGAGTTATTGGAAGTGATGGCTCTATGACTGGTTATGCCGGAGAAATATGGCGCAAAAAATGGCTGTTAGCACATGAAAATCCAGTAAAACAACAAACGCTGTTTTAAACTAAGATGTGATATAAATCGTTAATTTACCCATGAAAAAAGGTTTTTTTTTAGTGTTTTTATTATCGATGACTACTTTGTCTGCTCAAATTTCGAAGAACAAGTTACTAGTAAAATCCTTTAAAATTAAAAACGATACTATAAAAATTGATTCCGTCAGCATAAGTGCTTTCGATTTTAAAATTTTTCAAAAAGATACTTTAATAAATCCTTCAAAATATAGAATAGACTTCTCAAAAGCGCAACTTATTTTCAAAAATAGCAATCAAAATAAATTGGATTCTGTTAAAATTCAATACACTCCGTATCCAAACTTTTTAACAAAAAAATACAAACTTTTTGACAAAAAATTAATTGTTAACAACAATTCTTCTCCAAATTTATATAGTTTAACAACTAACGAAACCAAAAGAAACACCAAGCCCTTTGAAGGTTTAAATGCTGTTGGTAATATTACTAGAGGACTAACCATTGGCAATAATCAAAATGGGGTTGTAAACTCCAGTTTAGATCTACAAATTGCGGGTAAACTTTCTGATAGAGTTACGTTAAAAGGTGCTATTATAGACACTAACATTCCTATTCAAGAAAACGGAAATACCTATAAATTAAATGAATTTGATAGGGTTTTTATAGAATTATTCAGTAAAAATTGGAAAATTACTGCAGGAGATATTTATTTGAATAACAACGAAACTAAGTACTTAAATTTCAACAAAAAAGTATCAGGTTTGGCGGTAAACGCCACCATTAAAAATAAACATTCGAAAATTGATTTAGAAACTTCCGGAGCCGTGGTTCGAGGTAAATATAAAAAAGCACAATTTGTTGGCGTTGAAGGCAATCAAGGTCCTTATAAATTAAATGACTTAAACAACAATACTTACATTTTAATTTTATCTGGAACCGAAAAAATTTATGTAAATGGGCAACTTTTAAAACGTGGTGAAAATAACGATTATACCATAGATTATAATAACGCTGAGTTAACCTTCAATACCACTTTCCCCATTACAGCCAACATGAGAATAACGGCAGAGTTTCAATTTAATGATAGTGTATTTACCCGATTTATAACTTATAACAATATTCATTTTAAAAGTAAAAAATTAGCAGTAAGCGGTTATTTTTATAATGAAAACGATGTTAAAAATCAGCCATTAGAGCAAGATTTAACAGATGCTCAAAAGCAAATATTAGCAGATGCAGGAAATAATTTAACTAAAATGGTAAGTCCTTCAGCCTATATAGACACTTATTCAGAAAACAAAATTTTATATAGAAAAACACTTTTAGGAACTTCCGAAATTTTTGAATATGCTACTAATGAAAATGATGTATTATATCACGTTTCATTTTCTTTTGTTGGCACCAATTTAGGAAGCTATCAATTAAAGGAAGTAATTGCTATTGGTAAAGTGTATGAATATATTGGTGAAAATTTAGGAGATTACAACCCTGTTATTCAACTTACCGCTCCAAACAAACTGCAAGTAGCTGTTTTTAAAGCTCATTACCAACCCTCTACAAAAACTTTTATAAATGCGGAAACTGCTTTTAGCGTAAATGATGCAAATTTATTTTCAAAAATTGATGATAAAAACAATAACGGTTTTGCCACCCAATTTAATTGGAAACAAATACTGTTTTCTAAAAAATGGGAATTAAAAAGTAGCTTGAGTTTAGATTATATAAATGCCAATTTTAAAAGTGTAGAACGCGTACAAAACATAGAATTTAATAGAGATTGGAATATTACCACTTTAATTGGAAATCAGCAGTTAATTACAACAGAATTACAATTTTTCAATAAAAAAAATAGTAGCATTAATTATGCTTTTGAAAACTTAACTCTAGGCAATGGATTTGCTGGAAATAAACATCATTTATTTGGAAATATAATTCACAACAATTTTGCCATTAATTTTGATGGAAGTGTTCTAGATAATGCTTCCGATATTAGAAAAGGAACTTTTTCAAGATATCATATAGCTACCAATTACAATTTAGGAAAAAGCTGGATCGGAACTAGATTTATTGGGGAAAACAATGTACAGACATCGATTTTAACACAATTAAAAGAAAATATTAGCCATAAATTTAATGGATATGAAGGATATTTTGGTATTGGAGATTCTACTAAAATATTTACTAAAATTGGAATGAAATTTAGAACAACAGACAGCATCCAAAACAATAAATTTGCTCGTGTTAATAAATCAAAAACCTATTATTTAAATTCAAATTTAATTAAATCAAAAACAGCTCGTTTAACTGCTTTTCTAAATTATAGAACCGTAAAAAATATTAATTTTAAAAATGAAGAATCCCTAAATTCAAGATTGGTTTATCAACAACAATTATTTCATCAATTCTTAAATTTTAGTACTGTATATCAAACACTCTCTGGAACGTTACCTCAACAAGATTATTCCTATTTAAAAACAGAACCCGGACAAGGATATTATACTTGGATTGATTATAACAATAATGGAATTAAAGAGTTAAATGAGTTTGAAATTGCACAATTTCCTGACCAAGCTGAATATTTACGCATTATTTTGCCTACTGTAAATTATATTGCAACGCATCAAAATAAATTTACCCAAACCATTGGTTTAAATGCACAACAGTGGAGTGGTAAAAAAGGATTAAAAAAAACACTCTCCCATTTTAATAATCAAACCTATATTTTAATTAACAACAAACAACTAAAACAACCTAAAAAATTCAATTTAAATCCGTTTGATATTAATAACCTTAATGTATTAGCATTAAACTATCATTTTACAAATAGTATTTATTTTAATAAAGGGAAAAAATATTTTACAACCAGCTACAGTTATCAAAAATCAAAAAATGTAAGCACCACTACTATTGATAATTTAACTAATAATTTACAAGTACAGCAATTTACTTTTGAGCATCAAATAGGTAAGTTTTGGCTATTTTATATTAATGGTAATCAAAGTAAAAATAAAACAAACTCTCTTAATTATACGAATAGAAATTTTGAATTAAAAAACTATACTATTGCCCCTAAATTATCCTATTACTACAATCAAAATACTTATTTTTCTATATTTTATGAATTTAAAAATAAAGAAAATTTAATTCAAAATTTTGAGGAATTAAAATTGCATAAATTTGGTTTTGAGTTTAACAGTGCAAATAATTTAAAAAATTCTTTTAAAATAACCTTGAATTTGTTTAACAATACATTTAAAGGAAATACCAATTCGCCTGTTGGATACCAAATGTTAGAAGGTTTACAAGCTGGAAAAAATTATACTTGGAGTTTGTTGTTTCATAGAAAACTAAATTCGTTTTTACATTTAAATTTAAATTATTTAGGCAGAAAAAGCGAAACTTCAAACTCCATACATACGGGTTCTGTGCAATTAAAAGCAGTTTTTTAAAATATTGTAAAGAATTCTACATCAAAGAAAACCTAAAAATAAATTAAAAATGAATTGTATATTCATCCTGCGTAGCAGGAATCTATAACAAAACATGGAGATTCCCGTTTTCACGGGAATGACAAGTAGTATTTGAAAAAAAGTTATCCAATGAAAAACTCGAAATTCAAATTTCAATATTTACTTATAAGCAACATTTTTTCAATAAAAAAGAGGTTGTCTAAAAAGTCTTTCAATTGTCATTTTGAGCGCAGTCGAAAAATCTTATTTATCTAATTACCAGTAATTTGATTATTATGAGATTCTTCATTTTCATTCAGAATGACACTTTTCAAACAGCCTCAAATCTTTACTTTATGTCTAATTAAATTACATTTTCATTAACCAATTTTTATAAGAAACTTCACTTTTAATAATACTTTTTAATGCTTCAATTTTTACACGTTTTTGTTCCATAGTATCTCTAAAACGAATGGTTACTGTGTTATCATTTATACTATCATGATCAACGGTTATACAAAAAGGTGTGCCAGCAGCATCTTGTCTTCTATATCTTCTTCCAACTGCATCTTTTTCATCGTAAGCTACATTAAAATCCCATTTTAAATCATTTACAATTTTTTTAGCAATTTCAGGCAATCCATCCTTTTTAACCAAAGGTAAAATTGCTGCTTTTACAGGTGCTAAAACTGCAGGCAACTTTAAAACGGTTCTTGTAGTTCCATTTTCTAATGCTTCTTCTTGTAAAGCATTAGAAAAAACCGCCAAAAACATACGATCTAAACCAATAGAAGTTTCTACAACATAAGGCGTATAATGCTCGTTTAATTCTGTATCAAAATATTTGATTTTTTTACCTGAGAATTTTTCATGACTGGATAAATCAAAATCAGTTCTAGAATGAATTCCTTCTAATTCTTTAAATCCGAATGGAAATTTAAATTCAATATCTGCGGCTGCATCAGCATAATGTGCTAATTTATCATGATTGTGAAAACGATAATTGTCTTCACCCATTCCTAAAGATAAATGCCATTTTAAACGCGTTTCTTTCCATTTTTCGTACCATTCTTTTTGTGTGCCAGGGCGTACAAAAAACTGCATTTCCATTTGTTCGAACTCACGCATTCTAAATATAAATTGACGTGCAACTATTTCATTTCTAAAAGCTTTTCCTGTTTGTGCAATACCGAAAGGAATTTTCATTCTTCCTGATTTTTGTACATTTAAAAAGTTTACAAAAATACCTTGAGCAGTTTCTGGACGTAAATACAATTCCATAGCGTTTTCTGCTGAAGCACCTATTTTTGTTCCAAACATTAAATTAAACTGCTTAACATCTGTCCAGTTTTTAGAACCTGAAATTGGACAACCAATTTCTAATTCTTCAATTAAGGATTTTACATCGGCTAAATCTTCATTTTCTAAGGATTTTCCCATTCGTTTTAAAATGGCTTCTCCTTTTTCTTTATAACCAATAACTCTAGTATTGGTAGCGATAAACTCTTCTTTATCAAACGTATCACCAAATCTTTTAGCCGCTTTTTTAACTTCTTTATCTATTTTAGCTTCTAATTTAGCTACGTAATCTTCAATTAAAACATCTGCACGATAGCGTTTTTTAGAATCTTTATTATCAATTAATGGATCGTTAAATGCATCTACATGGCCCGAAGCCTTCCAAATAGTTGGGTGCATAAATATTGCAGAATCAATACCTACAATGTTCTCGTTTAATTGCACCATGGCTTTCCACCAATATTCTCTAATATTTTTCTTTAATTCTACGCCATTTTGTGCATAATCATATACTGCTCCTAAACCATCATAAATTTCACTAGATTGAAATACATATCCGTATTCTTTTGCGTGTGAAACTACTTTTTTAAATTGATCTTCTTGTTTTGCCATGCTGCAAAAATAGTAAAGCTTTTACTTCTACAAAATAAAAAAGTGGAAATAGCCTAAACTATTTCCACTCAGTTAACATTAAATATTAATTGGAGCTTCCTTTTTTACTTTAATACAATTTTGGTTTCTCCAGCAAATTTATTGTTTATAAAAATATTTACCATATAAGTTCCACGACTTATATTAGCTCTATCTACTTCAACTAATGATATTACATCAACTGCTTCATTTAAATAATTTACAATGCTTTTATCACTATAATCAATAGTTGTAGTTCCATCTGCTAGAGTTAAAGATCCTTTCCCAGCAATAGTATTACCTTTTGAATTTACTATTTGAATATAAACCTCTCTTTCTCCTTGGTCGGTAATTTCATTTTTATCTATAGTGAAATTAATTCTAAAAGCATCGGTATTTCTAGCTCTGGAGGTTTCTACTAATTTTCCATTATTACGAGTTCTCATTGCTAACATTTTAGCTGTTTTCACTCTTAAAACTGAAGCAATTGCAACCTTTTCAGATAAATTAAGGTTTTGTAATGATAAGGTATCGTACTTTGCTAATTGTGCTGAAATTTTAACATTTGCACTATCTAAATTTGTTTGTAAAAAAGTATTCATTCCTGTTAATGAATCATTTAAAAAGAATAATCGTTGATTTGTTTTTTGCAAATTAGCAATTTGTCTGCGATATTTTCTAATTAAACGATAATCTGTTGCTTTTAAGTTTTTTATAGAATCTCGTAAACCTATAATTCTGTCTCTTTCTAAAGAAAGCTCATTAGACATAGCTGTTTTTTGTGAAATAGCATCTTCGTATTTCACAATCATACTATCTAAATTTTGTTCAATTTCAACTTTTTCATCTTTAATTGCATTATTAACTTTTTTATAATTATTACCCATATAAAAAGTATAAGCTAAAACTCCTGCGAGTAAAACTGCCAACACAATGATAATTAGTTTGTTATTGTTTTTTTTATCCTCTTTTTTATTTTCCATTATAAATACTTTTAATTATAAACTTAATAACGCAAATTAACGCATAAAATTATACTTAAAACACAAAATTGTTGAGGAATTTTTAATTCTGAGGTTCAATAAAATTACAAAATAATCTACAATTAAACTAATTTCTAAAAAATTTAACAGATTGTAAAAAATTTGTATTTTTAAAAAAAGGTTTGCTATGAGTTTTTTTAAAAATGTTTTTGATGTTTTCTTTCCTAAAATTTGTTTGTCATGTAACGACGCATTAGCTTCAAGTGAGGAAGTTATTTGTGTAAAATGCAGGCACGATTTACCATTAACTAATTTTAGCTTTGAATCAGATAATTTAGTTGAAAAATCATTCTATGGAAAATACCCCATAAAAAATGGTACTGCTTTATTTTATTTCTATAAACAAGGAACTGTTCAAAAATTAATTCATAATTTAAAATATAAAAATCAACAACAAGTTGGTGCTTTTGTTGGTAATTGGCTTAGTGAAGAAATGCTTGAAGGCAATCGATTTAAAGACATAGATTATATAATACCTGTTCCGTTACATAAAAATAAATTAATAAAACGCGGGTATAACCAAGTAACTACTTTTGGGAGGAGTTTATCTAAAAAACTAAGTATTCCTTTTAAAGATGATATATTAGTAAGAGTTTCTTATACTAAAACTCAAACTAAAAAAATTAGGTTGGATAGATGGAAAAATGTGCAAGAACTTTTTTATGTTCCCAACCCAAGTAAAACGGAAAATAAGCATATTTTGTTAATTGATGATGTAATTACAACAGGAGCAACTCTTGAAGCTTGCTGTAATGCATTTAAAAATTCAACAGGAATTAAAATCAGTATTGCGTGTATGGCTTATACCAAATAGGAAAAGGAACACACATTTTTTTATTAGGTTAAGCAAATAAATTGTTATTTTGCAATAAATATAATTTTCAATGAAATTAAAAATTTATGCTATAATTTTAGTCGCTTTATTAGGTTTTACCCTTTCTAATTGCGCTAAAAGAGGAAGGCCAACAGGGGGAAAGAAAGATAGCATTCCTCCATTACTAGTTCATGCAATTCCGCCAAATAAAAGCATTAATTTTACTGCTAAAAAAATTAAAATTTCATTTGATGAATATATAAAACTAAAAGATGTAAATAAACAGCTAGTTGTTTCGCCTCCATTAAAAAATACTCCTATAATTACTCCAGTTGGTACAGCTAGTAAATTTATAAGTCTAAAAATTTTAGATACACTCCAACCAAACACTACCTATACTTTTAATTTTGGAAATAGCGTAGTTGATAATAATGAAGAAAACAAGTTAGAACGTTTTAAATATGTGGTTTCAACAGGTACTTATATTGATTCACTTAAAGTTACGGGGAAAGTTTATGATGCTTTTAATCAAAAAACAGATGAAGATATTACTGTAGCATTATATGAAGTAAATAAACAATTTAATGATTCTATCATATATAAAGAAAAACCAACCTATGTTACCAGTACTATTGATACCACAACTAATTTTGAAATTGAAAATATAAAAGCTGGCAACTATTTATTAGTTGCTTTAAAACAACCAACTAAAAATTACATTTACCACCCTAAACAAGATGAAATTGGGTTTTATAAAAATGTTATTTCTGTTCCAACAGATACTACTTATGACATCCCATTATTTAAAGAAGTGTTGGCTTTTAAAATGATAAAACCAAAAGAAGTTTCAAAAGGGCACCTTATTTTTGGTTATGAAGGAAATCCAAAAAAATTAAAACTAGAACTGTTAAATTCTAAACCCAATAATTTTAAAAAAGTGAAATATTTTGAGGAAAATAAAGATACCCTTAATTATTGGTTTAACAACATACAAGCAGATTCACTAGTATTCAAAGTGTCTAACAATATTTATATTGATACTTTTTCTGTAAAATTAAGAACTTCTAAACAAGACTCCTTAAAAATTTCTAATATTACCAAATCTGTTTTAGATTTACGAGATACTTTTGCCATAAAAACTAACATTCCAATAGTTTCTATTGACACGTCAAAAATAAAACTCTTAATGGATTCCTTGAACGTAAAATACACTCCTATTTTAGATGAAAGTAAAACCAAACTTTATTTAAATTTCGAGAAAAAATTTGAGAAAAAGTATACTGTTAATCTACTACCAAACGCTATTCAAGATATTTTTGAAAACATAAATGACACGTTAAAATATAGATTTTCGACTAAAAATATAGACAGTTATGGGAATGTTAATTTGACGATTTCAAATGTACGCTCCCCTATTATAATCCAATTACTAACAGATAAAAATGTAATAGTTGCAACCAAATATATTTCAAAAACTGAAACATTAAACTTTAAAAATTTACCGCCAAAAACATACCTTGTAAGAGCTATTTTTGATGATAATAACAATGGTATTTGGGATACTGGTAATTTTTTGGAGAAAAAATACCCAGAAAAAGTTCAATATTTTGATAAAGAATTAAAATTAAGAGCTAACTGGGATTTAAACGAAATATTTATACTAAATTAAAATTCAATTAGTTAATTATAAATAGATTAAAAAGAATTTATTACATTTGAAACAAATAATGACCTCAAATTTGAATTACTTGCTAAAAATTATAACCCCATTTTTAACATGTTTTTTTATGTTAACTAGCTTTGCCCAAGACCATTCCAGTCATGAAATTGGTTTTATTGCAGGTTCGGCATCTTTCACAACAGATTATGGTCAACGTTATAATTTTAAAGCAAATATTGGTGGAAATGTTGGCATGGGTGTTGGACTAATTTATTACTATAATTTTAGTGATTATAGATATCGATGGGATCAACGCACCAATTATTTTAATGAACATTTCAGAATTAGAGGAGAACTTTCGTATATGTCCGCCAAATTAGATCATTTTGGCATTTATGTAGATCCAAGTCAAACCTCTTTAGAAGCGGATAAACTTAGAGCCATGCACGGAAAATCGCAAATAATTAACTTTGGTGGTCAACTTGAATTTCATTTTGTAGATATTGTTGATTTTGGTTCAAGAAGAATTCCTGATTTAGCATGGTCTCCTTATTTAAGTGCTGGTGCTATGGTAAATTATTATAAACCTAGTTTAAAATCAGATATGGGTGATTGGCAACAGGATATCTCTGTAATTTATAAGAAATGGCGAGTTCCTGGAGCAATTAGCGTTAAAGCAAATTTTACCATGTCAGCAACTTTAGGTTTAGGTACACGACATAAACTAGGGGAATATTCCGACATTTTAATTGAAGCTCGTTGGCAATATTTCTTTTCCAATTTTATTGATGGATTAAATGCCAAAGATGATCCTGCCAATAAATATAACGATTGGCTGTTATGGGTTCACATAGGTTATACCTACTATTTAAATTAATTGAAGCGCCTGTTCTAAATCGTTTATCAAATCTTCTTTATCTTCAATGCCAACGCTTAATCTAATTAAAGCATCTACTACTCCTGTTTTTTCTCTTTCTTCTTTTGGAATAGATGCATGCGTCATACTAGCAGGATGACCACAAAGAGATTCTACTCCTCCTAAAGATTCCGCGAGTGTAAATATTTTAAGATTTTCAACTATTTTAAAAGCATCCTTTATATTATTTCCTTTAGTAACAAATGAAACCATACCTCCAAAATCATTCATTTGTTTTTTTGCAATTTCATGGTTTGGGTGACTTTCAAATCCTGGCCAATAAACTTTTTCTATTTTAGAATGATTTTCTAAAAATTCTGCAACAGCTTTTCCATTTTCACAATGACGTTGCATACGAACATGTAAGGTTTTTATTCCACGGAGTACCAAAAAGCTATCCATCGGGCCACAAACTGCTCCGCAAGAGTTTTGGATAAAGTATAATTTATCTGCCAATTCTTTATCTTTTACCACAAGCGCTCCCATTACCACATCAGAATGACCACCTAAATATTTTGTTGCGGAATGCATAACAATATCAGCTCCTAAATTTAAAGGTTGTTGTAAATAAGGTGTTGCAAAAGTATTATCTACTGCCAACAACACATTATGCTTTTTTGCAACTTTTGAAACCGCTTCAATATCAATAATATTCATCATTGGGTTTGTAGGAGTTTCAACCCAAATAAGTTTTGTTTTTTTATTAATAAATGAAGCTATATTATCCGCATTTTCCATGCCAATAAAATGAAATTTGATTCCAAAATTTTCAAATATTTTGGTAAATATCCTATAGGAACCACCATATAAATCATTAGTAGAAACAACTTCATCTCCTGGTTTTAATAATTTTAAAACCGTATCAATTGCAGCTAAACCAGAACCAAATGCTAAACCAAAGTTCCCATTTTCAATACTTGCAAAAGCGTTTTCCAAAGCCGTTCTGGTAGGATTTGCTGTACGAGAATATTCGTAACCTTTATGCTTCCCTGGAGAAGTTTGTGCATAGGTAGATGTTTGATATATTGGAGGCATTACTGCGCCTGTTGACTCGTCATGTTTTTGATTTCCGTGAATAGTTTTTGTGTTAAATTTCATCTTCATTATGTTTTAAATTTCATCAACTAATTAGACGGCAAATGTACTTATTATTACCTTAATTTATAAATTATTTTTTTTAGGTTAAATCTTTAAAAAAAATTAATAAAATCCTATAATAAATCTTGATGAAAAAATATAAGCTATACAAATTTCAACAACTGTAAAATTACTCCTAAATGAATACCTTCATGATAACTATTAAAAACTATACCATCTTCAATACTGTTTAGGGTAATATTTACACTTGTTTTATAAGGGTAATAATTTTTAAATAATTTAGTTGCATAATCTTCCTCTAAATTTTTAGGTAGTTCTAAAAACAGCTTAAATATAATTTCTAATTCCTCTTCAAAAACCGGTTGCAAAGGAGAAGTGCCTTTTTGATACTTTTCAATCATTTCATTTGAAATTAAACAAGGTAATCCGGATAATTTATAACATAGTAGTTGTTGGGTAACTCCTAAATGCGCAACGTTCCAAATAATATTATTTTTAAATCCGTTAGGTATTTTATTTAATTGTTCTAAGGATAAATTTTCAATACTCTTTAAAATTAATTTTCTTGATTCTCGTAAAATTTCAAATTGTTTATTCATATTTTGATTTTTTATAAAAGTATTAAATTTAAAAGAAAAACAAACTACTTTTATTCATCCATAAAATTAAGACTTATGAAAAAAATATATTATTTAAAAACTTGCGATACTTGTAGAAGAATTTTAAAAAACCTGGATACCACAGGTTATATTTTGCAAGAAATAAAAACAAACCCAATAACTGTTATACAACTAGAAGAATTACATTCATTAACTGGAAACTATGAAGTTTTGTTCAGCAAAAGGGCTAAAAAATACAAGCAAATGGACTTAAAAAGTCAGCATTTAACTGAAGAAGATTTTAAACAACTAATTTTAGAAGAATATACCTTTTTAAAACGCCCTGTTATAATTGATGAAAAAGATGTTTTTGTTGGAAATACGCAAAAAAATGCAAGTATTTTTTAATTTTTAATTTATTTTTAGCTATTTTCTTAATATAAGTATAAAAACTTGTCTTTTAAAATATTTGAATTCTATTTTTTACGTAAAACGTTAAAATAAAGGTAATTTACTCCGTTATTAAATTTAATTTTTTAAAATATGAAAAAATATTTATTATTATTAGTTGCTGTAGCAATGGCAACAAGCGTATCTGCTCAATATTACATATCTGCTTCTGGGGGATTTTCTATGGGAAGTGCTGGAATTTTAACTGGAACTGAATTAAACGCTGCACAAACAAGTGCAAAAAACTATTATGGAAGTTATGGCGAAGGGCTAAATGCTCAAATTAAAGCTGGGTATTTTTTTAATGATATGTTTGGTGTTGAATTAGGTTTAGGATATTTACATGGTTCAAACCAAAACATAAGTTCTTATAAAGCAGCATCTGACGGAACTGTTTCTGAATATACAAATGGTGTTGCATTTGCAAGAGCATATGGATTAACAGCTTCATTAGTTTACAATTTCAATGAAAAAGTATATGGTAGATTTGGTGCCATTACTAAGGTTGGAGGTAAAACTGGAGCCGAATTCACAAAAAATACTGCTACACCTTTTGGACCAATAGTTGCTGTTGGAAAACAAGATTATCACGGTAGATTTCCTTTAGGTTTTACTGCTGCATTAGGTTACAAGTTTAAGTTAACCGATAATTTAAATTTATTTGCTGAATTAGAATATTTAGGGATAAATGTTACGAGGGATAAATCGGACTTTACTGAATTAGCAATTACAACTCCTGGAATTCCTGCTAACGCTTTAGGTGCTGGATCTCCGGCTATGCCTTCTGCTGTTTGGAATCTTGGAGATGCTCCATTAGTGCATCCTGTTTTTGGAACTATTTACGCTCCTACAGAAATTACTTATGTAGATACACTTCCAAATCCTAATACAGATCCAACAAAAGCATTGTCTTCTGTTGCTCCTTATTCTTCATTCGGAATTAACTTTGGTATTACGTATACTTTTGGAAGTAAAAAAGAAGCTAAAAATTAAATATATTTAGTTTTTAAATATAAAAAAAGCGGCTTAAAGCCGCTTTTTTTATAAGTAATTTTCTCTTATTTTTTAGCATATAACATTGGGTTAGTATCCTCATCATTATACATTTTCATTTGTTTATATACTTTCATAAACTTTTCACCAGTTGCAATATCGTCCAATAAATCATCAATTGCGGTTGATAAATCTACACGTTGTTCTAACAATACATTTAGTTTAATTTGACATTTATTTCTATGATCTTCTGAAGCACTTTCTCTTGTAGCTTCTTCATTCATATGGTATATTTTTAACGCTAAAATAGATAATCGGTCAATTGCCCAAGCTGGAGTTTCAGAATTAATTTTTGCGCCATCTTTAACTTGAACATCTTTATATTTATTTAAAAAATAACTATCAACATATTCAACCATATCCGTTCTATCTTGATTCGAGGCATCAATTTTTCGTTTTAATTTAATAGCTTCAACCGGATCAATATCTGGTAATCGAATAATATCTTCATAATGCCATTGTACAGTATCAATCCAACATTTTCTATATAATAAATGTTCAAAAGTGTTACTTTCATAAGGATTTTCAAAAGGCTGATCTACAGCATCTATAATATGATATTTTTCTATTACTTTATCAAAAAGTTCGTTGTATTGTTTTGCTTTCATAATTGTTTTTCTAAAATATGTAAATATTCAACGGTTGCCGTTGCTTTATGATTTCTGTTTTCAGTTTTATCTGCTTTAAACCGCTGATAATTTGTAGTTTTTAAACTATATTTTCCGTAAGTTTTCATAATGATTTTAACTTCATTTTCGGTCATTAAACCTTCATTATTATAGCTTAAAAAAATGTATTTAAATTTAGCTTTTTTTATTAAATCTTCAAAAGCTTTTTTTACTTCTCCTTTTTTACAATAAGAAGATTTGTAATAATCACGTAACCCTGTTTTCCCTTTTGGTTTAAACGAATCATATAAAGCAATAGTATTTAAAATATGATAATTTGCGCCATATTGCCGAGCATTATATGGCGGATCTAAATATAAAACATCTCCTGTTAGTCTTTTTATTAATGTATTACTGTCCTCCTTAAAAACCTGATGTGCATTTTTGGTTATTTGAAATTCGGCAGATTTTAAAACCAATGCTTTTTGAGCGGATTTTTTTATTTTTTTTAAATATGCCCCATAAACTGAAGCTGTATTTGCAACTTTATCCGCACTTTCAATTAAAGTTGCTAATAAAAAATAATAGGTGTTGCTGGTGATTTTATTATTTGATTTCCATAATTCTATTTGCAGTCGAATAGCATCAATTTTTTTACCATTTTCGGCTGAAAAATATAGCCTTTCCTCTTTACCATTTTCGCTATAATTATTAAAAATAAAGCCTTCAATTCCATCTAAATTATTAAGAAGCTCAATATATTTATCACAATTTAAGCTTTGATAATTACCTATATAATTTTTATTTAAAACATAGCTATATTGCTCAATATCATTTGCAATAACTTGCTTTACCATAGGTTTAAAAGTTCTACCAACAATACCTGTTCCTGCAAATAAATCGCAAAATACTAGGTTTGATGTATCTTTTCCAACAGTTTCTTGAATAGATTTTTTTATAAAGAAAGAAAGTTTACTTTTGGATCCTATGTAATTCACAGTTTAATATACGTTTTACGAATTTTTAATATATGTCATAACGAGACCTGAGGCAAAAATTTTCTCAAGCGGAAGGAATGACATTACGAATTTTAAATAAGCCTGTCATTCCTGCGGAGGCAGGAATCGCTTTAATATTATCTATATTTTTAATTTTTTTTATAATTTGATAAATGCTTTATTTATAATGCATTAAAAAAGATGTCAATGGTAGGAACAAAGTGACGTGGTTATTTCATCCTCGACTGACAGATTGCTTCATTTCATTCGCAATGACGAATATAATTATTATCTATTTAATTGCCCAAATTATATCTGCAAAAATTGGTTTATCCTCAAAGGATAATGTCATCAATTTTGAGCGGTTAAAATTAAGCAAATAAGTTGAAATTAATTGCTTTAACCAACTTATTTCCGCTTTTAATTTCCAATGTTCATTCGTATGGTTTGTATTAACTAAAACAATAAAAAGTCGATTTTTAAAGTGTTGCCTTTGCTGGCTACTTTGGTTTTTATACAACCAATTTATCAATTCCTTAGGGTGCTTTTTTGCATACGCAACTGATTTATTAAACCTCGTTGGAAAAACAGTTGTTTTATGATCAAAGGGTATATCTTCAATAAAAAAATCGATGTATTTATTGAAGAAATCTTGGTGTGCTTTTACATTGATCTGTTCACAAAAAATAGTTTCAACACCTCTTGCAGACCAAAAATTAAACCATCTGTTTAAAGCGTAATTTTTTAAATCTTCTTTTTTGGTTTCTTCTTTAAAATGAATTTCTATTTTTTCAAGAAGCGCATTAAACGAATATGTTTTATATATAAAATTGGTAAGTTTATCAAACTCATCGGTTTGTTTTCTTCCCCAAACATATTTAAGTTTTGTTCTGTAATTAAGTTCTTTTTCTAGCCTTTTATAATCCATGAAATTAAGTAAATTTCCGTTCAATTAAGGTTAATAATCGTTCTTCAAATTCTTGTTGATTACTCCAATCATAATCAGGTTTTACAAACTTTAAAAGAAATTTTTTAGCATCCTCTTCACTATTAAATGTATTTAACTGCGAAATTACACGGTTAAAATCTTCTTGGCTTCCATCAAATAATTGATTAACAAATGCTATTCTATCATTTAATCCTATTTGCAAATTATTTTTAAACAAAGCATCATTTAGCGTTCTATTTTTAGCAACTGTTTCTTCAGAAATTACAGGGTTTTCTTTGGTTACGTTTTCAAATATTTTGGCGGCTTCTGTTGACGATATTGCATCTTTAAACTCTTCTTCTAAGGAAGTTTGAATAGTAGAAATTTCATTCTTTTCATTTTTATCACTATTAAATTCTTCTTCATCAATAGAAAATTTTACATCTTCAATATTTGAGGATTCACGTTTACTATCTGTTTCTTTTTCTATATTTTGTGATATCTCATTAGCCATTTCATCATTAACTTTATTTTCAACCTCGTCAACATTATCTTGGTTAACCAAAACAGAACTCTCAACTTTTTCTTTCTGATCATTCAAAAATTTAGCAATTGTCAATTTTTCATAAATGGCTTGTGCTCTTTCATGCAAAGCATCAATATTTTCATCATTTTTTAGCTGTAAAACACTGTGTGCCAAACTAACTAGTTCTGCTTCTATTTTTTTGTGCATAAGTTGCGGTATTAAATAATTTTTAGTGTGTTATTTTTAATAAATTTGTATTTATTAAAACAATTTAAAACTTGTTTTTATTTAAGAACACAAACGAATTTAAAAAATTTTAATCAATTTATAATTTCGTTTTGTTCAAAACCAAATTTACCATAACCTTTGAATTGTGAAATTACAAAATGTTTCTTGAAAATACCGTAAATTATAATGAACAATTTGGCTGGATTGAAGTAATTTGTGGATCTATGTTCTCTGGCAAAACAGAAGAATTGATTCGCAGACTTAAACGCGCCAAATTTGCTAAACAAAAAGTTGAAATTTTTAAACCTACTATTGATGTTAGATATAACGAAGAAATGGTAGTTTCACACGATGCTAATGAAATTCGTTCAACTCCTGTGCCTTCTTCTGCGAATATTAGAATTTTAGCTAATGATGTAGATGTAGTTGGTATTGATGAAGCTCAATTTTTTGATGATGAAATTGTAGCTGTTTGCAATGATTTAGCCAACAGAGGCGTTCGTGTTATTGTAGCTGGTTTAGATATGGATTTTAAAGGAAATCCGTTTGGACCAATGCCAGCATTAATGGCAACTGCTGAATATGTTACTAAAGTGCATGCGGTTTGTACCCGAACAGGAAATTTAGCACACTATAGCCATAGAACAGCCGTTAGTGATGAACTGGTTTTATTGGGAGAAACTCAAGAATACGAACCGTTAAGTAGAGCTGCTTATTTTAAAGCTATGAGTAAAGACAAAACTGAAAAAGTTGAACCTAATAAACATGACGAATAACCATGTAACTAAACTTGAAATAGATTTAAATTCACTTGAATTTAATCTAAACTATTTTAAAAGTAAACTTCAAAAAACAACTAAGTTATTGGTTGTAGTTAAAGCTTTTGGGTATGGAAGTAGTGCTGTTGAAATTACTAAATTTTTGACGGATAAAGTTTCGTATTTTGCGGTAGCTTATTTAGATGAAGGCATTGCTTTGCGTAAAGCAGGAATTATTAGCCCTATTTTAGTATTACATCCTGTTATTAGTAATTTTGACAAAATAATTGAATATCAATTAGAACCTAACATTTATTCATTTAAACTATTAAATGCCTTTTTAAAAAGTGCAGAAAAATTTTCTTTAAAAGTATATCCTATTCATATTAAATTTAATACTGGCTTAAATCGTTTAGGTTTTGATAAAATTGATATTTCAGAAATAATAGCATTACTTAAACCACAAACATTTATAAAAGTAGCTTCCATTTTTTCACATATTGCTGCAAGCGAAGATTTAAACGAACGTGAATTTACGTTAAAGCAAATTTCAACTTTCAAATCAATATCTGCTGGATTTATACCTAAATTGGGTTATATACCTATGAAACATATGTTAAATACTTCAGGCGTAATTAACTACGCTGATGAAGCTCAATTTGATATGGTTAGATTAGGAATTGGGTTATACGGTTTTGGAAATGACGTAGAAGAAACTTCAAAATTAAAAAATGTAATTAGCTTAAAATCGATAATATCACAAATTCATACTGTTCAAAAAGGAGAATCTGTAGGATATAATAGAGCTTATAAAGCAGCTAAAACTATGAGATCCGCAACTATACCAATTGGTCATGCCGATGGTATTTCCAGACAATTAGGCAACAAAAAAGGCTATGTTTATATAAATAATAAAAAAGCATCCATTATAGGTAATGTTTGTATGGATATGATTATGGTTGATGTTACTAATATTAATTGTGAAGAAGGCGATGAAGTAATTATTTATAAAAATCAACAACATATTGAAGATTTAGCACAAAAATCCAATACTATTCCTTACGAACTACTTACCGCTATTTCTCAACGAATAAAAAGGGTGTTAAAAAAATGTTAATTTTTTAATCATTTTTAGTATATTAGCTACCATAATCAACCAAAAAATTCAATAAAATATGGGAATGCTAAAAGAATTTAAAGAATTTGCAATGAAGGGAAACCTTGTTGACATTGCAGTAGGTTTTGTAATGGGTGCCGCTTTTAAAAGTGTAGTTACTTCATTTACCGGGGGAATTGTTTCTCCTCTTATTGGTTTAATTTTCAAAGCCGATTTCAAAGATTTAAAATATGTAATTACTGAAGGGGTTGCGGATACCACCGGAAAAGTAACTGGTGAAGTTGCAATTTTATATGGAGATTTTATTACCTATGTTATTGATTTTATTATTGTTGCTTTTGTAATGTTTATGGTTATAAAAGGAATTAATAAAATGAAAAAGAAAGAAGAACCAGCTCCTGAAGCACCAAAAGGTCCTTCTCAAGAAGAATTACTTACTGAAATAAGAGATTTATTATCTAAAAAATAAACCAAACTTTATTTAATAAATTAAAAGAGGTTGTATGAAAAGTATCATTCTGAATGAAAATGAAGAATCTATAATAATCAAATTGATGGTAATTAGATAAATAATATTTTTCGAATGCGCTCAAAATGACAATTGAAAGACTTTTTAGACAGCCTCTTTTTTAGTCTTTATTTTTTAATTTATAAACTTCGGCTATGGTTGGTGAATTTTCTGCTTTTTTTGTAAGAATTAATTCGTCATTAACAGCAACTTTGCCTATTTTAATAACCTTAAAATAAATGCCACTTTTTGTAGTATTCCAAAATTCCTTTAAAAAGTGTTGCGTTTTAAACACAATCCCAAGCTTTTTACAAGGAGTTCTAGGTTTTGTTACTTCAATAATGGTTTCCCCTAATTTATAAACATTCCCAACACAAATTTTAGTTTCATCTAAATTGGAAATGGTTAAATTTTCACCAAACATCCCAAAATGCCAATCTAAATTTGGATATAATGCTTTCCAATATTTATAATGATTTTCGGAATAGGCATATACTGCCTGATCTACTCCTCCATGATACCTTCTATCTACAACTTCATCATTTACCACATCTTCATTTCCCAACGAAATAAAAGTGTTTACAGGATATTTTAAAATTCCTGTGGCTATTTCTTCTCCTTTATAAATTAGTTTTTCTTTTTTTCCAATATTTACAGAAATTACTTTCATTACGCCTTAAATTTTAAAAGTTCTTCTGCAATTTTTCTATCATTAGACAACCTAGCAACTTTATTTTGACCTCCTAATTTTCCAACGGATTTCATATAACTATTAAAACCACCTTTTTTAATTGGTGTAATTTTTAGTGGCTGCAAAATATTTCCTTTAATTAAATCGAAATAATAAGGGTTTTGTTTTTGTAAAGATTGGTCAATAGTTTTTGCAAAATCACTCATGTTTTTTGGTTTATTTTCAAATTCTATAAACCATTCATGATACGGTAATTCATTTACTGGCGTTATTTGAGGAGCTACAGTAAATTCATTAATTTTTACTTCAGAATTTTTAGTGTTTTCATTTAAAGCTTGTTCCACTTCTTTACCAATTACATGTTCGCCAAAGGCTGAAATAAAATGTTTAATTCTGCCAGTAACGATAATTCTTGGTGGGTTTACGGAAACAAATTCTACAGTATCACCAATGTTGTACCCCCAAAGTCCAGCGTTTGTATTTAAAATTAACACATAATTTACGCCTACTTTAACATCCTTTAAAGAAATTCTTGTTGGATTTTCATCAAAAAATTCATCAGAGGGAATAAATTCATAAAACATACCATTATCCACTAAAAGCATCATTCCTTTTTCGGATTGTGAATCTTGAAAAGCAAAAAACCCTTCAGAAGCTGGGTATAATTCAACCGTATCTACTTTTCTGCCAATTAAGTCTTCAAATTTATTTCTATAAGGTTCAAAATTAACGCCTCCATAAACAAACAAATTAAAATTTGGAAAAATTTCTCCAACCTTTTTACCTGTTTTTTCAGTTAGTTTTTCAAAATACATTTGTACCCAACTAGGAATTCCACTAATTAAAGTCATATCTTCATTAACAGTTTCTTCAACAATTGCAGCTACTTTTGTTTCCCAATCTTCAATGCAATTAGTTTCCCAACTTGGCATTCTATTTTTAGTTAAGTATTGCGGCACATAATGTGCTGCAATTCCTGAAAGCCTTCCGGTTTTTATACCGTTTGTTTCATTCAATTCAGGACTTCCTTGTAAAAAAATCATTTTACCATTTACAAAATCAGATTTTTTAGTTTGATTAATGTATAACAACAAAGCATTACGAGCTGCTGAAATATGACTTGGCATAGAATCTTTAGTAAGCGGAATATATTTTACGCCCGAAGTAGTTCCTGAAGTTTTTGCAAAGTAAATTGGTTTTCCTGGCCATAAAACGTCTGATTCTCCTTCTTTAACTCTATTAAAATATGGTTTTAAAGCCTCGTAATCTTTTACCGGAACTCTATTTTTAAAATCTTGATAGGTTTTAATTTCGCTAAAATGATGATCTTTTCCAAATTGCGTGTTTTTAGCTTGATTTATTATTTTTTTAAATATTTTTTGTTGCTCTGCAACTGCATTATTACTTTGCTTATAAAATTTAGATGCAATTCTCTTTGCAAAAGGTTTTGCTAAAATGGAATTAATTTTAATCATCATTCAAAATCAATATAATTTTCAGGATTTACAGGTCGTCCATCGCGCCACAACTCAAAATGTAAATGTGCACCTGTAGTAAATTCACCTGTATTTCCAGAAGCAGCAATAACCTCGCCAGACTTTACAATATCTCCTTCTTGTTTATGTAACACGCTGTTGTGTTTGTAAACAGAAATAAAACCAGCAGCATGCTGCAAAACAATTACATTTCCAGTGTCAGAAGTCCAGTTTGCGAAAATTACAGTTCCATCTGCAACAGCTTTTACTGGAGTTCCTGCCTCAACGGCAATATCAATTGCAAAATGTTTTATTTCAATATTAAATCTATCCGATATTGTTCCTGTTATTGGAGCAAAAAATACAACATCTGATGTTTTTTTAGCTGGGTTAAAAAGACTGTACCTATCTTCGCTTTCAACATCTTTTCTAAAATCTAAATCGCTTTCAGATGGTGCTAAATTCAGAGAATCTCTATTTAATTTAATCATTTGCATGGCAGAATCTTTATCAAAATTAACTTCTGATATTTTGCCAGTTAATAATTCTCTAACATTTTGTAAATACTGATTATTCACCTTTAAAATCTGTTCTAAAGAATCGGTTTTATAAACTAATTGCGTAGCTTCTTTTTTTAGTTTAGTGGATGAATATCCTGGAATGTATTCCTTTAATGGTGTAAAAGCAATTAAAAAAATAGTTCCAATAATAAGTAAAATAGAAAAAATACTTCCAAAAATAAATACATTTAATCGATTTAATTTAAAAGATAATTTTTCTTCAAAAGTGTCTTCATTTAAAACTACTAATCGATATTTATCAATTAATTTTTGTTTAAACTTTTTTTTATTTGTTACTTTTTTAGCCATAATTATAAATGCTCAAATATACAACGAAAATTTAGGTGAATTAGTTTTAAGGTTTACGTTTGGATTGAAAATTTTTGATTTATTATTTATAAAAATTCATTTCATCTATATAATTCCAAACTTTTAATGGCAGCATTGTACTTATATCTTTATGCTCATGAATTGCTTTTCTGATAAACGTTGAAGAAATTTGAATAATAGGCGCTGGAATGAAGTGTATGTTCGAATGATTTTTGAAATCTTCTTTAATAGGTTTTGAAATTACACGTGGATATACATATAAATGATAATTTTTAAGAATAGTTTCGTAATTTTTCCATTTATGAAAACTTTGTAAATTATCTTCTCCCATAATTAAATTAAAATTAATATTAGGATATTTTTCTTCTAAATGAATTAGTGTATTTATAGTATAATTTGGCTGTGGTAACTTAAATTCAATATTTGAAGTTTTTAATTTAGGGTAGTTTTCTACCGCTACATTTGCAATTGCTAATCTATGATGATTACTAAGCAACGTTGCTTTTTGTTTAAACGGGTTTAAAGGTGTAATAACCAACCAAATTTCATCTAAATCCGAAAATTCAGCCATATAATTTGCAATTATCATATGCCCAACATGTATTGGATTAAACGAACCAAAAAATAAACCTACTTTCATTTATTTATAAATTTGCTTACTAAATTATAGGCGTTTTTCTTTGCAGTTTCTAACTCATCATTCACCAAAATCACATCAAAATCTTCAGCAAATTTTAATTCTTTTTCAGCTTTTAAAACACGCTCTTTAATTTTTTCTTCGCTATCCGTATTTCTACTTCTTAATCGGCGTTCCATTTCCGTAATGGATGGAGGTTGCACAAAAATTGCCAGTGTTTGTTCGGGATATTGCGATTTTATATTTAAACCTCCTTTTACGTCAATATCAAAAATTACATGTTGATCTAAAGCCCAAATTCGTTCAATTTCTTTTTTTAAAGTTCCATAAAAATTATCGGAATATACCTCTTCCCATTCAACAAAATCGTTATTTTTAATGTGTTTTTGAAATTCTTTTAAAGAAATAAAATAATAGTCTTTTCCGTTAATTTCTTTACCTCTTTTTTTTCGTGAAGTTGCTGAAATAGAAAAATCTAAATTCAATTCTTTAAATTGTAATAAATGATGTACAATGGTAGTTTTACCTGAACCAGAAGGTGCTGAAAACACAATAAGTTTACCTGTTTTTTTCATTAAACCCAATTAATTTATAAAACATTAAGACTTTGTTCTTTTATTTTTTCGAGCTCATCTTTCATTTGAACCACTAAATTTTGCATTGCTGCAAAATTAGATTTTGATCCCATAGTATTAATTTCTCTTCCCATTTCTTGAGTAATAAATGCTAGTTTTTTACCATTAGAAATTTCACTTTTCAATTCTTTTTTAAAATAGTTTAAATGATTTTTTAAACGAACTTTTTCTTCGGTAATATCTAATTTTTCAATATAATAAATGAGTTCTTGCTCAAACCGATTTTGATCAATTTTTGCTTCCAATTCAGCAATTGATTTTTGCAAACGTTCTCTAACTTGTGTAATACGTTGCGGATCAATTTCTATTATTTTATCTAATATTTTTTCAATATTTACTATGCGTAATTCAAAATCAGTCAACAGTGCTTTACCCTCATCTTTTCTATACAAAATAATTTTATCCATAGTTTTATCAATGGTTTCATCAATTTGTCTCCATTCTTCTTCATCTAACTCATCTCTTTCAGTTTTTAAAGAATCTGGCAAACGAACCGCCATTTTCAACAATTCTATTTCATGAGTATTTACAATTTCTTTCAATTGATTCATGTATTCTTTCACCACATTTTCATTTATTTTTGAATGTACTTCTCCTCCGTTATTTTCTATATAAATAGAAAAATCTATTTTGCCTCTAATTAATTTTGAGGCTAGTTTTTTACGAACATCCAACTCTTTTTCTCTATAATAAGATGGCATTCTTACATTTACATCTAAATTTTTACTGTTTAATGATTTTAATTCAATAGAAATTTTTTTTGTTGAAAGTTGTAATACGGTTTTCCCGTATCCAGTCATTGATTGTATCATGTATTCTAAAATTTAGACAAATTTACACATTTTTAATTTCGAATATTTTTTATGCGAAGATTAAATTTTTTTTGTAATTCAACTTATGGTATTTTTGTTTAATAATTTATTATTTATACAGTCCTTTTGAGTAAAAATCCACACATTTTAGTAATTCGTTTATCTGCTTTAGGAGATGTAGCAATGACGGTACCGGTAATAAGAGCTTTTATAAAACAAAATCCTACTGTAAAAATAACCGTACTATCAAAACCTTTTTTAAAACCCTTATTTTCTAATTTAGAAAATGTTACTTTTTATGCTGCGGATGTTAAAGGAAAACATAAAGGTTCTACAGGAATTTATACATTATTTAAAGAATTAAAAGCGCAAAACTTTACTGCCATTGCCGATCTACATAATGTGCTTAGATCTATTGTTTTAAGGACTTTTTTTAAATTATCCTTTATAAAAACTGCGTATATTAATAAAGGTAGAGCGGAGAAAACGACATTAACTCGAACAAAAAACAAAATTTTTAAACAACTCAAAACTTCCCATGAACGTTATGCAGATGTTTTTAGAAAGTTAGGTTATACATTGGATTTAAAGAACCCTATGTTTCCTTCTAAACAAGATTTATCTTTAGAAATAATAGACCTTACAGGAATTAAAAATCAACCATGGATTGGTATTGCTCCTTTTGCGCAATATCAATCTAAAATGTACCCAATATCTTTAATGAAAAAGGTAATTGAAGAATTATCTAAAAATACCTCCTATAAAATATTATTATTTGGTGGAGGCAAAAAAGAAGTTAAACTATTAAATGAAATAGCAAATACGTACAAAAATACAGTAAGTATTGCTGGAAAACTTTCCTTGGAAAAAGAATTAATTTTAATTTCTAATCTTGATGTTATGCTAAGTATGGATTCCGGTAATGCTCATTTTGCTGCTATGTTAGGCGTAAAAACCATTACACTTTGGGGAGTAACACACCCTTTTGCAGGTTTTGCACCGTTTAATCAACCTAAAACTAATTGTGTGCTTCCTGACTTAGAAAAATATCCAAACATTCCATGTTCTATTTATGGAAATAAAGTTTGTGAAGGTTATGAAAATGTAATGGAAAGTATTCCTCCAAGTAAAGTTGTACAGAAAATAATAGAATTACTATAATAAAAAAAGAGGCTGTCTGAAAAGAATTTAAAATCCTTTTTGTCAAACTGAGCATGTCGAAGTTGGCTTTGGTTAACCATTATTTAAAATATTTCGACAGGCTCAATATGACTTAAAATTTTACTTTTCGAACTGCCTTTTTTTATTTGTCTAAAGCCGGTATTCTTAAAACCTGACCTGGATAAATTTTATCAGGATCCGTTAACATTGGCTTGTTTGCTTCAAAAATCACATTGTATTTCATGGCATTACCATAATATTTTTTTGTAATTTTACTTAAGTAATCACCTTTTACAACGGTATGAAATTGAGCCTCTGGTTCTTCAATAACTACTGTCATTCTATCATCAACCGAAGCAATACCTTCTGTATTTCCAATAACTAATACTACTTTTTCTCGAGTTTCTTGTGAGCTTGCTTGTCCCCAAACCGTGGCAGTATCGCCATCAACTTCAATGTTTAAATCTAGCACTTCAAACCCTAATGTTTCTACGGCGTTTGTTAATTTACTTGCTTTTTCTTTTGCTGCTTCCGCAGATTCTTCCGCTGTTGTTTTTCCAATTCCAAAAACTTTAGCTCCAGCATTTTTAATAAATGAAAATAAACCCATAACTTTTTCTTTTTAATTAATAATTATTCTTTTAGAAATATACAAAAAATTATAAATACTACTTTATGCCTTTAAAAAAAATTTAAAGTATTATTTTTGCAATAAATTATAAGGTATGCAAATTACTATTTTAGATTCCGGGAGTTCTGTTTTAAACAAATTTATTGCTGAAATTAGAGATGTCAACATTCAAAAAGACACCATGCGGTTTAGAAGAAACATTGAACGTATTGGTGAAATTACAGCTTATGAACTAAGTAAAACTTTACATTTTAACACTAAAAATGTAGTTACTCCATTAGGCACAAAAAATATTCAAGTTCCTCAAAAAGATATTGTTATTTGTTCTATTTTAAGAGCTGGTTTGCCTTTACATAACGGAATTTTAAATTATTTTGATGATGCTGAAAATGCTTTTATTTCGGCATATAGAAAATACATCAATGAAAATGAGTTTGAAATAAAAGTTGAATATTTTGCATCGCCAGATTTGACAGATAAAGTTTTATTATTAGCAGATCCAATGTTAGCGACAGGAAGATCGTTGGTGAGTGTTTATGAAGGGTTAAAACAAAATGGAACTCCAAAAGAAATTCATATTACTTGTGTTATTGCATCTACCGAAGGTATTAATTATATAAAAAATTACTTTCCTAAAAACACAAAATTGTGGGTGGCAACTGTAGATGATACACTAAATGAACACGGTTATATTGTACCTGGTTTAGGAGATGCCGGAGATTTGGCTTTTGGTAAAAAATTATAAAAAATACACACTTACAGACACCGCTAAAAACATAAACAGCAGCACATTTTTAAGAAGGTTTGATTTTAATTTAGGTATAAAATTGGCTATAATAATTCCTACAGGAAACACTAAAAAAAACATTTCTGAACCGTTTTTCGAAACAGCTAACCCAACAACAATTATTGAAATAATTAAATGATTTAATACTAAAATCCATATTTTTTTTAACTTATTACTTATCAAAATTATATTTGGTGTTACTCTTATTATTGACCAAACCAGCATTAAACCTAAAAAAATTAATGGTAATAAATATTTTATTACGCTATAATTGCTAAAACCTAAATTAATACTAAAATTAAATTTTTGATAAAAAAACGGCAACTCATTTATATATAAACAATACGTGAAATACAAAAAAAGTGGAATTATAAACCCTACAATTGGTATAATTAAATTTCTGATAGTAATTTTTTTATATAATATAATTCCTACATAAATAAGTACCAAAAATAAAAAACTCCAAAAATAAATAAGGGATGCAATTCCTATCCAAAAAGCAGCATCAAACAATTTTATTTTGGTGTTTAAATTACTAGATAAACTATAAATTTTACGAAATGCTAATAATAATAAAATGTTAGACAATAATAATTTAGTAGAAAATAGACTTTCATAAAAAGTTCCTAAAAAAATTACACCTAATAACAATCCATATAAATTATTAAGCGTTAATTTATTTTTAGACACTATAAAATTAAATACCAACAACCAAACAACATATAAACAAAACAAAAACAATCTATTAGCAAATAATTTAATAGAAAAATTATTAGTACCAATGTAAAACGTTGCAAAAAAGTAGTAAATAAACAATAAGCCAATTATTAAAATAATTCCTGCAGGCTTCGATTTTTTAAAAAAATTTGTAATCATTACTATATTTTTTACTTTTGCCTGTAAATATAATTAAGATATGATTGCAAACAATATTTTTAGAACTATTGGTAATTTTTTTGTGAATGTATTTTTTGTACCATTCGATACTGTTCGGTTTATGCATAACTGGTGGGAACAAAATACATTTAGCTTTGCGCTTTTAATTATTGCCTTTATTGGCTTGTTTTATTGGTTAAATGAATTAAGAAAATACCAAAAACTGGGAAACGAATAATTTTTTTTACCTTTAATAATCTTTATTTTTAATCACACCATTTGTGGGAAGCAAAAACAAACTTAAAAGATTTCGTGAAAATGAAAGCTTTAACAATGTAATTCAACCAACTAGAGCTGAAGTTCTTGAGGGGTTTACCTTAAAGGAAAAATGGTATTCATTTTTCAAGAATAACAATCCTATTATTTTAGAATTAGGTTGTGGAAAAGGAGAATACACTATTGCTTTAGCACGCAAAAATCCTAATATAAATTACATTGGAATTGATATTAAAGGTGCTCGTTTTTGGAGGGGAGCTAAAACTGCTTTAGAAGAAAATTTAACCAATGCTTGTTTTTTAAGAACTCAAATAGAGCTTATTGATTTGTTATTTGCTAAAAATGAAGTAAGTGAAATTTGGATTACTTTTCCTGATCCTCAAATAAAATATAAACGCACCAAACACCGATTAACTAATTCCGCCTTTTTAAAGAAATATTATTCCATTCTAAAACCAGAGGGTATTGTTCATTTAAAAACCGATAGTGAATTTATGCATGGTTATACCTTAGGATTATTACATGGTGAGGGTCATGAAATTTTATACGCACATCATAATATTTATAAAAATTATGTTGCCCCTATAGAGGTTACCAATACCCAAACCTTCTATGAAAGTCAATATTTAGAAACCGGTAAACCTATAACTTATATAAAGTTTAGAATTCGTTATTAATTTTTTTATTTTTAACGAATGAAAGATTCTCTAAGTTTTTTTGATAGAGTTTATGCCGTTGCTAAACAAATCCCTTATGGTAAAGTTACAAGTTACGGTGCAATTGCAACCTATTTAGGAGCTGCAAAATCTGCCAGAATGGTTGGTTGGGCAATGAACGCTTCGCACGGAAATGATGAAATTCCTGCTCATAGAGTGGTTAACAGAAAAGGATTGCTAACCGGAAAACATCATTTTGACGGTACCAATTTAATGCAGCAATTATTAGAAAACGAAGGGATTATTGTTATTGAAAATCAAATACAAAATTTTGAAAGTGTTTTTTGGAATCCAACCACTGCGTTAATTTAAACCGCTCATTTTCAAAAAATAATCTGTAACAACCACAACATTTCTTTTTAAAACTTATCTTTCTAATCCAACAGAACTTCTGTATATTTGTTGTTTAGAATCATTTTATATAACAACTATGTCAATTAATAAAAAAGAGATATCAAAAGCACTTGAAACAATTACCGCTCCTGGTGAAGGGAAAAACTTAATAGAGAGTGGTGCGGTAAAAAATATTGTTACTTTTGATAAAGAAGTAATTGTTGATATTACCATCAGTAATCCATCATTGCAAGCAAAAAAGAAAACTGAAGTTGAAATCATGAAAGTAATTCATGATTTGGTAGATCAAAAAGCAGATGTAAAAGTAAATGTAACAGCAATTGTGCCTACCAAACCAGTTAATGAGATTGAAAAAAAATTACCTGGAGTTCAAAATATTATTGCAGTTGCTTCTGGTAAAGGTGGTGTAGGTAAATCTACCATTACTGCAAACATGGCTATATCTTTACAAAAAATGGGGTTTAAAGTGGGTATTTTAGATGCCGATGTTTATGGTCCATCTATTCACTTAATGTTTGATGTAGCAAATGCAAGACCGTTATCCGTTACCGTTGATGGACAATCAAAAATGCAACCTATTGAAAGTTACGGAGTAAAAATATTATCACTTGGTTTTTTTACAGATGCAAATCAAGCTGTGATTTGGCGAGGAGCAATGGCTTCAAAAGCATTAAATCAAATGATTTTTGATGCTAACTGGGGAGAATTAGACTTTTTATTAATTGATTTACCTCCTGGAACAGGTGATATTCATTTATCCATTGTGCAATCTGTTGCCGTTACTGGAGCTGTAATTGTTAGCACACCTCAAAACATCGCTTTAGCAGATGCTAAAAAAGGAGTGGCAATGTTTGCTCAAGAAAATATTAATGTTCCTGTTTTAGGAATTGTTGAAAACATGAGTTATTTTACTCCTGAGGAATTACCTAACAATAAATACTATATTTTTGGTAAAGATGGTGCAAAAAATCTAGCAAACGATTCTAGTACAGCATTTTTAGGTGAAGTGCCATTAGTGCAAAGCATTAGAGAGTCTGGTGATGTTGGACATCCTGTGGCTTTACAAGACAATACCCCTCTTGAAAATGCATTTTCTGAAATCACAAAAAATATACTAACAGAATTAGTGAAAAGAAATAAAGCTTTACCTCCAACAGAAGTAGTTAGAATTACCACCATGAGTGGATGTAGTACTAAATAATATATTTATGGATAAGGAAGAATTAAAAGTTAATATTGAACAAGCTTTACAAGAAATTAGACCATTTTTAGTAGCAGATGGAGGCGATATTTCATTGGTTGAAATAACAGATGATACTGTTAGCGTGCAGTTAGAAGGTACTTGTATTGGTTGTTCTGTAAATCAAATGACCCTAAAAAATGGTGTAGAAGCTACTATTAAAAAGTATGCACCGCAAATTAAAAGAGTTATTGAAGTTAATGGAATTTCTTTCTAAATAATCCAAAAATTTTATTTTACTATTAAAAAGAGCATGTAATGTGCTCTTTTTTATTGCTTTAATGCTAAAAAAATATACTATATTTGTAATATATGAAAGAAACTTGGGCTGAATTATTACTACTTCTTAAATTCTTAATCAAGAGAGATCCTGAATGAATTAGCATTTTATATAAGTAAATTTTACTATTTTCAATATACAGACAGACTAATTAAATAAATCAACCTTAACACTTTTTTAAGTTGATTTTATTGAATAAAATTTATATTACTAACTAATTGAATAACCTATGCCTAGATATTATACCATAGGTAAAATTCCACCAAAACGTCATACAACTTTTGAAAAGCCAACTGGTGGGTTATACCAAGAAGAATTATTTGGCACTGCAGGTTTTGCAGGAATGTCATCTTTGCTTTATCATATTAATCCTCCAACGGTAGTTTCAGAAATAAAACAACTTAAAATCGTTGCTCCTAAAATTGCCATCGAAAAAAATATGAAAGCATTAAGCTTTCAAGGGTTTTCTTTAAAACCTGAAACCGATTATTTAGAAAGTCGTAAAACCCTTTTTGTAAATAACGATTTGCATATTGGTTTAGCTGCTCCAAAAGAATTTTCCTCATCCTATTTTTACAAAAATGCCGATGCTGATGAAATGATTTTTGTCCATATTGGTTCTGGAACATTAAAAACCATGTATGGAAATATTCCTTTTAAATATGGTGATTATTTAATAATTCCACGCGGAACTATTTATCAAATTGATTTTAAAACAGAAGAAAACAGACTACTTTATTTGGAATCTTTTAGTCCAATTGTAACACCAAAACGGTATCGAAATAATTTTGGACAACTACTAGAACATGCTCCTTTTTGTGAACGCGATTTTAGATTGCCTGCTAATTTGGAAACCCATAACGAAAAAGGAACTTTTAAAATAAAAATTAAAAAACAAGGAGTACTTTGGGAATACACCTACAAAAACCATCCTTTTGATGTGGTTGGTTGGGATGGATTTAATTATCCATATGCATTTTCTATTCATGATTTTGAACCAATAACTGGTAGAATTCATATGCCGCCACCAATTCATCAAACTTGGGAAGCTAACGGATTTGTAGTTTGTTCTTTCGTGCCAAGAATGTACGATTATCACCCAAAATCTATTCCGGCACCATATCATCATAGTAATATAGATTCTGAAGAAATATTGTATTATGTAGATGGTGATTTTATGAGCCGTAATAACATTGAAAAAGGACAAATCACCTTACATCCAGGCGGTATTCCTCACGGACCACATCCTGGAGCTATTGAACGAAGTATTGGAAAAAAATTCACCGAAGAATTAGCGGTTATGATTGACCCTTTCCATCCTGTTATGATTACAGAAGAAGCCTTAAAACTTGAAGTAGATGATTATTACAAATCGTGGATTGATGAATAAATTAGACTAATAGAAAAAAATTATAAAAATGACAAAACTAAAAAACATACAAAACTTTGATTATGGCTTAGAGAAAATATTTTCAGAAGCTCAAGATTTCCTTCCTTTATTAGGAACTGATTACGTTGAATTATACGTTGGAAATGCAAAACAAGCTGCCCTTTATTATAAAACTGCTTTCGGATTTCAATCCTTAGCTTATGCTGGATTAGAAACTGGAATGAAAGACCGAACAAGCTATGTACTAATACAAGATAAAATACGGCTGGTATTAACTACACCAATGCCAAATTCAAAAAATAAAGAAATTTTTGAACATATTGAAAAACATGGTGACGGTGTTAAAGTGGTAGCTCTTTGGGTAGAAGATGCAACAAAAGCTTGGGAGGAAACTACTAAACGAGGAGCAAAATCTTTTTTAGAACCAACCAAAGAAAGTGATGAAAATGGAAAAGTAATTCGCTCTGGAATACACACTTATGGAGACACC
>Ga0209633_10000105_pt1 | contig 97822 bp, 91 predicted proteins | sample Cruoilmetagenom1_FD_187290 | JGI IMG/M metagenome (GOLD analysis project Ga0209633, IMG submission 187290) | Oil polluted marine microbial communities from Coal Oil Point, Santa Barbara, California, USA - Sample 1 (SPAdes) (version 2) | ecosystem: Environmental > Aquatic > Marine > Oil seeps ... | reverse complement strand
TGGGAATGTATAACTCGATGCCGGGATGTTTACTGTGGCAGTATAAAAACTTCCATTTTCAAAGCTTGAACCTCTTGCATACGAAGCTACTGTATTCCAACCGGAACCATCGTGATAACGTACCCAGAAATCTTCACCATTTTCCATACTCCAAGGGTAAAAGAAAAATACAATTTCTATATTATCATAACTACTCACATCAAATGAGCTTAATGTCATTGAAGAACCAGTACCTGAATTGTCTCTTAACCTGATAGAATAACTACCGTCGTACGATCTTGATCCGCTATAGCGAAAAGAATCACTTCCACCATCTGCCCAGCCTTCCCAGCCGGTCTCAAAACTACCATCAAATAAAACTTGTGTAGAACCACTTCCGTTAGAAAGTGTGGTTGCATTAACAGTATTGCTGGCGGTAGAAGTATTTCCGGCAGCATCTTTCGCAATTACATAGAAAGAATAACTAGTATTAGCCGTCAATACTGATATAGTTGTAGAAGTTCCTGTGATGGTACTTATATTTACACCATCTTGATATACATCATAACCCGTTACACCCACATTATCGGTTGAAGCATTCCAGGATAGATCAACGCTCGTTTGAGTTATATTAGAAGCCGTCAAACTACTTGGACTACTTGGTGCTTGCGTATCTGCACTTGCACTTGTAGTGAAATTAACAGAATTGCTGGAAGCAGACACATTACCGGCAGCATCTTTGGCTTTCACTGAAAAAGTATAGCTAGTATTTGCTGTTAGGCCTGTAATATTAGCTGTAGTTCCGGTAACAGTGCCAATATTTGTAGCTCCCTGGAATACATCGTAACCAGTCACACCAACATTGTCTGTTGAGGCTGTCCAGGTTAGTGTAGCCGTAGTTTCAGTAATAGCTGAGGCAGTTAAACTTGTTGGAGTTGTTGGAGCTTGTGTATCTCCACCAGTGGCACCACCTATATTTATTGTATAATCTTCAACTTCACCATAAGTAAAGGTTTCACATGCTGTGGGTATACCATTATATTTCAGGGAAACGCGCATTCTGGTTGCACCATCCGAGGCTGTTGAAGGCACAGTAAATGAACCACTAACCGGTGTAGTTTGAGTTGCCGCTTGACTAAATACTTGTTCACCTGCATCCGTAAAGTCGCCGTTTTGGTTATAATCGATCCAAACGGCATAGCCTTCACTATATACTGTACCGGTCCAGGTTGGTGTTACTGTAATAGTATATTGGGCACTTTTAGCCAGATCAGTTGAAACAGCAGTAAAGTCAGAATAAAATTGACCTGCAGAAGCATTATCAATGGTATTTAATTGGACTCTGCCAATATATTCATCGTTAACATTTGTACTTGCGGAAGCACAATAGTTTGCACTTGTATCTCCGTAAGCATTACCAATACCCACAGCATGCCATGCATTTGTCACCGCTATTTCTTCCGAAGAACCAGCTCCATATAGATCGATGGCAGATTGTATTCCACTTGCTCTTGCATCCGCATATGTTGAGTTCGCAGAAAGGTATACACTTTCTAAGCGATAAGCAATATTTCCAGCCTTACTCATACCAATGCCTGAGACATTATAGCTACTTCCTATATCATTAGTACCTGAACCTCCGGCTACTAATAAATAGAACCAGTGATTTAATACCCCTGAATTAGTGTGTACACCACAATAGTCATTACTTTGAGTAGGTGTTCCGCAATTTACATTTACCCAGTTGGTTCCACCATATGTATCCGGTTGCCCAAGTGAAGTAGGGTTACTCATAGAGCGCAAAGCCGCAGAACCTGTCCTTCTGTCAATTTCATCACCTATTAACCAAATCGAGGCATCTGGAGCTGCATCATTCCCATTTCCTTTTGCAAAATGCTCTACAGCCGCTCCCCAAATATCAGAGAAGCCTTCATTCATAGCTCCAGATTCTCTTTGGTAGGCTAAGTTTGCGGTAAATTCAGTAATGGCATGCCCTATTTCATGTGCCGCAACATCAATACTTGTCAAAGCATCAAAGAAACCATTGCCTTCGTTACCATTTGAACTACCATCACCATAAGACATCACATTTAAAAACCAAAAGGCATTGTCATAATTAGTATCCACGTGCACATAACTTCTTAATTGGGCACCGGCATTATCGTAACTGTTTCTTCCATGAACTGTTTGCCAATAGTCATACGTTTTCATTGCTCCCCAATGTGCATCTAAAGCAGCATTATCTTTATTGGCGTTATCATATTCGGCAGCAGTCCAATTATTATCACTATCGGTAAATTCAGAATAACTGGTAATATAGGGTAACGAATTCCCTACTGGTGCCAGGTTATTTGCGTTTCTGGTATATACTTTTCTGGAAGCATCGTTCAATGTAAAGTTACCACCACTTGAAGTCGTTTCTATAGATTGAGTGCCGCTATAACGTGTTTGGGCTGATCCGGCCACCATGGCAGCAGAAAGCGTTTCTAAGGAAACTTCTCTGGAATTTTTGCCAGAAGAATTAAAGTGGGTTCGACCATCATGGCCAAAATTATCAACATGTTTTACCCTAGCATTCAAGAATAACACCTTACCATTTTGAGCATCGACATAAACATCGGCTCCGCCTAAAGGCCTTATTGTAAAGATCTCATATTTATATGCTAATCTTAGCTTCTCTCTATTACCTTTTTTTTGAAGATTATCAAAAGCAGGCAATAAAACTAATTCACCTTCAGGTTTTTTATACCCAAGTTCTTTCGAAGCAGCGGTATCTTCCCATAAATAAGCCTGAGCCCCTATATGGTTTAGGGCAGATTGAAAAGCCTGACCTTTTGAAAGTTTTGGAACAACATTTATATTGTTAGTTTCGTAAAACTCTCCACTTATAGATTTAACATTTCCTTTTTTTGAATGTAAAGTGTATGTACCAAACTCAACTTTTACACCTTTATGGTATTGCTGATGTTTTTCATGAACATAACCAATTTTGTCATTTTCAGATCTTAATTTTTTAAAATCGTCATATTGACTGAGGTTTAATTGTTCTTTTAAAATTTGTTTAGATTGGTTAAGATTGTAATTTGAAGATTTACTAAATACAATCAGGGTTGGATTTCCGTTAGAGCCGGCTACTTTTTGCTTGATTAAATTTTCTTTTTCTTGAGCATTTACCCTTGTGACCCCCAAAACCACAAGGCATGAAAAAAGGAAACTCCTAAAATAATTTTTTCTCATAATTTATTAATATTGATTAAAGTTAATAATTGCTTTTAACTACTTAAATAGTAAAAGCGTTAATTGATTATTGCTATTTTTATAACATAAAAAAGTATTTATTAATAAAATTTTATTAAAAAATAACACATTCTATTAAGAATTTTTCAAATATATAGTATTCATTTTAACTATACAATCATGGAAAATGGGTATTTTGAGTAGTGGAAAACCACTAATTTTAAGATATTGATTTAAAAAAAGACACTTATAAATATAATTTATCAAGGAATAATTTTAGCAGTAAAGAATACAAACCTTCGAAGTTGAAAGTTAAGGGGAATTAAGTATTATTAATCTTTAGGATTACTCAAAAAAATAATTGGAACTACCATCCTCAAAGTGATATAAATTATGAACTTTTGAATTTAGTAATTTCACAGATTTGAATTAATCTGACCTCTTAATTTAACAAGATAATGCCCTTTTAAGTTTTTTAGCATTAAATCAAGATTTTTCTCACGTTAATTTAACAAATAAACACGATTCTCTTTCATTCCATCTTCAACATATATTAGCGTATTCTTAGCATCTCCTTTTCTTACAATTTTAATGGTATAATACTGAATACCAAATGCGGCTTCATTCCAATCATGAATTGTAATTTCATTAAAATCTGAAATTTTAGGATCATTATTTATGTTCTTCGAGCCTATTTCTGAATTCAAATAAACATGAAAATCATCAAAGTGATAATGAGGGTTGTAATTATCCATATTTCGATAAGTTCGTCCATCTCCCTTCTTTAAAATAAATGTTTTAATCTTTTCGAATTCTTGTGCGGATAAAATATCTGTTATTTCAATGAAATTATCCATATTTGAGTTTGCTAATGTTTTAGTTGTGATTATATTAAGAATTTCGGCTGTTGTAGTCGATTCATATATTTCTTTTAATGGATCTCTGTTAATTTCTTCTGAAATTGGCGATGGCATTGGTATATAACTAGATTGTATACCTGGATGTTCTTTCCCTGTATGCTTGTCTATAAAATATCTTCCAAAAGCAACCTTGTTATCAAGATTTATGTTGAATTGATCTTCACCTTCATAAATACTGATTTCAAATTCATTAGTAGAAGGTAAACCAAAGTGCTCTTTTACAAATTTTATATTCTTTAAGTCTTGTTTTGTAGGGACGTAGAAATCATCTATTGACCAAATATCATTTTCTCTAGTTATGATATCAACAGTAAAATCATGATCAATTCCATCTTTTTTATTTTGAGGATAGTATTTAATGAGCCTTCTAAATTTCACCAAAGCTTTCGTTTTATTGGCCCATACCTTTATTTCAAAGTCTTGGGGATTTATTTCTAATGAAGGCATTTTTTTTTCAATAACATCAAAAGCATACGCAATGATTGCTCCTTTACCTAGTGCCATTATTTCTGTTATATTGTTATCCATAGCTTGATTTTGAGAAAAACTAAATGTAGTTTTTACAATTAAAAATAATAATATATAACTTATTTTTCTATTCATTCCTTTTAATTTGACGGACTCATTTCATTATTCTTTTCAACTATTCTTCGCACAAGACTGGCTGTGTATTTTGAAAACTCCTTATCTCGTATTCCATAACCATCAAGCCCGATAAGTTTAACCTTATTAGTTTTAACTGTGTCTAGTTTGAGAAAAAATAAAGTATAGCCATCTTTTGTAGTAAACCTGAGTTCATTTTTTTTACGTACTATTTTGTATCTACTGAGTTCATCGGCAAATGGAGAATCTCGTATCAATACATAGTTCTCAACAGTTATGAGATTTATTTTGTCCTTATATTCTTTTCTTTGTTTCCCTCTTGAAAACACGAGGTATCCGAAAACAAGCGTTAGTATTAAAACAATAATTAAAAATATTTTCACGGTATTATTTTTTTAGTCACAGCTAACCTGAAATATAGAATTTTCGTTTATTTTAAACTTAACCGATGCTTTAGAAAATTCTTTTAAAACCTTATAAGCATAAATGATCGACATGTTATGAAATGATTCATCAGATTTGATATATTCATTGCCTTCTACATATGATTTAGTATCAATAAAGGCATTTTTTAGTTCGTTGAACACGTGATGTTCATGTATGTCCTGATTAGTATCTTCACTTTCAATTCCGCCAAACATATTATAAAACGGATTGAGGTAAATGGTTTCTCTATTCATTTCCTTGTCGATAAAACTTCTTATAAATTCAATATCCTCATCATCTTCATTCAAAGGGGTTCGTTCTGAAAAATTATTATCTTCAAAATAAAGGCTATTATCTTTGAATGTAGCATAAAACGGTCGTGCTTCATGACTCCCTACTTCAATATAATTTGCAAGAAAATCATTATATCCCTCAGAGTTGTTAAAGGTGATTATCTTACTACGTCCTTCTCCATAACTTTCAAACATCAATGAAATACTATTCGCAGCAGTTTTAAAGGTGTGTACATAAGGAAAAGAAAAGCAATTTGCATCTAAATTAAACACTCTTTGCATATTATAGCCTTCCTCTTTACTTGTTCTTAATTGGATAAACGTTTCACTATTTTCAAAACCTGTAAAAAAGATTTTTGTACTTTCTTTTAAGTCTTTATTATATCGCCCGAATAATTCAAATTTACTTTCTTTTAAATTTGAGGTAAAGAGATAATTATTATCTTTGGTCAATTCCCATTGTCCGGTTTGAATACCTCCAAAATAAGTTATAGCATAGTTACCATTTTCAAGTATGATTAAATGACTTGCGCCATCCGGTGAGGAAGATCCTAAAGAGTATGTGCCTGTGATATTCATATTGCTTTGAGCATTTGTTATATTGACCATGGCGATTGCCAGTATGAGTACTATTTTAACTATTTTCATTCGTTATCATATAGATTTAATCCTTTTATAAATACACTGCCTTTATATTCATATTTATAAATTCATTTTTCACTTTAGGTTGGTTCTCATAGAAAAGCGTTACTTTTTTCAAGTTAGGAAAATGAATTGCATCTTCGGCATTTTGTATATTGAATATATCATCTTCACCGGTCCAAAAACGCAACAATTGCATGTAGATTTCATTTCCACCATCTTGATATATTTCGGTTATTAGATTCGTATAGTTACTTTCAATAGGTAATTCTTTAAAATATTGAGTAATCTCCGGAATTAATTCATAGCCTTCTTTTTCTATATCAATTTTTCTTTCCTCGTACCACTCTACAAACTCGAATAGGTCAAATTTCGGCTTCAATACTTCTTGATTATACATTAGTTCCTGAATTACCGCTAGCTTAAAATTGAAATCTTTAAATTATATCGAATTTCCATTGGATTTGATCATATACCTATCCTTTGAAATCTCCTCTTTGTAGTTAAAATTCAATCCAACAGAAAAACCAAACGATTCTCCTTTTCCTTTATATCGCATTCTACGAATAGCAATTTTTTTAAGTTCAATAGTATCAAAGTCTTTTTCAGAAAAATTTTCATTATTAACCAATAACTTTCCTTGAAAAAGAACTGAAGGTGTAAACTCTATTTTTTCCATTTTTGATTGCAAAAAATTGATACTCAAAATATTATCCCAAGACCCATAATCACAATAAACACCAATATCATCCCAAACTACATTCCACAACAATTTATATTCATGTTGAGAGGGTTCTCTAAAAATTTCTACAAGAGTGTTGAGGTGAATGGGAAAAGTAATTTCCTTATTGTTTATAGTAATGTAATTTTCATGTATGTTTATTTCATAAGGTTGCTGTTTATTTCTAAATATGTTACTTAAAAAAGTCATTTCATTTTTTTTTTTGAGGTATGCAAATTTGATATTTTAACAAAGTGTATGAAACATTGCAAACAGCAAAATTCATTCCCCCGTTACAGGGTATGAATTAATAAAACGAATATTTTTCGAGAATATTTGTTATTTAAAGGTTCAAGTATGTTGACCGTAATTACTAGGCATTCATCTAATGTTAAGAGGGCAAATGTAGAATTTAGTTCAAAACGCCAATTGTTAAAAAGCTTTTACAAATTAGAAATGCTGAAGCCGTTTATAAATAATCCGGGTAAAAAGATGATTGAAGTCATTCCAGAAAGAATTTAGTGAACCAACTATCTATTAATTATTCAGATTTAAATTCCGGTTTAAATTCTTTTTGATATTCCCGAAATTGCTCTTGCGTAGTTACTTCTTTGTATTTATCAGTAGCAAAGAGTTTTAAGAAAATTTCCAATTGATTGGGAGCATGATAACCTTTTATGGGAGTGATCAAACCTCCTTTTTCATCTAAAAAAATAATGGTAGGATAGGCCTGTACTCCTAAATACTGAGCTAGCTGGTGTTGACTGTTACGCCCTCTTTTTGAAGCATCAAAATTAGGATTCGTATATGTTTTGTTTTTGAAAGTTACATCGGTATTACCTTCTGCATTAAATTTAACAGCATAATAATTTTTATTCACATAAGTAGCAACATCCGTATTCTGAAATGTATTCTTATCTAACAATCTACAGGGGCCACACCAGGTTGTGTACATATCCATCATGATTTTACGAGGTTCTTTAGCTTGCGCCGCAACAGCATCTTCTAAAGACATCCAATTGATCTTTATGTCTTGTGCATTACCAATATGTGAAACACCAATAAATACCAATAAGAGTACTACTTTTTTCATTATTAATTTTTTAATTTGATAGTTAAGACGCAAATTCTGTGCCTAAATTACAATGCTAACGTTTCGAATCAAACAATTATTATATTTATCGAACACCATGCATTAGTTTTTTCAGTATTGGATTCAATAAAATTGAAACAAAACCAACACCAATAGGAATTAATGTAAATATCAAAAAGAAGGTACCTAATGAGTACTGCTCAGAAATTTTATCAATCATTCCGCCCATGGTTCCAGCTGCTTTTTGACCTACTGCAATGGCCAAATACCAAATACCGAACATAAAACCAATCATACGTGCAGGTACCAGTTTACTCAAATAGGACAGTCCTAAAGGAGATAAACACAATTCTCCCATGGTATGTAATAAATACGCAAGAATTAAAAATACGATGCTTACTGAAGCTGTTTTAGCACCTGAAGGTATATCTGATGCGCCATAAGATAATATTGCGAATCCAAGACCTAAAAGGATTAATCCAATACCATATTTCATGGCTGCGCTTGGGTTGTATTTACTTTCCCACCATTTTGAAAATAATGGAGCAAGTGTAATTATAAAGAATGAGTTTAAAATACCAAACCATGTGGCATCTATTTGATTTCCTTCTTGAGAAAATTTATCGTTCAATCTAAAAAGTACCAAAGCCCAAACACCAATGAACGCAATTATTAAAACAATGTTGGATATGCCAATTCTAGAAAATGTCTTTTTAGTAAGTAAATAAATTACATAGGTAATTATTATTAAAGGAACAGTAGTTAATAAAGCATCTACAACTTTAAAAATCATGGCTGAATTTCCCACTAATTCTCGATTAGTATAGTCTCTGGCAAAAAGAGTCATAGAGCCTAACGATTGTTCAAAAAAAGCAAAGAAGAATACAGTAAAAACACCAAAAATTGACACAGCTATAATCCGGTCTCTAACTACCGGAAGGTATCGTGATATTCTCGTAATCAATAAGATTAGAAACAATAATAGGGCTCCTAAAACAATTACATTTGAACCGTTGAGTCCAAAAAGCTCGAAGGGAGCTAAGCTCTTTCCCCCAATTTTTTCCAATGGATCATTAAACAAGTAGATCAGCCCTCCAATTGCTGATAAAACAACTAAAATCTTATCGAAAACAGTAAACGGATTCAGCTTTTCATCAACATCACTATCTTCATGTTCAACCGGGCTTTTTTCATTAATATTTTGAGGCAACTCCACTTCATACTTTTTACCTGGTTTTGCCCCAATACTACCAAATAGATCTCCTGCCAACCAAAATTGAAGCATTCCTAAAAACATAAAGATCCCGGCCAAACCAAAGCCCCAGGACCAACCGAAATTTTCGGCTAAATAACCGCAAAGCATCATACCAAAAAATGCTCCTGCATTAACACCCATATAGAAAATAGTGTAGGCACCGTCTTTTTTTGATTCTTTGCCTTTATACATTTCAGATATAATAGAAGTTATATTCGGCTTAAAGAAGCCTGTACCAATAACCAACAATGCCAATCCTAAATAAAAGGTCATGGTTGTTTCTAGTGCCATTGAAGCATGCCCAAGCGTCATAATTGTACAGCCAATGACTACGGCTAAACGATAACCTGTAAATTTATCGGCAATATAGCCACCTATAATCGGAGTTAAATAGAGTAAAGAGGCATAAGTACCTATTAAAGCCAAGGCATGTTCACGAGGCCATTCCCAACCTGGGTTATCGCTTATGATCGGTGCAGTTAAGAATAATACCAATAGAATGCGCATTCCATAGAAGGAGAAACGTTCCCACATTTCAGTAAAAAATAATACAAATAAACCGGCAGGATGACCAAGTACTCTGTCTTTAAATAAATTTTCAATATCAGTATTCATAAAAAAGCTTTTTTGGGTGATTATAAAATGAAAAAACCTTATATGTTAAATATAAGGCCTTATTATTATTTTTTAATTATCTGCTAATTCAAAACCTTCGGTTTCATCGTCATGCATTACCCTTTCATTATCTTCAGCGCCATGGATCAATCTTTTTAATGGTTTTAATATTAAGATAACTAATATGCCAAATATCACGCAGAAGATGGTAATTCCGGTAAATACTTTAAGCTCTCCAGCCGATTCTGCAGACTCGCCTATGATTCCAGCCACCTTATTTCCAAGCCCAGTTGCTGCAAAATATACACCCATCATAAGAGCACCATAGCGAACAGGTGCAAGTTTTGTAATAAACGAGAGCGCTACAGGAGATGCACAAAGTTCCCCAATGGTATGAAATAAATAAGCAAGTGCCAACCAATATATAGCTGATTTTCCTATTGCCTCATACTGGGTTGATGCTCCTATCATAAAGACAAAGCCAAGGCCCATTATAATTACACCCATGGCCATTTTAAATATAGAAGATGATTCTTTACCTCTTCTTTTCATCCAAGCCCAAAAAGAGGCTATAGGGATACCAAAAATTATAATATATAATGGATTAAATGACTGCATAATTGCTGCTGGAACCTGCCAACCACCAATCATTCTATCCGTTTTTTGTTCGGTGTAAATATTCATTAACCCACCGGCTTGTTCGAAAGCACCCCAGAAAACAATTACTATTAAAAAAGACAAAAGCAGAACCACGAATCTATCCTTTTCTATTCTGGTATCTAAATCACCATAAACGGTGATCATGAAACCAACGACTATCGCCAAGAAGATAAAGAATGCTGTATAAGCCATTTGTTCATTCTCCATGAGTAACTGTGGAATTAGAACCGAAACAACACCGAGCAACACAACGATAATAAGAGTTTTATTCGTTCGCAGCATAGTTTTGAATATTTGGTTTATAGATACTGAATCAGAGTTATTATCGTCTTTACCTGGTTGATTACCTACATTCTTTAAATATTTTTGCCCAAACAAGTACACTAATTGTCCTAAAACCATACCTATTGCTGCTAATCCAAAGCCAGAATGCCATCCATACTCTGCGGCTACTAAGCCAACAATCAAACTGGCTGCTGCTGCTCCAATATTAATACCAATATAGAAAATGGAGAACCCTTTATCCCTGCGGATATCTCCCTGCTTGTATAAACCACCCACCATGGTAGAAATATTAGGTTTTAACATCCCAACACCAAGAATAATAAGTAATAATCCTGCATAAAATGCCCAATCCTGTTCAATAGACAAAGTACCGTGTCCTGCAACAAGGAGCCAACCTCCTACCATAACAGATTTTTTTTGCCCTAAAAGCTTATCGGCTATAATTCCTCCGGGAATTGATGCTACATAAACCAACATGGTGTACCATCCATATAGGGCTAACGCTCTACCGTTGTCCCATCCTAAACCAGCATTATCATCTGTAGTTTTGGCCACCATATACAATGTTAGAATCGCTCTCATTCCATAATAAGAAAAACGTTCCCACATTTCAGTAAAAAATAATATGTATAATCCTACCGGATGTCCAAAAAGTTCTTTTTGATGCGGTTGTTTAAGTGTAGTACTTGACATATAATATTTGGGTTTTAATTAATGTTTTATCTCTTTAGTTGTAGTCAGCTGACTTGAAGAATTTCCTAAGTTGTTATCGATAAAAGTAGTCATTTTTTTATAAAGGTGTAGACGTGTATTCAGCCCTCTATAAATTCCATGTGTTCTATCAGGATACACAAATAAATCAAATTGTTTATTCGCCTCTACTAAGGCATTGATCATCCGTGTGGTATTTTGAACATGAACATTATCATCACCCGTACCGTGTACCAATAAATAGGCTCCTTTCAATTTTTCGACATGATTTATAGGTGAATTATCATCATAACCACTCGCATTTTCCTGAGGTGTTTGCATATACCTTTCGGTATAAACGGTATCGTAAAATCGCCATGAGGTGACCGGAGCAACAGCTATTGCCATTTTGAATATATCCGCTCCTTTTGTAATAGCCAACGATGACATATACCCACCATAGCTCCAACCCCAAATACCAATATTACTTTCATCAATATAATCTAATTTACCCAGTTCTTTAGCCGCTTCGATTTGATCTTCAATTTCGTATTTACCTAATTCTTTATGAGTTACTTTTTTAAATGCTGCGCCTTTAAAACCAGTTCCTCTACCATCAACGCAGGCAATAATATATCCTTTTTGAGCAAGCATCTGATACCAGTAATCATTGGCGCTATTCCATCTGTTTGCGACTGATTGTGACCCGGGGCCGGAATATTGATACATAAATAAAGGATATGTTTTATTGGGATCAAAATCGGCAGGTTTTATCATCCAGGCATTAAATTCCCCATTGTTGGTTTTTAACATAAAAAACTCTTTAGGAGAAATAGTATAGTCAGCCAGCTTTTCGGCAAGATTTTTATTGTTTTTTATTTCTTTAAGTTGCTTACCTGATTTGGTGTCATTTAATGTATATATAGAAGGAGTACCGGCGTCAGAATACGTATTCACATAATAGTTAAAACTATTGCTAAAGTCAGCATTATTGGTTCCGGTATTGGTACTTAATCTTTTTTTATCTTTTCCGTTTAATTTGATGGAATAAATGGTTCTATTTATAGAACCATCTTCAACTGCTTGATAAAAAATACGCTTAGTTGTTGGATCATAACCATAATAATTGGTTACTTCCCAATTACCTTTGGTAACCTGGTTTATTAATTTTCCGTTTGAATTGTAGTGATAAATATGATTATAGCCATCTTTTTCACTGGTCCAAATAAAGCTATTATCCTTTAAAAAGGTCAAGTTATCCGTAATATCAATATAAGCAGCATCTTTTTCATTTAACACCACAAAAGAGTCTAAGGTCGTACCATCAACAAATAATAAATTCAAATTATTTTGATGACGATTTAGTGTAGTAACGGCCAAGGCATTCGAATTTTTTGTCCATTCAATTCTCGGAATATAATACTGCGCTTTATCTTTCAAGTCAACTTGAGAACTCTTTTTAGAGGTAAGGTTGAAGATATGCAACGAAACCAAAGCATTATTTTCACCGGCTTTAGGATATTTAAAAACTTGCTGTGTAGGATATAATGATTTACCATATATATCCATAGAAAATTCAGGTACATCTGTTTCATCAAAACGTAAAAAAGCCAATTTATCAGAATTAGTATTCCAATCGAAAGCTCTTACAAAAGCAAATTCTTCTTCATAAACCCAATCGGTAGTTCCGTTGATAATTTTATTTTTTTCGCCATCGGAAGTTACCTGAACAGTGCCATTATTGATTAAATTTTTAATATAAATATTGTTGTTATAAGTGTAAGCTACTTTATTACCATCAGGAGAAAATGTAGGCTCTTGTATCTTATGCTCCGAAACGGGTTGTAGTTGTTTTGAGGAGATAGTATATACATAAAATATACCTCTAGATGAATGCCGATAAATTTGTTCAGAATCAGACCCTAATAATAATTTGGTTTCGTCTGCATTAAATTCATAGCTATCAAAAGACTTGATCTCTTTTAACTCTCTGCTATCAACTAAAGTTTCGACTTTTTCAAGTGTCTTGTAACTGTATTTATCTAAACTTGTAGTGCCTGTTTCGCGGTCGAAATTTTGAATGGTATAATAATCGCCAATTCGCATTGAATGAAAAGCGTTTAAACGATCGGTTCTAAAAGTCCCATTGGACCAAATATCTTCAAGTGTAATGTCCTTTTTTTGCGCACTAATGGTAGTAGTAAGAGCAATGAATAGAATAAGTAATTTTTTCATGGAATTGATAATATCATAAAAAGCTTGCCAAGTTTACGGAAATTTCGTCAAAAATCATCTCAAAAGATAGATATTTTATATTTTAACACTTTTAAGATACCTATTAATAAGTATCTTTAGAGCTTTATAACAAGTAATAAACCAAATGACTAAAAACGTTTCAGGATTTTCAAAATTAACTAAGGAAGAAAAGATTGACTGGCTGACTAAAATTTTTTTAACAGATATTAAATCGGCAAAAACTATTCTAAAATCGTATTGGAATAAAGAAGAGCGTTTACAACAACTGCATGACGAGTTTATTGAAAATACTATTTCTAATTTTTACCTGCCTTATGCCGTAGCTCCCAATTTTATCATTAATGGGAAATCATATGTTCTCCCCATGGCTGTTGAAGAAAGTTCAGTAGTTGCTGCAGCTGCTTTAGTAGCTAAATTTTGGAGTGAACGAGGTGGATTTAAAGCTGAAGTTATCTCAACAACCAAGGTAGGCCAAATACATTTTATGTATGAAGGTGATTTCAATGAGTTACAGCACTATTTCAATTCCATAAAACTAACCTTATTGAAGGCTACTGAAAGTATCACCCAAAATATGCGGAAACGAGGTGGAGGAATTTTAGATATTGAACTTAAAAACAAAACGGAAAAATTACCAAACTACTATCAATTGCATGTTTCTTTTGAAACGAATGATAGTATGGGTGCTAATTTTATCAATTCTTGTTTAGAAGTAATGGCCAAAGCTTTCCGTACAGATGATATTGAAATTGTAATGAGCATTCTATCTAATTATATTCCTGAATGTTTGGTAAGAGCTGAGGTAAACTGTTCGGTTGATGAGTTTGGTGAGAATGCCGAAGTATTCACAAAAAAATTCTACCAGGCTGTTCAAATAGCACATATAGAGCCTTATAGAGCCGTAACGCATAACAAGGGAATCATGAACGGTATTGATGCTGTTATCATTGCAACCGGAAATGATTTTAGGGCGGTTGAAGCCGGAGCCCACGCATATGCAGCTAAAGATGGTCAATATAAAAGTTTGAGCCATTGTTCTATTAAGGATGGAATTTTTAAGTTTTGGATTGAAATCCCTTTAGCCATAGGCACGGTTGGTGGATTGACAGCATTGCATCCCTTAGCAAAATTATCATTGGAAATATTACAAAAGCCTACGGCTAGAGAATTAATGCAAATCGTTGCGGTAGCCGGCTTAGCGCAAAATTTTGCAGCATTAAAAGCACTAACCACTACAGGAATTCAACACGGGCATATGAAAATGCATTTGCAAAATATCTTAAATCAATTAGGGGCAAGCCAGCAGGAAAAAAAGGAACTCATCAATTATTTTGAAGATAGGGAAATAAGCTATAATTCAGCGACAGAGGCCCTTGAAAAATTAAGAATTACTAAAATACTCGACCCATAAAGGTATAATACATCTCTATTCAAAGATAAAAACATTCTATTTTATTTCATTGGGTTTTCTTTTTAAAGGTGTTATCTTTGAATTTGAAAAATAAATTGTGATATACAATGCTATTCCAGCAAATTATTATTTCAGCGATCCCGATAATAATCGGAATGAGAAAACAAATAAGTTAAACATAAAAAAATATAAAATCATGGCTTTTAAATTACCAGAATTAGGTTACGCGTATGATGCGTTAGAACCATATATTGATGCAAGAACAATGGAAATACACCATACAAAACATCATAACGGATACACTAATAATCTAAATAACGCTATTGCAGGTACTGATCTTGACGGAAAGTCCATCGAAGATATTTTAGGCGATCTTGATATGAATAATTTGGCCGTAAGAAATAATGGTGGTGGATTCTACAATCATAGCCTTTTTTGGCAAGTAATGAATCCTGAAGGAAAGGGATATTTATCAGGAGCATTAAAAGATGCTATTAATGATGCTTTTGGATCGGTTGATGCTTTTAAAGATGCATTTTCCAAAGCAGCCGCTACACGTTTTGGTTCAGGATGGGCCTGGCTTTGTGTTCATAAAGGAGGGAAAGTTGAAATTTGTTCAACACCAAACCAAGATAATACCTTAATGCCGGGTGTTGGCTGTGGAGGAACACCAATTTTAGGGATCGATGTGTGGGAACACGCTTATTATTTAAATTATCAAAACCGGAGACCCGATTATATTAATGCATTTTTCAATGTCATCAACTGGAATGAAGTAGAAAGACGTTACGATAGCGCGAAATAATCAATAGTGTCATTCCTGCTCCCGAAGTCCCGGGACGGGGAATTCATTAAATTATTAATGATGATGCCTTCCTTTTCAAGGAGCTAAAGCATCATCATTATTTGTTTTAGCACTTAAAATTATCCTGTGAACCGGAGTCAAAATCTGAATATTTCGAAAACAAAATGAACTCAAGAAATGGCGCTTTTGTCGCTGCCTTCTTAGCCGCACTTATTTACGGGATAAGCTTTACTGTGGCCAAGGATGTAATGCCAGTTTATGTTAAACCATATGGTTTTATTATACTTCGGGTTGTAGGGGCGACAATGTTGTTCTGGCTTGTTAGCATTTTTACAGTTAAAGAAAAAATAGAAAGACAAGATTTTTTAAGAATTTGTTTAGCCGCAATTTTTGGTGTAGCCTTAAATATGCTTACTTTTTTTAAAGGATTGAGCATGACCACCCCTATAAGCGCTTCCGTAATAATGGTAACCTCACCAATTATTATACTTCTTCTGTCAGCGATAATTTTAAAGGAAAAGATCACATCGATAAAAGTCCTCGGAATTTTTATCGGTTTAGCCGGCGCGGTTATTTTAATCGCGTATGGTCAAAGTTTAAAACCTGGTGAAAATCCTGTTTTGGGAAATTTATTGGTTTTTATCAATGCGGCGTCTTATAGTTTATATTTGATTATAGTAAAAAGACTTGCTGAAAAATACAATCCATTTACATTTATAAAATGGCTATATCTTTTCGGATCGATATTGGTTATTCCTTTTGGATATAATGAACTACAGGAAGTTCAATGGCAAATTATGCCAACAGCGATCTATTATAAAGCAGCTTTTATTGTGGTTTTCACAACCTTTTTTACCTATATGTTTAATATTTTTGCGTTGACAAAATTAAAACCCACAACATTGAGTAGTTTTATTTATTTACAACCGGTGTTGGCATCTTTGTATGCCTTAATAGTTGGAAGCGATGTCGTAGATATAATTAAAGTCATTGCGACGATATTAATTTTTACGGGAGTCTATCTGGTGACCAAAAACAATACCCCAAGGCAAATTAAAGCTTCAGAAATTTAACCCACATTATGCCATAGTTGGAATGCTATTACATAATACGGTTTTAAAACAAACTTCTGAGAAGACATTATTAGAATTTGTTTAAATTAGCCTAATTTTTATAAAAGTATATGATACAATCTATGACTGGTTACGGCAAAGCTGTAGTAGAACTTCCTCAAAAAAAAGTTACTGTAGAAATTAAAACGTTGAACAGTAAAAATTTAGATTTAAACGTAAGAATTCCTTCATTTTATAGGGAAAAAGAGTTGGAGATAAGGAGTAAGCTTTCAAAGCAATTGATAAGGGGTAAAATAGATTTTTCAATTTTTATCGAAAATATTGGAGGCGAAACAAGTACCATTATAAATAAAGAAGTAGTTAATAATTATATCGACCAATTGAGGACAATTGCCATTACTTCGCCTGAGAATACATTAGAAATAGCCATGCGTTTACCGGATGCCTTAAAAACGGAACGGGAAGAATTGGATGAAGATCAATGGTCTGCAATAGAAAAATGTATTGATGAATCCATAGTAAAAGTAAATCAATTTAGGTCTGATGAAGGAAATGTGCTGAAACAAGATTTTACCGACCGTATTCAAACTATTCTGCAGTTATCAGATCAAGTAACCAATCTGGATGAAGAGCGTTTGATATATGTACGTGGGCGGTTGGAAAAGGCAATTTCAGACTTAAAACAAACGGTTGACGAAAACCGGTTTGAACAAGAATTGGTATATTATTTAGAAAAACTAGATATTACAGAAGAGAAAGTCCGATTGAATAATCACTTAGACTATTTTTTAAAAGAACTTGAAGGAAGTGATTCTAATGGTAAAAAATTAGGGTTTATTTCTCAGGAAATAGGTAGGGAAATAAATACCACCGGGTCAAAATCTAATTTTGCACCTATGCAAAAGGTGGTAGTTCAAATGAAAGATGAGCTCGAGAAAATAAAAGAACAATTATTAAATGTATTGTAGGTTTAGTTCTCTTTTCTATGAATTATAACACACAACTACCTATCATAAAAACATACCAACTAGTATTTTATAGCAGTGTGAAAATCATAATAAGTTGATAATCAATAACAAATGAATTTTGAGAATCATTAGAAAAAATACCAAGAGGTATAATGGTATAATTAGAAAAGTAAGTTAAATATGACATCAAAAAGGTATTCAAATAAAAATAAAGGCAAATTGTTGGTTTTTTCAGCGCCATCAGGTTCCGGTAAAACCACCATAGTTAGACATTTATTAAACCTGGATTATTTGAATTTAGAATTTTCTGTTTCTGCAACTTCGCGAGAAAGGCGGGGAGAAGAAGTTGAAGGAAAAGATTATTACTTTTTATCTTCGAGAGCATTTAAAGATAAAATAAAGAATGAAGAATTTTTAGAGTGGGAAGAAGTGTATCGGGATTGTTTTTATGGCACGCTTAAAAGTGAAGTGGAACGTATTTGGGCGAAAGGCAAACATGTTATTTTTGATATAGATGTGGCAGGTGGATTGCGGATTAAAAGGAAATTCCCGGAAGAAACGTTGGCTGTTTTCGTAAAACCACCAAGTGTAGATGAGTTGAAAATTCGGTTAAAAAAACGCAAAACAGAAAGTGATGATAAGATCAATATGCGTATTGCGAAGGCTTCTGTTGAATTGGCAACGGCACCACAATTTGATATGATTATAAAGAATCACGATCTCGATGTGGCTTTAAAAGAAGCCGAATGGCTCGTTGCCGAATTTGTTTATGCTAAGAAAAAAGAAACGGAATGAATATAGGTTTGTATTTTGGGACGTTTAACCCTATTCATATCGGGCATATGGCAATTGCCAATCATATGGTTGAATTTTCTAACTTAGACGAAGTATGGTTTGTTGTTACACCGCAAAGTCCTTTTAAGAAAAAAGCTTCATTGCTGGCAGACCATCACCGGTATCAGTTAGTTCAAATTGCCACCGAAGACTATCCTAGATTAAAGCCATCAAACATAGAATTTAAACTACCGCAACCCAACTATACCATAGATACATTAACTCATATTTCAGAAAAATATCCACAACATACTTTTAATTTGATCATGGGAGAAGATAATTTAAAATCGTTCCATAAATGGAAAAATTATGAGGTCATTTTAGAGCAGTATCATCTATATGTATATCCGAGAGTTTTTGAAGGAGAACGACTAAAAACACAATTTGACGATCATCCCAAAATACATAAGACTAATGCTCCTATCATGGAAATTTCATCAACGTTTATCAGAAAAGCGATTGCTGGCAAAAAAAATATTCGTGCACTGTTACCCTGTAAGGTTTGGCAATACATAGACGAAATGAATTTTTATAGATAATAAAATTCATTGCTTTTGCATCTTTTTAGGCTTAAGAAAAAATTAAAGTATATCTTTTGATTTCATACCTTCGAGGTAATAATATTTTAAGATGAGAGTAAAGAAAGAGTCAATAATTTGACTCTTTCTTTTGACATCAATCCTTTTAAAGTTGATGTGATTTATTTAAATACATAACGTTTCATTATTCTAGAATAGAAATCATTAACATCATTAGGTATATTGTTAAAGCTAAAAGTATTGTTCATGGCTGCCGTTAAAATGCATTCAACCTCATTGTTAGATAATGATACTTTATTACCATAATTAATTAATCTGCACCCTAAAACATTTCCATTTTGATTCACAATATATTCAACATAGAAGATTGAGTTGGTATTTTGAAGACTGGTATCATTTAACACACAACTTTTAATAAATGTTAAATCTACATTATCAACTAATCTTAAATTTTCTTGAAGCTTTCGAATCAAATCATAAGATTGGTTTTTAAAAGTTGTATCATAATTGTTATATGATTTTGTACTATAAGTTGTTTGTTTGGCATCAGTAACGGTTTCAATTGGCGTAACTTGTGCCATGGTAAATTGAATTATTGATAGAAAGAATAGCGTAAATAATATATTTTTTAATTTCATAATTTTGATTTTTTATTGATTAATTGCAATCTGATTCTAGAACATTATTGATTAAATTTAGTATGGCATCGGGGTTTTGGTTATAATTTATCGGGTCACCATAATGATCTGGGTTACCTTCATGAAACTGTTGAAATTCTTCCAAGGCTTCAAACCAACCATCTAATTCCGATTGGCTTAAAATTATAGGTCCTGTTGGATGATTGATATCTAAATCAATTAACCAATTTGTTAATCCTTGTTCTCCAGGGTATGTAAACATTCCAGTATCAATATCTAACATATCTTTTTTAATATTAAAAGCTTTTTCTTCAAATTCCATATTAGAGCCGCCTACATTATTTGTACCATTAAATATATCAGAAAGTGTGCCATATAATTGTTGTTGGTAGGCATGCATTAATTCAGCACCTAATGTAGTAGAATTAATATCATTATTACTTCTAAAGCTTATCGTGTTTGTATTTGGGTTATATTCGCCAAGGCTAGTTGCACCCATGGTAACATTAGCCCGATCTACTGCTTCCAATAAAGCGGCACCTAAACAGTTATTTAATAATTCGTTCTTAGCAATAATGAATAGTCTTTTTTGTGATTCTGTTAGACTATCGGTATTAAAATTTGTTCTAATAATAGTCTGAGTATCAAAATCTACTTCACCGTTATTTATTAGTGCATCTATTGCAGCTCTGACAAAATCTTCAGCTTCTTGAGAGTGTCTGTTTCGGTCTAAAAAATTTCTAACTTCGTCAAAAATATTTGGATAATCGATTAAATAATCTATTTGTGCAGCAGTCAAATTAATATTTAATTCATTTGCAATCCATGTAGGACTGGGCAACGTACCTGTTGTCGGAGAAGTTGTTGTACTGCCCGGCCCTCCTCCTCCTCCTCCTTCAATACCTTCGTTACCTCCGTTATCAGTTGTATAAGGACCACCGTCATCATTATCACTTCCACCTCCTCCACTGTCCGAGCAACTAACTTCAACACAATTTAGCACCTATATCAAACCGTAAATTGGATCAGGATTTTCGGGATCTAAATCTCCATTGTCATGACCACTATTTATGACTCCCGTTTCGATCGTCCAGGTACAAGAATAACATTCGCTACTACCATTTTTAGTAAAAACATCTTCATAATCAACATCAATAGGTGTACGGGTAAAATCTAAAGAGCTTACATCTACGTCATCAGTAAATGGGTTTATTTTTTCAAAATCTGATTCATATTTTATAATAACAGCGTCGTAACCGTCATCCCCGTTACTTGAAAGTACTAAATTTTCAAAGCTACGATCAGACCATGTGTTACGCTTAATGTGAAATGTATATGAGTGTCTCTCTTCTGTTTCTATATATGAAACTTTACTAAAATCTATTTCAAAGTCAGAAATATCATCAATATCATTTTTCGTTTTTAATTCAAATTTTTTAAGCTTAATTTCTTCTAGTTTTTTAACCAGATTCACATTGGCTTGTACTTCATCTTTGGAGATAAATGATACTTTTCTTTCATTGTTTTGAGTGAGTGGTTCTTCAATTATCGAGTTTTCTTTATCACAATTAGTAAACAAAAAAGTAAATACTATTATAAATAGCAGGTAAGGAATAAATTTTTTCATAATTTTGGTTTGTGGATTAAAGTGGTTTTTAATTCATATTGAAACTGTGAAAGGCTGTTACATTCGTGTAATGGCCTTTCCTTTTTATAATAGACTTACATAGGCAATTCGTTTTGATGTTGAAATATAATTGGAGTTGATAAAAACAAGATAGATGGGTTAAGTGTTTTTAAATTAGCGACCATCCAAAATTAATGAAAAAGAGCTGATTAAAAAAAATTAATTTAACATTTTTTTAAGAAAATTTACTCTCAATTGCCTAACACTTTTCTCGATAATTCCAAACTAAAAATTCCGTTGTATATTTGTTTTTAAATTTTTGAAGCGTTTTCCTGGAAACGCTAACTGATATGGCAAAAAAGAAAAAAAATACCAGCCAACTTAAAAAGAAACTTACCTTCAAATACCGTTTTGTGGTGTTGAATGAAGAAACATTTGAAGAGCGGTTTTCATTTAAATTGAACCGGTTAAATGTTATTGTTTTAGGCGGTACTATTACTATTTTATTGGTGGGCCTTACAGCGATCATTATGGCATTTACACCCTTGCGTGAATATATTCCGGGATATTCTTCGTCAGCCTTAAAAAAAAGGGCATCAGATTTAGTATACAAAGTAGATTCTTTACAGCAGCAATTGACGGTAAATGATATATACATCGAAAATATACAACAAGTATTAACGGGTAAAATAAAAGATGTAAATATAAATAAAGATTCTATAGCTGAACAATTGCGTATTGAGGACGCAGATCTATCTATCTCACTTGTAGATTCTACTTTTAGAGAGGAGGTTGAACAAGAAGATAGATTCAGCGTTTTTGAAAAAGCTACCAAAAAAACAGATATTGTTTTCTTTGCGCCTATTTCAGGAAAGATTACAGATACCTATGACCCTAAAGAAAAGCATTATGCCATAGATATAGCGGTACAAAAAGACACCCCAGTAAAAGCAGTGGCCGATGGTACGGTAATATTTACCGGGTTTACCGCCGAAACAGGATTTGTGATCATTTTAGAGCATACCGAAGGATTTTTATCTGTTTATAAACACAATGCTTCTATTCATAAAGAACAGGGAGACCTGGTGAAATTGGGTGAAGCAATCGCTAATGCAGGTTCAACAGGAACGTTTTCTACAGGCCCACATTTGCATTTTGAATTATGGAATGATGGGTATCCTGTAAACCCACTGAATTATATAGATTTTAAATAATGGGCATTAAATCTATTTTTGCCGTACCTATTGCCAAACGAATTCAAAAAAGAATTTATAAAAAGGCAAGCCAACCTGAAAAAACACAACAAAAAGTTTTTAAAAAATTAATAACGCAAGCTAAAAACACTTCTTTTGGAAGAGATCATAGTTTTGACACTATTATTTCCTATGAAGAGTTTAAAAAGCAAGTTCCGGTTCGGGATTATGAGGATTTAAGACCTTATATTGAACGGATATTACAAGGAGATTCAGATGTGCTTTGGAAAGGAAAACCATTGTATTTTGCTAAAACTTCAGGAACCACATCGGGTGCGAAATATATTCCTTTAACAAAAGCGTCAATGCCTTTCCATATCAAAGCGGCACGGAATGCCCTATTGCTATATATTGCTGAAACCGGTAATGCTGATTTTGTAAATGGTAAACTTATCTTTTTGCAAGGAAGCCCGGTTATTGATGAAAAAAATGGAATCAAAACAGGAAGATTATCAGGCATAGTTGCACATTATGTACCAGGCTATTTGCAGAAAAACAGAATGCCAAGTTGGGAAACCAATTGTATTGATGATTGGGAAACTAAAGTTGATGCTATTGTTGAAGAAACGCTCAAAGAGGATATGACCCTTATTAGTGGAATTCCTTCATGGGTTCAGATGTATTTTGAAAAATTGATGGCCAAAACAGGAAAAACGATCAACGAAATCTTCCCAAATTTTAATTTGTTCGTTTATGGAGGTGTAAATTTTGAGCCTTATCGGAATAAATTTGAAAAACTAATAGGCAAAAAAGTAGATTCTATCGAATTATTTCCTGCCTCCGAAGGATTTTTTGCTTTTCAAGATAAGCAGCAAGAAAAGGGAATGCTTTTATTATTAAATGGAGGTATTTTTTATGAGTTTATCAAGACGGATGAGTTTCATAATGAAAACCCAGCAAGAATTTCTATTGCAGATGTCGAATTAGGAGTAAATTATGTGCTGATAATTTCTACCAATGCAGGATTATGGGCTTATAATATTGGTGATACGATAGAATTTACCTCGCTAAAACCTCATAGAATTATTGTTACAGGCCGCATAAAACATTTTATTTCGGCTTTTGGCGAACATGTTATTGCAAAAGAAGTCGAGCAGGCATTAAAAGAATGTGTTATTGGAACTGATATTGCCGTGAATGAGTTTACGGTCGCTCCACAAACGAACCCTGAAAATGGATTACCTTATCATGAGTGGTTTATCGAGTTTGAAAAGGAACCGGCAAACATGAATGATCTAGCTAATAAAATAGATGCACTCATGCAACAACAAAACTCCTATTATTTTGACCTAATTGATGGGAAAATATTAAAACCATTAATTATTACAAAAGTTACTAAAGGTGGGTTTAAAGACTATATGAAATCTATTGGCAAGTTGGGTGGCCAGAACAAAATACCCCGTTTATCTAATGATAGAATAATAGCTGATGGCTTGCAAAAACATTTAAAGAAAACGTAATTGTCATTCCGACAGAACGAAATGACGAGAAATCTAGGTTAGATTCCTCAATCGTCCAGAAGTGTCAAGACTCCTTTCGAAATGACTTAATTCATAAATTTATAAAATGAAAGTTGTATCAGTTAATATTGGTGAAAGAAAACAAGTGCAATGGCGAAAGAAAACCATTGAAACAGGAATCTTTAAGTCTCCGGTAGAATCGCCTATTTTTTTAGATAAGGAAGATGTGCAACACGATGCTGTCATTGACAGAAAATATCATGGAGGTATAGAACAAGCAGTTTATGCATATAGCGAAAATCACTATCACTATTGGAAGGGTTTATACCCTGATTTAAATTGGGACTATGGAATGTTTGGTGAAAATTTGACCATTGTAGATCTAGATGAAACCAAGATACATGTTGGTAGTATTTATGAATTAGGTGAAGCTAAAATAGAAGTTACCATACCCAGGCAACCTTGTTATAAGTTAGGTATCCGGTTTAACGATCCTAAAATAATCAAGCAGTTTTGGAATTCTACGAAAAGTGGCATCTATTTTAAGATATTGAAAACTGGCTATGTTTCCAAAAATGATGAATTGACCTTATTAGAAGAAGCTTCTGGAAATGCTACAATAGCTGAGGCATATCAATCTAAAAAGATAAAAAAAGGATTATAAAAAAACCCGAACATTTTTGCTCGGGTCCTATATAGTGTATTAACTATGATTTATTTTTTTGATAATAAATCTCTAATTTCAGCGAGTAAATCTTCTTGTGATGGTCCCGCTGGAGCAGCCTCTTCAACCGGAGCTTTCGTTTTGTTATATGCTTTTACGATTAAAAACATTACAAACCCAACAATTAATAAATTAACAATGGTGTTAACCCATGCACCCCATCGGACGGCATTTTCAGCTATATATCCTTCCGCTCCTTCAACTCCGGAAGCTTCAGTAAGCACAACTTTTAAATTTGCAAAATCTATTCCACCGGCAAAATGGCCTACAACAGGCATCACAATATCATTAACAAATCCGTTTACAACTAGGCCAACAGCACCAGCCAAGATTACAGCAACGGCAAAATCTATTACATTGCCGGTCATAATAAAATTCTTAAATTCTTTTAACATGATTATTTAATTTTTAATTGGTTAATATTATGCAATATAGCAAAATATATAATTATTTAACAATTCTTTTTACACGTTGCGAAATTGCAGTTAAAATTTCATAAGAAATAGAATTGATATTTCTAGCTAAGTCATTAACAGTTTTTTGATTGTTAAAAACAACGACCTCATCACCTTCATTACAATCAATTTCGGTAACATTAACCATAAGCATATCCATGCATACATTACCAACAATTGGGGCTTTTTCCCCATTAATGGTAACATACCCCTTGCCATTACCAAAGGCCCTGTGTATACCGTCGGCATGACCGATAGGAATCGTTGCGGTTTTTGTAGTACGATCTGCTATAAATGCTTTGTTATATCCCACGGATTTTCCTTTTTCAATATGATGAATTTGGGAGATGACAGATTTTAATGAAGCAACATTTTGTAACTTTTTTGTGTCAATTTCATTATTTGCAAATCCATATAAACCAATACCAACCCTAACCATATCAAACTGAGCTTCAGGATAGTTGAGTACACCCGAGGTATTCAATTGATGTAACATGACAGTATAACTAATTTTGCGTTTAAACGCTGTTGCAATGGTTTTAAACGATTGTATCTGCTGAAGTGTAAATTCTTTCTCCTTACTATCTTCTGACACGGCTAAGTGTGAAAAAATGGATTTAACTTTTACCTGAGAAGCATTAGATATTATATTAATTATATAATCCACATCATTTCCCAAAAAACCAAGACGATTTAACCCGGTATTGAATTTCAAATGAATAGGATAATTGACCTGTTTTTTCTTTTTCGCTATATCAATAAAAGAATTCAATACTCTTGCACTATATAAACTTGGTTCAAGACTTCTTTCAATAAGAGTTTCAAAATGTATAGGTTGAGGGTGCAATACTAAAATCGGTGTTTTTATTCCGGCTTCTCTCAAAGAAACTCCCTCTTTTGTATAGGCAACCGCAAAATAATCAAGGTTTAATTTTTCTAAATGGCTTGCAATTTCAAAGGAATCAGTACCGTAACCGAAAGCTTTAACAACAGCTAGAATTTTCGTAGTAGGATGAAGCTTTGATTTTATATACTTAAAATTATGTTTAAGTGCATTTAAATCTATTTCTAATACAGTTTCCTGAGCGTTAGACATCTATTATTTTTCTTTGGAAGGTATTTCTTCGGCATCTACATTTATGTCTTTAACCTTTTCTTTGAGTATAGCTTTGTAGTATGCAGCCCTACTCAAAGGCTCATATTCTTCGGTTTCACCCAAAAAGACAACGTCATCATTTTTAACTTTTCTATGACTGTAATGCGCTAAATTTCCTGTTTGAGTACATACCGCATGCACTTTAGTAACATATTCGGCCGTTGCCATTAATGCAGGCATGGGTCCAAACGGGTTTCCTTTAAAATCCATATCTAGACCAGCAACAATAACGCGAATCCCTCTATTTGCTAAATCGTTGCAAACGGCGACAATTTCATCATCAAAAAATTGTGCTTCGTCAATGCCTACTACTTTAACATCGTTTGCTAAGAGCCTGATATTTGCTGAAGCAGGAACAGGAGTAGAGCGTATTTCATTGGCGTCATGTGAGACTACTTTTTCTTCATCATATCGAGTATCAACCACAGGCTTAAAAATTTCAACTTTTTGTTTTGCAAATTGCGCCCGTTTGAGCCTCCGGATCAATTCTTCAGTTTTACCGGAAAACATTGAACCACAAATTACTTCTATCCAACCAAATTGTTCTGTATGATTTACTGTATTTTCAAGAAACATTTCGTAATTTTCGGCGTTGAATGATTAATGATTTGAATTTCGATTTTTATTGAGAACAAATTTATTAAAAATAGTGTTCCATTTTTAATTAAAGGCATCAATTTATGCACAAAAAACTAGAAGCGGATTTGGTGAGTATTGCTCATAGTATTTTACAGATGAAAAACAGACATGAAGCATTAGCTTTGAAAGAAAAAGCCCGGGAAATTTATGAAAAATTGTCTGTATTAGCTTTTGTTGATGACTATTTGGCAACCACTCCTAATCTTGAAATTTCAAAAGAAGAAATACGTAAGAAGATAGACCAAATTGTAGCTGAAAAGGAAATGCCACCAGATACAATTAAACCTGCTAAGCCCGAAACAAAGTTAGAAGAAACCGCAAAATCTAAAAAAACAGAAAGGGAAGAAATTTTTGAACCGAAATTTGATTCCGTTAGAATAGATATTGGAAGTTTAAAGACAAATCAAATTAGTTCTAAAGAGGAATTTAGAGATTCAATTTCGGCAGATAAAACGGCTTCACTCTTTGAAGACAATGAAAAAAAAGGAAGTGAAAAGAAAACCTTAAATGATCAATTGGTTAAGAATACGATGCAAATTGGGTTGAACGACCGAATTGCTTTTGTAAAACATTTATTCAACTTTAGTCAGCAAGATTTTAATAGCACATTATCACAATTGAACACCTTTAAAACAGAAAATGAAGCTATAGATTTTATACGTAAAAAAATTAAACCTAATTATAATTGGACAGGTAAAGAAGAATATGAAGAACGACTAATAACACTCATCGAAAGAAAATTTGATTAAATTATATTATATGAACGCTACCAAATTTAATATACTATTTGATAAAGTAATTGAAAAATATCATATTATAGATGATGTTGACCAACCATTTGAAAACCCTTATAATAAAGCGGAATTGGCTCATTTGCTATATAGAAAATCCTGGATCGATACAGTGCAATGGCATTATGAAGATATTATCCGCTTACCCGATATTAATCCCGTAGAGGCACTGGCATTAAAACGTAAGATAGATGCTTCAAATCAAGATAGAACCGATATGGTTGAATATATTGACAGCTATTATTTGGAGATGCATAAAAATGTAAAGATTGACCCAGAGGCTAAAATAAACACAGAAAGCCCTGCCTGGGCAATTGACAGATTATCCATCCTTGCATTAAAAATTTATCATATGAAAGAGGAGGCAAATCGTGAATCAGCTTCTGAACAACACCGGTCAAATTGCCAACAAAAACTCAATATATTGCTAGAACAGAGAGAAGACCTGTCATCAGCAATCGATGATCTCATAGAAGACATTTCGTTAGGGAAAAAATATATGAAAGTATATAAACAAATGAAAATGTATAATGATGATGAGTTGAATCCGATGCTTTATAAAAAGAAGTAGGGAGTAAGATGCTCAGACAAGGATATTGTTTTTATAAAATAATAAGTGTTTGTAGTTTTATTGTTCTGGTTAGTTGTAGTACTGTATATGTAACACAACCTTTCGCAAATAACAAAGATCTTTTAGAACCTAATTATCAAAATGAAGATAGTTGGGCAGTTTTACCCTCGAAGCCTATAGAAGAAATTACGGAATTCATACCTGCTTCAGTTTCAGAATTAGAGGCAGATGTTTTTTATGTATATCCTACATTAATTACGAGTAAAAAAGACATTCGTTGGAATGTCCCCATTACCGATACCGTACAGAATACTAAAGTTCTAAACTCAGCTGTTCGCTTTCAGGCATCAGCTTGGGCTACTTCGGGTAAATTATATGTGCCATATTATCGCCAGGCACATTTACGCTCGTATTATCAGTTGGAAAATGGAGGAGAAGAGGCATTGAAATTGGCATATAGCGACATAAAAGCTGCGTTTGAGTTGTACTTAAAAAAATACAATAATGGCCGCCCGGTTATTATAGTAGGGCATAGCCAGGGGTCAACACATTGTATATTATTATTAAAAGATTTTTTTGATGATAAACCGCTACAAAAACAATTGATAGCCGCTTATATTCCTGGAATAGGAATTAAAAAGGATGAGTTCAAAACTATCCAAATTATGACTAAACCTTACGAAACAGGTGGTTTTGTATCTTGGAATACTCACAAAAGAAATAGTTTACACAAAAATTATGATAAATGGTATAAGGGGAAAGTAACGTCAAATCCAATACTTTGGAATGGTATAAGAACTACCGAAAAGAAAGATCATAAGGGGTTTTTATATACGAATGGCAAAATTTATAGTAAGGCCTTAAGAATTGAAGTTATTGACGGCATGGTTTGGACGACTATACCTCGCTTTCCACATCGTTTATTTGCAATATTTAAGAAAAATTTCCATGTTGGAGATATAAATTTATTTTGGGTTGATATTCAAAAAAATGCTGAACTTAGGGTTAAAACTTGGCTAGAACAACATAAAAATTAATTTAAAAAAGCTTTCATTGCATCAACAGTTTTTTTAGCGTTTCCTACAAAAATTGTATCGTCAATAATAATAACCGGACGTTTTAAAAAAGTATATTCATCTAAAATCAATTGTTTGTAATCTATCTCAGACAATTCTTGATTTTTAAGGTCCATAGCAGCATACTTTTTTGATCTCCTGCTAAATAATTCTTCGTAACTTTTGATTAAGGCGTGCATTTCTTCTAACTGTTTTACCGTAATTGGTTCAGATTTTATGTCTTGCAGGATAAAACTTTCGGTATTAATTTCTCTTAAGATTCGCCTACATGTATCACAGGTTTTCAAGTAGTATATTTTTTTCATTTGGGATAAATTTAATTTCGAATTATATTGATCGTAATGTAAAAATAGCTTGTTTACAACATAAAAAATAATACTTTTATGCTTTAATTAAAAAGAGCAGCTTAGATTTATGGATTATTTTGCAATAGCTACCGTTTTAATAGTTCTTTCCGCAGTTTTCGGATATATTAACGTCAAGCTTATAAAATTACCTGACACTATTGGTTTAATGGTGATTACCATACTTTTTACCTTGGCGGTTTTGGCACTGAGCTATTTTGATGATACCTTATTGTTGAAGGAAAAAGAATTGATATCCCAAATAGATTTTAAAACGGTCCTGTTAGATGTAATGTTGAGTTTTTTGCTTTTTGCAGGAGCATTACACACTAACTTTCAACAATTAAAAGTACAGCGCAAGCCGATTTTAATATTTGCAACGCTTGGTACTTTGGTATCTACTTTTTTAGCAGGAGTTTTTGTTTATTATGTATTGAAAATTTTAAGTTTAGATGTAGATTTTATCTACTGTTTACTTTTCGGAGCATTAATTTCACCAACTGATCCTATTGCAGTACTCGGAATTTTAAAAAAAGTGGGTGCTCCTAAAAATTTGGAAACTAAGATTGTTGGAGAATCATTATTTAATGATGGAGTCGGAGTAGTTATTTTCTTAACAATATATCAAATAGCTAAGGGAGAAGGTGAAATTTCATTTGGCCATATAGCCGAATTGTTTTTAGTAGAAGTTGTTGGAGGGATAGCATTAGGCTTTGCCATTGGATGGATTACTTATAGGCTATTAAAGAGTATAGACGACTATGACGTTGAAGTCATTATTACCATAGCAGCTGTAATGGGAGGTACTTTGATTGCACAACAGTTCCACCTTTCGGCACCCTTGGCCATGGTGACGACAGGATTAATAGTCGGCAATGATACTGTTAGAGAATCTTCCATGAGTGAAATAACCGAACAATATGTGGATAAGTTTTGGGAATTGATAGATATTTTACTCAATACCATTTTGTTTGTGATGATTGGCATGGAAATATTAGTACTTACCTTTAACGGAAAATATATTTTAGCAGGATTTTTAAGTATTCCGGTATTATTATTTGCAAGGTATTTATCATTATTATTACCCATAAAAATATATGCAAAAAAATTAGATTTTGTACCAAAAACGAATTTAATAATGACTTGGGGAGGCTTGCGAGGAGGTATATCTATAGCATTGGCATTAAGCTTAACGCAAGTAATGGAGCGCGATTTATTCCTAGTTATAACTTATATAATTGTGGTATTTTCAATTATAGTACAAGGGTTAACTATTGGGAAGTTAATTAAAAAATTCGCATAAATTCATATGTAAGTTTATCTTAATTTAGCAGACTATAACGAAAATTTTAATAGATGAAATTCAATACTAAGACAATTCACGGTGGTCAACAACATGACCCTTCTACAGGAGCAGTTATGCCTCCCATATATCAAACTTCTACCTACGCTCAAAGTAGTCCGGGAAAACATAAAGGCTATGAATATTCAAGAGCAGCAAACCCTACGCGCACGGCGTTGGAGAATAATTTTGCGGCTATAGAGAATGGTACACATGGTTTCGCTTTTGCATCTGGCTTGTCAGCTATTGATTGTGTGTTGAAAATGTTGAATCAGGGAGATGAGGTCATTGCAGGAGATGATTTATATGGAGGTACATATCGAATGTTTACCAGAATGTTCGAGAAATACGGGTTGAAATTCCATTTTGTGAATATGGAAGACCCGAAAAATATAGAACCATTCGTCAACGAAAACACCAAATTGATCTGGCTGGAAACACCTACGAATCCTTTGATGAAAATTGCCGATATAGAAGCAATTTCAACATTAGTGAAAGCCAGGAACTCATCTGTTTTAGTTGCTGTAGACAATACATTTGCAACACCTTATTTGCAACTTCCGCTGGAATTAGGAGCTGATATTATAATGCATTCTGCTACAAAATACCTGGGAGGACATTCAGATGTAATTATGGGTGCTTTGATGGTCAAAGATAAAAAGCTGGCAGAGGAAATTCATTTTATACAATTTGCCGGTGGAGCTGTAGCAGGTCCGCAAGACTCTTTTTTGGTATTAAGAGGAATCAAGACCTTACATATAAGAATGCAACGTCATTGTGAAAACGGAATGGCAATCGCCAAGTTTTTAGCAAATCACGATAAAGTAAAAGAAGTATTTTATCCGGGTTTAGAAAGTGATAAAAATTATCACATAGCCAAAAAGCAAATGAAGGATTTTGGAGGAATGGTCTCCTTTAAATTAAAAGATGAAAGTAAAGCAAATGCTTTTAAAGTATTGGAAAGTTTTAAGGTGTTCACCCTGGCTGAATCTTTAGGAGGCGTAGAAAGTTTAGTGAATCATCCTGTAACGATGACACATGCTTCTATTCCGGAAAAAGAAAGAGAAAAACTAGGAATTACAGATTCATTAATACGCCTAAGTGTGGGTATTGAAGATATTGATGATCTGATGGATGATTTACAACAGGTTTTAGATAAATAATATTCTATCTTGAAAGACCACTCAAATCAAAAATAGCACCTACGCTGAAATAGATCAGGGTATCATTAAATTTACTTCCTGAAAGCTCATGAGGTGCATCCAGCCCATCAACTTTATCTGATAAGAAATATTGCCAACGCGCATCAACAAATAGATCAAAATTGTTCATTTTATAACGGGTACCAGCACTAAATGTAAGAGAAAAGGTATTATCTTTTTCAACAAATACAGCATTCTCTTGCCATGGTAGGGGTAATACTTCGGGGTTTGTAATATAATTTCCTAGATCAGAAGTTAGTTCAGGATCAAAACTGTTAAAATGAACGCCTGCACTTACATAAGGCGCAAATTTGTTATCATCATTAAATAACAGTCCGTAATCTTCTAAATTTTTAAAATAATATTCTAACTGAGTACCTACGTTAAAAATTTTGGTACTTCCTTTCATGGCTCTAAGTTGATCTGCAAATGCACCAGAAGCCTCAACATATCTACCTTTATGTTCTAAGTTTGTATTAGTATAGAATGACACTTCTGTTTTTAACTTAAAATGATCAGAAAAAAAACTGGCACCATTTCTCCAGTTATAATTACTGCCATAAAAACTTAAATAATGTGCCACAGCGACACCAAAGCTAGTAGCCGTACTACTTGGTAAGTGATGCCTTTCTCCATAATCTGTTTGCATAGTAACAGGACCAAAAGAGAAACCAACCTCGTGACTCAAATCCAATTGAGCGAAAGAATTTGACATTGGGAAAAGCATTAATAAGATAAGTACTTTATAGAAAATTTTCATGTATACACCCTTTTTTGCGCAATTTAACAAAAAATATGCAAAAGCATCATTTTAAGCGTCAATTTAAACTAAAATTATGCAAAATTATTGTAATCTAAGTAAAAAATTAATCGATATTTTCTGAGGGGTCCCAAAAAGCAGCTTCAAAATTTATTATTTTATCCTTATTAATCACTATTCCCTCACTTTCTAATAATTGTTGCATTAGGTTGACGCCGCTAAAATGATGTTTCCCTGTTATTACACCCTGCCTATTTACCACTCTGTGTGCAGGAACTGTCGCATCACCAGCACAAGCATTCATTGCCCAACCAACCATCCTTGCAGATCTGGCCGTTCCTAAGTATTTTGCTATTGCACCGTATGAAGTAACCCTACCATAAGGTATTCTTCTGGCAATTTCATACACTTTTTCAAAAAAATTATCATTTTTGCTCATATGGAAGATTAAAGATACTTGAAAATATCGAATATCAATTGAACAAATTCACAAATGGTATTCTACCCTAAACTTAATATAAGTTATCGCTTTTTTTTGGTCTAAAAACTGTTTTTCGTAATATGTTTTAGTTAGTACAGCTTCTTCAGGCACATGAGGGTTATTATAGATATCATGGTGAGTATATACTATTTCATGATTCCCTTCTTGAAGTATCCCCAATGTATAACCGTGTAAAAATTCACTGTCCGTTTTAAGGTGTACAACACCTTCTGGAATGAGGATTTTTTGGTATTTTTTAAGAAAATCGGGATTGGTTAAGCGGTGCTTTAGCCGTTTGAACTTAATTTGCGGATCAGGAAATGTAATCCAAATTTCTTCAATTTCATTTTCTCCAAAGCAGAGATCGATCAATTCGATTTGGGTTCTTAAAAAAGCCACGTTTGTGAGATTATTCTCTAAAGCTGTTTTGGCACCTCTCCAAAAACGAGCCCCTTTAATATCTATACCAATATAATTGAAGTTAGGATTTTGCCTGGCCAAGGCTAAAGTGTATTCTCCTTTACCACAACCTAATTCTAAAAGAATAGGGTTCTTATTTTTGAAAAAAGTATTCCATTTGCCTTGTAAATGAAAACCGTCAAAAATTTCTTTACGAGAAGGTTGTATTACATTTGCAAACGTTTTGTTTTCTTTAAAACGTTTTAATTTATTCTTACTTCCCAAAGTGTCTAAATTGAAGAAAAACTATTCTTCGCCTGCTTTACTATGATTTGCCATCTGACCAAGCCAATAAAACATAGCGATAAAACCAAGAACTACTAAAATAATATTTACCGTGTTTGAAGTCCACCATCCATCTATCGACCTAAAAGCATCATAAGCTTTAAATGCAATATTAGTACAAAAATCACCTATGGCTCTAAAAATATTGTTCGCAATCATATCTTAAGTATATTTACTGGGCAAAAGTATAAAATATTACGAATGATTGCTAATTTTTTTAGTACAACAAAACCATTTAATACCTTAATTGTTATTGTTGGATTGACCTTTATATATCTTATCTCCACAATCTATTATGTTGAAGCAACGTTTGATTTTATATTATTTACAAAAACGGTTTTCTTTTATTTTGTTCTATTGACCACTTTTTTTCTTATAAATTTTATTGTTCGAAAAAATGGACTAACTAAGGATAATTCATATACATTACTAATATTAGTTCTATGTTTCGGAATGTTTCCTTTATCTACGGTGAATTATAGATTACTAATAGCTCATTTAATATTATTATTAGCTTACAGAAGAATATACAGTTTACGAACGTCAAAAGACACTAAAGAAAAATTATTCGATAGTGCTTTTTGGATTGGGATAGCCGCAATCGTTCATCCGAACAGCTTTATATATATATTATTGATCTATGCAGGAATCTATATGTTCAATAAATCAACTATTAGAAATATAGTAATTCCTTTAGTCGGATTTTTAACGCCAATTTTAATTTATGTAATATACCTATTGGCCATTGATAATTTTGATATTTTTGATTTGCAACTGAACTATAGTTTTTCATTTTTGAACTATAATTCATTAAGATTATTGATCCCTGTAGCATTAATTTTAGGGTATTTATTGTGGGCAATTTTCCCTACAACAGTTAAGACTGTAACCGTTAACAATGAATTTAGAACTTCTTGGTTTTTATTAGTGATCCACTTGTTGATCAGTATACTATTAACTATCCCATCATCATATAAAAACGGATCTGAATTTCTATTTGTATTCTTTCCTGTTGCAATTATTTTAACTAACTATTTACAAATAATAAAAGAAAAATGGTTTAAAGAAGCGTTTTTATATTTGTTTCTGATCATAACAATTACCATTTATTTTTTATAATTTAGGGCCAAAAGATAAATCTCCTGCATCGCCTAATCCTGGAATAATATACCCTTTACTGCTTAACTTTTCATCAATAGCGGCAATCCATAAATGCGTACTCTCAGGAAAAATAGTATCAACATAATCAACACCATCTTTTGAACCAATTACAGAAATAATATGAATTTGTTTAGGGATGCCATGACTTTTTAAAGCATTAAAAGTGTTTTCAAGTGTTTTACCGGTAGCTAACATAGGGTCAGTTAATACTAATGTTTTTTTAGTTAATGATGGTGAGGCAAAATACTTTACGATAACTTCAAATTCATCACTATTTTCAGGGTGATGCCTGTAAGCAGATATAAATGCATTTTCAGCAGCGTCAAAATAATTCAAAAGGCCTTGATGCAATGTTATGCCTGCGCGTAAAACTGAGCATAAAACCAGATCATTTTCTGGGAGTCCAACAATCTTACTTCCTAAAGGAGTTTGTACCATTTTATCCTTATAGGTCAAAGTCTTACTGAGCTCATAACTTAAAATTTCACCAATACGTTCAATATTCCTTCTAAAACGCATGGCATCATTTTGTACGTTAACGTCTCTTATTTCAGTAATAAATTGATTTAAAACAGAGTTTTGTGTTCCTAAATTGTGGATGATCAAAATGGTGCGATTTTATACAAAGATACTGTTTATTATAAATAGTAAACGTGGAAATTATTTTAAAAATTTGCAAAAATATTGTATCTTCACAACATTAAAACAATTTATTAATCAATTAAAACAATATTAAAATTATGGGACTATTTTCATTCATTAAAAATGCCGGAGCTAAGGTTTTTGGAATCGGTAAAACTACAGCGGAAGAGGCTGCAGAAGCGGCGGCAGAAAAGGCTAGTAAATTGGTAAATGCTGTAGAAGCGCTAGGTTTTGGGGTTACTGACTTAGATATCACAGTTGAAGACGATTTAGCAACTGTCTATGGAGAAGCTGAAGATCAAGCTACTCGCGAAAAAGTAGTACTGGTAGTGGGGAATACTGAAGGAATTGCAAGTGTTGATGATAGAATGACAACGGCGATTCAAGAGCCTGAAGCCCAATTTCATACGGTAGTAAGTGGTGATACATTAGGTAAAATTGCAAAAACCTATTATGGTAACGCAATGAAGTATCCAGAGATCTTTGAGGCGAATAAGCCAATGCTTTCTGATCCTGATAAGATTTACCCAGGCCAAGTATTACGTATTCCGATATTAGATTCTTAAGAAAAGTAAATAGAAAGATTAAAAACCTCCGTCCGGAGGTTTTTTATTGAAATCTTTTTAAATTATTTTTAGTAAAAACCCACTCAGGAGTATTCAAAATTTCTAAATTTTTAGTGGTAAACCAAGGTGAAATATTTTGATCGTTAAAATTTTTTATAACATGAATTTCTTGTGCCGGCATATAACTTTGAGCTAATAAGAAAACAGTCTCTCCCAGATCGTTTTTAGCCATATCAACAACAATTACGGCATGGCCCGGACTGCCACCCTGAATAAAAACATCGCCAATTTGCATATTTGGCAATGCTACTTCTTTCATTTCTTTTTCTAAGGACAATGTACCGGCATAACTAAAAACCAGGGTTAGGTACTGATCAAAGCTTTTTCTAGAATCTACCTCTTGCGCAATGTCATACCATGTCACGGAATTTCCTTTTATTTTTATTCTTTTGCCTTGCCTCCATGTATTGTATGTAGCATTAAATCCGCTTGTGAAATTAAAATGAATACTGTCAAATAAATGTTCTTTGTAGAGATATTCAGCACGTAACCTCATAGTGGCGTCAGCACATTGCTGTAGATCTCGATTACCAACACTAATGTCTAGTACCGCCGCATGCACATCTTGCCGATTTTTTAAATTCCCATTATACAGATGAACTTTAGCGCCTTGAGGCATTAAACTGAAATTTTGTAAATACTGTTGAAATGAATTTTCCTTGGGTTGAATTCTATCAAAACCATCAGGTGTGCTAAACCGTGTTTTGATGGTTTTCCCAGTGGGATTTATAAGCGAATGTTGTTGTTCTAAAGCAAATGTAGATATTACAATATCAGTTTTATGGTTAGAATCTTTTTTACAAGAAATAAAACTTATTAATAAAATGATTAGAATCTTTTTCATAAAAGTAGAACGTAAATTAGAAAAGATTTATTTCGACAAGGCTAAATTTAACAAACATGTGTGATCTTTTCAACTATAGTTTCAGGATCAATACTCCTCATAACATCTTCATAACCCGCACAAACGGTATTACCATAAACAGAACATGGAATGTTAGGGTATTTCTTTAAATCAGGTAAAATGACATGTTCTTTAGGTTGATTGAAGGGTGCAAATCCGGCAAAGGGATGGGTAACCCCCCAAAGTGTAACGGTTTTTACATTTTGCATAGCTGCTAAATGTGCATTTGCAGAATCCATACTTACCATACAATCCAGGTTGGCAATAAGGTTTAATTCGACTTCCAGGCTGAATTTTCCTGCAATGGAAATCGTATTTTTATATTTCTTCTCTAAGCCACTTAAAACATCAATTTCCTTTTGACTGCCACCAAAAAGAAGAACTTTATAATGATTTGTGAAAGCTAATTTAGAAATAACTTCTTCCATAAGATCAAAAGGATACGTTTTTGATGCGTATGTTGCAAAAGGAGCAATGCCTATCCATTTTAATTGGTCTTGTGGTATTATTGTTATTATTTCTGGAGGTAAATTTGGTTTTGATGGAAATTCAGAATTTGTTAAGTCAATACTAAACCCTAACTCCCTAAATACATCAGCATATCGTTCATGTGTGGGTTTTAATTGTTTAAAAATCTTGCTTTTTGTGCTGGTTAGCGCCTTTTTCTCTGCTCTGCCTTTATCAATTACGGTACTTTTTATAGGTGACAGTAAAAAGAAGATCCGTAAAATTTTTGAACGTAAAACATTGTGAATATCGGCAATAGCATCAATATTGCGCCGCTTTAGTTCTTTAAATAATATGAACAAGCCAACAATACCTTTGTGTTTTCCTTTTATATCGGCTGCATAAAAATCTACATTTTTTATACCCTTGAAAAGAGGTTTTAAAAACGCCCTTGAGAGTACAGTAATTTTAATGGCTGGGTTCTGCTGCGTAAATGCTCTTAAAACAGGAACGCTCATAGCAACATCACCCATTGCAGAAAGACGAATAACCAATATATGTTTAGTTTTAGTTGTCAAGTGTAAGTTTAATTTACCTTGCAAAGTTAATCAAACAAAAAGACTACTAACTATTGATTATTCTTTCTTGATGTTGTATGGATTCTTGATGTATGGCTTTAAATATTTTTTCAATGAAATCAGCACTTAAATCATTTTCAGCACCTTTGTTTATCATGCCTTGAATTACTTCCTGCCATCTGGTACGTTGCAAAATAGCTACATTACCTTCTTTTTTTACCTGTCCGATGTTTTCTACTACATCCATTCTTTCGGCCAAAAGTTCAATGAGATGGTTGTCCAACAAATTTATTTCTTCACGTAAACCGTTTAGTTTTTTTAGGGAACCTTTTTCCTCAACCCTATCTTTTCTAACTTTTAAATCCTTTGTTATTTGATCTAACCTTTCAGGAGTAATTTGCTGCTTGGCATCACTCCAGGCATTATCAGGGTCAAAATGAGTTTCAATCATCAAACCATCAAATTTTAGGTCAAGAGCCGTTTGGCAGACATCAAAAATACCATCACGTTCACCGCATATATGAGAAGGATCGCAAATGAGCGGTAAACTAGGATATTTATTTTTTAAATCAATTGGAATTTGCCATTGCGGATTGTTTCTATATTTTGTCTTTTTATAAGACGAGAAGCCCCTGTGTATAGCACCTAAATTCTTAATTCCAGATTTGTGAAAACGCTCAATTGCTCCCATCCACAAAGATAAATCAGGATTTACTGGGTTTTTTACCAATACGATTTTATGTGTTCCTTGTATGGCGTCTGCTATTTCTTGAACTGCAAACGGATTTACGGCGGTGCGTGCACCGATCCAAAGGATATCAATATCAAATTCTAAAGCTAACTTCGCATGTTGAGCTGTGGCAATTTCAACCGTAGTGAGCATTCCTGTCTCTTCTTTAACTTTAGCAATCCATGGAAGTGCTTTTGCTCCATTTCCTTCGAAGTTTCCAGGACGCGTTCTAGGCTTCCAAATACCTGCTCTAAAAACTGTAGCATCAGTGTTTTTTAATTGATGTGCTATTTTTAATACCTGTTCTTCTGTTTCGGCGCTACATGGTCCTGCAATCACCAATGGATGCGAAAGCTCCATATTTTTTAACCAAGTTGAGAAATTTGTTGATTCCATTTGTTTTCGTTTTAAATTGTATAAAATACTAATGCGTATTCTTTTTGGATATATTTTTTATGTTTATTTCGGATAACCAGTTAGTTAAGTAAAAATTAATTATTTTACTATACCACTTAGTATGTCTTTAATTCTATTTGTGTTTTGCATAATTGCATGTACTTCGCCATCAGATTCATCTTCAATCAGTTTTTTAAAGGTTTCTAAATTTTTTATATACTCATTTAATGATTTTAATATATTTTCTTTATTCTCTAAAAAAATGGGTGTCCAGGTATTAGGATTACTCTTAGCTAATCTAACGGTTGATGCAAATCCACTTCCGGCCATGTCAAAAATACTTTCTTCATCCTTTTCTATTTCCAATACTGTTTTTCCGAGCATAAACGAACTTATATGTGATAAGTGTGAAACATATGCAATATGTTTATCGTGCTGCTCGGCTGAATCCATAAAGACATTGCGCATCTTAATTTTTTCAAACAAAGATACAAGGCGGCTAACCATTTCTTTACTACTTAGATGTTGCTCACATATAATATTTACTTTATCAGTGAATAAATTGTATATAGCTGCTTGCGGGCCCGAAAATTCGGTACCTGAAATTGGATGAACGGCCACAAAGTTTTTTCTTTTCGAATGATCTTTAACAGCCTCACAAACACCTTTTTTAGTGGAACCAACATCAAAAACCAATGTATTTTCATCGATCAGATCTAAAACTTTAATTGCTAATTTTGGGATTGCATTTACCGGAACTGCAATGATAACAGCGTCGACATTCTTAACAATATCCAGGGTTGCTTTTTTATAAATTATACCAAGCTCAAGAGCTTTTTGTAAATGCTTGGGATTATTATCGACCCCATAAATTGTTGACCATGTAACTTTTTTCAACTCTAAGGCTAATGAACCCCCAATTAGTCCCAATCCGATTACAGCAATTTTTTTCATCTTAGTCAATTATTTGAAACCCTTGTTAATACTTCTTGTAATATTTCTTCAGAAACACAAAGAGAGATCCTGATATACCCTTCTCCATTAGTTCCAAAAATAATACCTGGAGCCAGAAATACATTGTGTGTATAGAGCAGCTTATCAGCTATTTTTTCTGAGGTATTACCAACAGGGAGTTTTGCCCAAACAAACAAGCCGGCAGTATTTTTATCATAAGTACACTTTAATATATCAGCTATTTTCCAAGCAATTACTCTACGTTTCCGATACACTGTATTTAAATTTGTAAACCAATTCATATCACTTTGCAATGCGGCAATAGCGCCCTGCTGAATTCCGTAAAACATACCAGAGTCCATATTACTTTTTACCTGTAGAACAGTTGTTATATGCCTGGCAGAACCGGCTACCATTCCAACACGCCATCCGGCCATATTAAAGATTTTACTAAGAGAATTTAATTCTAAAGCAACATCTTTAGCACCTTCAATTTCCAGGATACTTTTAGGCGTATCATTTAAAATAAAACTATACGGATTGTCATTGACTATTAAAATTTGATGCTGTTTTGCAAAGGTTATTAATTCTTCAAATATTTTTTTAGTGGGCTTACTTCCTGTTGGCATGTGAGGGTAATTTATCCACATGATTTTCACGTTAGATAAATCTGTCTTAGCTATAGCCTCCAGGTCAGGAAACCAGTTATTGTCTTCTATCAAATCATAAAATATTGGTACAGCTCCTACCAGCTTGGTTACCGAGGTGTAAGTAGGGTAACCAGGATTTGGAATTAAAACTTCATCACCAGCATTTAAAAATGCCATAGAAATGTGCATAATACCTTCTTTTGACCCCATTAAGGGCAATATTTCGTTTTCAGGATTTATAGTAACATTATAATGTTGATAGTAAAAATCGGCTATTGTATTTCTTAATTCAGGTAGTCCCTGATAGCTTTGGTATCCATGAATATGATTTTGTTCCATAGCATTTTGCATGGCTCTGCTAACCGCTATTGGTGGTTCTAAATCAGGACTGCCAATACCAATATTCAATATCGGTTTCCCTTCAGCTTTAAGCTGGCGAACTTCTCGTAGTTTAGTAGAGAAATAATATTCTTTTACCTGTTCTAATCGATTGGCTTTAGCGATCATATTTTCGTTTGCTTTGTTGATATTCACCTAATATTTTTAAACTGCTTACCTTTTCCCTCGCCAATGCTATGGCTTTTTCAAAGTGCAGGTAATCATCGAAAATAACATCCGAAAAAAAGGCATATTTCCAAGGTTTATCAAGTATGGGTAAGGATTGAATTTTAGATAAATTCATACCGAAAGCAGAAAAAATGTTCAATACTTCCGCCAAACTTCCGGTTTGATGATTGGTGATAAATTTTAGTGAAGCTTTATTGATGGCGGCCGGCCTCTCCAGATTTCCATTTCGTTTTTTCAAGATAAAAAAACGTGTGTAATTTTGTTTACGGGTTTGAATTTCATTTTCTATGATGTGCAATCCATAAATTTCGGCTGCTTTTTTACTGGCAATAGCGGCTATTCCTTTCAATCGTTTATCATGAATTTGCTTAGCAGACTCTGCAGTATCGGACTCTTCGACTAATTTGATGTGTCGATGTTTTCGAAAAAAAGTTCTGCATTGCAATATTGCCATTGGATGTGACCACACTTCTTTTATGTCAGATAATGATTGTCCGGAAAGCCCCATCAAATGATGGTGGATAGGGAAATGTACTTCACCTTGAATGTTCAGATCAAATTCATCAATTAATGTATAATTTGGCAAAATAGAACCCGCCAATGAATTTTCAATTGCCATTACAGCCCCGTCAACCGCCTGATTATTGATAAGTTCAGGTATTTCAGTAAAAGAAAGACATTCCTCCAATTCAATTTCGTTACCAAAATATTGATTGGCAACTATGTGATGAAAGGAACCTTTTATTCCCTGTATCGCTATATTCTTTTTCTTATCCATTAAAAATGATACATAAAAAAAGTCCCGATTTCTCGAGACCTTGTACAATACTATTATTTTTTATCTAAATAACACCAACAAAGTCTCGCTTCATTCTATAAAAATAAAAGAAGTAAAAATAAGCTTTCCAAGTGTTGTTTGATTCCATTGTCAATGCAATTAGGGAACAAATCTAAACTTAAATCTTAAAAAAACAAATTTTTTAAATGATAAGTCTTATTTTTTATCAATTTTTCAATATACTGCTGCAAATATTGGTTAATATTTAATCCTTAGCCGGTTTTGTTCAATATTTGAATTGAGTTAAGTTGATTGAAGAAAATGTTATTTTCATGATATTCTCCGAGAATTTTTAATTCTTTAACCTTTTTTTCAATGATTAATAGGGCTTTACAATATTCAATATAATTGTCAAAAATGAGATCCATAAAAATGGCATATGCCCAAGATTTTTCTACAATAGGGATAAATTGAATTTTAGCAATATTTAGATTGTGTTTTGACAGAATTGTTAAAATATTTTCTAAGCTTCCAATTTCATTTCCGGTGACCAACTTTAACAAAGCTTTGTTGTTCAAATAATCTTCGGGATGATGATGACGATTTTTTTTCAGAATAAAATAACGTGTAGTATCGGAAGAATCGGCTTGTATTTCATTTTCAAGAATTTCCAAACCATAGATTTCGGCAGCTTTTTTGTTGGCAATAGTAGCCACACCTAAAAGCTTCTTATCACGTATCCTTTTTGCCACGTGGGTTATATCATTTTCTTCAATTATCCGTATTTCTGGATGTGTATTGAAAAACGGCTGGCAATTTTGTATAGCCATAGGATCTGACCAAACCTCTTTGATGTCTTTTAAATGCTGTCCGGGCAATGCCATTAAATTATTTATCAAAGGCAAGTGGATTTCACCATGGACGTTTAAATTAAATGAATCTATCAAAAGATAGTTTGGTAATATACTTCCGGTAATAGAATTCTCTATTGCCATTACCGCCCCGTCAACAATGTTTTTTTTAATTAACTCAGGTATTTCATCAAAAGACATACATTCATGTAAAGAAATATTTTCACCAAAAAATTCGTTAGCGGCTATATGATGAAAAGATCCTTTTATGCCTTGAATTGCTATTTTCATTATCTTAAATCTAAGTAGTTTTATAATTTTGACACGTAGATTAAGATAAAGTCACATAGTTAACTTAAAACAGGATTGTTTTGAGGATATTCGCCTAAAATTTTTAATTCAATAACCTTTTTTTCAAGTGTTAATAAAGCTTGACAATATTCATGATAATCTTCAAAGGTGATATCAATAAAAAAGGCATATTTCCATGGCTCTTTTGTAATAGGAATGGATTGTATTTTAGAAAGATTCAAATTATAGGACGTAAAAATAGCCAGAATATCTGCCAGGTTTTTTGTTTCGTGATGTGTAATGAATTTTAAGGAAGCTTTATTATTTAAATAATCATCAGGACGATGATGTCGTTGTTTGTTTAGCACAAAATAACGGGTCATATTTAATAAATCGGTTTGTATTTCTTTCTCAACGATAGCCAACTCATAAATTTCTGCTGCTTTTTTACTGGCAACGGCTGCCACGCTGTTGAGTTTTTTTTCTTTGATCATCTTCGCCACGCTGGCAGTGTCTTTTTCTTCAATAATCCTTATTTCAGGATGTTTTCTGAAGAATTTCTGGCAATGTTGTATTGCAATGGGGTGAGACCAAACCTCTTTGATATCTTCTAACTGTTGTCCAGGCAATGCCATTAAATTATGGATCATAGGTAAATAGATCTCACCATGAATACTCAGATTATGTATATCGATCAAATGATAGTTTGGTAAAATGGCGCCGGCAATAGTATTTTCAATGGCCATAATAGCACCGTCGACAACATTTTTATTGATAAGTTCAGGCATTTCAGAAAAAGACATACATTCACTCAAAGTGAGGTCTTCTCCAAAAAAATTAGTGGCCGCAATATGATGAAAGGACCCTTTAATTCCTTGAATGGCTATTTTCATTAAATAAGTATGTAGAATTAGAGCGTCGCAAAAGTAAAAAAATAGTTGTTACTATTGAAAAATTCTCTACATAAAATCAAAAAAAATCTATCTTAAGCACGTAATGTTCTAAATATAAAATAGTTAACAATTTGTATTTATTTTAAATAAAAATGATTCAATTAAAATACAAATATGGCACGACTAGAACTTAATCTTTAAAAGAGTTTTCACATTGAAACAAATTCAACCATTTGCATCATTGGAGGCTAAAGGTAATTCTTCGGAATCGTTGATAAGTAAATAATATGTTGACCTCATTCATCTAACGTTTCCAGGATAACCATCAGCTCTTTTTTAACCATACTGTATTTTTTAAACAATAAAAAATGATTCGCATCTTCAACGGTTACTGCCTTTAGCAAACTATCATTTACCTTAGCGATCATAAAAGCCATGTTTTTATAGGGTACAATTCTATCTCTGGTACCGTGGTAATAGGTGAGAGGCGATTTAATTTTTCCCCAATCATCTAACATGTTAGTAAGTTCAGCCACATGTGTCATTTTTTCGTTATCAGATACTTTTAAGGCTTTAGAAAACATCCATTTAGTTAATTTCCAACGTACGAGTTTAGCAATTCCAAAGAACTTTTCATCTTCTGGCGAAACGGCACCGGCAATCAATACACTGTGTTTTACTTCTGGGTGTTTATAAGCCATTTTAGCAGCGATGGGTACACCATAAGACCAGCCAATTACTATCAAGTTATTGATTTGATACTTTTTTACAATTGTATAGATACTTTCGGCTTGTTTTTCAATGGAAGTCTCTGCATTGCCATAATCAGAATGCCCATACCCCAATCTGTCAACACTAATGAGATTTGCTTTTTCACTTAAATCATCATCTTTCAGATAATCAAAGAAATTATCACTTGCTCCGGGAGCCCCATGTATAAAAAGTAGCGTAGGCAGTGTTTTATCTATGGGCTTAGCGGCGATATACCTCATAGTTTTACCTTGATAATCTTCACGATAAATTTGAGGTGTTTTATCCGATTTTTTAAATTGTCTATAGATATGTTTATCACTTTCCCTAAATGTAGCACATGAACTAAGGGTAAGTAATAAAAGCGTCGAAAAGGAAGAAAAAAGGACCCTGTTCTTTGTAAGGAATTTCATATTTTTATGGAATTAAACCACCAATCATTTCAAATGTAGTTAAATTAGGATAAAGATTTGTTTCTTTGCCATAGTTTAAAAACCGATTTCATGTCAATAATAGTCGATAATATTACTAAAACTTACGGTGCACAAAAGGCCTTAGATAGTATCAGTTTTAGTATTGATTCAGGAGAAATTGTAGGTTTCTTAGGCCCTAATGGAGCGGGAAAATCTACTATGATGAAGATCATTACAACCTATATATCGCAAACCGAAGGTGCAGTAAGTGTGAATGGTTATGATGTAGATACTGAACCGATGTTGGTAAAACAATCAGTTGGTTATTTACCTGAACACAATCCACTCTATTTAGATATGTATGTCAAAGAATACATTCAGTTCAGTGCTTCGATACATGGTATTGCTAAAAATAGAATTGATGCACTTATTGAACAGGTTGGTTTAACACCTGAATCGCATAAAAAAATTGGACAACTTTCTAAAGGATATCGTCAACGTGTTGGTTTAGCAGTGGCATTATTACATGATCCTGAGGTGTTGATCTTAGATGAACCAACCACAGGGTTGGATCCGAATCAATTGGTTGAAATAAGAAACCTCATCAAAGAAATCGGCAGGACCAAAACAGTATTGTTTTCTACACATATCATGCAAGAAGTTGAGGCGGTATGTGATCGGGTAATTATCATCAACAAAGGAAAAATTGTAATAGATAAAAAACTGAATGAATTAAAAAGTAATACGGACCAGCTTATTGAAGTAGAGTTTGACTTACGAGTTGAAGAACAGTTATTATATCAAACCCCTAAGCTAACTAAGGCTGTTAATATGTATGACAATACTTGGCAATTAACTTTTAGCACAAGTAAGGATATGCGGCCTGCAATTTTTGATTTTGCACATGATAATGGATTAAAGCTCTTACAGTTGCAGTTGAAAAATGAAGATTTAGAAAGTTTGTTTAGAAGTTTGACGAATTAGATAGTATGTTATCTCATCGTTCTCGGAATCGAACGGATAATGTAATATAAATGGTCATTTCGAAATGAGTCCCGATCCCGAGTATTCGATACGGAACTATTAAGGAATCTAAAAAGATCTTTCTACCTATTTAAACTATAGTCAATTTTATTTTGGAGGATATCCGCTAAAAATTTTCTCAAAAGAAATTCTTAAGAATTCGTTTTTAGCTTCAGGGCTTATATTCTTTTTAAACTTTCCTTCATAAGTTCCTTGCCAGACCAAAATATCTTCTGCAACATCAATGAGATCAATTTTAAAGAATTGTGTGAGGGTATTTGATCGTATGGGTATACCTCCGCTTACTCCTACACCTACATTTCTACCTCCAGTACCAAGGCCAATTCCAATACTATTATTACTGGAAGTTTCAAACTGCTCAGAAATAATATTTATAAAAATATCAGGAGCAGATGATTTTTTAAAACCTTTTGCTAATAAGGCACTTTCAATTTGTTGTACTACTCTTGTACTATCCAATTGATTCATGTTTAATTGTAAGTCAGGGTAAAAATCAAAAGTTTTATAAGTGCTAAAATTGGCTTCTTTATCATAATCATATACCACTTTTGGTACCGCACATGAAAAGATCAATAAAAGAGCCATTATTAAAAACAAGGAAATATAATTTAATTCTTTCATATTAACTTTCTTTATATTATTGATTCCAACTAATGAGCTATCAATTTAGAACGATTTCTAAGTCAAAACATACTTCGATACCAATTTAATCATAAAACTTGTCATATGAATTGTTTCTTTTTCACTAAAATTTCGTTAAAAAAAGAAACCATAACAATGGCTATGCTTGATTTTTGTGCCTAATTTCAGCAAAAAATAATTCAATTTATTTATAAAAACTTTTATAATTAAATTGGTATTAATAATATTTTTTAATTCACTGTATCCTTCTTTTCCTTCTTTTTTCCAAATAATCCCCCCAGAATATCTTTTGTTACATTTTTTATAGGATCTTTTTTGATAGTATCATTTGCGGTAGAATCTTTTTTATTTCTGTTAAGGAGGTCATTCAAGGCATTTGTAACTTCTTCTGTACCTTTATCTATCAACTTATCTTTTTGTTTATTGGCAATTTGCTTTGTCAGATCAGTAAGGGCCGACTTTAAATCGGTTTTTACAGTTGGATTATTAAATTTACCCGAAATTAAGGCACTGATAGGCACTTTTATAGTATTCAATTCTTCATCGTTCAATTGGGCGATCAATTGAGATGCCTCTTTTCCTAAATACTTGGCCGGTACATTTAACACTGCATCATAGGCCAGGGAAGTGTCAAAACCATGACCTCCAGAAACAGCGATTTCAATATCATCATAGTTCAATGTAAAAGGATTTAATAATACTTTTCCATTTTTAAAACTCAATGCGGTTTTTAGATTATCAAGATTTAATTTTTTTGTGTCTAAAAAACTAAGCTTTTGCCCTAAGTTTTGTAGTATTGGTGCTTTTTCGGTTGATATTTTTGAAGATAATAATTCTGCCAATACATCACCGCTCAAAGAATTCAGATCGGGTGTAAAATCGTTATTTAAATTACCGTTTAGGGTTATTTTAGAGTTAATTTTTCCTTGAACAGCGGTTGCAATTGGTGCCAATGCCTGAAATAATTCTAAGGTTTGAAAAGATTCACCAATATTAAAGCTGTTGATATCTAAATCCAGTTGAAATGTAGAAATGGTATCTTTGGTTGATACGAAGCCATTAAATCCTAAATTACCGTCAAAAACAGTCGATTTCATATTCTTTAAGGTCGCTTTTTGGTCTTTAATTAATACTATTCCTGATACGTTTTTCAAGGTGATATTATCGTATAAAACGGTTGCTGCCTTAGCATCTATGGTACAATCTAAAAAAGACGGAATCCGAATTTGTTCCTTCGAAATGGGTTTATCTTCATTATTATCAGTTTCTTCTTTAGAAACCATAAAATCATTTAGTGAAAATGTATTGGAAGCCAGGTTAAAGTTTCCTTCGATCTTTTCATCATTAAATAGAAATCCCAATAAATTCTTAATTGTACCCGTTGTAACAAAATCTGTGTTACCCAATTGAGCATCGAAACTATTTAATCTTACCGTATTTGGATTAAAGGTAATGCTTGCGTTCTGCACTTTTAGAGTATCACTAAGCTCGGTAGAATTATACTCAAAATCAGTTAATTTAAAATTTCCGGACGTTTTTGTGTTTTGATATTTTTTGTTCTCAATAGAAAGCATATCAAAACTGGTAGTTGCCTTGGCATCTAAAATACCTTTCAACCCTTTTAGGGCTTCAGCAGGATATATTTTTTCTAAACTTCCAAGATTCACTACTCCATTGACTTTCGCCTTAACTTTCATATTCTCGGCGAGATCAAGCAGTGTTGCATTTGCATTGAAGACCTCATTATCGATCATAAAAGATAGGTTGTCAATGACTATGTAGGTATCTTTTGTTAAACCCGTTTTATTGGTGATTTCAGTTTTGATATTGATATTTTTAAGCGACTTAGGTAAGTCAGGATATTTAAAAGAGGCATTTTCTGAATGTACCGTAATATTAAATTTCGGGATATGATTAGCATCCACCAACCCTTCAATTAACCCTGTGACATCAAAATTACCGGTGGTGGTAACGCCTTCAATATTTTTAGAATATACTTCAGGAACTAAGGCCAAGAAGTTCTTAAAATCGGAAGAAGGTGTTTTAAAAGAGATCTTAATATCCTTGTTATTTTCATTGAGTTTTACAAAACCGTCAAAAACTAATGGTAATTGATTTATAGTTGCATTGTTTTCCAAAAAACTATACCTATTCTCTTTAAGATCTATTCCTAGTAGAGCATCCAACTGAATCTTATTATTGTTTAAATAAGCAACGCTATCCTTTAAGAAAGAAACTGATGCTATTGTTTGCGTCTTAAGTTCTGATTTTTCTGAGGATAAATTCCCGGTTCCAGAATGATTAAAACCTGTCAATTTTAACGAGATGTTACTCGAGGCATCATCATAAGAGATAGCACTGTTAGTTATGGTATACGATTTTAATCCTAATTGAAAAGAAACGGTATCATTTGTATCTTCCGGGACATTATCATTTGTAGGGATGGCAATATCATAATTGGCATTTCCGCTTGTATCAATTTTAATGTTAATAGTTGCATTATCAACATCAAAACTAGTAATGCTGATACCTTCTGATTCGTTTTTAAAGATATCTTTAAAAGGCATTTTCAAATCAATTGCTGAAGCGCTAAAAAGAGTATCTCCTGCAAATGGTACATTGTTTATCAAAGAAACTTCCTTTAAGGTAACTCCTGCAAGGGGGAAACTACTCCAAAGGCTTAAATCAGCATCTTCAAAATCTAGCGTTGCATTTACATTATTATTGATAGTTTTTTTTACCAAATCGATAATTCTACCTTCAAAAACCATTGGAATAATGATGATAAAAGCAAAACACACCAACACTATAATTGCAAGAATTTTAAAGATTTTTTTCATCATTTGATATTTACTAAAAGTAGTTAAGTATTCCTTAAATGAATAACGAAATTTATTGGGATAGATTTTGTGAACTTCTAAATAAATAGTATCGAAAAAGAGAAAAGTAAAAAGTCGTATTTTTGAACAAAATTTTAATTGATGGATATTTCTTTAATCCCGAATATAAAGCATACCAAAAGCAATAACTTTTTTTTACTAGCGGGCCCTTGTGCCATAGAAAATGAAGATATGGCAATGCGTATTGCTGAAAAAGTGATTTCAATTACCAACAAATTAGAAATTCCCTATATTTTTAAAGGAAGTTTTAAAAAAGCAAATCGCTCACGTGTAGATAGTTTTACCGGAATAGGAGATGAGAAAGCGTTAAAAATTTTACAAAAAGTAAGTACTTCTTTTAATATCCCTACAGTTACTGATATTCATGAAGTTTCGGATGCAGCCAAAGCAGCTGAATATGTTGATGTGTTACAAATACCTGCATTTTTGGTTCGTCAAACCGATTTAGTAGTAGCAGCGGCGAACACAGGAAAAGTAGTCAATCTCAAAAAAGGACAATTCATGAGTGCTGAAAGTATGCAACATGCTGTAAAAAAAGTGACTGACAGTGGTAATGATAGAGTTATGATCACAGATAGGGGTACGATGTTTGGTTATCAGGATATGATCGTTGATTTTAGAGGAATCCCGATCATGAGGCAATATGCAACGACGGTTTTAGACGTAACACATTCATTGCAACAACCAAATCAAACATCAGGAGTTACCGGTGGCCTTCCTGATATGATAGAAACTATCGCCAGGGCGGGAATCGTTAATAATGTGGACGGCTTGTTTATTGAAGCACATTTTGATCCTGAAAACGCAAAATCCGACGGTGCTAATATGTTGCATTTAGATCATTTGGAGAAATTGTTAACTAATTTAGTAGCTATCCGTAAGGTGGTAAATACTTTAAAATAATTTTAACACCGGCATCGCAATTTTTCGGTATAATTTATGTTCTATTTATTTGTATGAAGCAATTAATATCAACCCTACTATTTTTACTTGCTTTTAGCGCTATTCAAAGTCAGAATTTTGATATTGTTGATGCCAGGGTTGCTTTGTATCCAAAGCGCTATGCTTCCGCAGATCAATTAGCAGATCAAATAGCGAAAGATTTTACTACTGATTTAGATAGGGTTCGAGCCATTTATAGCTGGCTGGCGATCAATGTTTCGTATGATCTTGAGACTTTATATAATGGACAAACTCAAATCAATTTTAGTTATGTAGATCAGCAAGATCTACAACGAAAACTAGAGGCTATCAATACACACACGGCGAATCAAACCTTGCGGACTAATAAAGCAATTTGCGAAGGATATGCACAGGCTTTTAAAAAAGTTTCTGAACAATTAGATATTCCATGTATGTTGGTAGGAGGGTTTTCAAAAGGAGATGTTAGTGATATAGGCATTATTCCGAAAGAAGAAAATCATGCATGGAATGCAGTTAAAATAAATAATAAGTGGCACTTAATTGATGCAACCTGGGGAGCAGGATATACCAACGGTAATAGATGGATACAACGTTTTAATGATTTCTTTTTTTTAACAAATCCTGATGCGTTTGCTTTAACACATTTTCCTTCTGAATCAGAATGGTCATTTACGGATAGGCGGTTTACGAAAAATCAATTTTATAAAGCTCCAATTTATGAAAAAGCTTTTTTCAAAAATAAACTAAACTTGCTTTCCCCTTTACAAGGAGAATTATTAGTAAAACCTAATGAAGATATAATCTTCACTATGGGGCTTATTCCCGAAAATGTGATATTGTATTATGCTTTTAAAGGAAATACCTATAGTAAAAAAATAGATCTAATTTGTACTGGTAAAAAATGCACTTTTAAAATTCCTTTTACACAAAACAAAAACACAGAATTACTCATTTTTGCAAATAAAAGTACGGCATTGCAATATAAAGTTAAATTGAAAAAGTAGTTTTATCCGCACTTGGAATGTCCACAACTTTTGCAAATAAGGCAGCCCTCTTCATAAATTAAACCTTCAGGGTCATTACATTCAGGACATTTTTTATCCGCTGCTTCAGCTCCTTCGGCTATAAATCGTTTTAGGGCTCGGGCAACACCATTTTTCCAGGTATTGATATGCTCGTCATACAAATTTAAATTTTGGATCAAGTCAACTACATATGGCATTGGCATACCATGGCGCAATACTCCTGAAATAAGCTTGGCATAATTCCAAAATTCCTTATCAAACGATCTTGATAAACCTTCAATGGTAGTTTTATATCCGTCACTGTCTATATATTGAAAATCATATCTGGAAGTACCATCTTCATTTCTATTTTTTAAAACCCAGCCTTTTTCTACCCATTGAGGGAGGTTAAAGGCATCTTTCATTTTACCGGTAAAAATTTCATAGGGCCTTCCTTCAATCAAGCCTATTACCGCCAGCCATTTTTCCGATTCATTATGGAAACGAATAATATCGGCTCCAATTTTTTGAGGGCGTTTCACCGCAAAAGTTTCGGTATGATACCTATTTTCTTCTTCTTTTTTCTCTTCAGCAGCTACTAAAATACCGCTACGAGAACCATCTCTATAAACCGTAATTCCTTTCAATCCTTTTTTCCATGATTCTATATAAATATCACCCACAAGATCTATAGATACATCTGATGGTAAATTAATGGTAGAACTGATAGAATGTGTTGTATATTTTTGAACCAACGATTGCATTTCAACACGCTTTTTCCAATCTATTTCAGGTGCCGTAGCTCCAGCATATGGACTCTTGTTGATGGCTTTTTTACCAGTTGTATTCATCCAGGTTTCCAGTTTTTTATGATATACTGTAAATTCCTCAAAAGCATCTCCCAGATCATCTACAAAATCTATCTTGGCATTTTCATCACTTTCATTGACTTTTCTGCGCCGAACATATGACAAAAGATATACCGGTTCAATACCTGAAGAAACTTGCGCCAACATGCTCAACGAACCTGTAGGGGCAACTGTACTTATAGATATATTTCTACGACCATTATTCATCATTCTTGAATACATATCGGGGAATTCCTGATGTATCATTTGAACAAATTCGGAAGTATCTTCAATATTCCTGTTAAATACTTCAAATGGCCCCCGGGTGATGGCCATATCTATACTGCTGTCAAATTCTGCAGTAAATTTAGCTTTCATTATTTCATCGACGATGCTCAATGCCTCATCGGTATCGAACTTTATTCCTAATGCAGCGATAGCATCAGCTAATGCCGTAAAACCTAAGCCTGTTCGCCTTCCTTTTTTACCGGTTTCCTGTAATAATTTCCAGGTTTCTTTTTCTGTACGTTTAATATGTTTGGGTTCGGGGTCCTCTTCAATTTTGCTAAGAATTCTGTCAACCGCTTCAAGTTCCAGATCGACTAAATCATCCATCAAACGTTGAGATTCATAGACTACCTCATAGAATTTTTTAAAATTAAAAGTCGCTTTTTTGGTGAAAGGGTCATCCACAAAACTATATAAATTAACAGCAATTAACCGACAACTATCTCCGCCTTGCATGGCAATTTCAGAACAAGGATTGGTAGAAGTATTCTTGAATTCCGGATAAACGGAAGAGGTCGAATAGTGGTGTTGCCTGTCCCAAAAAATTAATCCGGGTTCAGCAGTATTATGTGCACATTCTATTATTTTTTGCCATAATTCTTTGGCATCTACTTCTTTTGTATAGGTTGGTTCAGGACTATCAATGGGCCAATGTAAAGTAAATTTTGAATCGTTTACAACGGCTTCCATAAATGCATCGGATAATCTAATAGAAATATTCGCTCCAGTAACTTTACTAAGATCTTGTTTAATGGTAATAAAGTCTTCAATATCAGGATGGGCTATGTCCATCGTTAACATGAGGGCTCCCCGGCGACCATTTTGAGCTACTTCCCGGGTAGTATTTGAAAAACGATTCATAAATGATACAGCTCCTGTAGTCGAACCTGCAGCATTTGATACGGTTGCGTCTTTAGGGCGTAATCCCGAGATATCAACGCCAACACCACAACGTCTTTTGAACAATTGAGCTAATTGTTGATCAGTATAACAAACGCCACCATAAGAATCTAAAACAGAAGGTACAACTATACAATTTGACAATGAAGCGATGACTTGGTCGTTGCCTAAACCGTACATTACACTACCTTGAGGAATAACATATTTAAAATCTTTAAATAGTTGATAGATCTTATCTTGGGTCAATGGTTTTCTTTTTTTTCCGTAAACGGATAAGTTTCCTGTTAAACTTTCTGTATTCGAATAATTTGATTCAACCCTCCCAAATTCTTTTGCCATGCGCTTATGCATTTCATCTGGCGTTTTTTCCAAATAATTTCCACTGTTGTCTTTTAAACAATATTTATTTATCCAGGTAGTGGCAGCTAATTCGTCTCCGTTAAAGTAATCCAATGAGTCTTTTAATACGTCTTGATAAGTATAAATGTTGATTTTTAAGGTTTCCTCGGTCATCAGGGTTTTGGTTTTATAAAATTCACTATGAGCATGACAAAAATACTATAGAAAAAAATACAATTTAAATCCAATTATTTTTTTTAATAACAAGTTATGGTTGAAAACTTTTTATCTAATTTATTTCCAATTATTTAGTTATTTTTCCTAAAATTAAATTTCGCCTAGGCATGGGCAAAGAGACTTTTTATAGCTACAAACCCTTTAATTGTGGCTATTTCCAGAATTTTTTATCCTTTACGGAATAGGCGTCTTTAAGGATCTCAATAAGAATTGTATCGTCAATTGCCGCCGGATTTTTATAGCGCAAAGACTTCATCATTTTACGTTTGGCAGTGCACATGAATTCTAAGTTAACAGTTAAATGTGCTGCATTCCAAAAACCGAGATCCACATAATCTTTTGATTGATTCAAATAACAAAACGGACGCCCTTCAAGATAGTAGAAGGGTATTCTATATTTGTATTTTAGATCTAATGCCGGAATTGTGTTCTCAATGATTATTTGCAAATGCAATAATATGGAACGATAAGGTTCCGGTTGATTGAGTATATAGTTTTCAGCAGGATTCATTATTTCAAATGTAAAACTTTTTCGTACTACAGAAAATTGAATTACCTTGTGGTTCATTTATGAATACGATGCAACAAAGATCCATCAATTTTTCATTAAGTAGCTTGTCGGGAATTTTACTGGGAATGTATGGACTACTGGTTATTTATTTGATCTATATCTTAACGGGTACTTATGGTGAAGGATTTGACGGTTTATCTCAATTGCCGATAGCCTTCTTAGAAATAGCAGTATTGGTCTTAATTGTGGTTGGCATTTTAATCTCATTACTAACCTTATGGATTCGAGCGAAGAGAAATGCCAAAAAACAGAGCGAAAAACTTTGGAATCAGGTTTCTAAAAAACTAAGGCGTCATACGTTGGTTCCGTTATTATTTTTTATAATTATACTTGTAATTATTGCCAATAAAGGATACTACAGTAGTATCACTCCACTTTCATTATTTTTGTACGGAATATTTTTATTAAATATCAGTAGATTTACTTCGGGGAGCTTAAAATACTTAGCCATTGCTGAAATTATCTTAGCAGTAATTGCATATTTTATCTATGACAAAGAAATACTATTTCTTGGTTTAGGTTTTGGAATTTTCCATATTCTTTATGGAATTTTTACAATTAATAAAAACAAAAAAGCAACGATAAATTAATACCGTTGCATAGTTTTTTATGATATAGTCTGGTTACATTGAGTAGAAAAACTGCTCATTTACAATTTTATCATCTTTAACTTCAAAAACACAAACTTCCTGCATTTGTTGTCTGCCTCTATCTTTAAATGTTACATCAAAATCCATTGTACATGAAAAATGATTGCCGGCTACTTGAGGTTCAGAAACACTTCCACTATGCATCTCTTGTACATTGGCTAGCCAATCTTCACTTTTTTTAAATACTGATTTTATACCTGAAGTAACTTCACCCGGCATTCCTGGCATTTCTTTACTGACTACATTGTCAGCATACAATTCGTTAATTGCCTCTAAATTTTGACCCTGACGGCACATTTCTACCAAACGATTGGCAACTTTTTGTGTGGACATAATTTTTAAGTTTAATAGTTATTAGTTTTCTAAAATTAATAAAAATTAAGATCGAAATTCAAAAAAAATGAGATTTAACAGAAATTTAATCTTTATAAAAAGGACTTATTTATATAAATTTATTTAACTTTGTATTTCAAAGTACTTTTATTATGACTAAAAAAGATTATTTAAAGGATATAGGAGAGATCAAAGATTTAATGAATAAATCGTCTCGCTTCATTTCCCTTAGCGGCTTATCTGGTGTTATGGCTGGTATTTATGCCCTTATTGGAGCTGGATTTGCTTATTGGTTAGTTACTAATTCTGAAAGACAATATTTGATATTAGATGGTAAAATATTCAGACTCGTAATGCTTGATCTTTTTTTGATCGCTTTTTTAAGTATCGTAACAGCCGTTTATTTAACCACAAAAAAGGCAAAAAAGAATGGTGAAAAAATTTGGGACAACTCTTCAAAAAGATTAATTATAAACTTTATGATTCCATTGGTTGTTGGAGGCCTCTATATTTTGATCATTTTAGGACAACAAAAATACGGACAAACAGGAGCTTTAATGTTACTGTTTTATGGTTTAGCACTTGTTAATGCGTCCAAGTATAGTATAGGAGATATTCGTTATTTAGGCTTTATTGAGATTATTTTAGGCTTGATTTGCGCCATATTTCCAGGATATGGCTTTTGGCTTTGGGTAGCCGGATTTGGAATCATGCATATTGTATACGGTACCTTGATGTATTTAAAATATGACAGGAAAAAACAGTGAGTATTATAACAAATATAAATAAAGTTTTTGACCATCGTTTTCGATTAGGAATTATGTCTATATTGATGGTAAATGAGTTTGCAGATTTCAATACCCTGAAAGAACTATTAGGTATTACCGATGGTAATTTAGCAAGCCATTTAAAAGCATTGGAAAAAGTAAATTATATAAGCATAAGCAAGTCATTTATTGATAAAAAACCCAATACTAAATATAGTGCTACCAAAGATGGAGTAGTAGAATTTCAAAAGCATATTGCCGCTTTAGAGCGGATCATTAATAGTCAAAATTAAATTTTTTTATAACAATACTTTGAATTACAAAGTACTTTTAAATCTTATCATTATGGAAGAACAAACAAACACAAAGAACACGAGCAAATTTGGAAATTGGTTAAAAACATCAATTACGGCAAGAATGCTCATGGTTGGATTACTCATTATTGTTTTACTTATTCCTTTATCATATATCAATATTCTTATTGCAGAGCGTAGCTATCGCCAAAAAGATGTTGTCAATGAAATTAACGGAAAATGGGGCAATGATGTCCTTGTGTATGGGCCAATTTTAAAAGTACCGTACAAAACCTATTCAGAAACTATTAAATACAATGAAAAGACCAAAGTGAACATCAAGGAAACTAAAACACACATAAAATTTGCCTATATCTTTCCAGAACAACTTGAAAGTAAAGCAAATGTAGATTCTAAAACTTTAAAACGAGGAAATTTTGAGTCAGCAGTGTTTACAACGGATATGAATTTTACCGGTAGTTTTCTCCCTCCGGAACTGTCCTCTAAAGATATTAAAAACGAAGATATTGTATGGGAGAAAGCAACTATTCTAATCAAAACTTCAAATTTAAAAGGGATTAAAAATGAAGTGTCTTTTAAAATTAAAGAGAATAATTATCTATTTGAAACAAATTTTAATGAAGTTTCAAATACCAATTTAACTACCCTTGATGAACTGGAATCGAGCTATTTAAAGACTGAAAATTTGCCAATAAAAGAAAGCGTTAGTTTTAGTTTTAACATGTCTTTTAATGGAAGTAAACAAATACAAATTATCCCTATAGGAAAAACAACCACAATGAAAATGATTTCCAATTGGCCGGATCCAAGTTTTACAGGTAATTTCTTACCAAGTGATCAAACAAAAAAGATCAGTAAGGAAGGTTTTAAAGCAGATTGGAAGGTATTACATATAAATAGGGCGTTTTCACAACAATATTTGAATAATGTGCCAAATCTTATTCAGTACGCATTTGGAACGAAGTTTATTGTAATGGTAGATGAATATCAAAAAAGTGAACGTTCGGCGAAGTACGGTTTTTTGGTAATAGCGCTTACTTTTTTAGTATTCTTTTTAATTCAAACATTAAGTAAAATAAACATTCACCCTTTTCAATATTTAATGATCGGATTGGCGTTAACGATGTTTTATACCTTACTGGTTTCAATTTCTGAGCACAGTAATTTTTTAAAGGCATATTTAATTGCAGGAATTTCCGTAGTGCTACTCATCACACTATATTCCAGATCAATTCTCAAAATTTTAAAGTTTCCATTATTTATAGGAGCTTCACTTACTGCTTTATATTCATTTATATATGTAATTATTCAGTTGGAAGATTATGCATTGCTGGTTGGAAGTATTGGCTTATTCATCATCTTGGCAATAGTAATGTATGTGTCGCGAAAAATAGATTGGAGCAATGGTTAATTGAAAAATAATCAAGATTTAAAATTTAAAAAAATGAAAGATTATACTCATAAAAAAATGTACAGTTTACTAGCATTATTGTCAAGTTACTGTATAGCCATTCTCTTGTATCGGGTTTGGTATACTTCATCAATTTTATATGGATTTTTAGTATGGAATTTGATATTGGCATATGTTCCGTTTTTTATTACAAATTCTATCAAAACTGTCCAATTAAAAACACTTCCATTTTTTGTAGCATTTGTTATATGGTTACTTTTTTTACCGAACGCTCCTTATATCATTACAGATATATTTCATTTAAAGCGGCAAACATCAATGCCAGTATGGTTTGATTTACTATTAGTTATTTCGTTTGCCTTTAATGGTATAGTATTATTTTTTCTGTCGGTTTACGATATGTATACTATTCTACAAAAGAATTTTTCCGTAGCAAAAGCTTGGATTATTACGACTTGTATATTTTTCCTTACAGGATTTGGTATTTATCTGGGTCGGTTTTTAAGATTTAACAGTTGGGATGTCTTATCAAACCCGAATATACTAATAGTTGAAATTTTTGATAGAATTATACAACCAGTATCGCATCCTAGAACATGGGGATTTACCCTGGGATTTGGAACCTTACTTTTAATTGGGTTTTTAATTTTCAAAACGATAAATTCTAAAGAAGAAAGGGTGAGAATATAAATGAGGACATAGTGAATTAAGACTTCTTTTGAATGTTTCTAATTAAATATTCTAAGCCATTTAGTTTCAATTCATAAATCAATCCTAATTGCATTCCCAACTTTCCATTTGGGAATCCTTTAGCATGGTACCACACGATATAGTGTTCGGGTAAATCAATTAAAAAAGTGCCTTTGTATTTACCAAAAGGCATTGTTGCTTTTGCTAAATCTATGAGAAACTGTCTGTCTTGTAGCATTATTCTTTTCCATCAACATAATCCTGAAGATATTGATACCTTTCAGTAAGTTTTCCATTTTTTGTCATTAGAGCACGTTGTAAAATACCATCTTTATCTCCGTCAAAAAAAGCGGGAATTACACGTTTAGCAAAACTTTCTCCAAAACCAATAGAAGCATCTTTTGGTAATTCGCATGGAAGATTATCTACGGCCATTACAGCAATGGCATCATCATCTTTAAAATCAATTTCTTTTTCTGTCTGAGGGTTATATCCATAAATAGGATCAGCAATAGTCGAAGCTCTTATCGTCGATGCAATCGGGCCATTAACATCACAACTTATATCGGCAATTACCTTAATATTGAAATCCGGTGACCTGGCATCTTCTTTTGTAAAAATATAAGGAGCATTTTTATCCCAATAGTGACTCACAATATAAAAATCTGTCACTTTGGCAAATTGCATGAAGTTACTTTTATACTTAGTTGGGTTCTCAAAAAAGTCCTGCATGTTTATGGTTTTGCCATCTTTACGGATATTATAATCGAGCACATCAATTTGTGCATAAACTGCTTCATTGAATTCTTTTGTTAAAAATTCTTCTGCTGTAACTTCTTTGAGGTGCATGCCATCTAACATTTCTTTTGCTCCATTACTGACCCTACCTTTTCCGGTCAGTAAAATTTTAATAACAGGCAAAGAAATTTTGTTCAATTCTTCTATCAATCCTTTTTGGTCTGCAATTTCTTCCGCTTTGGGTAAGTGAAATGTATTTGATTTTAAACCGTATGTCCTAAAGCCATCATACGCACCGACGATACCGGCATACCTTCCAAAAGCTACAATCCGTATTCCTTTATTATTTGTTATGACTTCATGATCGTATAATTCTATTTTCTTATCAAGAATAGCTTGTAACAATCTTCTATTATAAGGTTGTTTTTTAATGGTATGTGAAAAGAAAAAATATTTCTTATTTGGGAGTAAAGCGTCAATAGGCACCTCTTTTACACCGAGTAATACATCACAATCTGAGACATCATCAGTTACTTTGACATCTGCATCTATATATTGTGCATCTGTAAAAGTCCTGGTATGAGAGCTTTCTACTTTCAGCTCAAAATCAGGATATGTTGCTACTAAGTTTTTACAAGCTTCGGGAGGTAAAACGACTCTTTTATCAGGTGGATTTTTCCGTTCTTTGATCAGGGCAAATTTCATATATCTAATTTGGTCAATACCATTTGAAAAAAAAGGATCATTTTAGTAAATAAAACTTTCGACATAAACGGTACGAAATTTGCTGCAAGGTATTATGAATAATATGATTTCGCAAAAAAAGAATTACATTTGCGGACTTATTTCTTTGAAATTTTGGGGACGACTGGTTTTGACAGCAAGGTCAGTTGAAATGTAAGCATGCCGAGCAATGAAATAGCAACTCGTAAAACTCAATTTCACAACTATAAACGGCGAGAATAACTACGCTTTAGCTGCATAATCTGAATTAATAGTAGGATTTAGCCTCGTCTCTACAAGGTAGAGAAGCTTTATGTCTCCTGAAAGCCTTGGTTAACGGCGTTCAATTTTGAGACATCGTAAAAGTAAACCTAGAAATATTAGCACTTCGATGGTATTTTAAAATTTAAGAAGATAAGTGAATAGTGGGCGGTTTTCGGTCAGCTATTCGTCGAAAATCAAACGTTAACTAAGCATGTAGAAAGCACTTTGGTTGCTTGTTTGGACGAGGGTTCGAGTCCCTCCGTCTCCACGATCAAAACAAAAATCCGCACGGGAGTGCGGATTTTTTTATTTGGAAAGGACAGAAAGCTTGCTTTCAGGTCCTGAACCAATAAAAAAACATAACATGCGGTAGCATGGCGATTTTAGTTTTGCAGGACTGAAGACAATAGGGGCCAGCGTTAGCTGAATCCCTCCAAACCTGTTAATTCACTTGATTGGGTTTTTGCCGTTAATAGGCGTCTGTTCTGCAAGAACAGCTTTTACATTTACAGAACGGGATACAGAGGGAAGCAGCGAGCACAGCGAGCTGAATCCCGACTTCTTGGAATATTTTTGTTTTGCACTACTGAAGGCACTAGGGTCCGGCTAATATAATGAGCTAATCCACCTCTCCACTTTTATAAATCATAACTTTCTATAATATCATCGAAAACTTCTAACTTAATAGTTCTATATTTATTGTGAAGTTAATACAGTCATAAAGCCTCAAACATTCGTAAAATGAATAATTTCGGAATTATCAGATACCTCAAAAAAATTAAAAATAAACCTGATCCAAAAAGACAAGAAAAGCCAGAAAAAGATTATAAGGGTACAATTGCCATAATTGTATCTTTAATTGCATTAACATTCACTGGTTATAATCTTTATCGACAATACTTTCATTCAAAGGAAAAAATAAGTGAATTTGTTTAAAAGAGGATCATTAATCGAACAATTGCAAGAAACACCAAGTTGGGATGTGATTGTCATAGGAGGCGGATCAACCGGCTTAGGTGTTGCATTAGACAGCATTACACGGGGATATAAGACGCTTTTATTAGAACAGATTGATTTTTCCAAAGGCACATCAAGCAGAAGTACTAAATTGGTACACGGAGGTGTAAGATATTTAGCACAGGGTAATATAGACTTAGTCAAAGAAGCCTTATATGAAAGAGGTTTATTATTAAAGAACGCTTCTCATTTAGTCAGAAACCAATCTTTTATTATTCCTAATTATAAGTGGTGGGATAACTTTTTTTATACAGTTGGATTGAAAATGTACGATTTTTTAGCCGGTAAATTAAGCTTTGGTAAATCAATACGTATCAATAAAAAAGAAACTATTTCAAAACTAAAGACGATCAAAACGGACAACCTTAAAGGTGGAGTTGTTTATCACGATGGACAATTTGACGATGCCCGTTTAGCGGTAAATATTGCTCAGACCTGTATAGAAAATGGAGCTACAGTTCTAAATCATTTTAGAGTGACATCATTATTAAAAACCGATAAAGGTATTGTTAATGGCCTGGTTGCTCAAGATCAAGAAACAACTGATATTTACAAATTACAAGCCAAAGTTGTGATTAATGCAACAGGAGTTTTTACAGATGAAATTCTTCAAATGGACAATGCCAATGCTAAAGACATGGTGAGGCCAAGCCAAGGAATTCATCTGGTATTAGATAAATCTTTTTTACCGGGAAATAATGCAATTATGATCCCAAAAACGGATGATGGCAGAGTATTATTTTTAGTTCCATGGCATAATAAAGTAATAGTGGGCACTACCGATACCATATTGGATAGCCACAGCTTAGAACCAAAACCATTAGAAGAGGAAGTGAATTTTATTATCTCTACCGCAAATAGATATCTCACCAAAACAGTTTCCAGAAAGGACGTATTGAGCGTTTTTTCAGGCTTAAGGCCGCTGGCAGCTCCAAAGGACAAATCAGAAAAAACAAAAGAAATTTCTCGAAGTCATAAAATCATTATCTCAAAATCGGAACTGATTACTATTACCGGAGGTAAATGGACCACCTATCGACGCATGGCACAGGACACGATTAATAAGGCTATTTCTATAGGTAAATTACCGAAAAAAGCCTGTATAACAAAACAATTGGCAATTCATGGAAGTGCTAATATTAATAAAATGGATCAAAACGATCATTTGTATATTTACGGAAGTGATCAGGAAGCGATTCAACAGTTAATAAGAGAATCACCTGGGTTAGGTGAGAAATTACATAAGCGGTTACCATACACTAAAGCAGAAATTATTTGGGCCATTAAATACGAGATGGCAAGAACAGTTGAAGATATTTTGGCAAGGCGCGTTCGTGCCTTGTTTTTAGATGCTAAAGTAGCCATTGAAATAGCTCCTGTTGTAGCATCATTGTTAGCAAAAGAATTACATAAAGATAACGAATGGGAACAACAACAAATTGGAGAATTCAACACAATTGCAAATCAATATGTATTATAAATCAAATGAATTATTACTTTTAGGAAATATTTTTGAGTCTTTTTAATCTGCAATTATAGAAATATGGAAAAATATATACTCTCTCTAGACCAGGGGACTACCAGTTCAAGAGCCATTATTTTTGACAAAAAAGGAAACATTATTTCCATAGCTCAAAAAGAATTTACTCAATATTTTCCAAAACCCGGATGGGTAGAACATGATCCTTTAGAAATTTGGTCAACACAAACAGGAGTTGCTGCTGAAGCTATTGCCAAAAAAGGATTGAATGCAGAAAATATTTCGGCTATTGGCATTACCAACCAGCGTGAAACAGTTGTAGTTTGGGATAAAAATACGGGTAAACCGATCTATAATGCCATTGTATGGCAAGATAAAAGAACAGCCGGTTTTTGTGACGAATTAAAAAAACAGGATAAGATTGAATTCATTAGAGAAAAAACAGGATTGGTCATTGATGCCTACTTTTCCGCTACGAAAGTAAAATGGATCTTAGACCATGTTGATGGAGCCAGAAAAAGGGCAGAAGTAGGAGATTTACTAATGGGCACCATCGATACATGGTTGGTATGGAATTTTACCAAGGGTGATCAGCATATTACAGATGTTAGCAATGCTTCAAGAACGTTACTATTTAATCTAAATACCATGGACTGGGATGATGAGCTGCTTGAATTGTTCACCATTCCAAAAAGTATGTTGCCTCGGGTAAAACAATCCAGTGAAATCTATGGCCATTCCATATCCACTTTTTACGATGCCAGAATTCCCATTTCCGGTATTGCCGGAGATCAGCAGGCCGCCTTATTCGGACAAATGTGTACTAAACCCGGTATGGTTAAAAATACTTATGGTACCGGTTGTTTTATGTTAATGAATATTGGTGAAAAACCCATATTCTCTAAAAATAATTTATTAACTACGGTAGCATGGAAAATTAATGGTAAAACTCATTATGCACTTGAAGGGAGTATTTTTATTGCCGGCGCTGTGGTTCAATGGCTACGCGATGGTTTAAAAATTATTAGAACATCAGCAGAAGTTGAAAAATTGGCGAGCTCGGTTGATAGTTCTGACGGTGTTTATTTTGTACCTGCCTTTGCGGGATTGGGAGCGCCACATTGGAACCAACATGCACAAGGCACTATATTCGGATTAACACGTGGTAGCACAGATGCTCATATTGCACGTGCCGCTCTGGAATCTATTGCTTATCAAACCATGGATATTTTAAAAGCGATGGAAGCGGATAGTGGAATTTCAATAAAAGAATTACGGGTTGATGGTGGGGCAACAGTTAATGATATGCTGATGCAAATTCAATCTAATGTATTAAATACAGTAACTATACGGCCAAAAGTAGTGGAAACAACTGCTATGGGCGCAGCATTTTTAGCAGGATTAGCGGTTGGGTATTGGAAAAATCCTGAAGAAATCCAAGAAATTTGGCAAATTGACCAACGCTTTCATCCAACATCTAAAAGAAAAGAAATTGAGAGGGAGATCAAAGGATGGTATAGAGCTATTGATGCCTTAGAGTATTGGACCAAAGAAAAATCATAACTGAAATAATTAAAGAAAAATGATCCCATTTATTGCAGAAATTATCGGTACAGCCATACTTATTTTATTAGGTGGAGGTGTTGTTGCCAATGTAGTCTTAAATAAAACTTATGGGAATAGTGGCGGCTGGATTGTCATTACCACCGGATGGGCACTGGCTGTTTATGTGGCCGTAGTAGTGGCAGGACCGCATAGCGGAGCCCATATAAACCCTGCTGTAAGCATTGGCTTGGCGGTAGCTGGTAAGTTTCAATGGGCATCTGTGCCTTTATATATACTTGGACAGATGATCGGTGCCATGATAGGGGCATCAACAGTTTGGGTATTCTATAAACATCATTTTGATGCCACTGAAGATGGAGATGCTAAAAAAGCAGTATTTTGTACAGCACCGGCTATCAGAAATACTTTTTCCAATTTTTTTAGTGAATTCATTGGTACTTTTGTGTTGATTTTTACTATTCTGTATTTTACAGATGCTACAATTACGGATACAGATGCCATTGTTGGTTTGGGTTCTTTAGGAGCGTTACCTGTGGCATTTTTAGTTTGGGCGATCGGCCTGTCTTTAGGAGGTACAACAGGTTATGCTATTAATCCTGCCCGAGATTTAGGACCCAGGATAATGCATGCTGTGCTACCTATAAAAGATAAGGCTTCTAATGATTGGACTTATGCCTGGATTCCGGTTTTTGCTCCTATTTCAGGAGCTGCAATAGCGGCTTTCTTAATGTTAGCATTGGCCTAAATCACCTTAAAAGTAACTATCTTTACGGAACAACTATTAAAAATAGTTGAAATACTAAAAACCTAGAGGCCAACGGCTCCAATAAATGAAAGTTTTACAACTACTTTTATTCATACTAGTATTATCTCGAAATTATTTTTTTAGCTGTAAAATATGAACATTTGAAAAATTTAATTCCGAGGACTCTGGTTAGCCGAATCCCTCTAATCTATTACTTTACCTTTTTTAATACCAAAGTTGTCATACAACGTTTGTCATTGACATTGACAGTTTTTACTGGTTCTATAAAGGAAAGATGGTATTTTGTCATTAGCTGGTGGATATACTCTTTGGTAATCAAAAAACGTATTGAACCGTCAGGGATGTCATAAACACCTTCTGAAATTTCCATCACATTATTTTCTATACCAATATCAGAGGTCATTCTAATAAATAGAGAGCCATTCACTTTTAAAACACGAATAAGTTCAGCAAACATCTTTTCAAAATGAGAAGTGTTTTTTGCAAAATGCAATACTGCGTTTGAAATGATATGATCAAAAAAGCAATGCTTAAAAGGGATAGTTTCTAAGTCCGAAACGGTAAAATTATCTTTTAATTTAGGGTAAACACCTTTTATATATTCAATACTTTTAGAGTCTTTATCGATACCGTAAATATTGAATTTATTATGATAAAACCAATGTATATTCCTCCCGGTACCGCAACCGGCATCGAGTATATTGTCTTGAAGAGAATACCTTTCCTTTAAGATTTGGTCAAACAGGTAAATGTCTATGTTACCAACAGTATCCTTCAATGATTTTATACTCATTTTAAACTTTAATAGAACACCCGATAGCCCTGGTTTTGGTCACCTCTATCGGTTTGCCTTCTAATAAGGCATCGATCGCATTTTCAGCATACTTAATGGTTACCGTATCCGGATTGCGAGAACTATTATCAATTCCACCGATATATTTTACTTTTAAACCTTCTTTTTCCTTTTGTAAAATATACACATGCGGGGTAGCTGAAGCACCATATTGAGGAAATATTTTTTGCCCATCATCAAATAAATATGGGAAAGTAAATCCTTTTTCTTTAGCCCTGACTTTCATTAACTCATAACTATCTCCGGGTTGTACTGCAGGGTTATTCGGATTAATAGCGATTACAGGGAAGCCTGAATTTTTATACTTTTTGTCTAGTGCCAATATTCTATCTTCATTACGAACCGATACAGGGCAAGTGTTACAGGTAAAAATAATAATAAAACCTTTCGCTTTTTTATAATCGGCCAATGACACCATTTTTCCATCAATATTTTTAAGTGAAAAATCAGTTGCAATATCACCCACTTTATAACCATCACCGGTTGTAAAATTTTCTTTGTTATTATACGTAAAAGCAGTGATCGATATAACTGCCAATGCTAATAAAATAATCTTTAAGTTGTTCATAATAATTAAGTTAAATAAATTTTTCCAGTTCTTTAAATAATGATTCTTTCGTAAACGATTGCTCATAAAAAGCTCTTTTATTTTTAGTATAGATCAACGTGGCAGGTAGTGCACCAGACCATGTTTCATCTATCTTTGGGATCCAGGCATTTTCATTCGGGTCATCCAATAGTATTACCTGTGGGCTTATATTTTTCTTTTTAACAAAAGGAATCAATTGACTTTCAAATTTATCAGGAAAGTCTAAACTTACCAAAATAACTTTTACATTTTGTTTCTTATAAGAGTCATGTAATTCCTGAAAATAAGGCAATTCTTTAACACAAGGGGCGCACCAAGTTGCCCAAAAATTAACCACATAAATGTTATCATCAAGAGCATTTAAAAGGGGTTCCAATTCATTAAAATCATACACTTCGATAATTTCATTTTCATTGGATTGCCCCAACATTTCTTTTTCCTTCTTACAAGAAAAAATAGTTATTAAAAGTAAGGCCAATACAATTATTTTTACATGTTCTTTCATTAATCAATCACAAATTTTTGTCATAAACAATCTCATTTCGGCAGATATATACTAAAAAAACTATTGGTTTGCCAGACCAGTTTGTCAATATTCGTTTGAATATTTTTAACTTAGTTCTAAACAAATTTAATAAAGAGCACTCAAAAAACTCATTAATAAATAATTTTATAATAATTTTAACTTTAATTCTTTAATTTTCAACATATAATACTATTTTTAATATTTAAACGTTATTAAAATATTTAATAACTCCCCGTAAAATACTTTTTAATGAAAAAAATCTACTTATTATTGTTAATCCCTTTCGGGATGATGGCTCAGATAGAAGAAGCTAAATCTGATTCTATAGTTCAAGTTGAGAAACCTATAGATAAAATAGTTAAATCGGTTGAAACTGAGAAAGAAGAACAAAAAATTTTAACTCCAGCATGTATTTCTGGTGATTGTAAAAATGGCGAAGGAATTATGCAATACCTTAGTGGTAAATATGTTGGAGAATGGAAAGATGGCCTGCGTCATGGCTTTGGAAAATTTACCTGGAACAATTTAGACACGTATAGTGGCAATTGGTTTGAAGACAAAAGACATGGTGAAGGCACCTATATTTGGCACGATGGTTCTAAATATAAAGGACATTACAGTTATGGTGTTAGAAGCGGTTACGGTATTTATTATTATACAAATGGTAGTATCTATGAGGGTACTTGGCAAAGTAACTTAAAACATGGCATTGCTAACTTTTACTATAAAGAAAGTGTAAATATTGGTGGACGATATATTAACAATGAATACATAGCTGGTACAGGTGTAACCCAAGAAACCTACAAGCATAAACCGGAGTAATTTTATATTGCCTTAGACGTAAGTGTAAGCAAATCAATATAAATACGACTATAATATATAGGTAAATATACATTTACCTCTTTTTCATAGCGATTTCCCGTTTTTAAGAAATTAAGGACGGGATTTTTTAATGAAACGCTGTTTTAAAAATTGACTGAAGTAAGTATTATTTATAACTTTCTGATAGGAATGTTAAAACCTGGATGGCTTTATCAGAATCTTTTTTATCCACAAAGATGTGGTCATGATAATATCCGGCAATGACATTGCAACTTATATTGTTTTTTGCTAGTTCAGTCGAAAATATTGCTGTCAAACCCACCGCTTCGAGTGATGAATGAATCATCAGTGTAATCCAAGAAGCAATATATTCATAACTAAGGTTTAATTCGTCTGCTTTTTTTTGTTCAATTACAACAGTCACACCTTCTTTTTCTTTAAATTCACAAATTGTATGGTTTCTGTCAATTTCAGTCAGGTCTTTAATAGTCACAAATACATACTCCCCATTGTTCAGTTTGGGAGTCATTCCTTTTATTAACTTAGATATATTTGTTTCTCCAGCCATTTAGTTTGTTATTATGACTTGTTGCAAATGGTTATACTATAATTCCGTTGCGAGTAATATTCCGTTAGGAACTTTCTAAACCTGCCCGCCTGAAACGTAGGAAGCAACCCTCCCGATAACTATCATAACTATCGGGATCTTATCATGCAAACGTTGCATATTACCATAGTTGATATATCGCGAAGCTTTCTGGTGATTTTACTTCAGAGCATCCGTTGGTTTTGGTACATAATGGCCTTTACCACCTGCCCTGTCATCGTCGAATGTCACCGGAACATCATCTGCCAAGGTTCGTTCTTCCCAGGTAATATGTTGAGTACCATCATCTTTTTTGACCATAGTAATACAGTCTTCAACTGGGCATACTAAAGCGCATAGATTACAGCCCACGCAATTTTCTTCAATAATGCTGGGTATTCTATTGTCGGCTTCTTTAGGTAAAGAAATAGCCTGATGTGCACCGTCATCACAAGCGATATAACAAAGATCACAACCTATGCATTTCTCAGCATTAATTTCCGCGATAACTTTGTGTTTTAAATTCAAATGTTTCCATTCCGTAATATTTGGCAACGCTTTTCCTGCAAAATCATAAATAGTATTGTACCCCTTATCATCCATAAACTGGCGCAATCCAGTTTCCATTTCTCGAACGATACTGAAACCATAATGCATTACAGCGGTACATACCTGCACCGAAGTTGCCCCCAGTAAAATAAATTCAACTACATCACGCCAGGTTTCTATACCCCCTATCCCGGAAATAGGAACCTTTGAAATTTCAGGATGTTGTGCTAATTCTCGTATCATATGCATCGCTATTGGCTTAACGGCAGGTCCACAATAACCACCATTAGTTCCTTTACCATCAACAATTGGAAATGGAGCATAGGTATCAAGGTCAATACCAACTATACTTTTGATAGTATTGATTAAAGATATGGCATCCGTACCTCCTTGAAAGGCAGCAAATCCAGGGTCAATAATGTCTGAAATATTAGGAGAGAGTTTTGTAATCACAGGAATTTTTGCAGCCTCCTTAACCCATTCAACAATTAATTTTAACACTTCAGGTTCCTGTCCTACTGCCGAACCCATACCACGTTCGCACATTCCATGAGGACAACCGAAATTTAGTTCAATACCATCAGCTCCTGCATTTTCTACATCTTTAATAATCTGATGCCATTCTTTTTTACTTTCAACCATCAATGAGGCAATCACTGCATGGTCAGGAAAATACTTTTTGACCTCTTCTATTTCTCTAAGATTATCCGCCAAGGGCCTGTCTGTTATCAACTCAATATTGTTGAAGCCCATCATTCGGGTATTCCTGTAATTTACCGAACCATACCTGCTTGATACATTCACTACGGGTACACCTAATGTTTTCCATACAGCACCGCCCCAACCCGCTTCAAAAGCTTTCATAATTTGATATCCTGAATTAGTAGGTGGAGCAGAAGCTAACCAAAACGGATTTGGTGACTTAATTCCTGCAAAATTTATTGATAAATCGATCATAATTTTATTTTTTATGTCATTCCTGCGAAGGCAGGAATCTTATACTTATTAGTTCTGGATTCCCGTTTTCACGAGAATGACAAGAATATTATTTATTCAACCATACATGTATTCCTTGTGCCGCCATTTTTCCATCATGAGCGGCATTTACAACTTCTGCGCCCCCATTAATGGCATCACCACCCGCGAAATAATTAGGATTCGATGTTTGAAATGTATCTTCACTTACAACAACTCTGGTTTTAGCATCAATATCAAGATCATCGATCAATTGATAAAAACTGCCTTGCTTAGCTTGTCCCGTAGCTTTGATAACCAAATCACAGCGTACCACAAAAACATTATTCATATTGGTTTGAAGTTTGCCGTCAACCATTTCGGTTTTAGCAAATTTCACTCCGCCAACTTTGCCATTACCCACAATAGCAATTGGAGTTGCATTAAATAAGCTATCAACCCCTGCACTTATTGCCAGATCGTACTCAAAACCATAAGCACCCATTTCATCTTTTGATCTTCTATAGGCTAAGACTGTTTTTCTTGCTCCCATTCGAGCAGCTTCTGATGCTGCATCCATGGCAGTATTCCCACCACCAATCACTACTACTTTTTTCGGAACATCTATTTTATGATGTTTCATTCGTAGTTCTTCTATAAACTCTACTGCACCAATAACACCTTTTTTATCCTCACCTTCTAAATTGAGGCTTGCTGTTTTTCCTAATCCGACTCCTAAAAAAACGGCATCATATTCATTTTCCAGTTGTTGTAATTCTTTTTTAGTGGTGATTTCCGAATTATACTTGATATGAAACCCTAATTGATCTTGTAAATATTCAACTTCTTTCAAAACCTCTTCGTTCGTAATTTTATAAGGTGCAATACCATAAACGGTTAAACCGGATGGCTTGTCTTTTGCCTCAAATATATCTGCTGTATATCCCATTGTTCTCAACTCACAAGCACAAGCAATTCCGGCAGGACCGGCACCAATAATAGCTACTTTTTTACCATTGGGTACCCCTATTTTAAAAATTTCTTTACTTGCTTTAATAACTGAATTTGTTGCATAGTTTTGTAATCGACCAATTTGGATAGGAGGAACGTCTTGATGATTATATACACAAGCACCTTCACACAATACACCAGTTGGACACACGACACCACAAGCATTACCCAACCAATTGGAATCAAAAATAGTTTTGGCAGATCCTGTTACGTTATCCGTATGGATCTGTTTGATAAACAAAGGAATATCAATATGTGTAGGGCAAGCTTGAACACAAGGAGCATCATAACAAAATAAGCAGCGAGAAGCCTCATAATAGGCTTCAGTAGCATTCATCAGTGGCTTTTTTTGTTTGAAGTTTTTTTGAAACTCCTTTTCGGATGTTGGTTTTTTGTATTCTGCCATTTTTTATAGAACGCTGATACTTCGACTGCGCTCAGTACAAGTTCAACTGATTTTTATGATTAAATATGATATAAATAAAATAACTGTTTACTGCTACTGCAAACTAAACATTCCCATTTTGTTATTTTATATGAAACTATTTTTAGTGTCTTTTCTCTTTTTTCTCTTCTCTATTTTTATCTATAATTCCGTTATTTTCCCATAAGTTTCGGGCCTTCTATCTCTGAAAAATTGCCAGGTAGAACGAACTTCATCTATAAGATCTAAATCAAATTCGGCGACCAATAATTCATCATTTTCACGTGAAGCTTCTGCGAATATTTGCCCACGAGGATCCACAAAATAAGACTGTCCATAGAACTTCCCTAAATTCCAGGGTTTTTCTTCACCTACACGGTTGATACAACCCATAAAATAACCATTTGCAGCAGCATGAGCAGGTTGTTCTAATTTCCATAGATATTCACTTAAACCTGCTACTGTAGCCGAAGGGTTATATACGATTTCAGCACCATTTAAACCTAATACCCGGGCACCATCAGGGAAATGCCTGTCATAACAAATATAAACACCAACTTTGGCATATTTGGTTTGAAAAACAGGATATCCTAAGTTACCAGGTTTAAAGAAATATTTTTCCCAAAATCCAGTAGTATGAGGGATATGATTTTTACGGTATTTACCTAAATATGTTCCGTCTGCATCAATTACAGCGGCAGTATTATACAATACACCGGCTTGTTCCTTTTCATAAATAGGAACAATGATTACCATGTTATACTTTTTTGCATATACCTGCATTTTTTCTGTTGTCGGCCCGGGAACGGATTCCGCCGAAGCATACCATTTATTATCCTGACCCGGACAGAAATAAGGAGTATTGAATATTTCTTGCAAACATAAAATTTGAACACCTTGTTTTCCGGCATCCTCAATATATGGGATATGCTTATTGTACATTGCATCCATAATTTCTTGTATGGTCCCTTCGCCCTCCGTCATTGGAAGGCTCATTTGTATCAATCCTGATTTAATTTTTCTTGGCATGGTAGTATTGTTTATTTGTTGATGCGTTTAATCGTTTATTTTATGAGATTCCTCGTCGTTCGTTCCTCTCTCTGTCGGAATGACAAGTGACATTTATTTATTTTAATATTGAGGTCTCGCATCTCGACTGCGCTCGATGTGACATGCTCGACCAGACAAATAATTTTTGATGTTCCCTCGAGCATTACCAAGATACAAAGATATTTGTATCGAAGGTACCAAGCACAGCTTGTCGAGAGGTTATTAACTTAATATTTTTAAATTACTGTTTTTGATGTTTTTCCTCTTTTTATAAATTGACCATACCCTGCAATTAATTTACATTCCTCATTTTCAATGGCTATTTGTCCGCGTAGGATAACGGTTTCTGTTTTTCCTGTTACCTTTTGTCCTTCATAAGCAGAATAATCACAATTCATATGATGTGTTTTAACAGAAATAGTATGCTCTTTTTTAGGATCAAAAACAACCAGATCAGCATCTGAACCAATAGCGATCGTTCCTTTTCTGGGATACATTCCAAATATCTTTGCTGCATTTGTAGAAGTAAGTTCTACATATTTAGGCAACGAGATTTTTCCTTGATGCACACCTTCAGAATATAAGAATTCCATACGATGCTCAATGGCTGGATGTCCGTTTGGAATTTTGGAAAAATCATCTTTTCCCAGTTGTTTCTGTTCCCATAAAAAGGGGCAATGATCAGTGCCAACTACTTGTACTAAGCCCTGATTAATACCGGACCATAATGCTTGCTGATCTTTCTTTTCCCGTAAAGGAGGACTCATCACCCACTTGGCACCTTCAAAATCATTTTCATATAGAGAAGCATCCAGCATTAAGTATTGAGTACATGTTTCAACAAATACTTTTTGATTGCGTTTGGTGGATGTTCGAACAGCATTTAAGGCACCTTCACAGGTCATATGAACGATATAGCCTGGACAATCGGTATAATGTAACATATCAGTAAATCGGGCTGAAGCTTCCGCTTCGGTAACTTCCGGTTGGGATAGATAATGATACAAAGGAGATAAATTTCCTTCAGCTTTATTTTTTGCGATCAATGAATCTATCATATCGCCATTTGTTGCATGAACAGTTACCAATCCGCCATGTTTTTTAACTACTTTCATCAATTGCACCATTTGTCCGTCATCGATCATTAAGGCGCCTTTATAGGCCATAAAAGTTTTGAATGAACTAATACCTTCCTCCTCAATCATTTGGATGACTTCTTTAGCAACGTCATCGTTAAAATCTGTTACTGCCATATGATATGAATAGTCGCCAATAGCTTTATCCTTAGATTTTTGCTGCCATGTTTTTAAGGCATTATGTAAGGTGTCGCCCTGCGTTTGTAAAATAAAATCAATTACCATAGTAGTTCCACCATGAAGTGCTGCTCTGGTTCCGGTTTCATAGTCATCACTGGAATAGGTTCCCATAAATGGCATATCTAAGTGCACATGAGGATCTATGCCTCCGGGAAAAACTAATTTATCGGTGGCATCAATAACTTTTTCTGCCTTGTAATCTAGGTTTTTTCCGATGGCGATTATTTTTTCACCTTCGGTATATACATCAGCAATATAACTTTCGGAAGCTGTTATGACACGACCGTTTTTTATTAAAATTGACATGTTCAACGTATTGTTTTAAATGATATTTTGTTGTTTTTCATCATGAAATAATAAATACCTGATGAAATAATAAATCCGGTAAACCAGGATAACGAATATAAGAAATTTAGTGCGGGTACCCAATAGCCAATTAATGCTAAAAACACACCTACAAATAAAGCAATGATCGCCGCTTTGCTAAAACCAGTATTTTTATAAGAGTAAAGTCCACTTTCTTTATATAATTCTGCTAGTTCTACTCGTTTTTTTCTAATTAGAAAATAATCGGTTATAAGAATTCCTAGTACAGGGCCTAAGAGCCCGCTTACAAAAATAAGGAAGCCAGAAATCTCATTGAGTAACCACCAAGGAGCTATTAAAATACCAATGATTCCAGTAATTAATCCTCCCATTCTAAAACTTATTTTTTTTGGTAATAAGTTGGAAAACGCATTTGCGGGGGCGATAACATTGGCAGCTATATTCGTACTTAAAGTGGCGATGATCATAAATATTTGCGCAATAATTACCACTACGGGGTTTTTAAATTTAGCAATCAATGAAACGGGATCCCACGGAGCATCATCGGCAATTAAAATATCTTCAAAATTAATAACTGCAGCACAAGTAACAAAAATTCCAACAAAAGAATACAGCATCATGGTACCCGGCAAACCGATAAATTGTCCTGCAACTTGAGCTTTTTGGGTGGAGGCATAACGGGTAATATCGGCTATACTGATAGACATCGTTGCCCAAAATCCAACCATTGCAGTAAGCCAAAGCAAGTAAGCCCAAAGTTTGGAGCCTGTTTTTTCAGTCGAATTTACGAATGAAGCTGTAACAATGCTTGATTCAGCAATAGGATTTGATTTGGAGTTTCTAAATTGTACCTGGACCCTTTTTTCATTTTTTCTTATGCTCTCAGCAGAAGCATATTCTGTCGCATTTATAGGTTCAATAGAAATCGATTCCCATTCACTTTTTGTATCAGCAGTTGTTATTTGATATTCATTTGCCTTTAATTTTCCTTGTTTATCTTTTAGGCTATTCAAATTTAAAAATAAGGTATTGTCCTTTACAGTTAGGGTTGCAGCTGTCTTTTCTAATTGTTCGCTTTGGTTCAATACTATTGAAAAGCCATCCGCTTTAGCATAACTCCACCAGATCAGAGCGATACCCATTATAATAAGAATAGGAGCTGAATACGTTTCGAGCCATTTGATACTTTCGGTTCCTTTCCATATAAAATAAATATTGATACACCAGAAAATGGCAAATCCGACAAACTTACCGATAGATAAACCCAATTCACCTGTCGATCCCGTAACTGCATTGAAAATGGCATAGATTGCTAGCCCACCGATCCAGGTTTGTACACCAAACCAACCACAGGCAATAATCCCCCTGGTTACTGAGGCAATATGAATTCCTTTGGTGCCAAAAGCAGCCCGGCCGATTACGGGAAATGGGATACCATACTTTACACCGGCATGGCCATTGAGTATCATTGGGATGGTAATAATTAAATTTGCCAGGCCGATAATGATCAGTGCTTCATACCAATTCAGCCCTGTTTTGATCATATAGGAAGCGAGTAAATAGGTAGGAATACAAACAGCCATTCCTACCCAAATAGCTGCGAGATTCCATTTATTCCATGTTCTCTTTGATGGAGGTACAGGAGCAAGGTCTTCGCTATACAAATTTGATTGAGATACGTCTTCCCGCAGTTCTATGATGTCTTTGTTCATAATTAATTTCTTATAAAGAACACTGTTTTTTAGGATATATGAGTATCAGAATTATCAATTTTCTTTACAATTCTTGACGGATTACCTACTGCAAGAACATCATTAGGAATATTTTTTGTTACCACTGAGCCTGCTCCTATTACTACACCATTACCAATAGTTACGCCGGGACAAATAATGGCTCCACCTCCAACCCAAACATCATTACCAATGGTTATCGGTTTGGCAAATTCTAGCCAGGAATTTCTTGTTTTAGCATCAATAGGATGTGTTGCAGTATAGATATGTACATTAGGGCCCAGCATGACATTATTACCTATTTTAACTTCCATAACATCTAAAATACAGCAATTAAAATTCATAAAAACATTTTTCCCTGTTTTGATATTATATCCGTAGTCACAATAAAATGGAGGTTCAATCCATAAGCCTTTATCAGCATTTGTAAGAAGCTTATAAAATAACTTACGTCTTTCTTTTTTTTGATCATCACTCAAACGGTTAATTTCTTGAAAAAGAACTCGAGCACAGTGTCTTTCTTCTACCAATGTTTTATCATTAGGGTTATACAGTTGACCAGATAACATTTTGTCTTTTTCAGTCATTATTACTTCAGAAATGGTTTAGAATTAGAAACAGAAATTAATTATAACACTCATCGGCAATATCGATGGCTTGTGAAATTATTTGGAGCCCTTTATCAACTTCTTCCTTACTCACATTTAATGGAGGTGCAATAAAAATATAATTCCACCGAACAAAAGTGAACATACCCAGCTCCCTTATTTTAGCAGCCATTTTATTAGTGATTTCCATTTCATTTGGCTTGGCATTCCACACCGTTACAGGTTCTTTAGTTTCTCTATTTTTAACAAGTTCTATACAGCCTAATAATCCTGTATTTCTAAAATCGCCAATAGAAGGATGTTTTTCCTTTAATTTTTCAACTTCAGCTTCTATATACTCACCCATTTTAGCTGCTTTATTTACCAGATCTTCCTCTTCAATGATATTGAGGTTTTCAATAGCAGCAGCGCAAGAAACGGCATGTGCAGAATAGGTCAGTCCTAATACCATAGGATTCTCATTAAAATGATTGGCAATAGTATCCGTGACAGTCATGGCACCCAAGGGTAAATATCCCGAAGTCAAGCCTTTTGCCATGCACATAATATCCGGGACTACATTGTGGTGGTCTATACCAAACATTTTTCCGGTTCTTCCGAAACCACTCATAACCTCATCATCAATTAGTAATATGCCATATTTATCACAAATATCCCGTACTTTTTTTAAATACATCGGTGGATATTTTATGCATCCTGAAGAGCCTGATTCTCCTTCAATTAAAATAGCAGCAACGGCATCAGGATTTTCAAATTTGATCACTCTTTCTAAATGTGCAACTGCGCGTTCACCGCATTCTTCTATGGAAGAGGAGTTCCAGGGACAACGATACGCATAAGGATTTTCTACATGTACAAAATTATTTACTGCCTGGCTATCAACTGCAAATTTACGAGGATCACCACCGGCAGAAATGGCTCCATAAGTAGCTCCATGATATGAACGGTAATGTGTAATTATTTTATGCCTTCCGGTATAAATTCTCGCCAATTTGATGGCATTTTCGATAGCTTCTGCGCCGCCCAGGGTAAAGAAAGTTTTAGTTAAATTACCGGGAGTTAATTCAGCTAATTTTTTACCTAACTGCCCTCTTACATCGGTTGCCATTCCCGGAAATACATAACTTAACTCTTCCATCTGTTTAGCAACAGCCTTGGTAATTCGTTGATTGCCATGACCGATATTTACATTCATGAGTTGGGAAGAAAAATCAAGATATTTTTTACCATCTCTGTCATATACATAAGAGTCTTTGGCATAATGCGCATTTATGGGGTTGAGTCCGCCTTGTTTTCCCCAGGAAAAAAGGGTGTAGTCGAGATTGTTTTTTACAATTTGATTGTTGCTCATACTTCGCAAGTTAGATGACCGAAGTCGGGTGTTAAAATTGTTTGATGCTTGAAGACAGAAGTCCAAAGCATGTTTATTTTACTACTGTTTGATTCTAGAAATAAATGTATTAATTAATCTTTTTTCTAAAAGCACTCATCATATTCATTAAGATTTTTAGCTTTTTGTATTCCTGCGAAGGCAGGAATACATTAAAATTAACTCATCCAATTGGTTTGCGCTTCAGGATTCCACTTTGTGGTGGTTTTTTTATTTTGTGTCCAAAATTCAATAGAACTTCTTCCGGTAATATCACCTACACCAAATTTCGACTCATTCCATCCTCCAAAGGAAAAAGGTTCGCGAGGGACAGGTACTCCAATATTTACACCGATCATTCCGGCACTGGCACGATTCATCACTTCTTTTGCCAAACCTCCGCTTTGGGTAAATACGGCGGCGGCATTACCATAATTGGATCCGTTCTCTATTTCAATGGCTTCATCTAAGTTTTTAGCTCTGATAATTGAAATCACCGGCCCGAAAATTTCTTCACGAGCTACAGACATATCCAGAGTGACATGATCAATGATAGTTGGACCGACATAAAATCCACCTTCTTTTCCGGGGACGGTTGTATTTCTGCCATCGAGTAAAATTTTTGCTCCATTAGCTTCGGCTTCAGAAATATAATTTTCAATTCGTTTTTTGGCTTCTGCACTAATTACAGCGCCTAAATTTTCACCCGGAATAATTTTTTTTGCCTCTTCAACCATTCTGTCAATAATATGTTGAACCTTATCTACACCTACCATTACCGATGCTGCCATACAACGTTGTCCGGCACAACCCGACATAGAAGCAACAACATTTGAAGCTGTCATTTCAGGGTTCGCATCAGGCAATACCAATAAATGATTTTTAGCACCTCCAAGAGCTACACATCTTTTGAGTGAGGAAGTAGCACGCTTGTATACGATCTTAGCAACTTTTGTAGAGCCAACAAAAGAAACCGCTTTAATTCCGGGATGGTCACAAATAGCTTCTACAACTTCTTTACCACCATTTACCAGGTTAAATACGCCATCCGGAAGTCCTGCTTCATTCAATAATTCAGCCATGCGCATAGCACTTAAAGGAACAATTTCAGAGGGCTTCATAATCATAGCATTTCCCAGGACCAATGCGTTAGGAATTGTCCAGTTTGGAACCATATTCGGGAAATTAAAAGGAGTAATAGAAGCTACTACACCTAAGGGTTTGCGTTCAATTCTGCACTCAACACCTTTACTTACTTCCTGCACTTCATTGACTACTATTTGAGGTAGAGAAACAGCAAATTCACAGAGTTCCATACTTTTTTCAACTTCTGCTTTGGCTTCGCCATAGGTCTTACCATTTTCGAGTTGAACTAATTTGGTAAGCTCATCCATATTTTTTTCAAGTAAGGTTCTATAGTTGAAAAATACCTGTACACGTTCTTTTAGTGTTTTTGAGGACCAACTCGCAAAGGCTTTTTCAGCTGCTTTTACAGCTTTGTCAACATCGTCATAAGTTGATAGGGGCAATGTAGTAATAATGCTTCCGTCAAGTGGATTCATTACATCCATGGAGGGATGTCCGTTTCTTTCAAATTTTCCGTTTATAAAATTTTTTACTTGGGGTTGTTTATCTATTGTTTCCATAATGCTCTAATTAAAATTAAGTCAAAGATCCCTAATAGAATTTTAAGGATATCAAATATAATAAAATTAAACCTGATTTAACCAGCAGAATCAGGGCAATAAGACCATTTATTCCTATGAATTACCTTCTTTGAGGTATTCCTAATCCTAATTTTTATACTTTCGTTAAAAATAAATGCCAACAATTGCAACGAGTTATAGTTTCTGTTATTAATGATTTAGTTACCGATCAACGAATCCATAAAGTATGTTCTACCCTAGTTGATATGGGTTTTGAAGTAGTATTAATTGGCAGGAAACGATCTAATAGTTTGGCACTTCATAGAAATTATAAAACAATTAGAATGAAACTGTTATTTAATAAAAAGTTTTTGTTCTATGCCGAGTACCATCTTAGATTATTTTTTAAACTATTCTTTATAAAAAAAGATGTATTGCTTTCGAATGATCTGGATACCTTACTACCTAATTATATAATTAGTAAACTTTTTAATAAAAAGTTAGTCTATGATAGCCATGAATTATTTACTGAGATTGCAGAATTAACCGATAGGCCACGAATTCGAAAAGTGTGGCTTTCTGTTGAGCAATATATTTTTCCAAAACTTAAAAATGTTTATACGGTGAATGAAAGTATTGCATCATTCTATAAGAAAGAATATGCTGTTGATGTTAAAGTGATTAGAAATGTAGCCCCTAAACTTATCAATAAGACGGTTGATGTTACCTTATCAAAAAAAGTAAAAGGAAATCAAAAAATGTTGATTTTACAAGGCTCAGGAATCAATATGGATAGAGGTGCCGAAGAAGCTATACAAATGATGCACTATTTAGATGATAGTATTTTGTATATAATTGGGGGAGGAGACATTTTTGATTCACTTAGAGAGTTAGTGCAAACATTGCATTTGCAGGACAAAGTATTCATTAAAGATAAAATAGTGCATGATCGGCTAATGGAATATACTAAAATAGCCGATTTAGGATTGTCTTTAGATAAAGGAACAAATTTAAATTATGAGTATAGTTTGCCAAATAAATTATTCGACTATATGCAAGCGCAAATACCCATATTGGTTTCTGACAGAAAAGAAGTTGCAGATCTGGTAACAAAGAATAATATCGGATTGGTAGTTAAAAGTCATGATCCGGAAATATTGGCAACTAAAGTAAGAGAAGTACTTGCTAATACCAGTCAGTATCAAACCTGGAAACACAATTTAGAGATAGCTTCAAAAAAATACACTTGGGAAAATGAGCAGGATGAGCTCAAAGATATTTTTCGAAATTTAAAATAAAGGGCATCTATTTTTTATAACGATGTGGGTTTTCTCGTACTCCCTTTTTGAAAAGTCTACGAACCCCCATTCGTAAGGTATTGTCAAACCGTAAAATAATATCTCTTACTTTTTGACCTGGCCTCCCTCTAAATGATGTAACATGAAAGGTATCTGTTTTATATAGTGGTTTTTCAGAAAAATAATAATTGGAGACACAGCATCTATTAGTATCGGTAAGTACTTTATTAACTGAATGCCAAGAGTTTTGATGTGTAGCCATTACAACCAATCTATTGAATTTACTGGTAATGGTAATTGGGGGTTTTTGTAGACCTTCGGGCCATAATTCTAAATTACCACCGGAAGAATCTTTCCAATTAGAAGTTACATAGTATAATAGATTTAATACTCTCCATTGCTTTCTATCTTTATCATGTGAATTATCTAAATGTGGATTTAGATAATTTCCTTTTGGCATAATAGAAAGTCCTCCTGCATAAAGATGTTCATCTGGGGACAGAGATTTTAAATTGCAAATTTCGCTTATCAATTTAACAACGCGTTCGTCCTGAAAGGAATAAAGAACCTCTTCAAGAAGAGGATTGTATTTATCCATTTGATAAGCCACATACTTATACTCTCTTAAACTTTTTCGTAAAATGGTATTTTCTATAGACGGAAATTCTTCAAAAATCTTTTTTGCCAATTTCTCCGGAAGTACATCGTCTAAATAAAAGTGCCCAATTTTACTATTCGACTTGTAAAATTGTTCTGTTAATGACAATTTTTCCTGTTGTAACCTTTTTATTATTAAAGCCGCAATGTTAATTCTCGAATGTTCCAAAAAATATAGTATTACATGAATATCAAAAGTAGAAACAAATTTTTAAAGTTATATCTTCGTATTAAATTAAGATTATGACGATAAGGAGTTGTGACCGGATAAAAAAATAATAATTATCATCTCAGTTAGACAATTACATATCGTTTCATTTGACGTTCCATACCCTCCAAATTATGGCGGTGTTATTGATGTTTTTTATAAACTAAACGAATTATATAAATTTGGAATAGAAATTTATTTACACGTTTTTGAATATGGTAGAGGTAAGCCAAAAGAATTAGAAAAATTATGCAAACAGATATACTATTATCAAAGGCACTCTTCCGTAAAAAGTATTCTATCTAAACTTCCATATGCCGTAAAATCAAGATCAAACGATACATTAGTAAAAAACTTAAAAAAAATAAAAGCACCTATTCTGTTTGATGGATTGCATACTACCTCTCCATTAATAAGCGAAGTTTTTAATGATCGAAAAATATTGATAAGAGCGCATAATATTGAGCACCTATATTATAAAGGCCTTTCAAAAAGTGAAACCAAAATTAATAAAAAAATATTTTTCAAAACCGAGGCTAAAAAATTGAAAACATATGAAAAAATAGTTCATAAGGTTGATAGAATTTTGACTATTTCACCATCAGAGCATAATTATTTTAGCAAACAATATCCTGACAAAGCGGTTTATATTCCGGTATTTCATCAAAATAGTAAAGTTAGAAAATTATCAAAAAAAGGAGATTTTGCTCTATATCACGGTGATTTAAGAACAGCAGACAATATAAAAGCGGTTTTTTTTTTAATTGATGTTTTCAAACAATTAGAGTATCCATTGGTAATAGCCAGTAGTTTTAAAAATGACTCTATTTTGGCTGAGCTAGATAATTATAAGGATATCAAATATGTTGATATAAAAAATCAAGATCATATGATTGAATTATTTGACAAAGCACATATTAATGTATTACCAACATTTCAAAAAACGGGAATTAAATTGAAACTAATTAATACTCTCTATAACGGGAGATTTTGTGTCGTAACAACTAAAATGGTTGAAGATACAGGTTTAGAAAGTTTATGTGAAATAGCCAGAACCAAAGAGGAGTTTACTAAAAAGGTTGTTGAATTGATTGATAAGGATTTTACTAATATAATAGTTAAAAAACGTGATACAACGCTTAAACCTTTTAATGTAGAAGTAAATGCTCAAAAAATAATTGAACTAATTTATTAAACAACCTCAAAAATACTCTCACCATCACATTTTATAGTTTTATGAGGGTATTTTAAGATTAAGGCATAATCATGTGTGGCCATTAAAATAGTTTTGCCCGTTTTATTAATTTCTTCTAGTACGCTCATTACTTCAAGAGAAGTTTTCGGATCCAGATTTCCGGTTGGTTCATCTGCTAGAATAAGTTCAGGGTCATTCAGCAAAGCCCTGGCAATTGCAACGCGTTGTTGTTCACCTCCCGAAAGTTGAAAAGGCATTTTAAATCCTTTGGTATTCATCCCTACTTTTTCCAGCACTTCATCAATTTTTGCTGCTATTTTAGAACGGTCTTTCCAACCTGTAGCTCTTAAAACAAACAATAAATTGTCATTTACATTTCTATCATTTAACAACTTGAAATCTTGAAAAACGATACCGAGTTTTCTTCGTAAAAACGGTATGTCTTTTTGCTTTAATTTATTTAGATCAAAATTTACAATTGAGCCGTTCCCTTTCATTAAAGGTAAGTCTCCATAAAGGGTTTTCATCAAGCTACTTTTTCCACTCCCCGTTTTACCAATTAAATACATGAAATCACCTTCATAAATATCAAGACTGATATCTGATAATACTAGATTTTCTTGTTGGAAAATAGAGGCGTTTTTTAAATGAAGTAATGGTTTCGACATGAATTTCACAATTTAATGTTACAAATTTACAGTATAATTTTTAATTAATAAATAGAACGGTACATTACAAATAAGGAGGTATGTTTTTTTATTATATTTGAATATTAATAGTATATAATATTACAAAGTAACAATGCAGTCATTAATAGATGAACAAATCAAAAAAGCTATTGAAAAAGTATCATCAAAACTACAAAAAATAAATCCGTATGACCTAAATATTTCAGAGTACAATCAAAAATATTTAGAAAAATATATTGAAAATAGTTCTTTTTATATGTTTTTATATTCTCAATTATTGGTTAAAGCTATAAAAAAATTGAATAAGCCAATTTCTGAAAGTACGTTTATCGATTATGGGGGTGGCTCCGGAATATTATCTTATTTAGCAAAAGAAATAGGTTTTAAATATGTTGTTTATAATGATATTTATCAAATATCTGTTGACGATACACTTTTAATTTCAAAAAATATGGATATTACTATTGATCATTATATCTGTGGAGATGTTGAGCAGTTTGTTAATGATATTAACTCCCATAGTATAAAACCAGATTTGATATGTTCCTTTGATGTCTTGGAGCATATTTATAGTCTTAAGAGATGGTTTAAAACTATTACCAATATAGAAAGTAACTTTTCTTTACTGTTTATGACCAGTGCTAATTCTAATAATCCATATATTGCAAATAGACTTAAAAAGTTACAGATTAAAGCTGAGTATAAAGGATTAGAAAGAAAAGCCGGTTGGAAAGAAATTGATTTAAACACTTCATTCTTAGAGGCAAGAAAGAATATTATTCGTAAAAGATTTCCTAAACTAGAAAATAATATGGTCAAAAAATTATCAATAGAAACCAGGGGACTCAAAGAAGATGATATAGAGGTTGTTGTAAAAGATTATATCAAAACAGGAAAAATTAACTATCAAATAAAACATCCCACTAATACTTGTGATCCATATAATGGAAACCGAACAGAAAATTTGATTGATTTAAAACAATTGAAAATGCTTATTAAGAATAACAATTTAACTGTGGAAATTACAAATTCTTTGTATAGTTATTCAAATAATAAAATATTGAACATTCCAAAATATTTTTTAAATCAAATAATTCATTTTCTGGGACCGAGACATTTATTGCTTTCACCAACCTATACATTAGAAATACAAAATCACTAACGTTACATTGGAAATTTTGAAAAAAGTAATTCTATTTACCTTACTTATCTTATTGCTAAACTGTAGTCAGAGCAAAAATAGCACAACTAAAAGATGGCAGCTGACATCACTAAAGAAGTTGCCGGAACCTATTACAAATAGTGCTGTTGCAGAAGGATTTATCAATGGGAAACCCTATTCTTTTACTTTTGGAGGGTTAGACAGTACTAAACTCTACTCAGGGATCCATCTACGGTCATATCGGCTTGATATTGTGAATAATACATGGCAACAAATAGCTGATTTACCTGATTCTTTAGGTAAAATTGCAAGTGCCGCAAGCCGTATTAAAAACACAGTTTACATTCTGGGCGGTTATCATGTTTTTGCAGATCATTCCGAAAGATCTTCTAATAAGGTACATCGTTATGATATCAAAGCCAATCGATTTTTAGCAGATGGTATGCCAATTCCGGTTCCCATAGATGACCATGTACAGGCTGTTTGGCGAGATAGTTTGATCTATGTGATAACGGGCTGGTCAGATAAAGCCAATGTGCCGAATGCGCAGATCTATAATCCTGAAAATGATAGTTGGTCAGTTGGCACGCCAGTTCCAGATAATCATACTTACAAATCATTTGGTGCTTCAGGGAGCATTATAGGCGATACAATTTTTTATCTAGGAGGCGCTTCAATGGGCAAACATTATCCAATACAAAACATCCTCCGAAAAGGTATTATAAATGCCGAAAACCCTACCCGTATTGAATGGTCATATCAAGTATTAGACTCAAGTGTTGTTGGTTATAGAATGGCCGCAACTAAGATTGATAATACACCACATTGGCTTGGTGGCAGTACTGTAACATATAATTACAATGCTATTGCCTATAATGGTTCAGGAGGCGTAAATCCAAGTAACAGGGATTTGTATTTGACAAATGATAAACTCAACACTATGTTTCTCAAAAATTTACCTATGGATTTGAGAGGGGTAGCTGAAATTAACGACTCAACTAAAATAATTGTTGGAGGTATTACAGAGAACCAACAGGTAAGTAATAAAGTATATAAATTAGAATGGAAAGAATAAAAATAATTGCAGTAATTTTAATAATCGGTTTATTGTCTTCGTGTAAAAAGGAAGTTACAAGTACTGAATTAAAACAAGGATTTTGGCGAGCCGAAATAAACATGCAAGATCAACTATTACCTTTTGTTTTTGAGGTTTCTAAGGAAGGTGAAAACTATAAAGCAAATTTGATAAATGCTACAGAGACCATTCCATTAGATGAGGTCAAAGTAGTGGGTGATTCTGTTTTTATAACACTACATATTTTTGATATAGATCTGCGAGCTAAAATTAATGGCGATTCACTTAAGGGCTTGTATATCAAAAATTACAAAGAAGATTACAAAATTCCATTTACTGCATCGTATGGCAAATCTTCTCGGTTTGACAGCCCGGAAAGCTCCACACAATTTGATGGAAAATGGCAAACAACCTTTGTTGAAGAAGATGGTAGTACCTATCCAGCTGTCGGTATTTTTAAGAAGGAGAACAACATGTTAACCGGAACTTTTTTAACCGAAACAGGCGATTATCGTTATTTGGAAGGGTATACAAAAGATAATAAGATGAGCTTATTTACTTTTGATGGTAATCATGCTTTTATTTTTAATGCAACAGTTCAGAATGATTCCTTAAAAGGACAATTCCATTCAGGGAAAGATTATATGGATACCTTTACAGCATATAAAGATTCTACAGCAAGACTAACAAATGCCAATGAACTTACTTATCTAAAAGAAGGATATGATCGCATAGAATTCTCTTTTCCTGGATTAGATGGTAAGCTGGTAACTTTAAAAGATAAAAAGTACCAAAATAAGGTGGTTATGCTACAAATTTTTGGGACATGGTGCCCGAATTGTATGGATGAAACAAAGTTTTATGCCGATTGGTATGAGAAGAATAAGGCAAAAGGTATTGAGATTATCGGATTGGCCTATGAAGCGAAAGATGATTTTGAGTATGCAAAGGCCAGAGTTGTAAAAATGAAAAAAAAATACAATGTAGGATATGATTATGTAGTTGCGGGCGTATATGATAAGAAAGCCGCAGCAAAAACCCTACCCATGTTAAACCATGTACTCTCTTTTCCCACAACAATTTTTATAGATAAAAAAGGAAAAGTCCGTAGAATACATACAGGTTTTTCCGGTCCTGCTACCGGCAATTATTATGATGAATTTGTTGAAGATTTTAATAGCTTCATGAACACACTAATCAATGAATAAACAAACTTTGGCTCGATATATGTACTTCAAATAGGCAAAACGGAAGATTTTTTCTTAACAAAACGTTATTTTTTTTAACAATTATACAATTTCAATTGAAACGAACGTTGTTTAATTTATGTATCGGTTATTTTTGACCTATCAAAATGAAACTCTTAAAATGAAGCATCGCAATACCTGGTTTGTAGTCTTATTTTTTTTCCTCTCTGCTACAATTTTTGCACAAAAATCTGATATTTACACCAATTCATTAAAAGAATACAATCACGCCATTGCATTGTATAATAACAGAGATTTTGTAGCCTCAAAACATTTGTTTAGCAAATTAAAAAGCCAATTCGACAATAGCTCTGAACATCGAGCCAATTGCGAATACTATGAAGCATTTTGCGCCATTCAATTGGGAGACCAACAAGGAGACCAAATGATGCGAAATTTTGTAGAAAGATATCCAACCAGTACTAAACAAAACACGGCTTTTTTAGAAGTAGGTGATTATTATTTTAAAAATGCTAAATATGCCTATGCATTGAAATGGTATAATCGAGTTGAAACCAGAAACCTTTCCATTGGCCAGGAAGAAGATTATAATTTTAAGTATGGTTATGGATTATTTGCAGTACGCAGTTATAAAAGGGCGAAAGAGTATTTTCAAAAACTATTGACTTCACAGGAATATGGTTCTCAAGCCAAATATTATTATGGGTTCATTGCCTATCAAGATGATGATTTTGATAATGCGGATAAATATTTGGGTCAAATAGCCGACGATAAAGAGCTGGGAGATGATGTTCCTTATTATATGGCAAATATCAAATTCAAGATGGGGGAATTTCAGAAGGCCATCGAGACTGCTGAACCTTTTCTCGCTAAAGCGGATAGAAACCAACATTCAGAGATCTCTAAGATCATTGGTGAAAGCTATTTTAATTTAGAACAATACGAAGAAGCCATCCCACACCTTAAAAATTACAAAGGCAAGCGTCGCAAATGGAATAATACCGATTATTACCTGTTAGGTTATGCTTATTATAAACAAAAAGATTATGAAAACGCCATTGCTAATTTTAATAAGATTATTAGTGGAGATAATGCCGTCTCACAAAATGCATATTATCATTTAGCGGAATGTTATTTGCAGACCGAACAAAAAACAGAAGCATTGAATGCGTTTAGAAATGCTTCTCAAATGGAGTATGTTAATGATATTAAAAAGGATGCCTGGCTTAATTATGCGAAGTTGAGCTATGAAATTGGAAATCCGTACCAAAGCGTACCGGATGTATTACAGGAATATTTAGATACGTATCCAAAATCAGAAACAAAAGATGAGATCAATGAATTATTGATTAGTGCTTATATTACTTCCAAAGATTATGAAGGTGCTTTAAAGGCGTTAAAAGATAAAAAGGAGGCTGATAATAAAGAGGTATACCAAAAAGTTGCATTATACAGAGGTATTCAGTTGTTTAATGACAATTCTTTAGAAGTAGCTAAAGAACATTTTGACTTGTCAATTAATGAACCCAGAGATAATTCAATTACGGCAAGAGGTGTTTTCTGGAAAGCTGAAACAGATTATTTATTAAATAATTTTAGTGACGCTCTGGTAGGGTTTCAACAATACGAAACCATGAGTAAGTCAGACACATTGGTAGAAAATGCAAGTCTAGAGTATAACATAGCGTATGCCTATTTTAAGCTAAAAGACTATAACAAAGCGGGTGAACAATTTCAAGCATATCTTAGTTCAAACCCAAATGACAATACAAGAGTAAATGATAGTTATTTGCGTTTAGGTGACACTTATTTTGTGTCTAGCAATTATAATAAAGCGATCAGTGCTTATGATAAAATAGTTCAGGCGAACGGAGTTGATACAGATTATGCACATTTTCAACGTGCGATCAGCTATGGTTTTATTGGGAAAAACAATGAAAAAATCGTAGACCTTACCAAATTTTTAGGAGCCTATTCAAATTCTACTCTTCGGGATGATGCTTACTATGAATTGGGAAATTCATATGTTAGAGCTGATAAAAATGATAATGCATTAGAAACGTATGATAATCTTCTGAAGTATTATAAACGCAGTTCTTATGTGCCAAAAGCATTGTTAAAACAAGGATTGATCTATTATAATACCGAAAGAGATAATCAAGCCTTAGATAAATATAGACGTGTTGTTAAAGAATTCCCAGATACTGATGAAGCGAAACAAGCTGTTTCTAATGCACGCCAAATTTATGTTGATTTAGGCCGTGTTGATGAATATGCTGATTGGGTTAAAGATATCGATTTTGTAAATGTTACTGACGCTGATCTGGATAATGACATGTATGAATCGGCGGAAAAGCAATACTTACAAAATAATCGAAAAAAAGCAATCCCTGCCTTTAAAAAATACATAGAAAGATTCCCGAATGGTGTTCATGCATTGCAGGCTAATTTCTATTTGGCAGAATCATTATTTGCTGAAAATCAAAAATCTCAAACAGCAGAGCATTATAGTTATGTTATTGATCTGGAGCGTAACGAATTTACAGAACAAGCTTTATCCAGATTAGCTCAGGTATATTTGGAAGCCGATAATTGGGCAAAGGCCATGCCGATTTTGGAACGCTTAGAAGAACAGGCAGATTTCCCTCAAAATATAACTTTTGCGCAAAGTAATTTAATGAAAGGGCATTATGAATTAGAGCATTATGAAGATGCAGTGGCTTATGCCGAAAAAGTATTACAACGGTCAAAGTTAGAGAATAGAATAAAATCAGATGCTAAAGTAATCATTGCACGTTCAGCATTTAAAACAGGAGATGAGTCTAAAGCGCAAGAAGCATATAAAGAAGTTGAAAAGATTGCCAAAGGCGAATTAAAAGCCGAAGCCTTGTATTATGATGCTTATTTTAAACATCAGGAAGGTAATTACAAAGTGTCAAACACCGTAGTCCAAAAATTAGTAGCTGATTACTCAGCTTATAAATATTATGGAGCAAAAGGCATGATTGTAATGGCAAAGAATTTTTATGAATTAAAAGATGCCTATCAAGCAACATATATTTTAGAAAGTGTAATTAAAAACTTTGCAGGTTTTAAAGATGTAGTAGATGAAGCCAAGGCTGAGCTTCAAAGGATTAAAACTGAAGAAGCAAAAACCAATGAGTCTGTAAACCCAAATGAAAATTAAAGATTTGTCATTCCGACACAGGCAGGAATTCATCAAAATAGTATGAGATATAAAATATTAATTTTAGCATTATTAGTAACCACTACTATTTCTTTCGCCCAAAAAAAGAAAAAAGATACTATTGGAACAGAGGTTATTAATGTAGTAAAACCATACACGCCGACTGTTTCTGATGCTTTTAAAATAAAATCATCACCAGAAATTAACGATACACAGATAAGCAAGAAAAAAGAAATTCAATATTCCATTTTTTCCATTCCTGTTGCATCTACGTTCACCCCGGCAAAAGGGAAAGCCAAAGTATTGCGGGTCGATCCCAGTGCACCGGTATATGATAACTTTATTACTGCCGGATTCGGCAATTTTTCTACCCCGCAAATTGAGATTTTTGCACATTCAAACAGTACCCGATATAATGATTTTGGCGGATTTTTAAATTACCATTCCTCAAAAGGCGGTATTGACAATGTCGTATTGGATGATAACTTTGCTGATGCGCGTTTAGATTTATTTTATAAACAGGAAGAAGCCGATTTCGATTGGCAGTTGAATGGCGGATTCCGATTTCAAAAATACAATTGGTATGGATTACCTGAACAGATCAATTTTGATCAAATTGTAATTAACGGTCTCAACGAAACGCAGAAGTATACGAACATATATTTAGGAGGGAAAATTGATTATAAAGATTCCTTTTTCCAAGGAGGTACAACAGAATTGAATCGTTTTATAGATGATGAGGGCAGCACAGAAACACATATTTTAATTCAACCCAAAATCGAATTTCCAATCGCATCTGAGTATATTAATGCCAATGCACGATTTGAATATATAAAAGGCGATTTTTTTCAAAATTATGAAGGACCAAATATGTTAGAGTATAGTTTTTTTACCGTTGGTTTCAATCCAAATTTTGAAGTGCTACGAGATAATTTAACGATTAATTTAGGAGCTGATATTTTATACAGTTCTGGATCTGCAGATAGTGAAGAAAGTAAAATTTATATGTATCCAAAGGTTACTGCTTCATATATATTAATTGATGAGGTGCTGACTGTTTACGCAGGAGCCCTTGGCGAATTGCATCAAAATACATATAACGGTTACGCAAACGAAAACCCTTTTGTATCGCCAACCTTACTAATTAAACGTACTGATGAACAATACAATGCATTTGCTGGCTTTAAAGGAAAGCTGGCGTCAAATATAGGATACAATTTTAAAGGTTCTTATAAAAGCGAAAAAGATAAACCTTTATATAAATTGAATCCTTCAAAAACAGAGGGAGTAATTGTCGTGGCAAAAGGGTATGAAGCAGGTAATTCTTTTCAAGTATTATATGATGATATTAAAACGATTAATGCTTTTGGTGAAGTGAGTGTTGATTTTTCTAAAGAATTTAAGTTTGGAGGCAATATTGAATTTAATAGTTATAATTTAGACAATGAAACCGAAGCATGGAATTTACCGACCTTAAAGGCGTCGGCATTTGCAAATTATAATCAGGACAAGTGGTTTGCCGGAGGGAATTTATTTTTTGTTGGAGAGCGTAAAGATGAATTAGCATTTGTAGAAGATATCAATATTGAGAGTATTACGCTCGATGTAGGTAATTATGTTGATTTAAACTTGAATGGAGGCTATAAATTCACTGATAAATTAACAGCATTTATTAAGGTAAATAATGTGTTTAGCAGTAGTTATCAAAAATATACTAACTTTAAAGTGCAAGGTTTGCAGGTATTTGGCGGACTAACTTATAAGTTTGATTTGTAATTGTGTCACCCTGAGCGCAGTCGAAGGGTCTCATGATTTGTTGAAGTTCTTAACAGTATAAATTTATGTCATTTTGAGTGGAGTTAAGGTTTTCACCCCTACCCTTTTTTACTTAACTCTATTCATTATGGCTTTTTAGCATATTTAAAACTATCCATACATTTTCGCATAATAATCTTTATAAGCACCTGAAGTAACATTATTTAACCAATCTTCATTTTCTAAATACCAATCAATTGTTTTTACTAAGCCCTCTTCAAAAGTAACAGAAGGTTTCCAACCTAATTCCGTATTAATTTTTGAGGCATCAATAGCATATCGCCTGTCATGCCCGGCTCTATCTTTAACGTAAGTAATAAGATTAGCTGAAGCCCCTTTAGGCCGATCTAACTTTTCATCTAGTTGTTGACATAATAAATGAATTAAATTGAGGTTTGTCCACTCATTAAAGCCGCCAATATTATAGGTTTCATTTATCTTTCCTTTATGGAAGATCAAATCTATTGCGTTGGCATGATCTACAACAAAAAGCCAATCACGCGTATAGTTGCCATCACCATATACCGGCAAAGGTTTCTTGTTTTTTATATTATGGATAAATAAGGGGATCAATTTTTCAGGAAATTGGTTTGGACCATAATTGTTTGAACAGTTACTAATTACAAAAGGCATTTTATAGGTGTTACCAAAAGATCTCACCAAATGGTCTGAAGCTGCTTTTGATGCTGCATACGGTGATTGCGGGTCATAAGGTGTTGTTTCAACAAACAATCCGGTTTTTCCTAAAGAGCCATAAACTTCATCAGTAGAAACGTGATAAAATAATTTCTCTTCAAAATTGTATTGCCATAAATCACGAAAAGCATTTAATAAGTTTGCCGTACCTAATACATTTGTTTCGATAAAAGCATTTGGATTGGTAATAGAACGGTCAACATGACTTTCGGCAGCCAAGTGTATCACTCCATCAAATTGATATTTTTGGAATATTGAATTAATGAAATCAACATCTTTAATATCTCCCTTAATAAAAGTATAATTCGAAGCATTAGAAATATCTGCAATATTTTCAAGATTACCGGCGTATGTTAAGGCATCTAAATTATAGATATTGTAATTAGGATACCTATTCACAAATAAGCGAACTACATGAGAGCCGATAAATCCTGCACCCCCGGTGATTAATATGTTTTTCATTTTTTAACTTTCATTCCTGCGAACCTGCCTGTCGGCAGACAGGGGCAGGGATCTTTTGATTCGTAATGTGGCTTTAATGAGATTCCTACTCAGGTAGGAATGACAAAAAAGTATTTATTTTAATGACTGCTGCCATTTCCAGGCCGAGGCTAGGGCATCTTCCAGAGATAACTCAGCACTCCAATTTAACTCACGATTTGCTAAAGAAGTATCTGCATATGCTTCAATGATATCACCTTCTCGCCTTCCTACAATTTTATAGTTTAAGGGTTGATCAGACACTTTTTCAAAAGCTTTAATAACCTCTAGTACAGAACTTCCTTTTCCGGTCCCAATATTAAACACTTCAAATGGCGATTTATTTCTATTTTCAAGCAATCGCTTCATGGCAACAGTATGTGCTTTAGCCAGATCTACCACATGTATATAATCTCTAATAGCTGTTCCATCAAGGGTAGGATAATCACCACCAAAAACAGAAAGTTCTTCTCTGATTCCAGCTGCAGTTTGCGTAACAAACGGAATTAAATTTTGAGGTACGCCTATCGGCAGTTCTCCAATGTTGGCGCTTTCATGGGCGCCAATCGGGTTAAAATAGCGCAAGGCAATAGCCTTTAGAGCAGTTACCTTTGTGGTGTCAGAAATAATTTCTTCACCTATTTGTTTCGTATTTCCGTAAGGAGATTCGGCAGGTTTAAAAGGTGCATTTTCTGTAATAGGCATATTATCAGCCTGCCCATACACCGTACAAGACGAACTAAAAATGAAATTCGTAACTTGATTGGCACCCATTTCTTCTAATAAGTAAATCAAAGAGGAAATATTATTATGATAATATTCCAATGGTTTTTCAACACTTTCGCCAACAGCTTTCGAGGCTGCAAAATGAATAACACCTTCTATATTTTTATAGGTACTGAAAAATTGTCGAATGCCATTTTTATCCTTTAAATCAAAATTCTCAAAGTATGGTTCTTTACCGGTAATTGAAGTGATTCTATCTAATACCTTCGTCGATGAATTTGAAAGATTATCAATAATTATAACTTCATAACCCTCATTTTGCAATTCAACAACGGTGTGTGAACCTATAAAACCTAAACCACCAGTCACTAATATCATTTGAATATTCTGTTAAGATTTAATAATTTTTCTACCCACAGATTCGTAGTAAAACCCATTAGTCGACATCACCTCTAAGTCAAAAATATTTCTTCCGTCAAAAATTACAGAATTCTTCATCAGAGATTTCATTCTATTGAAATTGGGTGATACAAACTCACTCCATTCGGTACAGATCAACAAACAATCAGCATTATCTAAAGCCTCGTAAGCATTGGTTGCAAAATTAATTTTATCTCCATAAATACGTTTTATATTAGGCATAGCTTCCGGGTCATAAGCTGAAATTTGAATTGTATCTTTTAAAAGTAATTCATTGATAACATCTATTGCAGGAGCCTCCCTAATATCATCGGTATTAGGTTTAAAGGAGAGTCCCCAAATTGCAATTTTTTTACCTGAAAGGTTATTGTTAAAATAACGATCAACCTTAGGAACCAATGATTTTTTCTGTGTTGCATTGACATTTAAAACTGATTTTAAAATTTTAAAATCATAATCTGCACTATCACTCGATTTTACTAAAGCGTTTACATCTTTTGGGAAACAAGAACCACCATAACCTATGCCAGGGAATAAGAATCTGTTACCAATTCTTGCATCAGAACCCATACCAATTCTTACCATATCTACATCAGCGCCAATTCTTTCACAAAGGTTAGCGACTTCATTCATAAAGGTAATTTTAGTTGCTAAAAAGGTATTAGATGCGTATTTGGTTAGTTCTGATGAACGTTCATCCATAAAGATAATTGGTCTTTTTACTGAAATAAAAGGCTTATATAATTTAGAAAGTAATTTTTTCGCTTTTTCACTTTTAGAACCAATTATAATCCGTTGAGGTTCCATAAAATCTTTAACGGCATAACCCTCTCTTAAAAATTCAGGGTTAGATACTACATCAAATTCAACGTTGGTATAACTGGAAACTATTTCTTGAACCCTATCAGAAGTTCCAACAGGGACTGTACTTTTATTAACGATCATTTTATAGCTATCTATTAGTTTGCCCAGTTCATGTGCAACATTTTCTACATAGGATAGATCAGCAGAACCATCCTCGTCCTGTGGAGTTGGTAAAGCTAAAAATATGATGGTCGAATTTTTAACAGCTTCTTTAAGGTTGGTTGTAAAATGGAGCCTGTCTCCAGCTATATTTTTATGAAAAAGCTCTTCCAAATTAGGCTCATATATCGGAACCTCTCCTTCTTGCATTTTTCGTACTTTGTCTTTGTCAATATCAACACAGGTAATCGTATTACCCATATCTGCCAGACAAGTTCCGGTTACTAAACCAACATAACCTGTACCTATTACGGTTAAATTCATGCTTATTTATTTACGAAATTTAAAATAGTATTTGTGATGAATTGCAATTGATCTTCCTCGAATTCTGTATGCATGGGTAATGATATGACCGACTTAACTAGCTCATTTGTAACTTTAAAATTATCTTCATTATATCTTGTATCGGCATATGCTTTTTGACTATGTAAAGGCACTGGATAATAAATTGCATTGGCAATATTCTTATCTAACAAATGTTGGTGTAAAGCATCTCTGTCAACGTTAATTAAGCGCAATGTGTATTGATGAAATACATGTGTCGTAAAATCACTGGTTATGGGAGTTATAATATTACCAGAGTTAGCAAATGCCTTATTATAATACTCAGCAGCTTTTCTTCTGGCATCACAATAAGCATCTAAATATGGTAATTTTGTGCTTAATACTGCAGCTTGAATGCTATCTAATCTTGAATTCACGCCTATTACGTCGTGGTAGTAACGTTTATACATACCATGATTTACAATTCCTCGCAACGTATTAGCCAATTCGTCATTGTTTGTAACAATTGCACCACCATCTCCATAACACCCTAAATTTTTTGAAGGAAAAAACGAGGTTGTTCCAACATCTCCCATAGTACCGGCCTTTTTTATGGTTCCATTGGTAAAAGTGTAATCAGCACCTATTGCCTGAGCAGTATCTTCAATAACGTATAAATTATGAGCCGCTGCAACTTCTAGAATGGCTTCCATATTCGCACATTGCCCAAACAAATGTACAGGA
>Ga0209633_10000104_pt1 | contig 98490 bp, 85 predicted proteins | sample Cruoilmetagenom1_FD_187290 | JGI IMG/M metagenome (GOLD analysis project Ga0209633, IMG submission 187290) | Oil polluted marine microbial communities from Coal Oil Point, Santa Barbara, California, USA - Sample 1 (SPAdes) (version 2) | ecosystem: Environmental > Aquatic > Marine > Oil seeps ... | reverse complement strand
GTCAATCGAGTTACGGTATGAGACCCTTTTCTGTATTCTGATTTCATTCAACTAAAATATAGATTTTTTCGCAATACTAAAGTTCTGCACTAAAGTGCAGGGCTTTACTCCCGAATCTGGGACCAGTTAAACGTAGACCTCTTGACTTCGCTCGAGGTGACATTAATAGCAATTTAGCAAATAGACCATGGATTTATCCTAATTTTTTTTATATCGAACTCTCTTTACTTTAAAATTAACACTATTTAATTCTTAAGCTTAAAATAGATTATTGAATCGAATTTATAATATCATTTTTTGTAATAATTTGATAATTTTCATCTTCTAAATCCACTAAAACTGCACTATTTTCTCTATTAATCAATTTTGAAATAGTATCAATTGAAGTGTTTTTTTGAACCATTGGAAATGGTTTGCTCATTACATTTTTTATGGGAGTACTTGCGCTTTCCTTATCATTAAAATACAATTTAAACAAATCACTTTCATCTACTGATCCCACAAAACCGTTAACATCAACAACTGGTAATTGAGAAATATTGCTGGCTCGCATTCGTTCAATTGCATGCGACACCAATTCTTCAGTTTTAACTGTAATTAATGGTGAATTAACACGTTCTTCAACTAAATCTAGCGCTACAACTTTTTCACTATCTAAAAAGCCACGTTCGCGCATCCAATTATCATTAAACATTTTACCTACATAACGACTTCCATGATCGTGAAATAAAACCACAACTACATCATCTTTTTTAAAATGATGTTTTAATTGCAATAACCCTTTAACTGCTGCTCCTGCTGAATTTCCAACAAAAATTCCTTCCTCTTTAGCAATTTTACGAGTATAAACTGCTGCATCTTTATCAGTCACTTTTGTAAAACCATCAATAATGCTAAAATCAACGTTTTTAGGTAAAATATCTTCACCTATACCTTCTGTGATGTAAGAATAAATTTCATTTTCATCAAAAACACCAGTTTCATGGTATTTTTTAAAAACTGAACCGTACGTATCAATTCCCCAAATTTTTATATTTGGATTTTTTTCTTTTAAGTATTTCCCTATCCCAGAAATAGTTCCGCCTGTACCAACACCCACTACAAAATGGGTAATTTTACCATTGGTTTGTTCCCAAATTTCAGGACCTGTGCTTTCATAATGTGCTAAAGAATTAGATAAATTATCATATTGATTCACATACCAAGAATTTGGAGTTTCAGCAGCTAATCTTTTGGAAACAGAATAATATGAACGAGAATCTTCCGGCTCAACATCTGTAGGACAAACAATTACTTCAGATCCAACAGCTCTTAAAATATCCATTTTCTCTTTAGATTGTTTATCACTAATCACGCAAATTAATTTATATCCTTTAATAATAGCTACCAACGCTAATCCCATCCCTGTATTTCCCGATGTTCCTTCAATAATGGTTCCTCCCGGTTTAAGTAATCCTTGCTTTTCAGCATCTTCAATCATTTTAACCGCCATTCTATCTTTTGCCGAATTTCCTGGGTTAAAAGTTTCAATTTTTGCCAACACTAAAGCATCAATTTCTTTTACTATGGTATTTAATTTTACTAAAGGCGTGTTGCCTATAGTACCTAATATATTTTGTACGTAATTCATGTTTTTATTTAAGAATACAAAGATAGCAAGTTATTATAATTTACGAAACATTAAGTAAGCTAAGTTTTATCATATTAAACTCATAAAACGAATGTATATATTTGATAATTAGCTTTTTATTTTTTTATTAGCAATAATTATTTATCCCTACAAATAATTGCTAATTTTTTAGAAACAATTTTATTTCAGAATTGTTTTCCCCACTAAAAGCAATTTATATTACTAATATTAAATTATTTATTATGAGACTTAAATTACTTTATTTAGGAATTGCTGCTTCTTTATCTTTTGGTTTTTTTATTTTAAAAGCAGATAATGACAAGGTTGATTTATGCCATTTTCTTTCTGGAAATCCAGAAAATGCCCAAACTATTCATATTGCGCTACCAGCAGTAACGGCTCACTTAACGTTGCATAAACAAGATTATTTAGGAAAATGTGGTGAAATACCGAATTAATAGATTTTATTCAAATTTTATAGATTTTACAGGATTTATTTTTGTTATAATTATGGAGGGAATTAATAGCATTAATAAACATAAAACTAATGTGCCAATATTTAGGAGTATAATGTAATTAAAACTTATATATATTGGCACTTTACTTACATAATAAGTGTCAGGATTTAAAGTAATTACTCCTGTATATTTTTGAATACCTAATAACAACAACCCTATTAAATTTCCCCAAAACAAACCCTTTAAAATAATATAGGTGGCATTGTATAAAAATATTTTTCGAATGCTTTTATTTTGAGAACCTAAAGCCTTTAAAATACCAATCATTTGGGTGCGTTCTAATATTAAAACTAATAATGCCGTAATCATATTAATGCCAGCTACCAAAATCATAATGGCAATAATCAAATAAATGTTATTATCAAATAAACTTATCCATTCAAAAATGGCTGGGTATTTTTCCACAATATTTTCACAATTTAATGTGGAATCTATGTTTTGGTAAATTTCTTTCGTTTTGGGCATAATATCCTTAAAATTATTTAAAATAATTTCAAAACCGCCAACTTCATTTGCACTCCATTTATTCATTTTTTGAATATGTCTAATATCCCCAATTACATAATTTTCATCAAAATCCTGAAAGCCAGAATTGTAAATTCCTACCACTTTTACAACTCTAATCCATGGCGCTTTTGAAGGATTATCTTTTACAAATAAAATATTAAAATTATCATCCAAATTTATATGCAATCTGTTTGAAATTTCTTGCGAAATTAAAACTTCATTGGTTGTTTTTTGGTTATAGTTTGGCAACTTGCCTTTTACTAAATAATCTTTAAAAAAGGTCCAATTATAATCGCTTGAAACTCCTTTAAAAATAATTCCTTCAAAATCAGTAGGTGTCCTAATAATACCCGCTTTTGTAGCGAAAATTTGTATATTTTTTATACCGGAAACAGAAGTAAATACCGGATAAAAATTTTGTTTAGTAGAAACTGGTTGTAAGGTTATTTGAGAATTATTATTATCGAAATTAGTAATTTGAATATGTCCGTTAAATCCAGCAATTTTTTCACGGATTTTTTTTTGAAGCCCAAGCCCTGTGGCAATTGATATCATCATAATAATAATACCAATAGCAATGGCAATACTTGCAATTTTTATTATTGGTGATGATATACTACTTTTATACCGCTTTGCAGCGATAATTCGTTTGGCAATAAATAATTCGTAATTCAATGATATTGATTTCTAAATTGTTCAAAAATACATATTTCTTATTGGTTTTTTTGCTATTTTTTAGTTTGATTTCATGTGGACAAAATTTATCTTATAAAAATAAATCTATATCCGTTAATCAAATTAAAACAGGTGCTCAACAAACTAGTTTGTACATTTCGCTACTAAAAAACAAAAACGTTGCGGTAGTTGCCAATCAAATTTCTGTAATATTTAAAGGAAAAAGTGTAAAGCCGAAAGGTGAAAGTAATTATACTCATTTAGTTGATAGCTTATTGTCTTTAAACATACCTATTATAAAAGTTTTTTCACCTGAACACGGATTTAGAGGAACTGCTGATGCCGGCGAAAAAGTAGTAAATGGTGTTGATGCAAAGACAGGTTTGCAAATTGTATCACTTTATGGTAAACATAAAAAACCAACCCAAGAACAATTAAAAGGAATTAATGTAGTGGTTTTTGATATTCAAGATGTTGGTGTGCGGTTTTATACCTACATTTCAACGCTACATTACGTAATGGAAGCTTGTGCTGAAAATAATATTAAATTAGTAGTGTTAGATAGACCAAATCCGAATGGATTTTATATTGATGGTCCCACATTGGACTTAAAATATAAAAGTTTTGTGGGTATGCATCCTGTTCCATTAGTTTATGGAATGACCATTGGCGAATACGCAAAAATGATAAATGGAGAACATTGGCTGAAAAACAGAATACAATGTAATTTGACTGTTATTCCATTAAAAAATTATACACATCAAAGTCGGTATTCTTTACCTATTCGTCCTTCTCCAAACTTACCAAATGACCAAGCTATTAATTTATATCCAAGTTTAGGTTTTTTTGAAGGAACCACTATTAACGCAGGTAGAGGAACGGAACATCAATTTCAACAATACGGCGCACCTTTTTTTCCTAAAAGTGATTTTTGCTATACGCCAGAACCTAATTTTGGAGCTAAGCATCCTAAACATGAAGGCAAATTATGTTATGGGGTTAATTTAAAAAATGTAGAACCATTAAATTTTGTGAATATTAATTATTTAATAGATGCTTACAAAAAGACACCAAAAACGACACTTTTTTTTGGGAAAACATTTACTAAACACGCCGGAAATACTCTCTTAGAGCAACAACTAAAACATGGATGGTCAGCAAAACAGATTCATGACTCTTGGCAACCTAAAATTGAAGCATTCAAAAAAATAAGAGCAAAATATTTATTGTATGATTAGATTAATGGTTTCTGCTACCCTCTTTATAGGTTGCAATTCCTTTTTTTAGCCAACGTTTTAACACTACCGAAGGTTGAAAGTTTAGGTGATATTTTTGAATATTTTTTTTAGGAGCTAAGTTGGTCGCTTTAAAATCTGCTTTACATTTAAAACCTACTTTAAACTTACCAATATTTTCTAAATCTACAATTTTACCATCCTCTAAATGATACTGCATTTTAATTCCTAAAGCAATAAGCACTGCTTTAACATCAACAATACTCAAACTACTTTCATTACTAATTTCTTTACTAATAGTATTTATATCTACAGTGCCCGTATTAACTGCCTGCATAATATACTGAGTTTGTTTATTTTTTGAAATGGTGTTGCTCCTTTTGGTTATTCTGTAACGTATTGCCATATATTTTAACACTTATTAATTTCTAAATATACTATAATTATTAAAATTATATACTACATTATTTTAATAATTATACTACATTACTTAATTAAAATAACTAGTATTTTATTAAAATGAAAAGTAATAAATTTACTGTTATATTTTTTAAAAATTCTTTTATTTATATAAGATTTACAACTTTATTAAATTTAGTATCTTTATGTATTAAATACGATTTTAAAATTATTGCTATGATTAAACGTACTCTTTTCTTTGGAAACAAAGCATCCTTAACTACTAAATTAGAACAATTAGTAATTAAAACTGAACTAAAACAAACTACCACACCAATAGAAGACTTAGGCTTTATTGTTTTAGAACATCCTGAAATTTATATTTCTATTCCAACTTTAACAAAATTATCAGATAATAATGTAGCTGTAATTTTTTGTGACAACAAACATATGCCAACAAGCATGCTATTAAATTTAGATAATCATTATATACAACAAGAATTATTTAAACATCAGATAAATGCAACGCTTCCTTTAAAAAAACAGCTTTGGCAGCAAACCGTAAAAACAAAAATAAAACACCAAGCACAACATTTACAATTATTAAATAAACCATCAAAGGTTTTAAACTATTATGAGTCTAAAGTTTTAAGTGGTGATACTGAAAATATGGAGGGAGTTGCTGCTGCACATTATTGGAAACATATTTTTAATTTTAATTTTAAACGAGATCGTTATGGCGAATATCCAAATTTATTTTTAAATTATGGTTATATCATATTAAGGGCGGCTGTTGCTAGAGCAATTGCTGGTAGTGGATTACTCAGCACACTTGGTATTCATCATCATAATAAATACAATGCATTTTGTTTGGCTGATGATATTATGGAACCTTTTAGACCTTTAGTTGATGCTAAAGTTATTGAAATATTAGCTACTTCTTCAGTAAAAGAATTAACTACAACTATAAAAGCACAACTTTTAAATATATTAACTGAAACTGTTTATTTTGATGATGTTGAAAGTCCATTAATGGTTGCATTAACTAAAACTACCAGCTCATTGCAACAATGTTATACTGGAAAAATAAAAAAAATTAACTATCCTAGTTTATGGAGCTAAATGCATACCGTATTATGTGGTTATTTGTATTTTTTGATTTACCAACTGACACTAAAAAAGATCGTAAGAATGCTGGTCAATTTAGAAAAAATCTTTTAAAAGATGGTTTTACTATGATGCAATACTCGGTATATACCAGGCATTGTGCCAGTAGTGAAAGTGCTGATGTTCATGAAAAAAGAATTAAAAATTTATTACCTCCATTGGGTAAAGTAAGTATTTTACGTATTACAGATAAGCAATTTGGCAATATTTTAAATTTTTGGGGACTTGCTGAAATCCCCAAAGAACCACCACCTATGCAGCTGGAATTATTTTAAAAAGCTTATTTTTGATTTAAAATGGCTATTTTAATTCAGCATTGAACTGTAGTTCCTTAGCTATAGTTTAGTTAGTTGTTATTTTTTGAAGGCATTTCCATTATATTTGTATTGCAGTATGCGTATTTACACTCAAACTGCCACTATAAAACTATCCTTTTGGGTAGTTTTTATTTTTACAAAATTTTATTGTATTCCTTTTCATGAACACTCCAAAAAAATAACAAGTAGTGTTTGTAAACCATTTTCAGAAAACAAAAAATGCTTCAATCTTGCCTTATCACAACAAAAAAGAAGCATTTTTTTTAACGATATTTTTAATTAATCTTTTGGTTATTAGAAGCTAACAGCGCAACTAATATCGTTATTTCTAATCTTTAATCAAACCACAACGTTAAGCCAGTATAATCTCGCCCCATAGCAAATATCGTTATTTCTAATCTTTAATCAAACCACAACGAGCCAAGCCTACTTGAGTGTCGTTATGAAATATCGTTATTTCTAATCTTTAATCAAACCACAACTGGCTAACGCTACAGGATCTAAAACGACTAATATCGTTATTTCTAATCTTTAATCAAACCACAACTATGAGCTGTAAATCTTTATTAAGCAATATAATATCGTTATTTCTAATCTTTAATCAAACCACAACTATAGTATATTGATAAAGCAATAAGAAAATAATATCGTTATTTCTAATCTTTAATCAAACCACAACTTAGTAAGTACCTATCTTAATTATTGGTGTAATATCGTTATTTCTAATCTTTAATCAAACCACAACCAGCAAGAGTTTTATCAAGTTTCTTTTTTGTAATATCGTTATTTCTAATCTTTAATCAAACCACAACATGTCATTGGTAGGTACGCTACAGGTATTTAATATCGTTATTTCTAATCTTTAATCAAACCACAACAATCTCCTTTATTGACTTGAAAAGCCATAAAATATCGTTATTTCTAATCTTTAATCAAACCACAACGCAATAGTAATTACAGAACAACCTTCAGGAATATCGTTATTTCTAATCTTTAATCAAACCACAACAGCACTATCAGCTTCAATCTTATTCTCTAGAATATCGTTATTTCTAATCTTTAATCAAACCACAACAAGATTTACTTTCTAAATAAATAGAAATAGAATATCGTTATTTCTAATCTTTAATCAAACCACAACACCTCAAACTACATATAGATTATCAAAATAAATATCGTTATTTCTAATCTTTAATCAAACCACAACACGTTGAGGAACTTGAATTCCATACAGAGCAATATCGTTATTTCTAATCTTTAATCAAACCACAACTATAAAAGGATTATATCTAGAAACGAAATCAATATCGTTATTTCTAATCTTTAATCAAACCACAACTAGATACACTTTTAAAACAAAGTATTGCTGAATATCGTTATTTCTAATCTTTAATCAAACCACAACTATAAGGAAGAGCAGCAAATAGTTTGTTTAATATCGTTATTTCTAATCTTTAATCAAACCACAACTAATGTTAGTTCTAACATTACACCGCTATCAATATCGTTATTTCTAATCTTTAATCAAACCACAACTGAAACAATCTTCTACATCTAAAAACAAATAATATCGTTATTTCTAATCTTTAATCAAACCACAACAGGAAAGTAAAACAGATTTAAATATTTTATAATATCGTTATTTCTAATCTTTAATCAAACCACAACGTAGTACGTGTGATTTCATTTTTTTTCTTAATATCGTTATTTCTAATCTTTAATCAAACCACAACAATACAATTCTCATGTTGTCCTGTTCTGTAAATATCGTTATTTCTAATCTTTAATCAAACCACAACTATATGGATACACTAGTTATGTTGACCATAAATATCGTTATTTCTAATCTTTAATCAAACCACAACCTATAAAAGGTATTGTATTAGATTTTAATTAATATCGTTATTTCTAATCTTTAATCAAACCACAACACTGGAAATAAATGGTTAAAACTTACTTATAATATCGTTATTTCTAATCTTTAATCAAACCACAACCCATTACAGTTGATGATGGAGGAACTCCTAAATATCGTTATTTCTAATCTTTAATCAAACCACAACTCCAGTTCTATATGTTCCTAAACTATCTTAATATCGTTATTTCTAATCTTTAATCAAACCACAACACAAAAGATAAATGTGGCAACACCAAAACTAATATCGTTATTTCTAATCTTTAATCAAACCACAACAAAATTTATGAATTGATGTTTTGATTTATCAATATCGTTATTTCTAATCTTTAATCAAACCACAACATCATAATAGTATAGGTTCACGTACCGATAAATATCGTTATTTCTAATCTTTAATCAAACCACAACGTGAAGATGACTATTTACGCACACCAATAAAATATCGTTATTTCTAATCTTTAATCAAACCACAACAACATCACTTTCTGCTCTATTAAGTAATTGAATATCGTTATTTCTAATCTTTAATCAAACCACAACAAATGGCAGAAACTGAAGGTTGGAAAACTTAATATCGTTATTTCTAATCTTTAATCAAACCACAACGCAACGTACTCCGCATATCTTACTATCATTAATATCGTTATTTCTAATCTTTAATCAAACCACAACGGTTTTGCTTTTTGGTCTGCGAATAGATTCAATATCGTTATTTCTAATCTTTAATCAAACCACAACCCTACGCCTTAAGCCTTACAAACGTTACGAAATATCGTTATTTCTAATCTTTAATCAAACCACAACTGTAGTTTCCTTCTATGCCAATTCCAAAGTAATATCGTTATTTCTAATCTTTAATCAAACCACAACTTTAGGAGGTACATAAGTTTCTTTTATTGTAATATCGTTATTTCTAATCTTTAATCAAACCACAACTAAACCTCGCTTTGCTCTGTTTAGTTGTGGTTTTAGTGTTTAAGACTATTTTCCTGTCATTCCGACAAAGGAGGAATCGCATTAAATATAATACTTATGAGATGCCTCGCCCACTCGGCATGACAAAAAGAACGTACAGAATAATAAAATTATTTAACAGCCCAATATTTCAAAGAACTTACTATTATTAATTTACATTTTTAACACTTGCCCAAAAAGATAATTTAACGATTTAAATGTTGGATTAAACTCCCTAATTAAATCTAACTTTTTTTCTCTACGCCATCCTTTCAATTCCTCCTCACGAGCAATGGCTTGCTGTACCCAACCAAATTTTTGATTATATATTAAATATTTTAAATTGTATTTAGCAGCAAACGTTTTTTTATTAGTTTCTATATTTTTTGTATGCTCTTGCAAACGCCTATTTAAATTATTAGTTATACCAATATAAAAAGTAGTACGATAGGTATTTGTAATTATATACACATAAAAAGAATAAATACCTTCCGTAAATTCAATCATTTTTAATTTCTATTTTTTATTCTGCAATTCTTTCGTTGTTGGAATAACACATTTTATTAAAATTATATTTTTTCAACTTTACCAGTTACAGAAACTTTTACCTTTATTGGGTTAAACTTTTTCCAGCCTGTTTTACCGCTTCCAAAACTCTGAATTCTTTTAAAAACTTTAGAATTTGTATCCTTGTTTTGTGTTGCATCTGAACACAATCTAAACTCATAAAATATTGAAGATAATGTTTGAACTTTAAACAAATGACTTTTCAATACATTATTATTAGGATTTTCCCAATCAATTTCATCTTCATTCAAACCCAATAAAAACATTTCATTTATATGCAAGGTAGTAACAATTTCTTTACCATTACCTGGTAGTTGATATACTGGTTGTTGTTGCCTTTTACGTTCAACAACAGTCCAAAAAGTTACTACATCTTCTTTTAAATTTTCTTTTTCATCTTTATAAATTAACACATGATGATTATTTCTAGGGTTTACCCATTGATTAACATTCTCTTTTAACTTTTCAGCACCTCCAATAGTTTCTTTTAAGCGTACCTTTAAAACTGGCACTGGATTTCCATTTTTATTTGGTAAAAATATTTGAGGTTGTTTAACTCCATTTTCATCCACAATAAAAAATGTATTATCAGGTAATTTCCCTTTTATAAAACCACCTAATACTTGTATTCTTTTTAAAATTAAGCCTCTAATTGTTGCATCAACAACTTTATCTATTTGTTTTTGAGTTGTTAAACTTTCAATTGGCTTACGTATGTGATAATGCTTTTCGTTACAATCTGGTGCTTTTCTTTTACCAAAAACCGTTTCTTTATGTAATTGTCCTCTTGCCGCTACCCCTACATTTTTATATACTTTGCCATTTTTTTCAGTGGTATGGCTTCTAATGGTAACAATTTTATTTAATCTTTTATGAGAAACTAATATGTTTTCAACTGCTTTTTCAGCATCTGCATTAAAACCTTCCCAAGGCATTGGAAAATCTTTTAAGTCATAATTTGGAATATATCTATTTCTCCTAGATAATTCTTGTAAATAATTAACTTTGCTGTTAGCCATTACCAATGCATCTATTGCATGATGACTATGGTCTTCACGTGTTTTTCCCCCATCTTCTTTATTTAATATATAATTTAAACCCCATAAATGTCGTAAAGTTGCAGTCATTTGACCTGGTGCAACAGTTACTTTTTTACAAATTTGTGTTAAATAATTTTTAGCCTCTTTACTTATATAACGAGTATCATTTAATTGCCTTGAAGAAAAATCATCATCAAATTTTTGTTGTACAAAACGCTTAAACTTTTGGTATGCATTTGGATATTCTTTAGTGTCTGAAAATAGTTTTAATGCCCTTTCTTTTATGACAAACCAATTTGCTTTATCGTTCCCATAAAATTCATAAGGAGTTTTATCTCCTTTCAATCTATTTTCATCGGCATAGCAAAGCGTTTTATTAGAAAAACTATCATTTAAGGATCTACTCCAAGGGTGTATATGTTCAATTTGTATTTCTCCTGTAAATAATTTGTGTAATGGTATTGTTGCCCCAGTATAAGGGCAGGTTTTTTTACATTCTTCCCATAATTTATATTTTAAAATACTTTCGTGTGTAACACGTTGCCCTTCTTCTTCTAATCTAGCTTTTACTCGATCATTTTCTCTTTCTAACCTCTTTTGTTCTTTCCTTATTCTGTTTCTTTGAGATTTAGATGCTTTTAAATCTCTAGCCATTTCAACTTTAATTTCATCAAACTTACCATATTCATCTACTAGCTCGTTTACTAGTTTACGTATTTCAAATAATGCTGTAATTACAATTGGGTTTTTAATTGCCTGAATTGCTTTATCTGCATCTTTACCAATAGGTAATTTATTTAAAATTGTTTTAGCTTGTATTGCTGCTGAATGATGATATAATTTTGAAAGTCGCTTATCTGTTAAGTTAAATTCAGTTTTAAGCACTTCTTTTAAAGTTTCAATAAACCCTCCTTTAATTTTTGTTCTAACAATGGCAGGAATATTATCTATAATAAAGTCTTTTTGTTTTTGGTCTAATAATTTCCAATCTAAACCAAAAGCATTTTTAACTCCACCTAGCACAACAGCAATATCGTAAACAAAGCCCATTCTTAAAAATGGTAAAATATTATGTATTGCTTTCCTACTTAAATTTGAATACCCATCTTTTAAATTAAAATTTGAGATATTAGAAGCCTGTTTTTCATTAAAACCCCAATTATTTAAAGCATACTCTTTTACCTTATCCTTACTATCAAAAAAGTATAAAATATGCCAAATATCTTCTTGTTCCTTTTCAGAAAAATCAAACCATTTTTCACCAAAATATTTTTTATTTGAAAGATTTGAAATAGTATAAGAACCTACAATTTTATCATCATCCTTAAAATTGAATTTAAAATGAGCTTCTAATTTTCCTATTATCTTACGTAATTCTTTAAAAGAAAGTTTATCTTTTCGTAAAAGAGCATTTACTATTTTTAGTCGCTCTTCTTTATTAATTTTTTCTCCATTACAATCTACAGTATTTACCCATTGATAAATACGAAATTGCTCAAATGGAATTGCGCTTATTGGACATTTTGTTTTTGATGGTTCAAAACTACAATTACCTACTAAATGCTTTTGAGAACGTAAAGGTCTTTGATGAAATAAAATTCCATCTTCCTTATAACCATCACTTTTTCTACCTCCCAATGATATTTTTAACTTTTCTGTTAATTCATTATAATATTCTGATTGTTTGGTCCAAATTAATTCAAACTCATCAATATACATTTGTCGTGTTGTATATCGGTTTCTAATTCTTTCTAAACCACTTCTATATGGTTCATTCTCTTTTGGGTATATTTCAAATAAGTAATGTCCTAAAGATTTTCCTTCAATGCTCTCTTTAGTTTTATCAATACCTATTTTTCCTTCTTTAGGTTTTCCTTTAAAGATTGCTCCATCATCTTTTCCTGCACTTCTACTATTACTTAAAAAACCTCTTCGTTGTCCAATATGATACAAAATTCTGCCAAACTCTTCTAACGATATCTTTTGAGTTAATGCTTTTTTTCTTAGCTCATAAGGATTTAATGTAAACCATAATTTTAGCTTATTTTCTGGAAAGTATTTATTAACTTTCCATTCATTAAAATCATCATCCGTTAAAGGACACATTTTATTTTCAGAAAGTGCCTTTAGTAATATTTTTTTACGCAATCTTCTTCTAAATAATTGTCTTCTTACACCTCTTGCTCCAGTTCTAGAAGCATTTTTTGAAATTTCCTTTCCTTCTCCATCACCTAAATTTTCAACACCCATTGGGAATATTCTACTTCCCATACGTTTAATCTCATTTGATTTATCATCTACAATAGCCCAACCAATAGAATTGGTTCCTAAATCTAAACCTAGTACTTTTGACATAAAATTTTATATTAATTATTAGCAATTTTTAAGAAACTTAAAAGTACTAAAAAAAATATTGATTAATCAATAAAATCGTTATATTTGTTAAGTGAAAAAATTATTCTAATCTTTAATCTTATCACAATAAGGCTATATGCCGTAGATGAAAATCTTTAGTCCTGCTTAGGTGGGACTTCTTTTTGTGTAAATGTGACATTTCTTTAGTTGAAAAAAAAACAACAGATTGCTTCACTATCCTCGCAATAATCTGTGCTTAAAAAAGTAAATGCGCTATAAAATTACCTTCTTTTTCAAGACCTCCACAATATGGTAAGCAGCTGGACAAATTTCAGCGTTTTTTATAGTTAAATTAGTAAGTTGAATAAACTTTTTTCTATTAGTATGTGGATATTCGCTACAAGCCTTTGGACGAACATCATAAATAAAACACGTATTGTCATTCAAATCTAAAAAGCTACAAGGTGCAGTTTTTAATACATAAAAATCATCAGCATCGCGTTCTAAATAGTTTTCAATAAAGTGTACCACTTTCATTTTTAAATGTTTTGAAATACGTTGAATGTCCTTTTCTGTAAAAATTGGACTCGTGGTTTTACAACAATTAGCACAAGTTAAACAATCTATTTTATCAAATTCTTTTTCATGCAAATCTTGCATAATTAAATCTAACTTTTTTGGAGTTCGTTTTTTTAATTTTTGAAAATATTTTTTATTTTCTACTAACGTATCCGCTGCTAATTTTGGTAATTCTTTTAGAAAATTCTCCATAGTGCAAATATAAACATGTTAGGGTTGTAACTACTAAAAAATATTTATTACATTCGTTTCTTAATCTCATAGCTTATGAAACCAAACTACTTTTTTTTAACATTTGTACTTACTTCTACCCTTTTATTTTCTCAAACAACAGCACAATTTAAAGCGTTAGATGCTTATTTTAAAAAATCATTAAACGAATGGCAAGTTCCTGGTATGGCAATTGCCATTGTTAATAGCGATTCTATTATGTTTAGCAGAGGTTATGGTTATGCTAATATTGCTGAAAAAACAAAAGTAGATGCCAATACTTTGTTTGCAGTTGCTTCTAACTCAAAAGCATTTACAGCTTCTTCTCTAGCGCAATTAGTGGAAGAAAAAAAATTAAAATGGACGGATAAGGTTGTAGATTATATTCCGTATTTTAAAATGTATAATGATTATGTTACCAATCATTTTACCATAGAAGATTTATTAAGTCATCACAGCGGACTTGCAACTTTTAGTGGCGATTTATTATGGTATGCCACTACAAAAACTCCTGAGGAAATTATAAAAGCTCAACAATATTTAAAACCTAAATACGAATTTAGAACCACTTTTGGGTATTCAAACATTGCCTTTTTAACGGCAGGTGAAGTTTTAACTAAAATTACTGGAGAAACATGGCGACAATATGTTACCAAAAAATTTATAAAACTTTTGGGAATGAATAGAACCTTAACATCTACATCTCAGCTAAAAAACACAACCAATGTTGCCACTCCTTATTATTTTAAAAATGGTAAAAACATAGCATTAAAATGGGTAAACTGGGATAATATTGCTCCTGCAGGTGGTATTATTTCTTCTGCCAATGATTTTGCTAAATGGATTCAATTAAATATAAATAAAGGAACTTTAAATGGTAAAAAGTACATTTCAAAAACAAGTTTTAATCAATTAACTACGCCACATACTAATTTTAAAGTACGTGCCAATGATGAAAAAGTGCATTTTAAAGCATACGGATTAGGATGGAGTTTGCAAGATTATCAAGGTTACAAAGTTGTATCACATAGTGGCGGTTATGATGGCATGATTTCTAAATCGTTTTTTATTCCTGAGAAAAAGATTGGTGCAATAATTTTAACCAACTCTATAAACTGGCTATCCAGTGCTTTAACTAACAGAATTTTAGATGTGTTATTAACAGGTAAAACGGATGGAAAAGATTGGTCGGCAATGTACCTATATTACAAAAAAAAGCAAGATAGCGTTGCTGCTGTTAAATCTAAAAAAAACGAGGATTTAAGAAACAAACTTAACCCAAAGTCTTTAGCTTTAGGAAATTATACTGGCATTTATAAAGATAAAATGTATGGCACAGTTACCGTAACTTTAAAAAATAATGTCTTGTATTTTACGATGGATAAAACGCCTATTTTTTATGGAGTTTTAAACCATTGGAACGATTCAATTTTTACGTTTAGTTTTCCAGAACATTTATCCTCTTTACCACAAGGTAAATTATGGTTTGACATTAACAAAAATGGTGAAGTTTCTAAATTACATATTGATATTCCTAATCCAGATTTTGATTTTACTGAATTTGAATTTGTAAAACAGTAAAAACAAATTGTAATTTACTATTTTTGCACTTCAATTTATTTCAGTATAAAATAATGCAAAAAATATTAGAACAAGCAGTTAAAAAAGGTTTACAGGAAATTTACGGAGTGTCTATTAATTCCGTTGAATTTCAAGCTACTAAAAAGGATTTTGAAGGAGACTTTACCATTGTTGTATTTGCATTTTTACGATTACTAAAAGGAAATCCAGTTGAAATTGGTACAAAACTAGGTGAATATTTAGTAAAAAATGTGGCCCAAGTAACCCGTTTTAATGTGGTTAAAGGATTTTTAAATATCGTCATTAGCGATTCTTATTTTATAAACAGTTTTAATACCATTCATAACATTGAAAATTTTGGATTTGTTACTCCAAATCCAAAAGCTAAATCGGTAATGGTAGAATATTCTTCACCAAACACCAATAAACCACTTCATTTAGGACACATTCGAAATAATTTATTAGGATATGCTGTAGCTGAAATTATTGCAGCATCGGGTAAAAAAGTGTATAAAACCCAAATAATAAATGATAGAGGTATTCATATTTGCAAAAGTATGTTGGCTTGGCAACGTTATGGAAATGATGCAACTCCTAAAAGCACTGGTTTAAAAGGTGATAAATTGGTTGGTGATTATTATGTAAAATTTGATCAGAAATATAAAAAAGAAATTACCAAATTAATTGCTAAAGGAAAAACGGAAGATGAAGCTAAAAAGCAAGCCCCTATTCTAGTAGAAGCTCAAGAAATGCTTAGAAAATGGGAAGCTGGAGATAAAGAAGTTGTTGCGCTTTGGAAAACCATGAATCAATGGGTTTTTAATGGCTTTGATGAAACCTATAAAGAGTTAGGTGTAAATTTTGATAAAAATTATTACGAAAGTAATACCTATTTATTAGGAAAAGATATTGTTGCTGAAGGATTACAAAAAGGAATTTTCTTTAAAAAAGAAGATGGTTCTGTTTGGATTGATTTAACGGATAATGGCTTAGATGAAAAAATTGTATTACGTGCCGACGGAACAGCCGTTTATATGACGCAAGATATTGGAACTGCTATTGAACGTTTTAAAGATTTTGACCTTGAAAAATTAGTATATACCGTTGGAAATGAGCAAGATTATCATTTTAAAGTCTTGTTTTTAATTCTTTCAAAATTAGGGTATTCTTGGGCAAAAAATTGTTATCATTTATCCTACGGAATGGTAGATTTACCTAGCGGAAAAATGAAATCTAGAGAAGGAACCGTGGTAGATGCTGACGATTTAATGTTGGAAATGACCAACACAGCACGAAGCATTTCGCAAGAATTAGGAAAATTAAAAGGATATTCCAAAGAAGAAAAAGAAGCATTGTATAAAACTATTGGCTTAGGAGCTTTAAAATATTATATTTTAAAAGTAGATCCTAAAAAACGAATTTTATTCAACCCAGAAGAATCTGTAGATTTTGCGGGTAATACAGGACCTTTTATTCAATATACCTATGCCAGAATTCAATCTATTTTAAGAAAAGCTACTTTTGATTACAATGTCACACTGAGCGGAGTCGAATTATTTTTACATGAAAAAGAACGTTCTTTAATTAAACAATTATTATTATTTCCTGAAGTCATTCAAAATGCAGCGGCAAATCATAGTCCAGCGTTGGTAGCAAATTATACCTACGATTTAGTTAAAGAATACAATTCGTTTTACCAAACTGTTCCTATTTTAGGATGCGAAAATGAGCAAGAAAAAATTAGAAGAACACAACTCTCTGAAAAAGTTGGAACAATTATAAAATCTGCATTTAAACTATTAGGAATTAATGTTCCTGAAAGGATGTAATTAAAAGTCAAAAAAATAATATCATTGCGAATTTTGTGAGTTCAACAAAATGTGGTAATCTCAATAAAAATATAATAATGTTCATCAAAAAAGTAAAGTGAAGAAACTATAAATCATAAATTATTGAAAGGTTCGAAACCCTTTTAGTGAATTGAAACTGACTTTTAAAAATTAAAAATAATAAATACTTAAATTTGCTGTGTAAACAGTTGTTAACTTAGAAAATTAAAACATATGAAATACGACATACTAATTATAGGAAGTGGCCCTGGAGGATATGTAACTGCTATTAGAGCATCACAACTTGGCTTTAAAGTAGGAATTGTAGAACGTGAAAATTTAGGTGGAATTTGCCTAAACTGGGGATGTATTCCTACCAAAGCATTACTAAAAAGTGCTCAGGTATATGATTATTTAAAACATGTAGATGCTTATGGTTTAAAAGCGGAAGCTATTGATAAAGATTTTGATGCTATTATTAAAAGAAGTCGTGGCGTAGCTGAAGGTATGAGTAAAGGGGTTCAATTTTTAATGAAGAAAAACAAAATTGAGGTAATTGAAGGTTTTGGAAAAATAAAAACCGGTAAAAAAGTTGATGTAACGGATAGTGAAGGAAAAGTAACTGAATATAGCGCTGAAAATATTATTATTGCAACTGGAGCACGTTCACGTGAATTGCCAAATTTACCGCAAGATGGTAAAAAAGTAATTGGCTACAGACAAGCAATGACTTTGCCAGAACAACCTAAAAAAATGATTGTGGTAGGTTCAGGGGCAATTGGTTCAGAGTTTGCACATTTCTATAATGCTATGGGAACTGAAGTAACCATAGTAGAATTTTTACCACATCTAGTTCCTTTAGAAGACGAAGAAATTTCTAAACAATTTGAACGCTCCTTTAAAAAATCAGGAATTAAAGTAATGCTTAATTCATCAGTTGAATCTGTAGATACTTCAGGAAAAGGAGTTAAAGCTGTTGTAAAAACCAAAAAAGGTGAAGAAATTTTAGAAGCAGATATTGTACTTTCAGCTGTTGGAATAAAATCGAATATTGAAAATATTGGTTTAGAAGATGTTGGCATTGTAATTGATAGAGATAAAATTTTAGTTAACGACTTTTACCAAACTAATATACCTGGTTATTATGCTATTGGTGATGTGGTTCCTGGTCCGGCATTAGCACATGTTGCTTCTGCAGAAGGTATTACTTGTGTTGAAAAAATTGCAGGACTAAATACTGAGCCGGTAGATTATGGAAATATTCCCGGTTGTACTTATGCTTCTCCTGAAATTGCAAGTGTTGGATTAACCGAAGCTAAAGCTAAAGAACAAGGTTATGAACTAAAAATTGGAAAATTTCCATTCTCGGCTTCTGGTAAGGCAAAAGCTGCTGGAACCCCTGACGGATTTGTGAAAGTTATTTTTGACGCAAAATATGGCGAATGGTTAGGTTGTCATATGATTGGTGCTGGAGTAACCGATATGATTGCGGAAGCTGTGGTTGCTCGTAAATTAGAAACTACAGGTCATGAAATTTTAAAAGCTATTCACCCTCATCCAACTATGAGTGAAGCAGTTATGGAGGCTGTTGCAGCTGCTTACGATGAAGTAATTCATTTATAAAATAATAACGTCATTCTGAACTTGTTGATCAATTAAAACTTCAACAAATTTAGAATGACGTAAAAAATAATTTGATAACATTAATTTACTATGCTTTCTTTCTTCAAAAAAAAACCAAAATCTAGTAGCACTGCCAAATTAAGTGATTTCCCTGAAATTAATTATGAAGACGGAACTAAATTTGCAGAAAATGAATTTAATGATGTGTATTTAGATATTGAAGAATTAGGAGGTTTCCCATTTGTGAAAACGGCTATTCTTGGGTCTTTTTCTACTAGAATTAAAAAAGAAGGAGCAACCTTAACCTTTAATTTTGAAAAGGAAAAACTCACTTTAAATTCTGAACACGAAACCATTGACTCGGATGAAATAAAAAATACTCCTTTAAGTTTTACCCAAATTGATTTTGAAGCAACAGAAAAGGAAATAGAAAAGATTCAACAGCAAAAAATTATCAAAATAACTTTTCACTTTTTAAAAGAAGATATTTCTTTTAGTCCAATTATCATTGACATTCAATAACCCTAAATTAAAGGCTTTATAAATTCTTAGTGCCACACCTAACAGATTTTAAAACCTGTTAGGTGTGGCACTAATTTAAAATTTATCTTTTTATATCAGACTCACATTAAATTTTATTATTTATTAACTTTTACAAACTTATAAATGAGTGTTGGCAATACTATTAAAATTAATGGTAATGCAATTATAAATCCACCAATAACTGCAATAGCTAGTGGTTGATGCATTTGAGCTCCAGTTCCAATACCTAATGCCAAAGGAGTTAACGCTACAATTGCCGATAACACCGTCATTAAACTTGGTCTTAAACGAGCAGAAACAGCCAATACCATTGCTTTGTTTGTTGGGTTGTTTTTAGCTTCATCTAAAAATTTATGAATAGTAAATATCGAATTCTCCCCTATAATTCCTATAATCATAATAATACCAGTGTAACTACCCACATTAAGCGGTGTATTAGTCAAATAAAGAGCAATAATACTTCCAGAAATGCCTAAAGCACTCACTAAAAGAACGCTTAAAGAAATCTTTATATTTTTAAACATAAACAATACCACTGTAAAAACCAGTAAGCCTCCTATAATTAATATCATTAATAATTCTTTAAAAGACTTTTGTTGCTCGGCATACGAACCACCGTATTCAATTTGATAGGAAGCTGGTAAACTAATTTTAGACAATTCTTTTTTAATGTCCTTCATAACACTTCCTAAATCTCTGTTATTTAAACGCGCAGTTACCACTCCCATAGTTTGTAAATTTTCTCGATCAATTTCAGACACACCGGGTTCTATGGAAAATTCAGCAAAATTAGATAAAGGTAAATATTCCCCTGTTGCTGTACTAATTTCAGCATTTTTCAACTTTTCTAATGGGGTTTTATAATTTTCGGGGTGCAAAACACGAATATTTGTTAATTGTTCTTTTTCAAGAATGGAACCAGCTACTGTTCCTTCTATATACGTTTGTACTTGGCTTTGCACATCAACATCAGTTAATCCATATTGTTTTAAAATTCCTTCTTTGGGATATAATTTAAACATTGGACCTGCAATAATAATACCATCAAAAACGTCTGCTGTTCCTTTTACTTGATCTATTTTTGCAGCAATTAATTTTGATAATTCTTTTAATTTATTATGATCGGTACCAAATATTTTTATTTCAATTGGCTGAACACTACTCATTAAATCTCCTAACATATCACCTATTACTTGACCATAATCAGTGGTTAATGCAGGAATTGAAGCTTCAACTCGTTTTCGGATATCGTCTGTTATCTGCTCAGTTGTTTTTTTCCGTTTCTTATTCAGTTCAATTAAATAATCACCTCTATTTGGCTCTGTAATAAAAAAGCCCATTTGAGTACCTGTTCTTCTAGAATAAGCCTTTACTTCTGGAGTGTTATCTAGTATTTTATCTACTTCATTTAGCATTCTATCGGTTTCCTCTAAAGAAGTTCCTGAAGGACTGCTATAATCTACAACAATTGACCCTTCATCCATTGTTGGTAAAAATCCAGTTGCTAATTTTGGTAAAATAACTAGAATGCTTATTACTAATAACACACTTATACCAAGACTAATATAAATTCGTTTAATAAAAAAATTAACCCACTTTCGTTCATGAAAAACATGGTGTTTAGTGATACTGTTTTTATTTTTTGAAAAAAGTAAATAAATTACCGGAAGTCCTAACCAAGTTACTATAAATGAAACGGATAGTGTAAGAATCATCGTTTCTGTCAACACTTTAAAATATGCCCCAGCAACACCTGTCATTAATACAAATGGTAAAAAAATTACAATGGTACTTAATGAGGAGCTAACCATTGCAGGAAATAAAAATTTAATGGCTTTACCCACTAATTCTTTAGGAGTATTTTCTGGAAATTCTTCATGGGTTCTGTGAATTTGTTCAATAACAATAACTGCATCATCAATTATTAATCCAATAGCCGCAGCAATGGCTCCAATGGTCATAATATTTAAATCAAAACCAAGCGCTTCCATAGCTATAAAAGTTAAACCCAGAGTAATTGGAATGGTAATTAACATTACACTACTTGCTTTAACTGATTTTAGGAAAAATATGACTACAACAATAGCTAAAACTAAACCTATCCAAAGCACATCAATAATGCTTTTTAAACTATCTCCAACAAAAGAAGCTTGATTATAATATTGTTTAAGTTGAACTCCTTTAGGTAATATTTTATTTAGTTCGGCTATTTTTTGAGTCACCTGATCAGCAACATTAATAAGATTACTGTTAGGCTGTTTTAATACCGCAATTAAAGGTACATTTTTACCATCGGCTTTAATTTTAATAAATTCGGTTTTTTCAGAAATTTGAACTTTTGCAATATCTTGAACTGTAATCTTTCTTTTAGCATCGTTAAAAATTATTAAGTTTTCTAAAGCTTCTTTATTTTTTATAGTTGCATCAGTTACCGTCAAATAAAGACGTTTATAATCTACCACATAGCCGTTAGATTTTATAAATCCTGTTTGCTGTATGGCATCAATTATTTGTTGTGGAGTTAATTTTAAAAGGCTAAGTTTTTTTTGATTTAAAAAAATTTGGTATTCCTTAGTTTTACCCCCAATTACCTCAACTGCAGCAACACCTTCAACCCTTGATAAATATGGCTTTACAATATATTCACCTATCATTTTAAGTTCTACCTGATTTTTCACCTCAGATTGTAAAGAATATCCCATAACTGGCAAAATGGATGGGTTCATTTTTTCTACTGTAATTTGAACATTTGGAGGTAAATCATTTTTAATTTGTGTAATTCTTGATTCTAAGCGTTGCTTATCTACATTTATGTCAGAACCCCAATCCATAAATGCCGAAATTTCACAACTTCCCATACTGGTAATACTTCTAATTAACCGCAAATTTTCTACTCGTTTAATAGCATTTTCTAATGGTTTTGTTACAGTAACCATCATTTTGTCAACAGGTTGTTGCCCGTTATCTGCAATAATTTTTATTTTAGGAAACGTTACGTTTGGAAAAAGAGAAGTACTTAAATTTTTATAAGAAAAAGCACCAAGTACTAAAACAAGTACTAAAATTACGGTTATCGGACTTTTATATTTTACAAATATTTTATCCATAACTAGTTGATTTTTACTTTAGTACTATCAGGTAAACCATAAGCTCCTTTTTTAATAATAAGGTCTTTTAAATCTAATTTAGGAGAAACTATTTCCACTTTACCATTATTTTCTAGCCCTTTTTGTATCATGGTTTTAATTGCTAATGAATCTTTATTTACTTCCATAATCCAATATTCATTTTGCGTTTCGTTAGTTAAAACAGCATCTTTTGGCAACGTAATTACCGATGGTTTTTGCTTGGTTTGTAAATTTATAATTACATTTAAATTTTCTGGTAATTCTTCATGTTTTGTTAATTTAAAATAAACTTGCTGCGTTTGCGAAACAGGATCAATTGTTGGTATAGCCTTATAAAAGTTTGCTAATACCGTTTCCTTATTTGGTAAAATAATTTCTATATCTTTATTTATTTTGAGTAAATTATAGTATTGAAAAGGTGTATTTACTTGAATAACTAAATCGCTACTTTTTACTATAGTAACCAAAGGATCACCTTCATTTACAAAAACACCAGAGTCGGTAATATTTATTAAATTTATGTAACCAGATATGGTTGCAATCACTTCAATTACACCAAAATTTTTACCCATGGATAAATTTGAGTCTTGCAACGCTTTACTTTCTTTAGTCTGAATTTTAAATAAAATACTTCCTTTATTTACCCAATTACCAAGTTTTGCATTAACATGAGTTACGAACCCAGAAATTGGAGCCTTAATATTTGTTTTATTCAAATAAACTACTTGACCGTTAATTTGAACATTATTATGTATTTTTTCTAATGTTGGATGTACTACATTTACTGTTGGAGTTGGTAAATTATTTATAACCTTTGGATCTTTATTTTTGCAAGATTGCCCTAAAAATAGCACTAAAATTAAAAAGATGTAAATTGTATTTTTCATATTATTCTACTTAATTATTCCAATAATTATAGGAGTTAATTAAAATTTCTTTAAGCATTAAAGTATTTGTTTTTTCTTGTTTTTTTACAGCAATATCATTTATAACAGTTTTTAATTCTAAAACTGAAATTAGACTATTTTTTATTTCAACTTTATACAAATCAAGTAATTCATTATATTTTTTTAGTTGACTTTCTAAAAGCAGAATTTGACTATTTAAACTTTCTATTTCACCCAAAATATTATTTTTTCTAATGGTATTTTGATTCTCAAAATATTTTTTATCAATTATAATATTAGCTAACCTAATTTTATTTTGTTTTCTTTTAAGTTGTTTTTGATTTCCATCAAACAAATTCCAATTTAAGGAAAGCCCTACACTAAATCCTATTCTATCCAATGAAGGTGTATAAGTTGCATTGAGGCCTGCATCACCAAAAGCACTTATTTGTGGTACATATTTTAATTCTGAGATGTTTTGTTCTGCATTTATAGATAAACTATCCAATGCGTATTGTTTTAGAAAAATAGATATTTTTTTGGGTGATAAATTTAAAGATAATTGAAGATCTTCAAGAGTAAAAAGCTTAGTGTCTTCAATTCCAGATAACAAATTTAATGCATTAAAATTGGTCAGATAATCCGTAGTTGAACGTTTATAGGCTATTTGCCAATTCTGTAATTCTATTTCAAGTAATTTTATGTCAGAAAATTTATAAATTCCTGACTTTACTAATGGTCTCATTTGTTCGAGTTCATTTTGAATTACCAGAATTATTTTTTGAGTATTATCCTGTTTTTTTTTTGCTTGTAAACAAAGAATATATTGATGTGTTACCAATTGTTTTAATTCGGCTTTTGTTAAAGCAACTACATTTTCATTTTTTGATTTAGTAAGCAAAACTTTGTTTTTCTGGGCGTTGTATTGTTTTGCAGTAAATAATGGTTGGCTAACCGAAGTAATTGCCTGATATTGACCTCCATTACTTATCCCTAAATCGTATCCTAAATAATGGGTACTGCTTTGTGAAGTTAATTCAAATTTGTTATTTAATCCATCCTTTGAAATAATAGGGGCGAATAAAACAGCACTATTTAAACTAATTTTTGGAGATTTATAAATAGCATTAAACTGTTTTAAATCTAAATCAATTATTTTATTAGTATTTGTCTGCTTTTTTAATAATGGACTATTAACTAAAGCATTTTCTATAAAATGTTCTAAATTAAGCGTTTGAGCATTTAAAGAATAAGTTAAACTCAAAATAACAATAACCACTAATATGTATTTTCTCATTTATTTTTATTTACTGCAATTTAATAGAAGTTTGATTTTAGTTAAGTTCAAACAAAAGAGAGGCTGTCTAAAAAATGTCATTCTGAATGAAAATGAAGAATCTCATAATAATCAAATTACTGATAATTAGATAAATAAGATTTTTCGACTGTGCTCAAAATGACAATTGAAAAATTTTTTAGACAGCCTCTCTTAAAAATTGCTATTTATTATCAATCATTCTCTTCTTGATTATTTTTCGTATCACCATCTTTTTCTTCACCATTATCTTTGTTCACCTCTTTTTTTATTACTTTCCCTTCAGGTGAAATAGCAACTTCCAAATTTTTATTATCATTTTCTAAAGCAAACTCATATACAACTCCTTTAGCAGTTTCAGACACCTCAGATTCATCTATATCATACTCTTTAAACTCATTATTTAAAGTAATTTTAACTGCATCTGGTAGTTTAGATTTTTTAATTTCATGTTCTGTTTCTTTCCAAATACCTTCTAAGGTATAGTTAGCAGAATGTTCTTCCCCATTTAATTTAAATTCTACTTCCCATTCTGTAACATTTTCTTTATTCCATGTTGTTTTTTTAGCATTTGGAAATTTTTGATAAAATGCTACTTTTACTTTTGCGGGTACATTTGTAGCTGTTTGTGCACAAGATTGTGCAAATATCAACACTACTCCAACAAATAAAAACATTAATTTTTTCATTATAATTAATTTTAATTAATACTATTTAATACAAAGATGTAACTCAATTTAGAATTAATTTAGAATTTCAGGAATGCTATAAAATAAAACTTAATCATATACTTTTTTCTAACACATCAACTAAACTCAAATCCATAGATGCCAAAATTTTAGTCATTTTAATATCTTTATTTTTTGTACTAAGAAGAAGTCCTTGAAATAAAAATCCGAATGAATCTTTCAAGTTTCGGTCTTTAACCTTTAAGCTAAGTACCTTCCAATTCTTTTTAACATCAATTATTGTGGATTCCAATTTCTCCCAATCTATGTTATCTTGATTTAAAAGCGCCAGCGTTTCAAAGCCCATATAATCCATATGTTCTATTTGAATTTGGTTTTTAATTTTATATCTATCCTTAAAATTAGAAATATTAAATTCAAAAATATCAGTTGCAATTAGTGCCACTTGTTTATAATTTTTTTGTTTTGCTGCTTCATTAAGTTTTTTTATTTTAGGATTTAGGGTTTCTATACTTCCACTTAAAATATTTTCTTTAAAAATTGATTGTTTTTGTAATGCTTCAACTTTATTTATAGACTTTATTACACCTTCATAATTATTATCTAAAGCATATTCTGTCATATCTTCAAATGGCGATAAAATTTTATCCAATTCATTATATGGATTAGAATTTGATTTTACATTTGTTTGTGCTGAAGCTTGGAATAATATCATTAAAGAACCGATGGTTAAAATTGTTATTTTTTTCATTTTTATATTATATAATTATTTAATACAAAGATGCAATTCGAATTAGAAGAAATTCTGAATTGTAATTTTTGAAATAAGTAAGTATTTTATTGATTTCGAAAAGTTAAATTATTGCTTTTTTGGTTGATTTTTTCTCCATTTAATGCTATATCCAACGTTCCATTCAATAAAATCAGAAACATGAAAATTATAATCACGCAATGTTATTCCTGCGAAAAAATTATTAGAAAAATGGTATTTTATTCCTATCCTTTGATGGAAAATAGGGGTCTGTTTTTTTAACTTTTTTCGATAAAGATAAAAGGAAGGTTGTAAAATTAATGACACATTATGAATAATTAGTTCATAAGATGGATATATACTCATCTGAATTTTATTGCTAAATGGACTTTCAACTTTCTCGAGCTGATTATTTTCAACTGCCACTTGAGCATCTAAAGTACCGTTATATGAAAAGGACATACCAATTCCTAATTTTGATTTATAATTTACTTGCTTATTAAACACCGTTGAAACCCCAAATACAGGAAAATTTAATCCTTCATATTTTTCAATAATATCAATATTAGTATTATCAAAAATTACATTTTTCAACCCTCCAAAAACTGAAATTAACCATTCATTTTCACTTGCATAGTTGGTAAACTTATTTTTTAGAAAAACAGGGCGATCATGCAAATTATATTTTAGGCTAATTTTAGGACCAATGGTATTTATCCCTTTATTTGGTTTTTTTAAAGCTCCATTAGAAAAATGTGTAAAAGAAAAACCTGCATCCATATCTATTCTTTTGTTTAAACTGTATGCTATGTTTAAACCTACATCTATAAAAAATGATTGTCCAGCTCCAATTGCTATGTTATATTGATTGGTTATTGGATTAAACGATTTCCAATTAAATGTAGCTCCAAATCCAAGTTCGTAATTAAAAGTTAGGTTATTCCACCTTTTAAATGGTGCATTAAAAAATCCGTATAAGGCAATTGGAGTTCCAATTTCTTCAGGATTATAAAAATCTGCAAGATAAATTCCAACTCCATAGTTAGGGTATTTAAATAATTGTTCCAATTTATTTTCACCAGTGGTTTGCTTAGAAAATTTTAATGTAAATGCTTGAAATGCGTTTATTCTATTATTTTCTCCGTTAATTCCTTTAATAAAATCATTAGTTGCAAAAACATGACCATTTTGATACTGTACTTGAATTGCGATATTATTAAAAATACGACTTTCTGATTTTTTATTTGTTTGAGAAAAAACAATAAAAGGTAATACGTACAAAATTGCTAAATAACACTTCATTTTTTACTATTTAATTACCTATTTCAGAAATATATTTTTCTTCTGTACTGTTGAGTTCTATATTCCTTTGAGCAGTTAACAACAGAATTTCTCTCATTTTTTCTCCCCAAACATGCCAATTTAATTCCTTTTCAAATTTTTTGCGTGAACTTATAGCCATACTATTTAATATTAATCGATAATCTAAAAGGGATTGAATTTTAGTTGCATAATCATTCGGAGTTGCTTCTAATGGCAAAACATAACCATTAACATCATTTTTAATAATAGCTTCTACTCCACCTGTATTTGTTGTTATTACAGGAATTCCAAAAGCATTTGCTTCACAAAAAACTATTGGAGTGCAATCGGCACGTGTTGGTACAAATAATAAATGGGTATTGTATAAAATATTTAAGAATTCATCATGCGCTTTACTGTCATTTTTATCTAAAAAAGGGATTATTTTTATATTTGGGTTATCTATTAAGTTGGGAGGAGTACACCCACAAATGGTTAAAGTTACATCATACCCTTTATTAATTAAGATATCAAATGTTTCTAAAACAATGTTACCTCCTTTTCTTTTCCAATTAACGCCTAAAAAAAGTAAATTTATGGTACTGTTAAAATCTTTTTCTAAAAGTATTCTTTCGGGTACGAAATCAATATTTGCACCAAAATTTACGGTAAAAACATGTTCTTTTACCGCATTGTAATTATTAATTACGTAGTCGGCAGCCCAATTGGAAGAATAAACTTGAGTGAATGAATTATTTATTGCGAGTTGTTCAATTAAGTTTGCTTCTTTAAAAGAAAATCGAGAAATATTTGAGAAACTACTATAATAGTTGGTTATTTGACCAAAGGAAGTATCCGATAAATAACATATTGGAATACTAGTTTTTAAGTATGCAATTTCTGCTGAACCAGCAGGAGCAAAAATAACATCAATCTTTTTATTTTTAAACTTTCTATTAATTTTATAAGCATAATATTTACTTAATAATTTACTATGATTTTTTTTATACTTTTTAAAAAATACTAGAAAATGAGTTAATGAAAAAACTAATAGTGTTACCTTTAAAAATATTGACTTTTTCAATGGACCTAATATATAGACTTCTTCAAATTTATTTTTAAGAGATTCATACATTTTAAAATGAGTTCCTGACCAACTTCTTTTGTCCAACGGATTACTTGAAGTTAAATATCCTACCTTTATTTTTTTATTCATTCCTTAAAAATTGAGTTGCTATAAATTTCAGTTCACCCATAATTGTAGGATTAAAAAATATCCCATTGAATTCCTAATTGTATCGTATGGTATTTAGTATCTAAATGAGGTCCGAACCTAAATAATGTCCAATGACCAGAAGTATCAATAACTGTAGTTCCTACTGGGGCACCTGCATTATCTGCATCATGTGTAAGAATATATTTTGCTTCTACTAAACCTCTTATTTTTTTGGTAATTGGTATAGTAATGCCAAAAGTAGCTTGTAAACCCGATTTAATATCGCCTAGTTTTCCATGATTTATCTCGGTTTTTACTACTCCGTACCCAACGCCAAAATAACTGTAGCTTTTATTACTAAATGAATTATCACTTGTCTTTTTAAAAGGAAATCGGCTTCTTAATAATCCCATTATAAAAACACCACCTCTAGATTCTTCGGTTGTATTAAATTCTGGTAATTGATTTATTAAATACCTTTTTGCCGTACTGTTATGTTCCCATTTTAAATATTCTAAACGCAAACCTAATTTACGCTGCCAATAGGTTAAATGTAAATTTCTCATTGCAGAAATATTACTAAAAACATAGGTTGTTTTTAAATACTCTGTTAAGTTTCCATGAATGTCATATTGTTTAAATTTAAGATCTTGCCTTCCTGGAATTTGAATTCCATATGACACTCCAATTGAAAATTGGCTATATGCAGATTGCATGGTAAATAGGAATGCAAAAAGAATTAAAAATGTGGTGGTTAATACTTTTTTATTAGTATTCATTTTTATAAAATTTTAATTAAAATGTGATTTGTGTAAATACTCCAAAATGTTTATTATCCATAAAAGGAACCATAACTATTCCTTTTGTTTTTTTAAATGGATTAAAGTTTTTTAACGGCTTAAAATAATAGACTAGTTGTGTAATTACAATTCCAATTCCTGCTCCAACAAATACATCAGACATCCAATGCTTGTTATTTAGCATTCTAAATGCACCTGTGGTTGTTGCAAAAGCATAACCGCTATACGCTAAAAATGGAGAGGTATCCTTGAATTCATTATATAAAACAGTAGCATTTGTAAAAGCAAAAGTAGTATGTCCTGACGGGAATGAATGAGGAGAACCATTGGGTCTTGTTTTATTTGTAATTCTTTTTAAACTATGTGTTATTGTTGCAGAAATTAAGTTAGAAATAAACAAATATTTTGTCTGATTAAACCAATGGTTTTTAGTTTTAATTTTAAAAGCATCTGCAACGTACATTTCTGCTACTGGCATAAATTGTACATAATTATCTATTTGAAACTCATACGAATTTCCTACTTTATTCCGTAAATCTGTTTGAAATTTCTTTTCAAAATGGGTATTATTAATAAGAACTCCTATTCCAATTAATGTTGCAGGTAGTATGCTTTTTTTAATAATAGAAAGTTGTTTTGAGGTATTCTTAGACTTTTCAGTTGAATCTAAAAGCGTACCATTTGATTTTTGCCCATAAATAGTAGCTGAATTTATGAGTACTAAAGTTAGGAATAGATAAAATTGTTTAAGCATTTTAGGTTATTTAAAAAACCAAAGATGTTAATCAATTTAGAAGAAATTCTGAATTTAGAATGTTACCGAAAAAGAATGCAATTTATTGGAATAATTATACGTAATATCCCAATTATTTAAAGTGGCTATTTTCTTTGCAATAGCAAGCCCTAAACCATTTCCCTGTTTAGAACTATCGGTTTTTGAGAATCTATGAAATATATTTTCTTTAGATAATGCATTATCAATTCCTGTATTTGAAATAATTAATCTATTATTAGAAATAACTACTGAAATTTTACCATTAACGGAATTATGTCTAATGGCATTCATCCATAAATTGTTAACTAAAATCTCTGCTAACCCTATATTTGCATTAACAATTATATCTTTAGATAATTTTACTTCTAATTCTATGTTTTTTTGTAATGCTTGCTCTTTAAAAAAGGGTAATTGTTTGTTAATTAAATTTGAGATTGTAAATTGTTCATTATCGTAATTTTCACTATTATCAATTTTAGATAAAAGCAACAAATTTTTATTTAATCTATTTAACCTTGAAATTGTTTTATCAATAGATGAAAGTATATCGGCTTGTTCTTCCGTTAAATCTTTATTTTGAATTAAGGTATCAATTTTAGCTTTAAAAATTGCAATGGGTGTTTGAAGTTCGTGAGCTGCATTTTCAACAAATTCTTTTTGATTTCTATAAATAATGATATTTCTTTCCACTAATTTTTGAATACTATTATTAAGGTTGTTAAATTCTTCAATATTGGTTTTAGAAAGATTTGGCAACATATTTTTATCAATTTCAAAGGCTTCAATTTGATGTAATGTATTATAAAATGGTTTCCATAATTGGAGTGCTACTTTTCTATTAATTATAAAAAACCCCAATAGTAGTAATAAAATAAGTATTATAAAAAATAAGGCAATACTCATCACTAAATCCTCTGACTCTACCAAGTTAATTTTAGCTGAAAAAGTATAAGGACTTCCTTCAATAAAAATAGGGGTATTTAGTTCTCTATAAGGCTCCTTTTCTTGATCTATTTCATCAAAATAAGTAGCATAAAATAAAGTGTCTTTACGTAAATTAGTGCTTGGTTTTATTTTAATATCTGTATTAAATTTATTCCACAAGGGAATATCTGATTTTTTAAGATTTAGAACAGCTTTTTGTTTAAATTGAAATTCACGTAATTTCAAAGCTTCATCAGCATTATTTAAATAAATTTCTTTACTGATAAAATAAAATAAAGGCGAAATAATAATTAAAATTATTATGGCGTAAATAATATAACTTTTTTGCGTTTTATGAAGTAATTTTTCAGCCATTTTGCCATTTATAACCCAATCCGTAAACGGTTTTTATATAATCCTCGCTTTTTGCAGTTTTTAATTTCTTTTTCAAATTTTTTACATGTGCATACACAAAATCTAAATTATCTAGCATATCTGCCATATCACCAGATAAATGCTCTCCAATAGCGTTTTTAGATAATAATCTGTTTTTATTACCGATTAAATATAATAATAAATCTATTTCCTTTTTGGTAAGATCTATTTTTTTGTGATGAACTTTTACAATTTTTGAAAGGATATCAATTTCTATTTCATTAAAAGTAACTTTATTATTTCCACTAAAATTTTTTCGTCTAATCAAGGCTTGAATTCTCACTAATAATTCTGATAGATGAAACGGTTTTGTAAGATAATCATCGGCACCCAAATTAAATCCTTCAATTCTAGAATCTAATGTTTCTTTAGCTGAAATAATAATTACACCATCTGTTTTATTCTGATTTTTAAGTGCTCTTAATATATCAAACCCATTCCCGTCAGGCAACATTAAGTCTAATAAAACAGCGTCATACTCGTACAAGCCTATTTTTTCAATTGCCAAAGAAATAGTAGTTACCCATTCGCAAACAAATCCACTATCATTCAAATAATTTTGAATGCTTTTTCCTAATTCTAGTTCGTCTTCAATAAGTAATAATTTCACGTTACAAATATATTTTTCAATTTAGAATAAAATTAGAATTTAAGAATATTAATATTCCAGAACAGAAAATTGTAAATCTAACGGTTTTAAATGTTGCAACAGTTGTGGAATTAAATCTTTTCCTAAAACTTGATAAATTTCAGAAAAATTACGTATCCGTTCTTCTAAACTTTGATTAGGAAATAATTCATTTTGCAACAATGTAATTCTATTTACAATATCCTTATGTCTTCGTTTTTCAGCTTTTAAAAGTCTTTTTTCTAAATTATCAAGCCCATTTAGCTGCTTTTTTTCTTGAGCATTTACAGCTCCTAAAAAAGAATAATCCGTTTGTTTTGCAACTTCTTTTAATTGCATAAATTGCTGTTCTAAAAATTTCTTTTGGCTATAAAAATCAATAGTTATTTTAGAAATTTCTTTTATTTTTTTATTCACTAAAACCTCTTGCTTTTGAAATATTTCAGTTAATGAAATATTTAGCTTTTCCATTTTGTTTAATTGCTTTTTAGAAATAAACAAGGCTGAATTTCGTAATAAAATTATTGGAAATGGAGTATTAACTGCTTTAAAATAATTTTTTAGTTGAAACCAATATGCCAACTCACCACCTCCACCAATATAGCATAAATTAGGTAATATGCTTTCTTGATATAACCCGCGCATTAATACATTAGGGCTAAAACGTTCAGGACTTTGATGTAGTTCGTTTAAAATTTCATCTTTAGTAAAAACTAAAGTTGTATGATTTACTTTATAAAGATTTTCCTCAAAAATGATACGTTCTCGTATATTATCTTTTAAATAAAATAAATTTATCTCTCTTGGGTTTACTTGAATTTTATAGGATAATTTTTTAAGTTGTCCATTGGTTTTTGTAACCTCTTTAAATGAAGTTTGATGCAACAACTCTCCTTTAATTATTGGAATAAATTCTCTTTTTAAGGCTGTATCATCTCCGTCCACAATAACCAAACCGTATGCTCCAAAAAGCTCATTAACCATATATCTTGTGGCTTCTGCTAAATTTGACCTTTTTAAATACGATTTTTTAAATAATTCTTTTAAATAAGTTGCATTTTCCGAATTATCAAGTAGCTTAGAAAATTCATTAAAAACAGCTTCAAAATCATTTGTTTTCAATCGACCAACAGCGCCACTGCTTTCTCTATTCCATTTTATCTTATTTCCCTTAAAATTAAAATAGTTAATTTCTTCAAAATCATGATCCTCGGTTGCCATCCAATAAATAGGGACAAAATTATAGGTGGGATATTTGGCTTTTAATTGTTTCGTTAAATTTATTGCAGAAACAATTTTATATAAAAAATATAACGGCCCCGTAAAAATATTTAGTTGATGACCAGTAGTTATGGTAAATGTATTTTCCTTTGCTAATAATTGGATCTTTTCTTGAATTAATTCACTTTTATGAAGCGGTTTATATTGATTTTCAAGTGTTTTTACTAAAAGATTTCTCGACTGAGTTCGAAATGACAACTGTTTAAGTTCTAGCTGTTTTTTAAATCCCTCTAAATTTGGAAAATTTTCATAAAAATTAGTTAGTTCAGCATTTTCATCTAAGTAATCGGTTACAATTTTAGAAAAATAACCAGTTTTTTTATACGAAATACAGCTAACATCCATGTTTAATTACAATTTTCTTTGGAATAAAGTATATACAAATTCTCTTGGATTTCCAGAAGGTTGAATATAAGTGTGATTAAATGATTTTAACAATTTGAATTCATCGCCTAACTTTTCCTGTAACATAATTTCATTATAATTAAAAACATCTAAACCACTACATTTTTTTGCTCCTTCTAAATTAAATTCAGCTAAAATTACGTAGCCTCCTTTTTTAACTACTGCCTTCAACAAATTAAAATAGTTTTTTTGTTCATTTTCTGAAGTAAAAAAGTGAAGTACTGCCCTGTCATTCCATAAATCAACTTCTTTTAATTTTAATAATTCTGTTGGATTAGTTAAATCATCAACCAAAAAATTAAGAGTAACATTTTTAGGGATGGATATATTTTTTTTTAATTCTGCTAAAGAAACAGAAGAAATATCATTCACAATTATATTAGTATACTTATTTTGCAGTAAATCATGAATCAACGTGGTTGCACCAGCTCCTGCATTAAATAGTAATGCATCTTTTGGCAAATTACACGCTTCAATTAATTTCAAAGTTTGTTCAGAAGTTTCTTCATACCACCCTAAACTGGTTAATGGATTTTTTTGATAGGCGTTATCCCAATGATTTCTGTAATTATATTCCTCCATCTTATTAATTATTAGATTTTTAACCTTATTTATGTGTTAATTTAAAAGTACAATTTAATGTATTTGAATTTGTTACCAAAATACATAAAATGAATTATATAAGTTTATTGAATTATTTTAAAATGGTGTTAATTTTAAATAGGTTCACCATACAAATCAAATTCAGTTGCTGACGTTATTTTAATATTGGCAAATTTACCAACTTGAACGTAATGCATAGTAGCATCAATCAAAACTTCATTATCAACATCAGGAGAATCAAATTCGGTACGACCGATAAAATAATTCCCATCTTTTCTATCAATAATACATTTAAATACTTTATCAACTTTTTCTTGATTTAGTTCAAAAGAAATCTGACTTTGCAACTCCATAATTTCATTAACTCTATCTTGTTTTACTTCTTCAGGTACATCATCAACTAAATTATAAGCGTGGGTATTTTCCTCATGAGAATAAGCAAAAGCTCCTAAACGCTCAAAACGCATTGCTTTAATCCATTCTTTTAATTCTTCAAATGCTTTTTCCGTTTCACCTGGATACCCAACAATTATAGTAGTTCTAATTGCCATATCTGGAACCGATTTCCTAAATTCAGTAATCAAACTGGTTGTTTTTTCATGGGAAGTTCCTCTTCGCATAGATTTTAACAACTCGTCATTAATGTGCTGTAATGGAATATCTAAATAATTACAAACTTTTGGTTCATTTTTTATAACTTCTAATACATCTAAAGGAAATCCGGTTGGAAAAGCATAATGCAATCGAATCCATTCAATACCATCAATTTTAACTAATGCATTCAATAAATCAGCTAATGCTCGCTTTTTGTAAATATCTAATCCGTAATACGTTAAATCTTGTGCAATTAAAATGAGTTCTTTAATCCCTTTTTTAGCTAATTTAGTAGCTTCAACTACTAAATTTTCAATAGGTGTAGAAATATGTTTTCCGCGCATTAATGGTATTGCACAAAAAGAACAAGGACGATCACAACCTTCTGCAATTTTTAAATAGGCGTAATGAGTTGGTGTAGTTGTTAAACGCTCACCAATTAATTCATGCTTGTAATCTGCTTCTAAAACTTTTAATAGATTTGGTAAATCGTGAGTTCCAAAAAATTCATCAACATTTGGAATTTCTTTCTGTAAATCAGGTTTATAACGCTCACTTAGACAACCAGTTACATATACCTTATCAACTTCACCATCTCCTTTTTTTGCCACGTAATGTAAAATAGTGTTGATAGATTCCTCTTTGGCATCACCAATAAAACCGCATGTGTTTATCACTACAATATTGCCATCATCGTTTTCATCTTCATGAACTACATTTTTATCATTAGCTTTTAATTGCCCCATTAACACTTCACTATCGTACACATTTTTAGAACAACCTAACGTAACCACATTAATCTTATTTTCTTTTCTTGATTTTGTTCTCATATTCTAACGGATAAAAAATCACACTTCGACAAAACTCGGTGTGACATTATTAAGTTGTTATTTTTTGATTTTATTTAAAAAAGCTATCTACAAATTCAATTTTATTGAACACTTGTAAATCGTCAATTCCTTCACCAACACCAATATACTTAACAGGAATTTGAAATTGATCGGAAATGCCAATTACAACACCTCCTTTTGCAGTACCATCTAATTTGGTAACAGCTAACGAAGTAACTTCTGTAGCTTTAGTAAACTGTTTGGCTTGTTCAAATGCATTTTGACCTGTAGAACCATCCAATACTAATAATACATCATGAGGAGCATCATCTATTACCTTTTGCATTACTCGTTTTATTTTGGTAAGCTCATTCATTAAATTTACTTTATTGTGTAATCTGCCAGCCGTATCAATAATAATAACGTCGGCATTTTGTGCTACACCAGATTTTAAGGTATCAAAAGCTACGGAAGCAGGATCACTTCCCATTTCTTGTCGAACAATAGGAACTCCTACTCTATCCGCCCAAATTTGTAGTTGATCTATAGCCGCTGCTCTAAATGTATCTGCCGCACCCAACACCACTTTTTTACCATTTTTAGTAAATTGAGAGGCTAGCTTTCCAATGGTGGTAGTTTTTCCAACACCATTAACGCCAACCACCATAATTACATAAGGCTTTTTATCAGTAGGTACTGTAAATCCCGTTTCATTACCAACATTAGTTTCTGCTAATAAACCAGCTATTTCTTCCCTTAAAATAGTATTTAGTTCATCGGTTCCAAGATATTTATCTTTAGAAATGCGTGCTTCTATTCGCTCAATAATTTTAAGCGTAGTATTTACTCCAACATCTGAGGAAACTAAAATTTCCTCTAAATTATCTAATACATCATCATCAACTTTAGATTTACCAGCAACTGCCTTAGATAATTTTGAAAAAAAAGAAGATTTACTTTTCTCTAAACCTTTGTCTAAGATTTCTTTTTTTTCTTTTGAAAATATTTTTTTAAATAAACTCATTTTCTATTATTTAACGTGATAAATTTAAAAAAGAAAAGCTACTTCCATTGGTTTTGAAAGTAGCTTTATATAGTATTAAGAACAAATATTATTTTTTGCTCAAAAAGTCTTTTACTAGTTTAGGATCCATAATTGCTTCAACAAAAGTGTATGCTCCTGATTTTGGAGATTTCACCATTTTAATAGCTTTAGTTAATCTTTTTGATCCTGTTTGTAATGATGCTACTGATTTCTTTGCCATGCCCTATTGTGTTATTTGACGTTTCTTTTAGAAACCTCTAATTATTTAATTTCTTTGTGAACAGTCATTTTTTTCAAGATAGGATTGAATTTTTTGATTTCCATTCTATCAGGAGTATTTTTTTTATTTTTAGTTGTAATATATCTTGAAGTACCTGGCATACCACTTGCTTTATGCTCTGTACACTCTAAAATTACTTGAATTCTATTACCTTTAGTCTTTGCCATTTCTTAGTGTAATTATTTTTTTAAAAAACCTTTTTCTCTTGCTTCTTTAAGAACTGCAGAGATTCCTTTTTTATTAATATTCTTTAATGCAGAAGTAGCTACTTTTAAAGTAATCCATTTATCTTCTTCAGGAATATAAAAACGCTTTTTAATTAAGTTAGCGTCAAATTTTCTTTTTGTTCTATTCAATGCGTGAGAAACATTGTTTCCAACCATTGCTTTTTTTCCAGTAAGTTCACAAACTCTTGACATATTTCTTTACCTTTATTAGTGTAATCTCAAACGAGATGCAAAATTATGATAATCAATCTAAATACACAAACTTATTTTAATCCTTTTTTAAAATTTCTTCTCTTAGCATTTCAAGTGCTTTATTAGAGGCTCTTTCAATTACTTTTTCTCGAGGTATACCAAAATAATATTCTTTAGTAATTATAATTTTTGGGGTTGCAATTGCTATAAAAACAGTTCCAACCGTTTTATCGGTTTTATCTGTTGTTGGTCCTGCATTACCGGTAGTTGCAATTGCATAATCTGTTTTAAACTTTTGTTGAATTGACTTTGCCATAGCTTCAGCAACTTCCGCACTAACTACCGAATATTTTTCAATAATTTCTTTATCAATTTGCAACTCATTTATTTTTACGGCAACATTATATGACACAATGGAACCCATAAAATACGCTGATGAACCTGGCACTATTGTAATTTTATGTGCAATATTTCCGCCAGTACAACTTTCGGCTGTTGAAATAGTTTGTTTATTTTTGGTTAATAATTTACCAACTACTGCCTCAATAGTTTCAGAATCATCAAAACCTACAACAACGTCAGGGATTAATTTTAGCAACTTATTAACTTCATTTTCTACTCTTAATTCTAACTCTTTTTTGTAGCCTCCTTTTGCTGATAAACGCAATCGAACGCTACCAAATGATGGCAAGTACGCTAATTTTATAAAATCAGGTAAATTATCTTCCCATTTTTCAATTTTAGCAGCTAATACGCTCTCTCCAATTCCATAAGTTTGAATGGTTTTGTGAAAAATATAATCAAGTTTGAAGGTTGTTTTTAATTTTGGTAACACCTCATTTTTCATTAATGCTCTCATTTCATAAGGCACACCTGGTAAAGAAACTACTACTTTTTTATTTTGATAAAACCACATTCCTGATGCTGTTCCCAATTCGTTTTTTAAAGGAATGCATTTTTTAGGAATCAATGCTTGGTTTTTATTCACTTCGGTAAACGGATACTTAATTTTGGCGAACATCGATTTAATGTGCTCAACAATCTCATCATTTAGTTCCAAAAAATCATCAAAATATTCAGTTAAAGTATGTTTAGTTATGTCATCTTTGGTCGGACCTAATCCTCCTGTAATAATAACAATACCAGCATTATTTTGAGCCTCTTTTAATGCTTTTAAAATATGCTCTTTATTATCTTGTATAGAAGTTATTTGGTATACTGAAATGCCAATTTTATTGAGTTCTTCAGCTATCCATTTTGAATTTGAATCCAAAATTTGCCCAATTAAAATTTCATCTCCGATAGTAATAATTTCCGCTTGCATTTTTTTTAAAAAAATTTTGATAAATGTACAAATTACCACGCAACCATTTATAGAAATTTACATCTAATTTAAAAGAAGAAAAAGTAAATCAAAAAACTATGAATTTAACTACTAACATAAGTGATAATGAACTTTTAGAGCAAATTGAGAATTGCTTACTAAATCCAAAATTGTTTTCTCATAAAACGATGCTTCGCCTTTCTTGGATTTTAATTAAAAAATATGGTATTGAAAAAGCTGTAGAAAAAAATATTGAAATCAAAGAAAACTATTATAAAACCACATTAAATAGTACTAAGTTCAATAAAACATTAACCAAAGCATATACTGAGATTTTGTATTTTTTTATGCAAAAATCGCCTAAATCTGATTTTGAAAAATTACTAAAAGAATTTCCTAGATTATTATTTAACTTTAAAAAATTAGTAAAAACACATTATGGCTATGACATTTTAAAAGAACACAGACAAGAGGAACCTAATATTAATCGTCCTATTTTATTTACTTTTTAAGTTGTTATTTAATTTTAACACTAAAAAATTGTTGGGTTTCAATAACACCAATTAAAATATCATTTTCTTCAACCTTACCAACACCTGCTGGTGTTCCAGTAAATAATACGTCCCCTTTTTTTAGTGTAAAAAATTGAGAAACATAAGCAATCAATTCATCAATTTTCCAAAGCATTGCATTGGTATTACCTTTTTGAACAATTTCATCATTTTTTTGTAAGGTAAAGTTTAAATTGTTGATATCGGTTATTTTTTCTTTTGAAATAAAATTACCAATTAATGCACTTCCGTCAAATGCTTTAGCTTTTTCCCAAGGTAATCCTTTTTCTTTGCAATCTGCTTGAATATCACGAGCAGTAAAATCAATTCCTAACCCTATTTCATCATAGTATTTGTGTGCAAATTTTTGATCGATATACTTACCTACTTTACAAATTTTAACTAATACTTCCACTTCATAATGGATATCACTTGAAAATGGGGGTATAAAAAATGGTTGATTTTTAGCTAAAATAGCAGAATCTGGCTTTAAAAAAATAACGGGATTCTTTGGCTTTTCGTTTTCTAATTCTTCAATGTGTTTTGCATAATTGCGACCAATGCAAATTATTTTCATATTCCCCTTTTTTATTTCCCCAAAGGGGAAAATTAATAATATATCTTTTTATTCTAAACTAAAAATTATAATTGCTAATCTTTAATTATTCATTGTTAATTGTTAATTAACTAAGGAATCCATTTTTTTTCAAAATTTGGTTTACGTTTTTCTAAAAAGGCATTTCTTCCTTCTTTAGCTTCGTCAGTCATATAGGCTAATCGAGTTGCTTCACCGGCAAAAACCTGCTGACCAACCATACCATCATCGGTTAAATTCATAGCAAATTTTAACATTTTAATAGAAGTTGGTGATTTTGCCAATATTTCTTGAGCCCATTCGTAAGCTGTATTTTCCAATTCGTAATGAGGAATAACGGCATTTACCATTCCCATTTCATAAGCTTCTTGAGCTGAATAATTTCTTCCTAAGAAAAAGATTTCACGGGCTTTTTTTTGACCTACCATTTTTGCTAAATAAGCTGAACCATAACCTCCATCAAAACTAGTTACGTCTGCATCCGTTTGTTTAAAAATAGCATGTTCTTTACTTGCTAAAGTTAAATCGCAAACCACATGTAAACTATGTCCACCACCAACAGCCCAACCTGGCACCACAGCAATTACAGCTTTTGGCATAAAACGAATTAAACGCTGAACTTCTAAAATGTTTAAACGATGATAACCATCCTCTCCAACATAACCTTGATGACCACGTGCTTTTTGATCTCCACCACTACAAAAAGAATATACGCCGTCTTTAGTTGAAGGTCCTTCCGCAGAAAGTAACACTACACCTATAGAAGTATCTTCTTGTGCATCATAAAAGGCATCGTACAATTCTTTGGTGGTTCTTGGACGAAATGCATTTCTAACGTTGGGTCGGTTAAAAGCAATGCGTGCAACACCATTATATTTTTTATACGTTATATCTTCAAATTTTTTGACTGTTTTCCAGTTTATTTTTCCCATTTCAACAAAATTTAAAGTGTAAAAATAATGCATTTAAACGGTTTAAAAAATTATTAGATTAAAAGATATAAATATGCTATAGCCTATATTTTTAGATTTAAAACCTTATAATTAGGTCAAAAATATTTGAAAGATTCTTATTTAAAATTTAAGTAATTTTGCCAAATGGTTAAGGAAATTCAATTACGTATAAATTTAGGCGAAGAAAAACAAGAAGGCGTTTTAAAGAAAAAAGCCGCTATAAATTTACATATTGATGAAACTGAAATTACGGCGATTAAAATATTGAGAAAATCTATTGATGCTAGAAAAGCCATAATTATTTTTAATTATAAAGTAGCAGTTTATATTAACGAAAAACTACCTGAGTCTTCCGCTTACAACTTTATTTATAATGATGTTTCTTCTGCAAAAGAAGTCCACATTATTGGTTTTGGTCCAGCCGGAATGTTTGCTGCCTTACGTTGTATTGAACTTGGGTACAAACCTATTGTTTTAGAAAGAGGAAAAAAAGTAAACGAAAGAAGACGCGATTTACGTGCTATTAACCAGTTTCATGAAGTTAATGAAGATTCTAATTATTGCTTTGGCGAGGGTGGTGCTGGCACCTATTCTGATGGAAAACTATACACACGAAGTTTAAAAAGAGGCGATGTTCGTAGAATTTTTGAAAATTTAGTTTTTCACGGAGCTACAGAACAAATTTTGATTGATGCTCACCCACATATAGGCACTAATAAATTACCAAAACTTGTCCAAAATATTCGAGAAACCATTTTAAAACATGGTGGTGAAATTCACTTTGAAAGTAAAGTAATCGATTTTAACATTAAAGATAACAAATTGATTTCTATTGTATTACAAAAAAACAAAGAACTTAATGTTAAAGCGGTTATTTTGGCAACTGGACATTCCGCACGAGATATTTATTATTTATTATATAAAAAAAATATTGCACTTAAAGCAAAATCTTTTGCTATGGGAGTTAGAGTTGAGCATCCTCAACAAATTATAGATTCCATTCAATACCACTGTAAAGGAGAAAGAGATGTTTTATTACCTGCTGCTTCCTATAGTCTTGTGCATCAAGTAAATGACAGAGGTGTTTATTCCTTTTGTATGTGTCCGGGTGGATTTATAGTTCCTGCTGCTACGGCAAACGGTGAAATTGTAGTTAATGGAATGTCGCCTTCTAAAAGAAATAATAAATTTGCCAATTCTGGCATTGTAGTTGAAATTAACGCTGAAAAAGATTTGTATAAATACCAACACTTTGGCGTGTTAAAAGGATTAGAATTTCAAAAAGATTTAGAAAAAATGGCTTTTAATGCTGGTGGTAGAACTCAAACTGCACCTGCACAACGTTTAACTGATTTTGTTGAGGGACGTTTATCGGCTGATTTAAATTTAACATCGTATCAACCAGGACTAAAATCGGCGCCATTGCATTCACTATTGCCTAAAATTATTGGAGGAAGATTACGAAAAGGTTTTGCCGCTTTTGGGCAAAAAATGCATGGATTTTATACGGAAGAAGCAAATGTAGTTGGTGTGGAATCTCGAACATCATCACCAGTTAATATCCCAAGAAAAGAAAATTTAGAACACCCTCAAATTGAGGGTCTTTTTCCTTGTGGTGAAGGTGGCGGTTATGCTGGTGGCATTGTTTCTGCTGCTATGGATGGTGAACGTTGTGCAGAAGCAGCAATTAAAAAGCTACAGAATTAATATTTTTTTTTACACTACAAGTTGAAATTTTTCGTTTTCTTTTAAATCTACAAAACTATTTTATTTTGTTTAGCTTTGACTTTTAATAAAAAACTATCTAAATTTATGCTATGAATTTTATCTCATTAAAAAAACTTCTTTTTGTTTTAATATTAGCCCTTATTTCAAATTTTGTTTTTTCTCAAAATATTCAAATAAAAAAATTTGAATCAAAAGAATTAGATAATGAACGAACTTTAAAAATTTATATTCCTGACAGCTATCAAACAGATTCAACAAAAGTTTACCCATTAACTATTGTATTAGATGCCGAATATTTGTTTGATGTTTATGTAGGAAATTCTATTTTATTTGCTAAAAAAGATAAGGCTCCAGAACAAATTATTGTAGGTATTAATCAAAATCAGTTTGATGAACGTTATAAAGATTGTTCGTACCAAAAAGAAAATAGTTTTCCTACTGCACAAGGTGAAGCATTTTATCGATTTATTAAAAGTGAGTTGTTCGATTATTTTGAAGAAAATTATAGAATTTCTCCCTTCAAAACCATTGTTGGAAACACCTTAACTGCCAATTTTATAAATTATTTTTTAGTTGAAGATTATCCTAGTTTTAATGCATTTATTAATATAAATCCGTATTACGCTATGGATATTCCAACGATGTTGCAGCAAAAAGCAACATCACTTAAAGATGAAAATCGTTATTATTATGTTAGTAACGGAAATTATAATTCGGCTAAAAGGAAAAAATCTATTGAAACTACCAACGTAATTCTTAAAAATATTGATAATCCAAAGTTTGTTTACAAGTACAACTTTTTTGCTAATACTACCAAAACAGCCTCCATCGGTGAGTCAATTCCAAATGCTATAGCATTTATTTTTAAGATGTATGCAGCCATTTCAAAAGAAGAGTTTAACAAAAATATTAAAGATTTATCTCCTGCAGATGCTATTGCCTATTTAGAAAATAAGTATGTTGAAATTGAGTACTTATTTGGAAGCAATTTAAAGATTAGAGAACAAGATATTTTTGCTATTGAACCCATAATTTTAGATAAAGAAAATGGTGATTATCTTAAAGATTTTGGAGAAATGATTAACAAATTATATAAAGATTCCCCAATTGGTGATTATTATATAGGCAGGTATTACGAAACTGGTGGTAAACTAAAACAAGCCTTAAAATATTATAAAAATGGTTATATGAAATTGCCCGAAGATGACCCAAATGCTGATGGTTATTATCAAAATATTGAACGAGTTCTTCAAAAAAGAGATGGAACTTATATAGAATCAAACCCGAAAAACTAAATAAACAATGAAACGATTTTTATTTTCAATTGCATTTTTAGCAATTACCCAACTATTTTTTGCACAAGAAGGCAATGTAGTAAATGTAAAATTACCAACTGCCCAAAAATATGTGTTTACTCCTGTAATTGATATTGAAGCCTCTAATGTTAAAAGCCAAGGTTATACAGGAACCTGCTGGAGTTTTTCTACCTCTTCTTTTATAGAATCTGAAATTTATAAAAGAATAGGTAAAAAAATTGATATTTCAGAAATGTTTACCGTTAGAAACACCTATCCTGCTAAAGCTTGGGATTATGTGATGCGACAAGGTAGAACTCAATTTGGAGAAGGTGGTTTAGCCCACGATGTGCTTAATTCTATTAAAAAATATGGAATAGTTCCTGAAAGTGCCTTTTCAGGATTGGTAAATGGAAAAACCAATTATAATCATTCTAAAATAGTTCCTGAATTAAAAAAAGTTTTAGATGCATATATTAAAAATGATAAGGATTCTAAACATCCTAATTGGAAAAAAGAAGTAGATTCCATTTTAAACGTTACTATAGGAAAAGTGCCAGAAAAATTTATGTATGATGGTGTTTATTATACCCCAAAAACATTTTTAAAGATGACACATATTAATCCTGATAATTATGTGACGTTAACTTCATTTTTACAACAACCTTTTTACACTAAATTCATTTTAAATATCCCTGATAATTTTGCGAATGGCAGTTTTTATAATTTGCCTTTAAATGAATTGGTTAAAACGGTAGATACAGCGCTTAAAAATGGTTATACTTTGGCAATTGACTGTGACGTTTCCGAAAAAACATTTTCACAAAAATATGGAGTTGCCGTAGAACCAAAAAATTTGGATGATGATGAAAAAGCAATGACTTATATTGTTGCTGAAAAAGAAATCACACCAGAATACAGACAACAAGAGTTTGAAAATTATGACACTACTGACGACCATTTGATGCATATTGTTGGTTTAGTTAAAGATCAAAATAATAATGAATATTACAAAATAAAAAACTCTTGGGGAACTACTGGTAATCGTATAGGTAATGGTGGTTATGTTTATATGAGCAAGCCTTACTTTAAACTAAAAACAATTTCCGTTTTGGTAAATAAAAAAGGCTTAGACCATACGGTGAAAGAAGAATTAAAAATTTAAACAACCAATTTATCTATAAATACTTTGATTGGTAAATTCTAAGTATTTAACATCTTAATAAATTCATTTGAAAAGCGGTAAACATCTCCTGGCCATCGAGCAGATAAGTAATTTCTATCTTTTACAATAAAGCCTCTTTTTAAGTTGTTAATTGTATCTCTAAAAAATGGAAATGTACCTCTAATAAAGTTTTTATGATTAGATAAAATGGAGATTACCTCATCTTCAACAGTAAGTTCAGGATAGGTGAGGTAATATTTTTTAAGCTTAATTTTTGTGAGATTATATGCTAATAATTCTTGCGATTTTAATAAAGCTGTAGTTTTATAATTATGAAGCACCGATTTTTTAGTTTTACTATCAATGCTTCTTGCCAATAAAACCACGCCATGACAAATTGCACCAACTGGTTTATTTACATTAAAAAAATCTACTACTAAATGTTGTAATACCTCTGATTCTAAATATTCCTTTACCCCTTTATCATGTCCGCCAGGTAAAAAAATAGCATCATAATTTTCTTCTTTAATATCTATATATTTCAGAGGGAAACTAAAGGCAGCAGTTTTTTCCATTTCAAAATATGCTTCAACAGCATCTTTTCTTGCTCTTAATAAAGCTCTCCAGACACCTAAACCCTTTCCATTCAATATTATTTTATCTGCTGAAGCTTTTTCCCCATTTGGAGTAGCAAAAACAATATCTATATTATTTTCAGAAAATAATTTCCAAGGAATTGCAACTTCAGATGGATCAAATCCATAAGTTGGAATTGGAATTACTACTTTTTTTGATGTCATTAGAATTTAATCTTTGCTAAACAGTTTTATTCCTTCCTCTGAAATGGTTATTAATTTTTGCCTAAACAAGCCTCCAATTGCATTTTTAAATGCTTTTTTGCTCATTCCCAATTGATATTTTATTTCATCAGGAGTGCTTTTATCATTTAAACCAATAAAGCCATCGTGTTGTTTTAAGAAATTTAGAATGGCAATTTCATTTTTAACAATAGTTTGCTTAAATCCAACTGCTTGCAAACTTATATCAAGCTTTTCATCCTCTCTAATCTTTTTGATATAACCAACTAATTTTTGACCTTCTTCAATTTTTTGATATAGTTCATTTTTATATAATAATCCCTCATATTCTCCATTTACCAAAACTGTAAAACCAATACTAGTATTTCTTACCACGATTAAATCTACTTTATCTCCTATTTTTAATTCCATCATTATATTTTTAAATTCTTAAAATATGCTTTTAAAATTTTATCATTTACTGCTGTTGGGGTTTGAATTTCTAACAATTTTGGTTTCTCTGAGTGATGATAAAATGTAACTAAATTTTCTTGAACTTTTTTTTCAGAACTTGCAACTTGGTATTCAAAATCAAACATTTTACATAAATGTTCTGCTGTTAAATTATGTGGAGTTTCAAAATACTGTAAAGCGTTTGTAGCACTTGGACCTGGAATAAATTTAAATATCCCTCCTCCTTTATTGTTAACTAAAATAATTCTAAAATTTGCAGGAATATAATTGTTCCAAAGTGCATTACTATCATAAAAAAAACTGATATCACCCGTTATAAAAACGGTATTCTGTTTGCTGGCAAAAGCTGCACCAACTGCTGTACTTGTTGCTCCGTCAATACCACTTGTGCCTCGATTACAAAAAACAGATAAAGTTTTATTAATATCAAATAATTGCGAATACCTTATTACAGAGCTATTACTAAGCTGTAATTGGGAATTATTCGGGATGCTCTTTAAAATCAGACTAAAAACTTTTAAATCTGAAAAAGCACAATTATTTATAAATTCTTTATGTTTTTTTAAACGAATCTTCTTCTTATGCAACCAAAATGATTGATAATTACTTTCAGTTGGTTTGGTTAAAAATAAAAATTGACTAAAAAATAAGGTAGGTGTAACTTTAAAATGATGCTCTAAACATAAAAATGTATTCAGTGCTGTTTTTGGATCTACGTGCCAATGATGATTTGGTTTGTATTTTCTTAAATGCTGTTTTATTTTTTTAGAAACAATTAATCCTCCAAGAGTAAGCAAAATTTCAGGTTGAAATTTTTCTAATTCGTCTTCAACAAATGGAAAAATTAATTTATCAATACTATTAATAAATTTAGAATTCCAAACGTTTGCTGTATTTTCAATTAAAACCAATACAGAAGGATCCTTAACCAAATGTTCTAATTGAATTTGTAACAATTCATCAGGATAATGAGCTCCAACAATTACCATTTTTTTAGTGGATGCATTCCAAATAGTTGCATATTTTTGAAGTTCATCAACTTCTAAAGGTATTTCATTTAATAAACTTTCTGGTAATTTCTTCTTAGTTAAATCTGTATTTTCAACTTTAACAATTTCTTGCTCTATTTCATATAAAGGTTCATCAAAAGGAACATTAATATGTACTGGTCCATTTTGTTTTACAGCTATATCCATAGCTTTATCACAATTTTGTTTATCATTATGATAGCCTAAATTTGCACTAAATAAAATATGATTTTTAAAAACATTTTCTTGCCTAATAGTTTGTCCATCTCCAATATCTATTAAATGCAAAGGTCTATCTGCGGAAATAACAACTAATGGCATATTACTATAAAATGCTTCTGCAATTGCTGGATAATAATTTAATAAAGCCGAACCAGAAGTACATACTAAAGCAACTGGATTTTTAGTTTGTTGCGCAATTCCAAGAGCAAAAAAAGCAGCACTTCGCTCATCAACAACAGACAACGTTTCTATTTTTTTAGAATTTGTAAACTCAATTATTAAAGGTGCATTTCTAGAACCTGGTGAAATTACAACGGTATTAATTTTGAATTTTTCGCAACTTTTTACCACTAGTTGGGCTAGTTTATTTTTAGATTGTTGTGGCATTTATTGTTTAATTAAAGTGCAAAGTTACATAAAGTTTATACTTATTAAATTTTTATTTTTGAGTTTAACTGAACTTGATAATTATCATTTTAAATTTAATATTTTAATTATAATTTTATTTAATAAATTCTAAAATCTTGATTAAGTTAACTGCCTTATTATTAGTACTTTTTGTAACCGGATTTGGTGCAGTTTTTTTAATTGCACTTTCTACAAAAAAACTTAGAAATAGGTTGCTTTTAGGATACTTTTTTATAATTAGTTTTTTAGTTTTTTTTGGTAATTTTTTAGCTTTTTTTCATTATTGGAAAATTGTACACTATTACGATTTTATTTTTTTAGCTGCTCTTTTAGCATTTTACCCTTCTTACTATTTATATCTTTTTAGTGCTTTTAATTTTAAAATTACTAAAGCAAAATGGATTTATCATTTTATCCCATCCTTTCTAATAGCAATAATAATGATAATTATGTCAATAATTGCTAAACCGGAAGACTTTCAAATTTATATGAATAATAACATTTACGGATTAATATTGACTTCAAAAATTTCCTACTCATTAGACTTTATTTATGATTCTGGAAGAGTTATTCATCTTTTGCAAATAGTTTTATATACTTTTTTGGCTATTCGTATTATTATTATTGGGCATAAATCAATGGCAAATTCATTTTCAAATTTAAGAAATTACCAATTACGCTATTTTTACACAATATCAATTTCGTTTATTATACTGATGTCTATTCCTGGTTTTTATATTACTTTAATGGGTAGAGCACAATTTTCTAATAATGATTATTCCTTATTATATTTAAGTATAATTTTTACAATATTATATGTAATACTTACTATAGTTGGTCTAAAACAAATTCCATCCGAAAAATATTTAAATAATATTAAGAAAAATAAAATACTTTATAAAGAAATGCCCCTAATTGAAAATAACTTATTAAATTATTTTAAAAAAGAAAAACCATGGTTACAACCAAATTTAAGTATTTGGGATGTTGCGCATCATATTGGAACTAACAGAACTTATATTTCACATATTATTAATGAAAATTTAAGTAGTAATTTTAATTCGTTTGTCAACAAATATAGAATTGAAGAAGCTAAAAAATTATTAGTTAAAAAAACAAAAATTCCAATTACTGAAATAAGTGATATGTCTGGTTTTGGATCAGTAAATTCCTTTATTAGGATTTTTAAAAAAGAAGAAAATCAAACACCTACTAATTTTAGAAATAAGAATACATAATTTTACGATTTGAAACTTTATTTTTACGATTTGAAAATTATATAAGCCTAAATCCTACTACTTTTATTGCATATAAAAATACTAAGTTTGCGTTTTCAATTGGGAATTATTGCTATTTGCTATTTATTAATTATTCCCCACATAAGAAAAATTCAAAATTGCTAAAAAACGATAGGCTTAGTATTTTTTTTATAAAACACTTTTTATAATCTCAGCTTTATTTTCAGTCTCTTCCCACTCTTTTTCAGCGTTACTTTCTTTTGTTATTCCACCACCAACATATATATAAATTTCATTATTTCTTAATTGCATACAACGCAAATTCACAAATAAATCACACTTATTTTCAACATTTAACTCTCCTAAAAATCCAGTATAATAACTTCTATCATACTTTTCATTTTCTAAAATAAAAGTAGTTGCTTCACTTTTAGGTAGCCCACAAACTGCAGGTGTTGGTTGCAGGGCAAGAATTAATGACTTTAAAGAATTTTTGGTAAGTGATTTTCCAGAAATATCAGTACGAATATGTAATAAATTTCCAGCTTTAATTGTAAATGGAGCTGTAATTTCAACTTCTTTTACAAAAGGATTAATACTATCTACAATATAATTAGTAACAAATTGTTGTTCTTTTCTTTCTTTTAGTTGCCAAGTTACATTAAGCACATTTTTATAAACTTGCGTACCAGCTAATGCCATAGTTTTGAAAGTATTATTTTCTACAGAAAGTAATTTTTCAGGGGTTGCGCCCATCCATAAACCAATTTTTGGATGAAACCAAATATACACAAAGGCATTTGGATACTTCCATAGCATTTTTTTAAAGGAATTTTCAATATCAAAATTTACAGCATTTATTTTCTCTATTCTAGAAAGCACAATTTTATCTGCTTTCCCTTCCTCAATAAAATTTATTGCCTTTTGAACTAATTTTATATACTTTTTTTTAGGTGTTTCTTCATTTTCAATATTTGAAATGGAATTACTTTTAATGTCATTAATAATTACATCTTCTTCTTTAAAATTTATTTCTTTTTTTACGCTATTATTTATTGGAAACAGTATTTTATTACCTGAATTAAAAGGTACAAATACAAAACCGTCTTCTTCAAAATCAGACAGTTGAATTAATTCATTTGTATTTGGCAAATATGCAGTTAATTTAAATTCATTAGGTCTTTTAAACACCACAAATGGCATTTTCGAATCATAAACTTGAATTATTTCTTTTATATATATCTCAAAACTATTCACTTTTTACTCAATTAAGTTGTTGAATTAACACTCGTTTTATATCTTTAAAATTAGTCCAAACTAAACCGTGCCCAGCATTTTTTAAAGTAACTAGTTTAAATTTTTTAGAAGAAATTTGTTGTTGTAATAACAAGGAATTTTCATAGGGTACAATCCAATCATCATTTCCTTGAATACAAATAATTTTTGAAGGATTTTCATTCCAAGATTTTTCAAAGTTTTGCAAATCTTTTTTATGAGTTAATTTTTCTTTAGATGCTGCTTGCCAAGTTTTTGGCAGCATCCAACGGGTAATTTTCCATTTATAAAAATTAAGTAACCAAGGCAAAGTTTCCTGATTTGAATAAATTGCTGGAGCTAATAAAACTATTTTTTTATACTTTTTTTTTGAAGCTAAAGCAATTGGGCCTCCATAAGAATACCCAACTAATATAGTTTTATTTGGATTTAATTTAGTAATTAAATCTTCTAACATGTCCTTTTCAAAAGCAATAGATTCTTGAACTTCCCCTGTTTGATAAATTCCATAACCAATTCTATCATAACTAATTAAATTTGCTTTTTTTCGTAAAAGACTATCCAGCATATATTTTTTAAAATTTAACGCTGAACCAATAGAGCCGTGAATAAAAACAATAGCTGGTAATGTAGTATCAATAACTTTTTGAGTAGCTAAAACTCTATAATCAAAACTTTTAAATTCTTTTTTATCAATAAAAACGGGAACATTATTTTTTTTAAACTCTTTAAAAATTGCTACATCGGTTTTTGGGATTGAAAATCTATAAAATTGCCAAATAACAAGAATTATAACGGCTAAAAATAAAATACCGATTATTTTTAAAACTTGTTTTAAGCGTTTTTTCATAAATTATTTTTTTGGTAAAATAATGTTGGTAAGCTTACAATGAGACACTAGTTTACCCAAATCATCGGTAATTTTAATTTCAATTAAATGTGTAGTTCTGCCTTTATGAATAAATGTTGCTGTAGCTGTTACCATTCCACTTTTTACACTTCTTACGTGGTTTGCGGTAAATGAAATTCCTCTCACTATAAATTTTTCTGGGTCAACTACTAGCATAGATGTCGGACTCCCAACACTCTCTGCCAAAGCCATAGAAGCCCCGCCGTTTAAAATTCCATCTGGCTGATAAACTTTACTTGTAACTGGCATGGTTGCTATTAAATAATCATCGCCAAAATCTATATATTTAATATCGAGGGTTTCCATTAACGTATTTTTACATAAACTATTTAAATAAGCTAATGTTTTTTCTTTTGATGTCATAAATTAAATTGTTAAAGCGTAAAAATAATAATTTAAAAGTTTAAATAGTACCTTTGCAGTAAATTATAGCAAACTTGAAATGGCTTACAGAGTTAGAATTATTTTAGATGTACCTACAGATGTTATTAGAGATATTGTTATAAATGAAAACAATAATTTAGAAGAATTTCATTTAGCTATAGCTACATCTTTTGGATTTAAAGGACAAGAAATGGCTTCGTTTTTTAGAACCAATAATGATTGGGAACAAGGTGAAGAAATACCTTTATTTAATATTTCAGAAGATATAAATACTCCTACAATGCAAAATACTAAGCTAAAAGATGTTTTAATTTATAAAGGTAATAAACTTATTTATGTGTATGACTTTTTGGCAATGTGGACTTTTTTTGTTGAATTTATAGAAATAATGGATGTTGATAAAAAACAGCTACCTAAAACCATTTTTCAATTTGGAAATACTCCGGAGACAGCACCAGTAAAAGAATTTATTGCAGAACATGATTTAGATGCATTTGATGATTTCAAAGAGGATTCCGAATTTGATAATATAGATGATTTTGATGTAGAAAACTATTAATTATTTTCCATCATAATTATTTATTTCTAATAATATAAGTATTCACATTTTCATAATTACGAACTACAAAATCAAAAGCAACTTTAAGAATCCCTCCCATATTTTGGCATCTTTTAAATTTTACATCTTTTGTATAATTAAATAAGTCCGTTTTTAATTGATGAACCTTTTCAGGTGTAGAAATGCTATCATGTGTCATACATTTTAATAATCCATGAACCCTATCATTCGCTCCTCTAATCCTTCTAGCTATGGCAGATCGCTCCTCTTTTTTGTACTGTTCAATAGATTCTTCTTGCAAACTTTCGGATACCATTTTTACAAACGGAAAGTTATCTTTAAAAAATTGTGGAAAATAAACTTTTAAATTTCCTTCAAAACTTTGTTGATCAAAATCCATGGCTCTAATTCTATATTCAACCTGATCAAAATCGTATGAAGCAACAATTACAAAATTGTAGGCACGCATATCGCCTAATAAACGAATCATACAGCGTTCATTAAATTTTACAAATTCTTTAGAAATCTTTTTTTTACCTTGTTCTGAAACAGTTGGTAAAATATCTTGTAAAAAATCATCACCTGGTACGCCTAAAACGTGTTCTTCAATTAAAGTGTCTTTATAAATTAAAAAATTAATATTGTTGGGAGATAAAATATGTTCTAATTCTAAGCCATAAACTCTAGAAGCATCTGCAATTTTTACATAGATATATGAATAATTATCGTTTAAAATATTACGTATTTTAACTCTGAAAGGTTTAGAATTACCAAAAGTGCAATAATCAATAGCATCAACAGTTAAAAATGGTAACGAATCTTCAGTACCATCGCCATGTAAAATCATGTACATTTGTTTTAAGCTCAAATCAATTTCATCGCGTTCGTGCTCACTATAATATACACGTACCCATAAAGAATCTTCTCCTTTTTTATCATAAACCACAATAGAGCCATCAAAACGAAGTAAATCTTCGTAAAAAACTGGAATTTTAATATTTCTATTGTATTCTGTTAAATAAGCATACAATTGATCATTTATTGGATATGCAGGTTTTTTTTTTGAAATCAACTTTTCTTCCATAATTTATATTAACGTTCTTTTTCAAATTTAGTATATTGCTGTAACAAATTATACTAATTATCGTCTTAATTTTAATACTAAACAAAGAAATATTGGAAACTATTTTATCAATTAACCAGCTAAATAAGAAATTTGGAAATATTCATGCTGTTAACAATTTATCTTTTGAAATAAAAAAAGGTAATGTTTACGGCATTTTAGGACCTAATGGGAGTGGTAAATCTACTACGTTAGGTATTATTTTAAATGTTGTTAATAAAACCTCAGGTAATTTTAGCTGGTTTAACGGAAAGTTATCTACGCATCAAGCCTTAAAAAAAGTTGGGGCAATTATTGAACGCCCAAATTTTTATCCTTATATGACCGCTATCCAAAATTTAGAGTTAGTTTGTAAAATAAAGGAAATTTCAAAAGAAAAAATTGCTGAAACCCTTAAAAAAGTTCATTTATTTGATCGTAGAAATAGTAAATTTAAAACTTTTTCTTTAGGTATGAAGCAGCGTTTGGCCATTGCTTCTGCATTACTAAACGATCCTGAAATTTTAATTTTAGACGAACCTACCAATGGATTAGATCCTCAAGGAATTCATGAAATTCGTGAAATCATTAGGAATATTGCAACTACTGGAACAACTATTTTGTTAGCATCGCATTTATTGGATGAAGTTGAAAAAGTTTGTTCACATGTAGTAGTTATCAGAAAAGGTATAAAACTATATGCTGGTAGTGTTGATGAAATGACAGCATCTTATGGTATTGTTGAGTTAAAAGCGAATACAAAATTAGAAATTCTTCAAAAAATACTTACTGATTTTGATGGAATTTCAACCACTAAAATTGAAAACGAAACGGTTATTGCAACTCTAAATAAAGAAATTTCCGCAAGTGAAATCAATAAATTTTTATTTGAAAAAAATATTGTTTTAACACATTTAATAAAAAGAAAACCAAGTTTAGAACAACAATTTTTAACACTTACTAACAACAACTAAAATGTTTAGACTTTTAAATATAGAACTTTATAAACTAAAATATAATAGTGCAAGTAGGGTTTTAATCATCATCTATTTTGTTTTGCTTACCTCTATTGCCTTAATAGCAGCCATAAAATTCGATATTGGTCCTGTAAAATTTCATTTAGCAGAACAAGGTATTTTCAACTTTCCATACATCTGGCATTTTAATACTTTTATGGCTGCTATATTTAAGTTTTTTTTACTGCTGGTAATTGTATCCATGATGGCAAATGAGTATAGTAATAAAACCTTAAAACAAAATTTAATTGATGGTTTAAGTAAAAAAGAATTTGTACTATCAAAATTTTATACGGTTATTTTATTTGCTTTTATTTCAACCATTTTTGTATTTATCGTTTCCCTAATATTAGGATATACCTATTCTGATTTTACAGAGTTTTCTATTGTATTTTCCGATTTAGATTATTTGGTAGCCTTTTTTGTAAAATTAGTTGGATTCTTTTCTTTTGGATTATTTCTAGGAATATTAGTAAAACGTTCAGCTTTTGCTGTTGGGGCAATGTTAGTTTGGTTTTTTGGAGAAAGCATTTTAAAAGGTTATTTGTTTTGGCAACTTAAAGATGTTACAAATACTACAGAACATGTAAATAGTATTATGCGTTTTTTACCTTTAGAAGCGATGTCTAATCTAATAAAAGAACCTTTTACCCGCTTAAGTGCAGTTAAAACTGTTGCAAAACAAGTTGGCGAAAATTTATCAAAAGATTTCTCTGTACAACCTTTAGATATTTTAATAGTACTTATTTGGACAGCTATTTTCATTTTTTTATCTTACAAATTATTAAAAATTAGAGATTTATAAACAAGTCTTATTTAATTGAATAGTTATTCTTATTTTTGATATCCTAATACTAAAAGAGGTTGAAAAAAATAGTTCAAATTTTCTTATTATTATTCTCAATATATGCTTCTTCACAAGGGGAAGCTAACAATTGGTTTTTTGGACAAAATGCTGGTATAAATTTTAATTCCTCTACTCCAACATCTATAACTGGAAGTTTAGTGACCAATGAAGGTTGTGCTTCTTTCTCTAATGCAAATGGGGATTTACTTTTTTATACTGATGGAACTAGAGTCTGGGATAAAACTGGTTCCATTATGCCAAACGGTAATAACTTAAAAGGTGATCCATCAAGTTCGCAATCCGCCATTATTGTACCTCATCCTGATAATTCAAACCTTTTTTACATTTTTACAGTGGACGCTTATGATTTTGTTAATGATTTACCTTCTGAAGGATTTCATTGCTATACTGTTGATATTACTGCAAATGGTGGGCTTGGTAATGTTTTGGGTAATCCAATAGATTTATCTAACGGATTAAATGCCCAATGGACTGAGAAAGTTACTTCCGTAAAAGGTGCAGATTGTAATACTTTTTGGGTAATTTCATTAGTTAACAATTCCTATTATAGCTATAAAATTGATTCTACAGGTTTAATTACAACTCCTGTTATTTCTACTGTAAATTATTTTGCTAATGACCCAAGAGGTTATTTAAAAGTATCTCCGGATGGTAAAAAATTAGCAAGTGCTACTTTTACTCAAGGAACAAATCAAGGAGTAAATTTCATTGGAAATGGAGATCTTCGTCTTTATGATTTTAATGATGTAACCGGAAAAATAAGTAATAATGAGCAAAAACTTATTAATAATCCTCAAAATAATGGAGTTCCCTATGGAGTAGAATTTTCACCAAATTCAACTAAATTATACACGTCAACCTTTGATGGCACAAACTATCGTCTTTTTCAATTTGATTTAAATAATAGCAATATTGCTTCCTCTAAAACTTTAATACATACCGAAGTTGGTTATAGAGGAGCTTTACAACTAGCTCCAAATGGTAAAATTTATGCGACCATACCTGTAAACTACCAAAATGGCACACCTTATTTAGATGTAATTAGTGCACCAGATGAATTAGATATTGCAAGTAATTTTCAAACAAATGCCATTAATTTAAGTCCAAATAGTGCTATGCAAGGCTTACCTCCTTTTATTGCTTCCTTATTATTACCGATTGAGATTACTGATAATACTTCTTCTCAAAATATTAATAAAACTACTGTAAAACGCTGTATTGGAGAAAGTTATTCTATAACCGCGCAAAATATTTCAGGAAACCCTACATATCAATGGACTTTTAATAGTTCTCCTATTGGCGGTAATAATGCAACCTTGATTTTAAACAACTTGACTGTTGCATCTGCAGGTTTGTATGCCTTAACTGTTGAAACTACGGATGACTGCGGTTTTCCAATAATTTATAAAGGAGAAATTACTTTAGAAACTTATAATCCTCCAACTGCTATTCAAGCAAATGATATTAATCAATGTGATGATGATAACAACGGTTTTTATGCTTTTGACTTACATACATTAAAAGATGATGAAATTTTAAACGGTCAAGATCCTAATGAATTTGAAATACTTTATTTTACAAATCAAATAGATGCGGATAATGGAAATACAGCAAATGCAATTCAAGGAAATTACACTAATGCTTCTCCATATAGTGCCGATACTATTTTTGCACGAATACAAAACATAAATGGCACAAATTGTTACGAAACTACTAATTTTATTATTTCAGTTTTTGAAAGTCCTAATCCACCAACAACTATAACTAATTATGGTATTTGTGATTCAAATATCACAGGAACGGATATTGATGGGATTGAAACTTTTGATTTAACTACCAAAACTCCTGAAATTTTAAACAATCAATCACCAACTGATTTTAACGTAACTTATTATTTGGATGCTACTCTAACAAATCCAATTTCAACTCCTAATGCTTTTCCAAACACAAGTAGCCCACAAACCATTTATGCTAAAATTGTAAACAATAACAATTCAACTTGTCCAAAATCAATTTCTTTTATTTTAGAAGTATTTCAATTACCAACTATAACCAATTATTTTCAATTTAAGCAATGCGATGAAGATGGTACAAATGATGGTTTTACGAATTTTAATTTAGAGGAAGCAAATACCTATTTAACCAATAATGATACTTCTTTAAATGTAACGTATTATGCTAGTTCAACAGATGCTGAATCTAGAAGTAACACTTTAAATCCATATCCATTTTCCAACCAAACACAAAGCACTGTTTATGCAAGAATAGATAATGAAAATAGCTGTTACCGAGTTGCTCAAGTAAATTTATTAGTTTCATCAACTCATTTTTCAAAAGATTACTTAAAAACAGTAACCACATGTGATTTGGATGATGTAAATGATGGAATAGCTATTTTTATTTTAAAAGATAATGATGCTGAAATTATCAATCAATTTCCATCTGGACAAAACTTAGCTGTCTCCTATTATAGAAATTTAAATGATGCTCAACTAGAACAAAATAAAATTGATAAAAACAATGCCTATACTAATGAAACGCCTGAAACCCAAACGATTTATGTAAGGGTGGAAAGTGAAGATAACGGTGCTTGTTTTGGACTAGGACCACATTTACAATTAGTGGTTTATAAAAGACCAGAATTTGATTTAGACATCTCTGCTATTTATTGTAAAAATTTAGCTCCAATAACGGTAAACACTTATAATCCAAAAGGGATTTACACCTACGAATGGTACAATCCAAATGGAGATTTAATTAGTGCTTCTGATAGCGCAAATATTTCATCTGATGGAATATATACTGTTTATGCAACTTCTACATTTCAATGTGAATCATTTCCAAAAACCATTGAAATAATTCCTTCAATAATTGCAGCCATCACACAAAATGATATTACAGTAATTGATGATACAGAAAATAATTCTATCACTATAAACACCAATAATTTAGGCATTGGAGATTATGAATTTGCTATAGATGATAGTATTGGAAGTTACCAAGACGAACCTGTCTTTACAAATGTAGCTCCAGGTATTCATTCTCTTTTTGTTCAAGATAAAAATAACTGTGGCATTGCACAAATTGACGTTTCCGTAATTGGTTATCCAAAATTCTTTACTCCAAATGGAGATGGTTACAATGATACTTGGAAAGTTTTAGGTGTAGATGAACATTTTTATGCAAATTCTAATATTTATATTTTTGACAGATTTGGGAAATTAATAGCTCAAATTAATCCAAAAGGAGAAGGTTGGAATGGCATTTTTAATGGAAAATATTTACCTTCATCAGATTATTGGTTTTCAGTAGAACTCATTGATAAAGATGGAAACACTATAATTAGAAAAGGTCATTTTAGCTTAACTCGTCACTAAATCATACAATATTTTCACATTTTTAAAGTTATAAATTATTATAAATAAGAGATTTATAGTATCTTTAACTAAAGAAATTCCTTGTCCTTATGAAAAGAATTATGTTTTTTTGGATGATTCTTTTACCCGTTTTGTCTTTTTCACAAAATGAAGCTGCCATTTGGTATTTTGGTCAAAATGCAGGGTTAGATTTTAATTCTGGATCTCCTGTGGTGTTAACAGACGGTCAATTATCAACTTTTGAAGGATGTGCTACTATAAGTGATTCAACTGGAAATTTATTATTTTATACGGATGGTGTAACTGTTTGGGATAGCTCCCACTCAGTTATGCCAAATGGAACCGGATTGGTCGGGCATTCTTCAAGTAGTCAATCAGCTATTATTATTCCAAAACCTAATAATGCAGATGAATATTATATTTTTACAGTAGATCAAAACGTTAACGGAACTGCCACTGGAAGAGGTATTAATTATTCCATTGTAAATATGACATTAAATGGTGGATTAGGAGATATCACTACCAAAAATATTAATGTATTATCATGGGCATTTGAAAATATTACTGCAGTCAGACATGCTAATAATAATTCCTTTTGGGTAATTGCTTTTAGAAGAGATCGGTTCTTTGCATGGCATATTGATGCCGCAGGTATCAATGCTGCAATAACATCAACTACTGGGATAAGTTCAACAAATGCATCAAGAGGTTATCTAAAAACATCAACAGATGGCAGTAAAATAGCAAGAGCAAATTTTGGTGCAAATGGAAAGTTAATGCTATACGATTTTGATACATCAACTGGTATTGTGAATAACGAAACTCAATTAAACTTTGATGATGTTGCAGATATTCCTTATGGTGTAGAATTTTCTCAACAATCAAGAAAATTGTATGCTACTACTTGTCTTATTAATGTTGGAAACTTATCAACCCCAGGTAAATTGTATCAATTCGACTTATTAAATGCAAATAACAGAACTTTAATACATAATTCATCTGTTAACACACGAGGGGCACTTCAATTAGCCATTGATGGTAAAATTTATAGAGCATTATCTATTTCAGTAACTTCACAAGTTGGAACAAATTATTTAGGAGTAATTAACAATCCTGAGGCAGATGGGTTAGCCTGTAATTATACGCACGATGCAATTGATGTAACCTTAGGCGGTACTTTCCCTCTACATAAAGTGGTTGAAGGTTTACCGCCTTTTATGCAGTCATACTTTTTAGAGCCCTCTATTTCTGCAAATGATGTTTGTTTTGGCATCCCAACACAATTTAATTTAAGTTCTTCAACGCCTCCCACAAGTATCACTTGGAATTTTAATGACCCTAGTGGTATTGACGATTTAACAGATATTGAAAACCCTTTGCACACCTTTTCTTCATCTGGGATTTTTACAGTTACTGCAACTGTTGTTATAGGTGGTAACACTAGTGTTTTAACTTTAGATGTTACTATTTATGATTCGCCAATAGTTACAACTCCTGTAACTTTAACCAAATGTGATGACAACTTTGACGGTATTGAAAATTTTAATCTAGAAGATGCTAATGCATTAATTTCTTCCGAATCTCCTGCTCCAACTTTTTCTTATTTTTTAACAGAAAACGATGCCATTGCAAATATTAATCCAATTGCTAATTTCAATAGTTTTTCAAATAGTATACAACCTTCTGTTTGGACTAGAATTGAAAACTCAACAGGTTGTTTTACTACTGCTGAAATTAATTTAGAAGTTATTTCAATTAATATTCCTTCTTCTTTTATGCTAATTTACAATGAATGTGATGATATCGCTGATGGCGATAACATTAATGGATTTACAACTTTTGATTTTAGCTCTGCAACCAATCAAGTTTTAAATGCCTTATTACCTGAAACAGATTTAACAGTTGCCTATTACGAAAGCATTACTGATGCAACAACTGAAACAAATGCAATTAACCCTTCCAATTATATCAATACTATACCAAATACACAACAAGTTGTAGTTCGTGTAGATAAAACAACGAATACCTGTTTTGGATTAGGATTTCACATTACCTTAAATGTTACTCCTGTTCCCATATTTGATTTAGCAACAGATGTAACATTATGTATAAATTCATCTAATTCATTAATTGGTGTAGAAAACCCATTAGACAATTATACTTATTTGTGGACAAATAGTAATGGTGATAATTATGGTACTACGCAACAAATTAATGTGGATGTCGAAGATGTCTATACCGTTACTGCGACAGATACAAATGGAAATAATTGTCAAACCTCAAAAAGCATACAAGTGATTGCTGCTCCTATACAATTGCTTCCAAATTTTGGTTTGAGTAATATTGAAATTATAGATAGCTCATCAAACAATAGTATAACCGTGAATACAAATGGTTTACCTTTAGGTAATTATGAATTCGCATTAGATTTAGGAAATTTCCAAACGGAAAATTTTTTCGAAAATGTTTCTGGGGGATTACATACCGTTAAAATAAGAGATATAGATAATTGTTTAGAAGCAAGTGTTGAAGTAAACTTAATTAGCATTCCTAATTTTTTCACTCCAAATAATGATGGAATAAACGATACCTGGCAAGTTACAGGTATAGAAAATCAGCCAAATTCAAAAATATATGTTTTTGATAGGTTTGGTAAACTTATTAAAATTTTAAATCCATTAGGAAATGGTTGGGATGGTTTTTACAAAGGTAATCCATTACCTTCAACAGATTATTGGTATCGAGTTGAATTGGAAGATGGCAGATTGTTCCGCGGTCATTTTAGTTTAATAAGAAAATAGTTAATTTTTCTTTAAATTTCTATATACATAATTTAGCGAACAAATTTAAGTTCAAATTAGATTACTTTTGCAAAATGCATTTCAAGTTAGAATCACATTTTAAACCCACGGGTGATCAACCAGAAGCTATTGAACAGTTAGTAAATGGCATTCAATCCAATGAAAAATATCAAACATTGTTGGGTGTTACAGGTTCTGGTAAAACATTTACCGTTGCAAATGTGATTGGAAAAGTTGAAAAACCTACTTTAATTTTAGCACATAACAAAACACTTGCGGCTCAATTGTATTCTGAGTTCAAACAGTTTTTTCCAAATAATTCGGTAGAATATTTTGTTTCTTATTACGATTATTATCAACCAGAAGCTTATATTCCTGTTACTGGAACATATATTGAAAAAGATTTATCAATAAATGAAGATATTGAAAGACTGAGAATCAGCGCATCTTCAGCACTATTATCTGGCAGAAGAGATGTAATTGTAGTGGCATCAGTATCTTGTATTTACGGAATTGGAAATCCTGTAGAATTCAAAAAAAATGTAATTTCTATTCAGGTGAATCAAGTAATTTCTAGAACTAAATTTTTACATCAATTGGTAGGTAGCTTATATTCTAGAACCGAAACCGAATTGAGTAGTGGCACTTTTAAAGTTAAAGGAGATATTATTACTATTTATCCATCTTATGGAGAACATGCATATAGAATTCACTTTTTTGGAGATGAAATAGAAGAAATTGAGAGTTTTGATGTAGAAAATAATAAGGTAGTTGAAAAATTTGAAGATCTTAAAATTTATCCTGCTAATCTATTTGTAACTTCGCCAGATGTGTTACAAAATGCCATTAAAAACATTCAGGATGATTTGGTAAAACAATTCGACTATTTTAATGAAATTGGTAAACATTTAGAGGCTAAACGATTAAAAGAACGTACAGAATTCGATTTAGAAATGATACGTGAATTAGGGTATTGTAGCGGAATAGAAAATTATTCGCGATATTTAGATCAGCGAGAACCTGGTACAAGACCGTTTTGTTTATTAGATTATTTTCCTGAAGATTTTTTAATGGTTATTGATGAAAGTCACGTTACCATTCCTCAAGTACACGCTATGTATGGTGGTGATAGATCTAGAAAAGAAAATCTAGTAGGTTATGGTTTTAGATTACCTGCGGCTATGGATAATCGACCTTTAAAATTTGAAGAGTTTGAAGAAATCCAAAATCAAGTTATCTTTGTAAGTGCAACTCCTGCAGATTACGAATTGCAAAAAACCGAAGGTATTTTTGTAGAACAAGTCATTCGCCCAACTGGTTTATTAGACCCTGAAATTGAAGTTCGGCCAAGTATTAATCAAATTGATGATTTAATTGAAGAAATTCAAGTTCGTGTAGAGAAAGATGAACGAACATTAGTTACTACACTTACTAAAAGAATGGCGGAAGAATTAACCAAATATTTAAGTCGAATCCAAATCAGATGTAGATACATTCACTCAGATGTAGATACTTTGGAAAGAGTTGAAATTATGAACGATTTACGTAAAGGTCTATTTGATGTACTTATTGGTGTAAACCTATTACGAGAAGGATTAGATTTACCAGAAGTTTCTTTAGTTGCTATTTTAGATGCAGATAAAGAAGGTTTTTTACGTTCACACCGTTCTCTTACACAAACTATTGGAAGAGCAGCAAGAAATATAGAAGGAAAGGCGATTATGTATGCTGATAAAATTACAAATAGTATGCAACTAACTATAGATGAAACTGAACGAAGAAGAGAAAAACAAATTGCTTATAATTTGGCTAATAACATCACTCCTACTCAGATTAAAAAAAGTATAGAAAATACGTTAGCAAAAAATACTATTTCATCTTATCATTATGATAATTCCGTAAATATTGCTGCTGAAGATGAATTACAATATCTTTCAAAACATGAAATTGATAAAAGAATACGAGAAAAACGAAAACTAATGGAAGAAGCTGCTAAAGCACTTGATTTTATTGTTGCCGCTAAATTACGAGACGAAATAAAAGTGTTAAAAGCAACTATGTAAAAAACAAAACCTAACAGATTTCAAAAATCTGTTAGGTCAAGGTGACAATTTTGGATTGGTAACTTTTTAAACAGCCTTTATTTTACATAAAAAGAGGTCAACTAAAAAACTTTAAATTGTCATTTTGATTGCAGTCGAAAAATTTTATTTATCTAATTATCAGTGATTTAATTATTATAAGATTCTTCATTTTCATTCAGGATAACACTTTTCAGACAGCCTCTTTTTAAACTAAATTTCAGATTAATTGTATCCTAAAAAAATCTTCTGATATTCTTATTCTATTCTAACTCTTTTTAAATTCAGTAAATTAATAGGATTAATTCCCAATCCTTTTACATTTTTTTGACTAAAGCGAATAACTTGATCATAATAAAGTGGTACAATTGGTGCTTCAGCTATAACCAAACTATCCATTTTTTGATATAAATGATACCTTTTTAATTTGTCCGTAATTCTAAAAGATTTTTCATACCAAGTATCGAATTGATCATTTTTAAAATGTGTATAATTAGGTCCGTTGGGAGCAAAATTTTTACTATAAAATAGTGATAAATAATTTTCAGCATCCGGATAATCTGCAATCCAACTTGCTCTAAAAACAGCTAACTTTCCATTAGCTTTACTTTGCCGCAAAGTTGAAGGCGGAATTACATCAATAGCTGTTTCTAAACCAATATTTTGTAACTCTTTTTGAATATATTCACATAAATCAACATATTGACTATTTGTAGTTATAGTTATTTTTGGATGATTATTTCCAGACGTATTAATATATTCCTCAATTAATTGTTTTGCCTTTTCGGGTTGGTAGGTATATCCTTTAGCATTATTAAAAGATGGCAAACCTTTAGGAATAAACCCATTAACAGCTGGAGTTCCAATACCATTTCTTAAAAATTTAATCATTTTTTTTCTATCAAACCCATAATTAATAGCTTTTCTAATTAAGGCAGAATTAGTTACTGTATTATTTTTATCCATTAAAACACCCAAATATTCTGTATTTAAATAAGCCCCTTTAACCATATTTACAGTAGTAGCATATTTTTGTTTTAACATTCCATCATCGGTTAAAATATCATCTTTATAAGAAGGATCAATACTATTTAAAAAATCGAGATTTCCTTGAATAAACTGTAAAAATTCACTTTGTTTATCTGGTAAAAAAGTAATTGCAACCGCTTCTAAATAGGGTAATTTAATTCCATTTTCTTTTTCATAGTAGTTTTTGTTTTTACGAAGTACTAACTTGGTATTTTCAACCCATAATTTAAATTTAAATGGCCCTGTACCGATAGGATGTGAACGGAATTCTGTTCCGTAATATTCCACTATTTCCTTTGGTACAACAGAACAATATTTCATACTCAGCAAACCTAAAAAAGGCGGAAATGCTTTTTTTAGTTGAATGTTAAATGTAGTATCATTTACCGCCTTAAAATTAGCTACATTTTTCAACACCCATTTACCGGGCGATGCCACTTTTGCATCTAATAACCGGTTAAAACTGTATTCAAAATCTTGTGCTTTTACTACTCGGGTACTATCTTTTCCAAATAAAAAATGCTTGTGAAATTTTACATCATTTCTTAAATTAAACACATAGCTTTTTCCATCTTTTGAAATAGACCAACTTTTAGCAACATCGGGCTGTACATGTAAACTATCATCTAATTGTACTAAACCACTAAACAATTGATTTACTGCCCAAATATTGGCCTGATTTTTTGCAAAAGCAGGATCTAGAGACGAAATATTAGCATGTTCATTATATCGAAATACTAAGTTTTTGGAATATTTTTTTTGCTTTGAATTACAGGAAATCAAAAACAAAATAATTATAAAAAAAGTACTACTATTTTTCAAATTCATAATCTTTTTCCACTTTACAAATCCTAACCTTAAATGCTTTATACCAAGTACTTCTTCCCTTATTTCTTGCTTCTGTATGATTTACATTCATTTTCCATTTTTTTATAGCATCTAAACTATCCCAATAACTAACTGTTATTCCCAACTCATTTCTAGCAGATTCCATTCCTAAAAACCCTTCTTGTTTTTTAGCTAATACAACCATTTTATCCGACATTTCATTATAGGTTTTATCTCCTTCTGATCTAATAGAAGTAAAAATCACAGCGTAATAAGGTAATTTAGGTGTTTTTGCAATCATATTATAAAAATAAAATTCTGTACTTTTGCACCCGATAAATGTACAAGAATGAGCGCACAAAAAAAAGTGGCATTTTATACACTGGGATGTAAATTAAATTTTTCTGAAACCTCAACCATTGCTAGAAATTTTCAAGGCGAAGGATTTGAACGTGTGGATTTTAGCAAAAAAGCAGATATTTATGTAATTAACACTTGTTCCGTAACCGATAATGCAGATAAACGATTTAAAACCATTGTTAAATCGGCTTTAAAACAAAATGAAAATGCTTTTTTAATTGCTATTGGTTGTTATGCGCAGTTAAAACCTGAAGAATTGGCTGCTGTTGACGGTGTAGATTTAGTACTTGGAGCTACTGAAAAATTTAAGATTACCAATTATATTAATGATTTATCTAAAAATGATTTAGGGGAAATCCATTCGTGTGAAATTGAAGAAGCTGATTTTTATGAAAGTTCTTACTCCTTTGGTGATAGAACGCGTGCTTTTTTAAAAGTACAAGATGGTTGTGATTATAAGTGCACCTATTGTACCATTCCGTTAGCGCGAGGGATTTCTAGAAGTGATACCTTAGAAAATGTTTTACAAAATGCCAAAGAAATATCCCAAAAAGGAATTAAGGAGATTGTACTAACTGGAGTTAATATTGGCGATTATGGTAAAGGTGAGTTAGGAAATAAAAAGCACGAACATACCTTTTTTGAATTAGTACAGGCTTTAGATACAATTGAAGGAATTCATCGATTACGAATATCATCAATTGAACCAAATTTGTTAACTAATGAAACTATAGCATTTGTGGTTAATTCAAACAGTTTTGTTCCACATTTTCACATTCCTTTACAAAGTGGTAGCAATACACTACTTAAACTTATGAAACGTAGGTATTTACGTGAAACTTATACTAACAGAGTACAATCTATTAAAAAGCAAATGCCAAATGCTTGTATTGGCGTAGATGTAATTGTAGGTTTTCCAGGAGAAACTGATGAACTGTTTTTAGAAACCTACAACTATTTAAATGAATTAGATATTTCGTATTTACATGTTTTCACGTATTCAGAACGTCCAAATACAGAAGCTGTTGAAATGGAAGATGTAGTTCCTCAAAAAATACGTGCTAAAAGAAGTAAAATGCTACGAGGATTATCAGTAAAAAAGCGTAGATCTTTTTATGAAAGTCAACTTGGAAACGAATTAACTGTACTTTTTGAAAGTGAGAATAAAGGAGGCTTTATTCAAGGATTTACAGAAAATTACGTGAAAGTTAAAGCTCCATGGAATCCCGAATTGGTAAATACATTACATAAAGTTAAACTAACTCATATTGATGATGACGGCATAGTACGATTTGATTGGGTTAAAACTCCATCTATTGTTTAAATTTAAATTATGTTGATTTGACCGAATTATATATTTTTTTATATATTTCTCTACTATTAAACAAAAAAAGTAAGAATCTATTTGAAATATATTACTTCTTTTCATATCTAAAAAATAAGTTTTTATAGAACTTTAGTCTCAGCTATTAAAAACACTAATTAGAATGATTCTAAATTATTGTTTTTATTCACTTTTTTTTACTAAATTCGTTTTAGAGAGGATTTATTAAAATGAAAAAGTATAAAATACAGTTTCATTTACAATAATTTCAGCACCATATAGTACCTTTTTTAATTTATAAATAACTATTAACAGCATAATTAACTATGAAGAAAAATAAAAATTGGTTAGCTTGGTTATTTCTAACTGTAAGTTTACTTGTTACATTTTATATAACTTCATATATTAAATCAAAGGATGATAAGATAGCTGAAACTGAATTTAAGTTTGAGTCCAAAGAACTCAGTAATAAAATAATAGAACGGCTACATGCCCATGCACAAATACTTCAAAGCGGAGCCGCTTATTTTAGTGTTTCTGATACGGTAACCCGAAAGCAATGGCAGGCATTTGTAAAGAATTCCAAGATTAATCTTAATTTACCAGGTATACAAGGTATTGGCTTTTCTTTGATTGTTCCCGAGAATAATTTAAAACAGCATATATTAAAAATTAAAAGAGAAGGTTTCCCTAATTACAAAGTGTTACCGGAAGGTAAGCGTAGCACTTATACTTCTATTATTTATCTTGAACCTTTTTCAAAACGCAACCTCCGTGCTTTTGGTTATGATATGATGACTGAACCTGTACGCAGAGAGGCCATGGAACGTGCACGAGACATGGATGTAGCAGCCCTTTCGGGAAAAGTTCTTTTAGTACAAGAAACTGCAACAGATGTTCAGGCAGGCAATTTAATGTATGTACCGGTATATCGAAAAGGGGCAGCAACCAAAACACTTAAACAACGCCGAGAAGCAATTATAGGGTGGGTTTACAGTCCTTACCGCATGAATAATCTTATGTCAGGCATCATGGATGAATGGGATTCTCTAGGCAACAAAAAATTATACCTGTACATCTTCGATGGGGCAGAAAATTCACCACAAGCAATGTTGTACAAATCTCATGAACCTCATGAGCAAAGTGCTTCAGAAAACATTCGTTTTTCCAATAAAATTCTAGTTAATTTCAATGGGCATCAATGGTTGCTTGTATTTGATCAACAAGCTGGAAATATATTTACAGATCACTTAAGTGTTTTGGCTGTGTTTCTTAGTGGGCTAATAATCAGTTTCTTAATATTTTTATTTACCAAATCATTGATAAATTTAAATTACAGGGCAAGGTCTATAGCTAAAAGGTTAACCGTTGAACTAAAAGAAAATGCAAGATTGCTTAAAGAGTCACAGAAAATAGCCAATTTAGGCAGTTATTCATTGGATTTAAAAACTGGTGTCTGGAAAAGTTCTGAAGTGCTTGACAAAATTTTTGGGATTAACAAACGTTTTGTCAGATCTGTTCAAGGTTGGAATGCATTAATCCATCCAGATTACAAGGAACAAATGATGGATTATTTTAAAAATACGGTAATTGATAAAAAAAAGCCATTTAACAAGGAATATAAAATAGTTAAAAATAACAACCTAGAAGAAAGGTGGGTACATGGGCTTGGAAGATTGAAATTCGACAAAAACAACTATCCTGTCAAAATGATAGGGACTATAAGTGATATAACAGAACGTAAACTAGTAGCCGAAAAATTACATATAGGTAGTGAACAGTATAAAAGTTTATTTGAGAATTCTCCTTTAGGAATTTACCAAACTAAACCAAATGGAACTATCCTAAAAGCAAATTCCACTTTATTAAAAATGTTGGAATACGATTCATTAAGTGAGTTGCAAAAACTTAACTTGAATAAAGAAGGCTATAGCAACCATTCTTCTATTTCCAGGAAACAATTTATTAAAATAATTGAAAGAAATGGGTTTATAAAAGGCTTGGAAGAAAGTTGGGTGACACGAAGTGGAAAAATTATTCCTATTCGTGAAAATGCACGAGTAATAAGAAGTGAAACTGGAGAAACATTGTTTTATGAAGGCACTGTTGAAGATATTACTGAACGTAAACTTGCAGAGGAAAGTTTACGCTTAAGTCAGGAACAATATGCACTAGCTGTTAATGGTTCTAGAGATGGACTCTGGGATTGGGACATTGTTGCTGATAAAGTCTATTTCTCACCTCGCTGGAAAAATATGTTGGGGTATGAAGATGAAGAATTAGAAAACAAATTCAGTACATGGGAAAGCTTATTACATCCCGATGATTTAGAACACACTTTATCCAACATTCAAGCTTACTTTAATAAAAAAACACCTATATATGATATAGAATTCAGAATGCGTCATAAGGATGGTAGTTACCGATGGATTTTGGCTCGTGGTGAAGCACTTCGGGATGAAGAAGGTAAGCCCTACCGAATGGCCGGCTCGCATACAGACATCACTGAGCGAAAGTTAACAGAAGAAGAGATTAAGTCATTGGCAAAATTTCCTTCTGAAAATAGAAATCCTGTATTACGTTTGAATCAGGATGGCGTAATCCTGTATGCAAATGAAGCATCTCAACAAATTCTTAATAATTGGGAATGTAAAATTGGCAGCCAAGCTCCAAAATTATGGAGGGATTTAGTCGCTGAAATACTAGCTATTCAGAATAAAAAATCTGTTAATGTTGAGATTGATGGTCGCTTTTTCTTATTTGCAGTTGTCCCAATTCCTGAAGGTGGCTACGTTAACCTATATGGTAATGATATCACTGAAAAGAAATTGGCAGAGGAAGAATTAAAAGAAAGTGAAAAGCGTCTTCGAACAATTGTAGAAACATCTCCAATTCCATTTACAATAGCTAAAGTTTCAGATGGAACCCTCCTAATGGCTAATGAAAGTCTGGGGAAACTCTTTGATATACCAGTTACAGATATAATCGGTAAAAAAACACCTTATTTTTATCACAACCTAAACGACAGAGATAAATTATTAAAAGCTTTTTCTAAGAAAGGGTATCTTGATAATTATGAAGTAACTCTAAGAAAATCGGATGGTTCTTTGATTTGCTGTTCTGTATCCTTAAAATTAATGACATTGGACAATGAACAGGTAATACTTACTGGTTTCCACAATATTACAAATCTCAAAAAAACTGAAAAAAAGATTAAAGATTTGAATGAGAATCTGGAAGAACTCATTAATCAACGAACTTTAGAACTTCAATTAACAAAAAATCGTTCGGAATACTTATTAACTTCATCTCCTGTAATCATTTATACTTTAGAAGCTAAACCTCCATTTAAAACAACATTTATGGGTAAAAACATCCACCAAATGGTAGGGTATGAACCTAAACAATTTATAGAAGATTCTAATTTTTGGGATAGTAAAATTCATCCTGATGATGTTGGGCATGTTTTTGATGAAATGAATCATGTAATTAAAAAAGGTACCGTTACACTTGAATACAGGTTTTTACAAAATGATGGAACCTATCGATGGATGCGTGACAGCATTATCGTTGCAAAAAATGAGAAAGGTAAACCTGTTGAGTTTCTTGGTTATTGGATAGATATTACGGAACGAAAGGAGTCTGAAGATAAATTGAAACAATTCAAAGAAACTTTAGATCGAACCAATGATTCTATTTTCTTTTTCAATCCAGATTCTCTTCAGTTTTCCTATGCCAACAAAGGTTGTATTGACAGTTTAGGCTACACTAGAGAGGAACTATTGCAAATGACCCCGCTAGATATTAAACCTGAATTTAATGAACAACGTTTTAGACAGTTAATAAAACCTTTAATGAAAAAAGACAGTAATCCGTTTATAACATTTGAGACACTACATCGTCATAAAAACGGCTCTGATTTTCCGGTTGAAATTCTTCTTCAATACTTTGGAGGAAAAGACAAATCTAAACGTTTTATTGCCATCATTCGAGATAATACAGAACGCAAAAAATATGAAAAAGAATTACAAGAAACCTTAAAAGAAATTTCCGATTATAAATATGCTATGGATGAATCTGGTATTGTTGTTATTACTGATAGAAAAGGCATTATAAGGTACACCAATGATAAATTTTGTGAAATTTCAAAATATACACGAGATGAATTAATTGGTAATAATCATCGTATTATGAATTCAGGGTTTCATCCCCAAGAATTTTTTCATGATTTATGGAGTACCATTGAGGCAGGGAAAATATGGAGAGGAGATATTAAAAATAAAACAAAAGACAACCTTTTTTTCTGGGTACATACGGTTATAGTCCCTTTTCTTGATAAAAAAAGAAAACCTTATCAATATGTTGCAATTACAAGAGATATCACAGAAGAGAAATATTTAAGTGAAGAACTTATAAAGTCTAAAGAAGCCGCTGATGCTGCTAACCATGCTAAAAGTGAATTTTTAGCCAATATGAGCCACGAAATCCGTACACCTATGAATGCCGTTATTGGTTTTTCAGAATTGTTGTATAATACTGTTGAAGGCGAAAAACAACGCTCACAAATTGAATCTATACGTAATAGCGGTAAAAACCTGTTGAAAATTATAAATGATATTCTAGATTTATCAAAAATAGAAGCAGGAAAATTAACCCTTCAAAAAGAAGCTGTAAATATTCATAAGCTTGCCAAAGACATGGAAATGGTGTTTTTACATAAAACAGAAGATAAGAATCTATCGTTTTACATTGAAACAGAAAGTAAGATTCCTTCTGCCTTATTCCTCGATGAAACTCGCTTGCGTCAGGTATTGTTTAATTTATTAGGGAATGCGGTTAAATTTACTGAAAAAGGGCATGTAATTCTTACATTAGATAAAAAGGAAAAAGGAAACAACAAAATTGACTTAATAATTAAAGTAGAAGATACCGGAATTGGAATACCAAAAGCACAACAAGAAAAAATATTTGAAGCTTTTAGCCAACAAGAAGATCAAATTAACAGTAAATATGGTGGAACAGGTTTAGGGCTTACCATTACAAAGAGGTTAGTGGAAATGATGGGAGGAAAAATAAGCGTTAGCAGTAAACCAGATAAAGGAAGTGTTTTTACCATTTACCTGCCTAATGTTAAAATAGGTGCTATTGAAGATGTTATAAGTGACAAAATTACATTTAACCCTGCATCGGTTATTTTTAACAAAGCTAAAGTATTGGTTGTTGACGATAATAAGGAGAATCGAAATTTAATTATAGGTCTTCTTGAAAATTCTCCATTAACCCTGTTTGAAGCTGTAAATGGAGAAGAAGCAGTTACTATTGCAACACGAGACCTTCCTGATTTAATATTGATGGATTTAAGAATGCCTGTAATGAACGGTTACGAAGCAAGGCAAATTTTAAAAAACCAAGAAAGCACAAAGTCTATACCGGTGATTGCAATTTCTGCATCTAGCAAAATACTTTCAAAATCCGGTGAATTGGAAGAAATCTTCAACGATTCACTTATGAAACCAATTGATATGGCTGAACTTGTGGAAGTATTAAAAAAATACTTAAAACACCAAATCGTTGAAAAGGTAGTTATTACACAGGAAAAAGAGCCTAAAGAAATCAAATACAAGATAAATGCAGAACAACAAAAGCACTTACCTAAATTGATACATATTCTTGAAGATGATTTTATACCGGCTTACCACAAAGCGGTGAAAACTCAGATGATTGACCAAATAGAAAAATTTGGAAAAGATTTAGTTACATTAGCCGAAAAAAACAACATTACCATTATTCTTAATTATGGCAATGAAATTTGTAAATTGACCGATAATTTTGAAATAGATAAATTGATAAAAACACTTAACAGATTTCCTCAACTTATTAAAGAACTTAAGTCCCTAATTAATAATAAATAATTCTATGGAAATAACTAAAGAAAAACAATTTAAGATTTTGGCGGTTGACGATAATTCAAAAAACATCCAAGTAATAGGAAGTGTTTTGCGCGAAGTTGGCTATTCTGTTGGATTTGCATTTGATGGTCAGCAAGCCTTAACCTTACTTCAGAACAGCGATGATTATGACCTTATACTTTTAGATGTTAACATGCCTGTAATGAATGGTTTTGAAACCTGTAAAGCGTTACGGGAAAATGAAAAACTTAAAGATATTCCAGTTATATTTCTCACTGCACTTAATGAACCCGGTGATATTATTGCCGGATTTGATGCTGGAGGTCAGGATTATGTTTGCAAACCTTTCAATTCTAAAGAATTGTTAGCTAGGGTAAAAACTCAGTTAGAACTTAAATTAAGTAAAGATAAACTTGCTGATGCAAATCTGAATCTGGAAAAAAGGGTACTTGAGCGAACAAACGAATTAAACAAAGCAAAACTAAAAGCAGAAGAATCAGATAGGGTAAAATCAGGTTTTTTGGCATTAATAAATCATGAGTTTAGAACACCTCTAAATACAATTGTCGGTTTTTCAAATATTATTGCAGAAAGAACTACAGATTCAGATTTGTTGAAATTTTCTAAAATAGTTTATAATCAAAATGAGTTATTGGTAAAATTGTTAGACGATATTATTGATTGTGCTCAAATTGAGTCTGGAAGTTTAAATCTTTCAAATGAGTCTATAGACCTAAATAAACTAATAGATGAACTTCAAATTCAATTAGAAAAAAAATGTTCATCAGAAGTTTCCTTGATATCCAATACACCTCTTAAAGAACTATTTATTAATGCCGATAAATTAAGAATTAAACAAATTTTTACAAATTTAATTTTAAACGCAATTAAATTTACACCAAAAGGAACTGTTACTTTTGGTTATAATATTGATGGAAAGTCTGAAATAATCTGTTTCGTTAAGGATACTGGAATTGGAATCTCAACTGAGAATTATACTAAAATTTTTGATCGTTTTATTAAATTAGATTCCTTCACACAAGGAACTGGTCTTGGTTTATGTATAGTAAAAAATTTAGTTAACCTTTGGGGTGGTAAAGTTTGGGTAGAATCTGAACTTAAAAAAGGAGCAGCTTTTTATTTTAAAATTCCCTTCAAAATTGTAAAAACGTAAACTTCTCTTGCTGTTTTTTCAATGGTTATGAAACTAACTACAAGTCAAATAAAAAAATTAAACCTAAACTGCATATTATTGCTCAAACATCATTTACTTTACCTGAATGTTATTACAAAAATAAAAGAAGTTGGTTTTGATGACTATATTTCAAAACCTATCAATAAGAATGATTTATTTGAGTGGATTAGAAAATTTCCATAATGAAAATAAATATATAACCTATTCAATTATCTGAAGATGAAATTATAAGATTTTATCGAACGAAAGTTCTTACTTTTGTTTAAAAATTTTAAATCAATTAAAATAAAGCCTATGGCCGAATTATACACTTTTGCATTATTAGTATTTACCTCATTTTTCACCTTGATAAATCCGTTGGGTACTATGCCTATTTTTATGACCATGACGGCTACATTAAGTAAACAGCGAAGAAAACAAACTGCTAAAAAAGCAACTATAATTGCATTTTTCACCATAATAGCATTTGCATTTTCTGGTCACATATTGTTTAATTTTTTCGGAATATCTGTTAATAGTTTTAGAATTGTTGGTGGCGTTATTTTCTTTACCATGGGCTGGGATATGTTACAAGCGCGTTTAGGACATATTAAACATACGGACGATGAAGAAAAAATTAATGCTTATGTTGACGATATTTCTATCACCCCATTGGCTATACCAATGATTTGTGGTCCTGGAGCAATAACCAACGCCATCATTTTAATGGAGGATGCGCATGAATACACGTATAAAATTACGCTAATTGCGGTAATTGCCTTAGTACTTTTAATCACTTATTTAATATTAATTGGAGCAAGTAAAATTACAGATAAACTTGGTGAAACTGGCAACAAAGTAATGATGCGTTTAATGGGATTAATTGTAATGGTTATTGCGGTAGAATTTTTCTTTAGCGGATTAAAACCTATCGTTTTAAGTATGATACATCCATAATGTCAACCTTAAAAACTCATATTTATTTTATTCCAGGATTAGGTGCAAGTTCAAAAATATTTGAATTTATCAATCTGCCTGATGAAAAATTTGAATTCCATAATTTAGAGTGGTTACTACCATTATCAAATAAAGAGCCTTTAGAAGCTTATGCTAAAAGAATGGCAAATCTAGTAGTGCATAAAAAAGTAATTTTAGTTGGAGTTTCATTTGGCGGAATTATGGTTCAAGAAATGAGTAAATTTCTTACAACGAAAAAAATAATTATTATTTCAAGCATTAAAAACACCAACGAATTTCCAAAACGTTTAAAATTTTTACGAAAAACTAAAGCTTACAAGCTATTTCCACTAAAATTATTAAATAATCTTGAAACCTTTTCAGCGTATGCCTTTGGTGATTTTGCAAAAAAAAGAATTGTCTTATATCAAAAATATTTATCAGTTAGAGATGAAAGCTACCTTAATTGGGCTTTATATAATGTTTTAAATTGGCAACCAACTTCAGTTCCTGCCAATCTAATTCATATTCAAGGAACACAGGATAAAATTTTTCCTATTGAAACCATTACAAATTGTATTCCTGTTAAAAATGGAACCCATGCTATGATTATTTATAAAGCCAAAACCATCTCTAAAATTATTTTAGAAAACATTTAGTTGTAATAATTAGTTTCATTTCCTAAAATTTTCAATTTAATTTGTATTTTAAGCCTATAAAATGTTTGGAATTATGAAAAATGAAATTAAAATTTTAAGTTTAATAGCAATTATATTAGTAAGTTCATTATTAATTTTCGCTACTAAAGACAATAAAACTAGTTCGGAAAGTGATATAAGTACTAGCGAATTTTATAAAATAAAAGCATTAAAAATTCCAAAAAATTTATCCTTTGCCGGAGAACGAATTCCTTTAGAAAAACAGGATATTAAAGAACGAATTGATCGTGAATTATTGGTGAACACCTATTGGCAATCTAATGGATTATTATTTTTTAAACGAACTCATAAATACTTTCCAATAATTGAACCTATCTTAAAAAAGAATGGTATTCCTGATGATTTCAAATATTTAGCAGTAATTGAAAGTGGATTAATGAATGTTACGTCTCCAGCTGGAGCAAGAGGGTTTTGGCAATTATTGCCAGATACGGCAAAAGAAAATGGATTAGAAGTAAACGATAATGTAGATGAACGTTATAACTTAGAATTAGCTACACAAGCTGCATGTAATTATTTAAAAAAAGCACGTATAAAATTTGGAACTTGGACTTTAGCTGCTGCTGCCTATAATGCAGGAATAAAAGGTATTGCCAATAAATTAGAAACTCAAAAAGTAACTTCGTACTATGATTTATTGGTTGGTGATGAAACCAAAAGATACGTACCAAGAATGATAGCGGTTAAAGAAATTTTAACGCATCCTAAAAAGTATGGCTTTATTTTTGAAGAGGATGATTTATACAATTTGGTGAAAACCAAAACAATAAAAGTGGACACTGTAATTACAGATATTGCCCGTTTTTCGAAAAAGTTAGGAATTAATTACAAAATTTTAAAACTTCACAATCCCTGGTTACGTGAAAACCGGTTAAATAATAAAACCAAAAAAGAATATAGTATTAAAATACCAACAAAAAAATTATGAAAATGACAGTTTCAACAATTATTTTATTAATTATAATAGGATTAGTAGCAGGTTTATTAAGTGGTTTAATTGGCATAGGTGGTGGTGTAGTAATGGTACCCTTATTTATATTATTGCTCAGCTTAAATCAGTACAATGCACAAGGATTAAGTTTAGCAGTAATGCTACCCCCTGTAACTTCATTAGCCGTTTATAATTATTATAAATCTGGTGGAGAAGTAGTTAGTTGGAAACTAATCTTAATTGTTTCAGCTATGTTTGTTATTGGCGGATATTTTGGGTCAAAAATTGCTTTATATACCAATCAAAATTTACTAAAAAAAATATTTGGTTTTATAATGTTAATTATTGCTTTTAAGTTTATTTTTTCAAAATAAATTTAATAAAACGCAATATGGATATTTACCTTTTAAATAACCTATCTTTGCCTTATGGGATTAACAAATAATGATGTTTTAAAAAAACTTAGAGTTGCGCTGAAATTAAGAGATGATGATATTGTTAAAATTTGCAAATTAGTAGATTTTAATATTTCAAAAAGTGAATTAGGAGCGCTTTTTAGAAGTGAAGACCACCCAAAATATATGGAATGTGGTGATCAAATTTTACGCAATTTTTTAAACGGACTGATTATTCATTTACGAGGACCAATGCCTAAAAAAAAGAATACTTAAATATAAACCTAACAGGTTTTAAAAACCTATTAGGTTTGGTAGGTTTTGTTTCACTTGTTCAAATTCGGTAATTATTTCCCTAACTATTTCTACAGCTGGTTTTATCTCATGAATTAAACCTGCAACCTGACCAATCTCTAATTCGCCTTGTTCTAAATCGCCTTCAAACATTCCTTTTTTAGCTCTTGCTCTTCCTAATTTTTCTTTTAATTGTTCAACGGTTGGGTTTTGCTGATACAAATCCTGTAATTCATTGTAAAACTTATTTTTAATTAACCGTACAGGAGCTAGTTCTTTTAAGGTTAAATGGGTGTCGCCGTCTTTAGCTTTTACTACTTCATTCTTAAAATTAATATGAGAAGAAGCTTCATTACTAGCTACAAATCTACTCCCAATTTGTACAGCATCTGCTCCTAAAACCATGGCTGCTAACATTCCTCTGCCAGTAGCAATCCCCCCAGCAGCTATTATAGGAATACTCACTTTTTCTTTTACCATTGGGATTAAGGTAAACGTAGTTGTTTCTTCTCGTCCATTATGTCCTCCTGCTTCAAACCCTTCTGCAACAACAGCATCAACCCCAGCTTCTTCTGATTTTACAGCAAATTTTACACTACTAACTACATGAACTACTTTTATTCCATTTTTTTGTAAAAAAGAGGTCCAAGTTTTTGGGTTTCCGGCAGAAGTAAATACTATTTTAATACCTTCATCTACAATAATTTTCATTATTTCTTCAATATTTGGGTATAACATTGGAACATTTATACCAAATGGTAGATTAGTTGCTTTTTTACATTTTTGAATATGTTCTTTCAGCACTTCAGGATACATCGATCCAGCCCCAATAAGTCCCAATCCACCAGCATTGCTAACTGCTGAAGCTAATTTCCATCCACTATTCCAAATCATTCCAGCTTGAATTAAAGGGTATTTAATTTGAAACAAATCCGTAATTCTATTTTTCATTAATTTTTAAGCATTTTTATGGTAGATACTTTATTATTATAAGCTAATTGCATCATATACAATCCTTTTGGTAAATAGGAAATATTGATACTTGGTTTATCTTTAAAAATTGATTGATGTATCATGTTCTTTCCTAACAAATTTAAAATAGTAATTTCAATTTCATCAGCATTTTTAGGAAATTTAAAATTGACTTTATCTTTTATTGGATTTGGAAAAATTGAAGCTTGGTCTAAATCACTTTTTATGTTTTCAACTTTTAATAAATTATAAACCGATTCAAAATTGGGTATTCCGTAGCCTTCTTGTGCAGTTGGTGTTGTATATAAGTTTCCTGATTCTTTTACCATTTGAATAATTTCTGCATTTGTTTTATCAGGATAGGCTTGCCATAAACAAGTAATTACACCTGTCATAATTGGGGATGCAAATGAAGTACCATTTGAAGTAGCAATACTTCCGGCACTATTAATAATATATACATTTGATCCTTGAGCATCAACATCTGGCTTAATTCTACCATCAAAAGTAGGCCCATACGAACTAAAACTTGCAACATTTTCGGTAGCATCCACTGCTCCAACACTTAAAATAGAAGTTGCATCCGCTGGAGCACTAATATAATGCCAGCTACTATTACCTTCATTACCCGCTGCATTTACCAAAATCATACCTCTGGAAAAAGCAACTTCTGCACCTCTACTTATAAATGTGGTTTTACCATCCATATCGTTATACGTATAATTATATTTTGGATTATCAAAAGTGGTATATCCTAAGGATGTGTTAATAACGTCCACACCTAAACTATCTGCTTTTTCAGCAGCTTCTACCCACAAGCTTTCTTCTAAAGGAGATTCTTGAGAATTATCTTCTGAAATAAATAAATAAAATTTTGCATCGGGTGCAGTACCCACAAACTGATTATCAACATAACCAGCAATGGTTGATAAAACTGCCATTCCATGATAATGACCTGTATAAAAATTAGGATTTCTATTTACAAAATCGTAACCACCTAAAATTTGATTATTGTCCTTAATTCTTTGAAAAGCTGCATACGTATCTACATTTGGAAAACCTGCATCAATAATAGCAATTTCCATTCCTTGTCCTGTAAAATTATTTTGATGCAACACATCACCTTTTATCATTTGAATTTGATTGGTTGAATTCCCATAATTAAAATCCGTGGTAAAATCTAACTTGTTAGTTTTTTGGACTATTTTATTTTTTAAACTGGATTTTCCTCCAGTATTTAAAGACTTATCTGCAAAAACCACCGAAGCAACAAAACTTAAGTTTAGCAAATTATTGATATCGTTTTGTGTTCCTTGCACATGCAAGGCATTTAACCATTTAGATTTTGCTAAAACTGTAACACCCGTTTGTTTTTTAACTTGATTGATATACGTTAATTCTATTGGAACATCTTTACTGTCAAAAGCTATATTATAACGAATCCGCCTATCAATAGCACGTTGTGTCAACATCGTAATAGGTGACGCTAAAAAATTACTTTCACTTGGTTTATCTTTAAAATAAACCCAAGCATCTTCAATAGTACTTTGAGAAAAAAGAGTATTGCTTAATATTAGAAAAAAAAAGAATAGTAGTTTTATTTTCATGGTATTAACATTAAGGGGTTTCGACTACTAAATTAGTAAAATTTAAATAAATAACTTTTTTAAGTTTCTCACACCTATGAAATTACGCCAGAACCTAACAACTCGTTATTTTGATACCAGGCTACAAATTGCCCCTCAGTAATAGCAGATTGTAGGTTTTCAAATGCTACAAATAAACCATTTTTCACTTTGTAAATAGTCGCTTTTTCTAATGTTTGGCGATATCTAATACGTGCCATAACTTCCATAGATTCCCCTTTTTTTAGGGTCAAATCGGTTCGTAACCAATGAATTTCATCATTTTTAATAAATAATGTATTTCTATATAAACCTTTATGCTGTTTTCCTTCTCCACAATAAATTACATTTTCAACCACATCGGTATCAATTACAAACAAAGGTTCTTTGGTGCCTCCAACAGCCAAACCTTTACGTTGACCTTTTGTGAAATAATGTGCTCCTTGATGTTTACCAACTATTTTTCCATCGGTAGTTTTATAAGAATATTTAGTTGCATTAAATGCTAACTCTTCTTCTTTTGAATTAAAAGCAGGAATTTTTCTATCATAAATTTCTGAATCCAAAGGAATTTGAACAATAACACCTTCTTTAGGTTTTAATTTTTGTTGTAAAAATTCAGGCAAACGAACTTTGCCAATAAAACATAAACCTTGCGAATCTTTTTTAGAAGCTGTAATTAAATTTTGCTTAGTGGCAATTCTTCGCACTTCTGGTTTGGTCAATTCTCCTATTGGAAACAAAGCTTTTGCTAGTTGTTGTTGAGAAACTTGACATAAAAAATACGATTGATCTTTATTTTTATCAGTTCCACCTATTAATTTATAAATAGTTTCTCCATTAATTTCTTCGGAAGCCTTACGGCAATAATGTCCTGTAGCTACATAATCTGCTCCCAAATCTAGGGCAACTTTTAAAAACGCATCAAACTTAATTTCTCGGTTGCATAAAACATCCGGATTTGGAGTTCTGCCTTTTTCATATTCGTTAAACATATAATCAACAATCCGATCTTTGTACGCTACACTTAAATCTACTACTTGAAATGGAATTCCTAATTTTTCGGCAACCAACATGGCATCATTGCTATCTTCTAACCAAGGACATTCGTTAGAAATAGTTACGGAATCATCATGCCAATTTTTCATAAATAACCCAATAACATCATACCCTTGTTCTTTTAACAAATAGGCAGCAACACTACTATCTACACCTCCGGATAACCCTACAATAACTCGTTTCATCTTATTTTTTAAAATGCAAATTTACATATAAGTTTTAGGAAAATAAAATTGGTTTCATATATGTTTCTTAATGGTTCATCATATAAAAATGATTTAAAAAAAACTTTAAATACGTATATGTAATACAAGTCACACGCGTATATGTAGATGTAACTTACTTTTACCGCTAAAATGAAAATAAAAATTTATATAGCTACTTTCTTTATAATAATTTTTTTAGGAAAACTTATTACAATAGATTCTAATATTTTTGGACTTATTTTTAAAGGTAATGAAATTACATTTGTAGATCCATTTTGTCCTAATCAGAAATTAAAATCGGCAAAAGAAACTAATAGTTTTCATAAATATATAACATCGAATAAAATAGAAATTAATGTTTTTTGTAATACAATCTATTCCATTAATTTTTTTAAAATTTTTACTTTTTTCAAAAAATCTAATTACAAAAAAATCAATTATTTTTCATTTTTAGTAGACTCACTTTATAGTTTTAAATTCTACCCTCCTCCTAAATTTAATTTCTAAACCCGTTAAAAAAAGCGATTTTCAGTATAAACAACCAGTTTTTATATTGAAATATAATTTATTTAGAATTATTATGTAAACAATTAATTCTAAATAATATCGGAAATTATATCTAATCTAATAACTCCATATTATTATAAAATATGAAAAATAAAATTTTAGTTAGCACAAAATCTGTGTTAATATTTAGAGTTATGCTAAGTTCCATTTTTTTAATGGCAAGTATAGCTCACTTACTAAATATAGATAAAACACTTGAACGTTTAAACCAAGCAAAACTTAAAAACCTTGCTTATTTATTTGGAGACCCAAAATGGTTAATAATTCTTTCAGGTATAATAATGTTTATAGCCGGTTTAAGCTTATTAGTAGGTTATAAAACAAAATGGGCTGCACTTGCATTAACTGCGGTTATAATTCCTATAACAATTACTGTTCAAGTAGGCCAAATGAATACCATAGGTCCGTTATTTAAAAATATAGCAATACTTGGCGGACTCTTATTTTTTATTTTAAACAATTTTAAAACAACTCAAATACAATAAAACGATGAAAAACATATTATTAAGTGCTATTGCATTAACAATTGTACTATTTTTTACAGCAACAACTAGAGCTCAAGAGACTAAAAAGAATAATTATGTAGTACTCACAAAAAAAATTCCACAATTACAGCCTATACTTTTAACTGCTGAAACTTTAAAAAAAGAAGACGATAATGCATTTGGTGATTTTCAAGTAATTATTTGTGGAAAAACCGTGAATCAACTGTCTAACAAAGAATTAATGGATAAATTTATTGAAAAAGCCAAAACTATTAATGTAAAAATAGTAGTTTGTGGATTATCCTTAAAAAAATTTAAAATAGACAAAAGTATAGTTCCAAAATCTATTGAAGTTGTAAAAAATGGCCTTTTATATGATTTTAGATTACAAGAAAAAGGATATTTGAGCATTGAGCTTTAAAGATAGATGCTTTAAACAGCCTTACAAATTAATTCTTGTAAGGCTGTTTATAAAATATTTAAAAATCATTCTACTTTTAATCCATATATTAAATGACCACAAACCACATCATTTAAATGAATCATATTTGGTAAGTGACCAAGTTTTTTAAATTTAAACTTTTCTAAAAGTTTAAGTGTAGAAGTATTTATATCTAAAACAAAAGCAAGTGAACTTTTTATATTTAATCTTTTGCAATCATGCAAAACATAATTTAACAAAGCTGTTCCTATTCCTTTTCTGTGATAAGAATAATCTATATAATAACTAATTTCAGCTACTGTTGACATTGCCTTTCTTCCAGGTCGATAAGGTGATAAAGAACAATAACCAACAATATTATTTTTATGGGTTACTACATATAAAGGATAGGTGTTTTTATCAAATTTTTGAAACCAAGCTAATCTTTCTTCTACTTTAAATTCAACAGTATCTCCAGTAGCACATTTAGATTTAATTGCCTGATTATAAATGGAAACCAAAATTGGCAAATCACTAAGTTGTGCAAATCTAAATTTTAAATTTTTTACCATTATTGCTTAAGCCTATCTACATTTACAGATTTTCCATTTTCAAAGTATTCCCATTTGCCAACTTTTACATCGTTTTCATAATTACCAGTATAAATTAATTTACCATTAATATTGTAGTATTTAGCCAGTCCATTCAACTTTCCTTCAGCATAATTTAAATCGTCTAATAAAACTCCATTTTCAGCAAACCGTTTGGTATTTCCCTGTAATTTACCATTTTTATAAAATACCGTTTCAGCAATTTTCCCTGATTTATAGTAGGTAACCGATTTTCCTTCTAAAATACCATCTTTATAATTTTCTTCGGATAGCAAAGTTTTTCCATTAGGTTGATAATATTTCCAAAGCCCTGTTCTTTTTTTACCATCTATTACCCCTTTGCTTTCCAAAACTCCTTTTACCGTGTAAAAAGAAATTTTTGCTAAATTATTATTGTTTTCAAAAGTTTTTATTGCAATTGGATGTGCTGAACTTAAAGCGCTATAAAATTTAAAAACACCAATTTCTTTACCGTTTTTAAACTGCCCAACATATCTAATTTTCCCATTGTTGTAATGCTTTTTCCAAACTCCGGTTCTTTTACCATTCGCATTCAACTGATTAATTTTTTCTTGAGCCGAAAGTCCATGAAAACTAAATACCACAAAGCATACAATAAAAAATAGTTGGTGATTATTTTTCACAATTTAAACAGATTTCAATTTTAATATTTATTTAGAGTATTTAACCATTCTGAAAAAACTTCACTTTGTTGTTCCGTTAAAACAGCATTTTTATGAATTAACGTATAGCTTGTTAAAGGCATTTCTTTTTCTTTAATAACCTCTTTTAAGTTTTTTATAATATGATTTTTTTGTTTTTTATTATATTTCATCCATTCCGAAAAATTTAAATGTTCCTTTCCATCATTTATATGATATGCTAAAAACCATGAAACAGGAGCAATTTTATTATACCAAGGATATACTGTATAGTTTGTATGACAATCTGCACAAGATGTTTTAATAATCTCTTGTACATTTTTAGAAACTTTAATTTCGTTACTTATATCATTTGTATTATTTTTTGTTTGGTTTTTTTTAGGCTGAATAAACTGAATTAAAACCAAGACAATAATAATTATTCCTATTTTTTTTTTCATTTTTATAATTGTATTATTTTTTTTAAATCTTCTTTAGATATGGTTAATAACTTAGATTTAACTAATCTTGGAGTTAACGTTTTCCAGTTACTATTTATTTTAAAAATAGCTTTAAATATTTTAGAAGCCTCCTCTATTTCTCCATTATTTGCCAAAGTAACCGCATACCAATATTTCATTTCTAAATTATCTGAATTTAATTTTTGAGCCTTCATATAATAGGCTTTTGCCAGCTTATTATTTCCAGTTTCAACTGCTAAATCTCCTAAATTCATGTATTCATATGCTTTATGAATAGTAAGTAATCTTCGCATTTCTTTAATAGGATTTGGACTATCTTCTACACGTAAATCCACCACTTTATCTTCCCAACTATTTCCAGTACTTTTAGCTTTAACCACCAAAATAGCTGCAGATTGTTTACCTCTAATATCTCCTCCTTCTTTTTGAGCGGCCTCTAAAGCTGATAAAAGCCGTTCCGCCAAACTACCTTTAGTGTTTTTAAAAGCTTTTGCCATTGCTGGCCAAACTGTATTTTTTTCCATTAAATTCGCTTGAACGGAGAAATTACTTCCTACAATATTTCCTGCTTCTGCTATACAATTTTTACCAGTGTATGAAAAAACATCTCCTTTTGCATTTAATATTGCTAACTGACGAACATCTCTACCTTCATCTAATTTAAGAAGTACTTTCACAGCCATTTTAGGTGTTAATCCATCTTCTAATAAACTTAATCCTCTTGGTCCAAAAGAAGGATTAATAAACGATTGTGTTGCTACAACACCTACACCTGCCTTTCCCCAAGCTACTAAACTACCTACTGAAAACCAATGCGATTGCACTGCAACACCCATTTCACCAGTAATAGTATCACGAGCCACAATAGAAAAAGTATGCGCAAATGGCTCTTTTTTTGAATATAATTGTTGAGCATTTATTTGAAAGCCAAATAAAATAACAGCTAAAAAGAATACTTTATATTTCATTTTTTATAATTTTAATTTTTTAAAGATATCATATTTTTTCATTTTTTAAGCTTATTTAATGTTATGAGAGTAACAAATTTTGGTTTCACATTGTTTTTGCAATCGTTTTATTATATATTTTAATAGAGTTTTCTTATTTAATTTACAAATTAATGTCTTAAAAAAAGATAAAAAAAAAATGACTAAAAAGTATCTAATTCTAAAACTCAGGACTATGGAAAATGCAAGTCGTTTAAATCGTTTAAATGTAGCCAATTTGGTATTAGAAAATAAACTTCTATTTAAATATTTACTTGAGATAGTTTTTGAATTTGACAATAAACTATCCATTAAAGCAGCCTGGGTATTAGAATTTGTGTGTGCTAAAAAATTAGAATGGTTAGCTCCTCACCTTACTTATTTCACCCAAAATATTAATAAAATTAAATTTGATAGTGCTGTACGACCCATTTCAAAAATTTGTGAATTTTTAGCAAAAGACGTTTCTGCAACTCCTAATTCTACTATTAAAAATTCCATAACGAAGGTTCATATTAAAAAAATTATAGAAACTGGTTTTGACTGGTTAATTAGCAACCATAAAGTAGCTGTAAAAGTATATACTATGGAAATGCTCTTTTTGTTTGGTGAAAATTATAATTGGGTGCATATAGAATTACAATTAATTATTCAAAAAAATATCATAAATGAAAGTCCAGCTTATCAAGCTCGTGGAAAGAAAATTTTAAGCTGGATAAACAAAAAATAAAGCCTTTAATTTGGGTTAATTTCCTTAATTTTGTTTTTTAACATCAAACTAAAAGAATGTCCTTAAACAATTTAAATGCCATTTCACCTATAGATGGAAGATATAGATATAAAGTAGAAAATTTAGCTCCTTTTTTTTCAGAAGAAGCTTTAATTAAATATCGTGTAAAAGTAGAAATTGAATATTTTATTGCGCTTGTTGAATTACCTCTTCCACAACTTAAAGATTTTGACAACACTCATTTTAAAAAACTAAGAGATATTTACCTTCTTTTTTCTACTGAAGATGCTCAAAAAATTAAAGAGATTGAAAAAATCACAAATCACGACGTTAAAGCCGTAGAATATTTTATCAAAGAAAAATTTGATCAACTTCAACTTCAAAAATATAAGGAATTTATTCATTTCGGATTAACATCGCAAGATATTAATAACACCGCTGTTCCATTATCTTTACATGATGCTTTTGACGCTGTATATTATCCTGAATTAGCTAATTTATTAGTGAAATTAAAAGAATTAGTTTTAGAATGGAAGGATGTTTCTATGTTGGCAAGAACACATGGACAACCCGCTTCACCTACTCGTTTAGGTAAAGAAATTGAAGTTTTTGTAGAACGCATTGAACAACAAGTTACCCAACTTCAAAATATACCTTATGCAGCTAAATTTGGAGGTGCAACCGGTAATTTTAATGCACATAAAGTTGCATATCCAAACATTGATTGGAAAGCTTTTGGGACTAAATTTGTTGAAAAAGTGTTAGGATTACATCATTCTTTTCCAACCACTCAAATTGAACATTACGACCATTTAGCTGGTGTTTTTGATGCTTTAAAACGAATAAATACTATTTTGATAGATTTTGATAGAGATATTTGGACTTATGTTTCTATGGAATATTTTAAACAAAAAATAAAAAAAGGAGAAATAGGTTCATCCGCAATGCCACATAAAGTAAATCCGATTGATTTTGAGAATTCGGAAGGTAATTTAGGGATTGCCAATGCAATTTTTGAACATTTATCAGCAAAATTACCAATTTCAAGATTACAACGAGATTTAACTGATTCTACCGTTTTAAGAAATATTGGAGTTCCTTTTGGGCACACTATTATTGCTTTTAACTCAACATTAAAAGGATTAAATAAGCTAATCATTAACAAAGAAAAATTTGCAGCAGATTTAGAAAACAATTGGGCGGTGGTTGCAGAAGCTATTCAAACAATTTTAAGAAGAGAAGCATATCCAAATCCATACGAGGCTTTAAAAAATTTAACTAGAACCAATGCTAAAATCACCAAAAAATCTATGGCTGATTTTATAGCCAAACTAAATGTTTCAGACACAATTAAAGAAGAATTAAAACAAATAACCCCTGAAAACTATACTGGAATCTAATGAAAAAGATAACAATACTACTCGTTTTTTTTGCAATTTATGCATGCAACACAAAGCCTTTAAATCCTGATCGATTTAAAAAAGGAACTTTTGAAATTCCTGAAGGTAAAGGTTTTAGCACCACTTATATTACTAGAACCGATTCGTTGCAAATTGAAAAATACGATAACCGAATTGACACGCTTTCTATAATTTGGAAAAATAATTTTAATTATACCTTAAAAATGGTTCATCCAAAAAATGCTATAGATGAAGAACCAATTCACGTAAAAATCACAAACCTATATGATAATTCATATGAATTTGAAGCCGTAATTGGGCATTCAAATTATATTCAAAAAGGAACTATCACCAAAACTAATTAAAATGGAGATATTTTTACATGCTGAAATCTGGGTTGCATTATTAACACTTACATTTTTAGAAATTGTATTAGGTATAGATAATATTATTTTTATTTCTATTGCAGCAGGTAAACTCCCTAAAAACCAAATAAGAAAAGCCACAAGAATAGGTCTTTTTTTAGCAATGATATTTAGAATTATAATGTTGTTAGGTATTTCGTATTTAATATCATTAAAACACCCTTTTTATACCATTAATTTGCCTTGGTTAAAAGTTGGAATAACTGGTCAAAGTATTATTTTAATTCTTGGAGGACTATTTTTACTATATAAAAGTACAAGTGAAATTAGGCAAAAGGTTGAAGGAATTGGACACGATTCAAATTCTCAAAATAAAAATTTTTCAGCAAGTTTAAAAATGACAATTGTTCAAATTGTAATGATAGATATTATTTTTTCATTCGATTCAGTTTTAACTGCCGTTGGAATGACCAATGGTATAAATGGAGCCTTAATAATTATGATAACAGCAGTTATTGTTTCTATGATTATTATGATGCTTTTTGCAACACCAGTTGGTCAATTTGTTAATACGCATCCTACAATACAAATGTTAGCACTCTCCTTCTTAATATTAATAGGGTTTATGTTAATTACTGAAGGAGCTCATTTATCAAATGCTGAGATATTTAATCAAAAAGTAGGTGCAATACCTAAAGGGTATTTATATTTTGCCATTTCTTTTTCTCTGTTTGTAGAATTTTTAAATTTAAAAATGAGAAAAAATAAAAATCCAGTTCAATTACAAGGTTCAACCCTGCTAGAAAGAGACTCGGAAGAAAAAAAAACCTCAAAAAATAATAGAAAATAATTATTTGTGACAATTGTTACTTAAGTGTGTAATTTATATTACCCCTTGCATATTGTTTGTATCTTAGATTTGCGCAAACTAAAAAACAAAAACTATGCGAAGTAAAGACGTGATTTTTTTCACATTTTTCTTATTTAATATTGTAATTGGAATAGCTCAACAAACCATTTCTATTTCATTAAATGAAGTATTAGCTAAGGTAGAGGGGAACAATTATACCATTAAAATTTCTGTGGAAGATTTTAAAGCTGCAAAGGCAGATTTTAATCAAACTAATGCCATTTTACTACCAAGTATTTCCATTTTTCATACAGGTATTACTACTACAAACCCATTGATGGCATTTGGTTCAAAATTAAATCAAGAAATTTTAACACCTGCAGATTTTGATCCTACTTTGTTAAATAACCCAAAAGAAACTCAAAGTTATGCTACTAAAATTGAAGTAAAACAACCCATTTTAAATTTTGATGGTATGTTAATGCGTAAAGCCGCTAAAGCAAAAATGAATGCTTTACAATTAAAATCGGCTCGCACTAAAAATTATATCAATTTAGAAGTTACTAAAGCTTTTATGCAATTACAAGTTGCTTATAAAGCTGTAGAAGTCCTTAACAAAGCAAAAGAAGCCGCACTTGCCAATAAAAAAATGGCAGAAGATAATTTTAAACAAGGTTATCTTCAAAAAGCTGATATGTTATCTGTAGCTGTTCATTTAACTGAGGTTGAAAACAAATTATTAAGTGCAAAAAGTAATGTGAAAAATGCATCAGATTATGTATTGTTTTTGATGGGTGATGACAATTCTAAACTTTTAAAACCTTCTTCAATATTAATAGCAAAAATTGATACCGCTATTTTTAATCAACCTTTTTCAACAAATAGAGATGATATTAATGCAATGCAAAAAAGTACAGACGCTTTTAATTATATGTATAAAGCATCTAAAAACACCTATTTACCAAAATTAAATGCTTTTGGTAGTTATGAAATGTACGATCATCAACTTTTTGGAACTCAAGCAAAAGGCTATTTAGTTGGTGCTCAATTATCATGGAATGTTTTTGAAGGATTTAAACGAATTGGAAAAATTCAGAAAGGAAAAGCCGAATATGATAAGGCTCAACTTAGTTTTGAACAATATAAAAATAAAAGTTTGTTAGAATTTAATCAAGCAAAACGCCAATTAAAAGATGCTGAAAACAAATTAAAGCTAACCAAGTTGGCTGTAGCCCAATCTAAGGAAGAATTGCGAATTAGAACCAACAGATTTAAACAAGGGTTAGAAAAAACAGCTGACTTATTAACTACTGAAACTAAATATTTACAAAAACAATTAGAAAATTTACAAACAGTTTTTAGTTACAATTACTCAAAAGCTTACGTTGAATTTTTACTTAAATAAAAAACTAATCACATGAAAAATATAAAACTAATTTTAAGTTTATTTACACTTATAATCTTATCAAGTTGTGGTAACAATCAAAAAAAATTGGCTACTACACCTACAGTTAATGTAACTGTAAGTTCACCTATTTCCGCAATTGGCAATTATGTTACTGCCAGTGGTAAAATTGAAGCAGTTCAAAATGCTAATTTAAGTACCCGAATGATGGGGTTTGTGAATACTATATATGTAAAAGTTGGTCAAAAAGTTTCAAAAGGACAGTTATTACTTAGCATTAATAGTGCCGATATAACTGCCAAAAAAGCTCAAGTAATAGCTTCAATTACAGAAGCTACAGTTGCTTTTAAGAATGCAGAAAAAGATTATAATCGTTATAAAGCATTATACAAAAACACTAGTGTATCCCAAAAAGAAATGGATGATATTACTGCTAATTATGAAATGGCAAAAGCCAGATTAGACGCTGCTAAACAAATGAAAAATCAGGTAAATTCACAATTATCTTATGCAAATATCACCGCACCATTTACAGGAGTTATCACCGGGAAGTTTATAAATAAAGGAGATATGGCAAATCCAGGAGTGCCACTAATTAGTATTGAAACTCCAGGTAAATATCAAGTTATTGCATTAGTTCCTGAATCTGAAATTATGTTTATTAAAACTAAAACAAAAGTAAATGTTCTTTTAAAATCAACTAATAAAATGATAAATGGAACTGTGACTGAAGTTAGTACATCAACAAAAAACACAGGCGGACAGTATTTAGTTAAAGTATTGTTGGATAAAACCAATACGAAAATTTTATCAGGTATGTTTACCTCAGTACAATTTCCTGTTAGCTCTATCAATAAAACAAACAATACAAACAGTTTTATATTAATTCCTAAAAGTGCTTTAATCCATAAAGGTCAGTTAACTGGTGTTTATACTGTAAGTGATACTAATATTGCTATTTTAAGATGGCTTCGTATTGGGAAAACCTATGGAAAAAATGTGGAAGTTTTATCTGGATTGACTAGCAATGAACAATTTATTTCATCTGCTGATGGAAAATTATATAATGGTGCTAAAGTTAGCATTCAACAATAATTTATTTTAAGAAACTTAAACTAATTACTAAAAAAATTCAACTCGTATGCAAGAAGGAATTTCAGGCAAAATTGCAAATATATTCATCAATTCTAAATTAACTATTTTGTTGATGATTGCTTTAATGGCTATAGGTATTTACAGTTCATTCTTAATACCTCGTGAAGAAGAACCTCAAATTATTGTACCCATGGCTGACGTGTTGGTTGGTTACCCGGGTGCTAGTCCAAAAGAAGTAGAAAGTAAAGTGGTTATGCCACTTGAAAAAATAATTTCAAATATTAAAGGTGTTGAACACATCCATAGCATTGTTATGAATGGTAAAGCTATGCTGGTTGTACAGTTTTATGTTGGTGAAAACACTGAAGATTCATATTTAAAATTGTATGACGAATTAATGCATCATCAAGGTATGTTACCTAAAAATGCTACACAACCTTTAGTTAAAACTCGTGCTATTGATGATGTTCCAATGCTAGGATTAACTTTATGGAGTAATAGTTATAACGATTTTGAAATTAGAAAAATAGCAGAAGAAGTTTCATCAGAAATTAAAAAGGTTAAAGATGTATCTATAACCAAAGTTGTTGGTGGTAGAAATCGTGTTTTAAAGATTATTTTAGATAAAGATAAAATGTCCGAACAAAACATTGATCCATTAGCAATTATGCAGATGATTAATGCTAATAATAGTAGTTCACAATCTGGAAGTTTTGATAAAAATGACACAGAATATTTAGTAACCACAGGTGAATTTTTAAGTACAGCTGACGACGTTAAAAATCTAATTGTGGGTGTGTCTAAAAATATGCCTGTTTATTTAAAACAAGTAGCAACTGTTGTTGACGGACCAGAAACTCCAAAAAATTATGTAGCTTTTGGTTATGGAAAAGGGAATAAAAACTTTAAAAATAATCCAAGTGAATATCCTGCAGTAACTATATCAGTCGCCAAAGTAAAAGGGGCTGATGCTATGAAAATTTCTGAAAAAATTTTAAAACGGGTTAATCACCTAAAGTTAAATTTAATACCAAATAATGTTCATATTGATATTACCAGAAATTATGGAGAAACTGCTTCACATAAAGTAGGAGAACTGTTACTTCATTTAGGTATAGCTATTTTAGCTGTAACCATTTTAGTAATGCTAGCTATGGGCTGGCGTGGTGGTTTAGTTGTATTCTTTTCCGTTCCATTAACTTTTGCTTTAACATTATTTAGCTATTATTTATTAGGATATACCTTAAACCGAATTACATTATTTGCTTTAGTATTTGTTGTTGGTATTGTAGTAGATGATAGTATTATTATTGCCGAAAATATGCACCGGCATTTTAAGATGAAACGTTTGCCCTTTAAACAAGCTGCAATTTATGCTATTAATGAAGTGGGTAACCCAACTATATTGGCAACATTTACCGTAATTGCCGCTATTTTACCGATGGCATTTGTATCTGGTATGATGGGTCCTTATATGAGTCCAATGCCAATTGGAGCTTCTATTGCAATGATCTTATCTTTATTTGTTGCCTTAACTGTTACGCCTTATTTAGGATATCATTTATTGCAAGAAAAGGATAGACAAACAAAGAAAAAAAGAAAAGGAATTGAAACCAATTGGATTTATAAAATTTACGAAAAAACGGAACGACCTTTATTAGATAATAAAGTCCGCCGCTGGGCAATGCTTGGAACTATTTTTATATTATTAATTGGTTCTGTGGTCATGTTTTTTACCAAATCGGTGGCTGTAAAAATGTTACCTTTTGACAATAAAAATGAATTTCAGGTAATTATTGATATGCCTGAAGGAACTACTTTAGAAAGAACTGCTGTAGTAACCAAAGAAATTGCTCAATATGTAAATAAAATACCAGAAGTTGTAGATTATCAAACCTATATTGGGACATCATCACCTATTACTTTTAATGGTTTAGTGCGTCATTACGACATTCGTGGAGGAAGTAATATGGCTGATATTCAAGTAAATTTATTGCATAAATCAGAACGTAAACTTCAAAGTCACGACATAGCTAAAATTCTTCGAAATAAAATACAAGGAGTTGCTAAAAAATATAATGCTAACGTAAAGGTTGTTGAAGTTCCACCAGGACCTCCAGTATTATCTACCTTAGTTGCTGAAGTATATGGACCAAATTATAAAGATCAGATTAAAGTCGCTAAGCAAGTTAAAAACATTTTAACAAACACTAAAGACGTAGTAGATGTAGATTGGATGGTTGAAGCACCTCAAACTGAATATAAATTAGCAGTAGATGATGAAAAGGCAATGCTAAATGGAATTACACCTAAACAAATTGTTGGGAATTTAACCTATTTATTAGGTGAATATCCTATTTCTGATTTATATGATGAAAATTCTTTTGATCAGGTGCCCATGGTAATGGCTCTAAATGATAAAGACAAAACCAATTTACAGGATATTTTAAATCTTAAAATAAAAGGTAAACAAGGAAATATTGTTCCAGTAAATGATTTGGTAAAAGTTGAAAAAGATACTTTACAAAAAACCATTTTTAGAAAAGATCAAAAACGAGTAGTATATGTTACAGCTGATATGGCTGGCGGTTTAGAAAGCCCCGTTTATGCCATTTTAGGAATGACCGATAAATTGCAAAAAATAAAATTACCTAAAGGCTTTAAACTCAATGAACTATATAGCAAACAACCTACCAATGAGGATAATTTTACAGTTAAATGGGATGGAGAATGGCAAATTACATTAGAAGTTTTTAGAGATTTAGGTACTGCCTTTTTAATAGTTATTGTTATTATTTATATGTTAATTGTTGGTTGGTTTCAAAACTTTAAAACTCCATTAGTTATGATGGCAGCAATACCACTATCATTAATTGGTATTGTATTAGGACACTGGATATTAGGCGCATTTTTTACAGCAACTTCATTCATTGGAATGATTGCTTTAGCTGGGGTTATGGTAAGAAATTCAGTATTACTTATCGATTTTATTGAAATCCGTTTAAAAGATGGCGTACCTATAAAACAAGCTATTATTGATGCTGGTGCTGTAAGAACTACCCCAATATTACTAACAACTGGTGCAGTAGTAATAGGTGCTTCAATAATATTGTTTGACCCTATATTTCAAGGTCTTGCAATTTCATTAGTAGCAGGAGCAATAGTTTCAACACTATTAACCTTAATTGTAGTTCCCATAATTTATTATATGTCAGAAAAAAGTAAATGGAATTCTAAATAAAACTGATATCACTTTTAATAAAAATAATTATGAAATTAATAATAATTACCGCAGTAAAAGAATTTGGAAAAGATATTAAACATATTTTGAAAAGTTCAAACATCTCCATTTTTTCCTATACCGAAATTATTGGCTATCGAAATATTTCACACGAAGTAAATAGTGATAATTGGTTTCCTGGTGAACGTAATGAAAATGAATCTGTTATGTTTTATGCCTTTATTAAAAAAGAAGATGCTGATGAATTATTTGAACGTGTTAAAGTATTTAATGACCAACAAGAATCTTTATCAAAAGTTCATTTAGCCGTTTTAAATGTTGAAAAATCAAATTAATATTAATATGAAACAAAGAATAATTAGAGCAATTGCGGGAACTTTTATACTATTAAGTTTACTACTTGCCATTAAAATAAATATAAATTGGCTGTGGTTTACAGCGTTTGTTGGAGCTAATTTATTACAATCTTCTATTACAAAATGGTGTTTAATGGAAGTACTATTAAATAAATTAGGAGTTAAAGATTAGTTTTAGCTAACTTTGCAAACTCAAACAAAAAAATATCAAAAAACCCATTAAAAATATAATCTCATTTTTATTAGTGATTACTGTATTGTTTCCTATTACAGTACAGTTTTCGCATGCTTTTACAAAACATCATCACGCAAAAAGCACGACTACTCATAACGTGCAAATGAATGATTACAGTGCTAATTGTGCTATTTTTCATTATCAACTTAATTATAATACTATTGATTTTTCTTCGGATTTTTCGTTTTTAGAAAAAACTAATATCGAAGAAAAAAATTATGTTTATCACCCTATTAGAAATTTATTTCACTACCAATACAAATCTTCAAGAGCTCCACCTTATTATTGTTAATCTCAGATTTTACATTTAAAATTAACAATAAAATTAAATTACATGAAATATTATTTTTTAATCCTATTTATAGGATTTAGTACGCTTACCCAAGCTCAAAACAAATTAACAGGCAAAATTACAGATACTAAAAATCAACCGTTAAGTGGTGTTGATGTTTATATTACAGAACTTCATAAAGGAACTTCTACTGATAGTAATGGAAACTATACTATTTCCAATTTACCAAATGCAAATTTTGTAGTTACTGCTGCTTTTATTGGCTACGAATCTCAAAATAAAAATATTCAAATTTCAACAGGAAATAATACGCTTAACTTTACATTAAATGAAGCTGTTTTTAAAATGGATGAAGTTATCATATCAACTCCTTTTAATAAATTACAATCTCAAAATGTAATGAAAGTAGAAAGAGCAAGTATTCAGCAATTAAAAAATAAAGGAGCAGCAACATTAGTAGAAGGTATAACTTCATTACCCGGCGTTTCGCAGGTATCTACAGGCGTTGCCATTGGCAAACCCGTAATTAGAGGTTTACGAGGAAACAGAGTTTTAGTTTACTCACAAGGATTACGCCTTGAAAACCAACAATTTGGAGCAGAACATGGATTAGGAGTTGATGAATCAAGTGTAGAAAGTGTTGAAGTAATAAAAGGTCCTGCTTCGTTATTATATGGTTCTGATGCAATGGGAGGTGTTTTATTTTTCAATCCTTTAAAATTTGCAGAAGAAGATACCTTTAAACTAGATGTAAATCAAAAATATTTTTCAAATACTCAAGGTTCTAGTACTTCTTTTGGTTTTAGAAAATCTTATAAATCATGGAAATTTTTAACCAATGGAACGCATAGATTTCAAAGTGATTATAAAATTCCAAATGGGTTAAGAGTTACAAACTCTCGTTTTGATGAAACTATTTTTAATTCGGCAGTAAATTTCAATAATAAATTTATTTCAAGTACTGTACGTTTTAATTTTGACCATACTTTAGTTGGAATTCCAGAAGAAATTGGATTACAAACTACGAACAAAACACATACTTATCCTTACCAAAATTTAACGAATAAAATGGTAAGTTTAAATAATATAATTTTTCTGCCAAATTCTAAAATAACTTCCACTTTTGGATATACTTTTAATGATAGAAAAGAAATTCAAGAACCTTATTCTATTGAAAACCCATTACCTGCTTTACATTTAAAACTTAAAACTTATAGTTATGATGTAAAATGGCATTTACCTAAACTTAAAAACTTTGAATCTATTTTGGGAATTCAAGGCATGCATCAAAAAAATAGTACTTTAGGTGTTGATGTGCTTATACCAAATGCTCAAACTAATGATTTTGGAGTATTTTTAACTGGAAATTACAAAATAAATGAAAACAGTTTCCAAGGAGGAGTTAGATTTGATAACAGAAATTTATCTACTCAAAAAAGTATTGATGCCGAACAACACGTTTTTAATGCAATTGATAGATCCTTTAAAAATGTAACTGCTTCTTTCGGATATAAAACTACCTTATTTGGTGCGGTAACAAGCAGATTTAATTTTGCAGCAGGTTTTAGAGCTCCAAATTTGGCAGAATTAACTTCTAACGGAGTTCATGAGGGATCTAATAGATATGAAATTGGAAATAACAATTTACAAAGTGAACACAATTTTCAATCGGATGTTGCTTTAGAATATAAATCTTCACACTTTGAAATTTTTGCAAACGGATTTTATAACAGCATTAATAAATATATATACATTGCTCCAACTGGTGCAATGCTTGATAATAACTTTGTGTATAATTATGTTCAAAATAATGCAAATTTGTATGGAGGTGAATTTGGATTTCATATTCATCCGCATCCGATAGATTGGTTACATTTTAACAGTAGTTATGAAATGGTAGTAGGTAAACAAAGTAACGGAAACTATTTGCCTTTAATTCCGGCTAATAAACTTACAAACACTTTGCGTGTAGAATTAAATGAAAAAAAATGGCTTAACAATGGTTTTACAGCAATAACTTTAGAAAGTCATTTTAAACAAAATAATGTAAGTGCTTTTGAAACACCCACTAACCAATATAATTTAATAAACATAGGTGTTGGTGGAACTATTAAACTTAAAAAAATAGATTTCACTATTAATTTTAATGTAAATAATTTAGCGAATACATCATATATATCACATTTATCACGATTAAAAGTAGATGGAATTCCAAATATTGGAAGAAATTTTATTACAAGTATAAAATTTAGTTTGTGATTATTTAGATTTTAAGCAATTTTCTTTGTTAAATATTCATTAATTGTTACTTTAAAAGGCAGTATCTCATAAAGTGTGTAAGTTTCAAAAAACTCAGGATTGAATTCAATCCTGAGTTTTTTAATTTTATTAATTTTAAATTTTATACACTTATGAAACCAGAAGACTTATTAAACGATGAT